>Ga0209502_10002717_pt1 | contig 14466 bp, 9 predicted proteins | sample ArcticOcean_MG_C_10_FD_187442 | JGI IMG/M metagenome (GOLD analysis project Ga0209502, IMG submission 187442) | Marine microbial communities from western Arctic Ocean - ArcticOcean_MG_CB11_90 (SPAdes) (version 2) | ecosystem: Environmental > Aquatic > Marine > Oceanic | place: Arctic Ocean...
CCCCCTCCAGCGGCTGCAGCGACGGCCTGGGCTGGGACCCCCCATACAGACCGGCTGCGCTGGTTTTACCCCCTCCAACGGCTGCAGCGACGGCCTGGGCTGGGACCCCCCATACAGACCGACTGCGCTGGTTTTACCCCCTCCCCGGACCTGTCTCGGAACAGGTCGCTTCCAGGACGTCAGTGCGAACCCACATCAGCTGCGAACGGTGCGCTCACATGCCCGCACGCGTAACCGTCGAATCGCCTGGGACCCCCCATACAGCCAGGTGGCCGTCGCCGGGCTGGGACCCCCCATACAGCCCGGTTGGCCGTCGCTGCGGCTAAGTGCCGCCCGCGCACCCCCACCCCGTGCGCAGATGCCTTCCTCCCGTGCTTCTTCCGCTCGCGCTCCGGCTGCCGCTCCGGCTGCCGCTCCCGCTGCCGCTCCCGCTGCCGCTCCGGCTGCCGCTCCCGCTGCCGCTCCCGCTGCCGCTCCCGCTGCCGCTCCCGCTCCCAATCCGTCTGCGCCGCGGTCCTCGACCGCGCTCGCCGCCGTCGACATCGGCGCCATCACCAACGCCGAGGCGCGCGCCGCCGTCAACAACGCCCTCGGCACCGCGCTCGACGTCGGCGCGCGCACCAAGTGCGACCACCCGATGTGCAACGTCGTGTTCGGCGTGACCATCGACCTCGACACCGGCGTGCCGCACGTGCCGTACTCGTGCTGCGCCGGCCCGCTGATCTACGACTCGAACAAGTCCGAGAGCCACCAGGCCGAGATGGAGGGCGGCATGCACGGCTGCGTCGTCTGCGCCCACCACTGCTTCTGGGAAGTCATGCCGGACGGCGCCAAGGGCGAGGCCTGCCGGCGTGGCCTGGCCAAGGGCCACTGGCACGACAGCCAGGGCGAGGCCTGCCGCATCTGCGTGCTCCGCGGCCACAAGGAGTACACCGGCAAGGCCAAGCACCCGCCGCACGAGGCCAACAAGCCCACCTCCGGCCCGCACGCGGGCAAGTGGCTCGGCTGGGCGGGCAAGCCGTGCATCGCCACGTGCTGCGCCAAGCTCCGCGAGCTCGCCACCGCGCACGGCGGCCTGGCCGCCGCGGTGCGCGACAGCCAGGACACCGACCGCGCCGAGGCGCAGGCCGCCGAGCGCGCCGCCGACAAGGACGACATCGCGCGCGGCTACGTCGACGAGATGCTCGCCGCCAAGGAGGGCACCGGCGAGTGGCGCACCACCGCGCCCGACGGCGAGCCGGCGGGTTGGTACGACGGCGAGCTGCTCGCGGCCGACCTCACGTGGGCCGTGTACAGCGCGAGCGAGGATGGCGAGGTGTCGCGCAGCAAGGCCCTCCTCAGGGCCTTCCGCGAGGCGCGCAACGTCGAGCGCGCGCGCCGCATGGACGCGGCGGTCGAGGCCGGCCTGCTCGAGCCCGAGGCCAACCGCCCCGGTGACGAGCCTTCGCGCCGCGCCTTCGTCATCGCCTGCAACGCCATCGCCAAGGACCGCGCCGCCGCCGCCAAGGCGGCCAAGACCGCCGCCGCCGCGGCCGAGCGCAAGGCCAAGGCCGACCAGAAGGCCGCGGTCGAGCGGGCCGCCGCCACCGCCGCCGCCGTCGCCGCCGTGCAGGCCGAGCTCGCGGCGCTCAAGGCGGCCGTCTCGCCCAACCCCTCGGCGCCCAGCGCCGACTCGGCGTCGACCGGCGCCGGCGGCGGCGTGGGCGATCGCACGGTGCCGCTGCTCGACGGCGCGGGCGCGGGTGCGGTCGGCAACGACGACGGCGATCTGCTCGCGGCCATGATGGACGTCGACGCCGAGCCCGAGCCCGAGCCCGAGTCCGAGTCCGAGCCCGAGTCCGAGCCCGAGCCCGCGCCCGCGCCCGCTGCCGGCAAGGGCAAGGGCAAGGGCAAGGGCCGCGGCCGCGGCCGCCGCGGCCGCGCCGCCGACGAGCCCGCGCCCAAGCGCCCGCGCCCGCGCAGCGCCGCGCCCGCCCCCGCGCCCGCCGACGACGACGCCAGCTCGAGTGACGAGGGCGGCGCGGTTGCGCCGAGCCGGCGCCAGCAGAACAGCCAGCGCTGGGCGGACAAGGACGGCGAGCTCGCTCTGTCCCAGCAGCACCGCTCGCCCGCGCAGCGCGAGAGCCACGCCAACAAGCGCGCCAACGCGTCCAGCGACTGCCGCAAGGCCAAGCAGAACGCGGCGGGCGACATCTCCGACGCGCTCACCCGCTGGTCCGGCTTCACCGGCCGCGACGTGCCCAAGGGCTTCTACTTCAAGAAGCAAGGCATGGTGCCCGCCACCATCCTGCGCACGCTGCCGGGCTGGCTCGAGGCCGAGCGCGCGCAGCTCGAGGCGCAGCGCGCGCGCGAGCAGCTCCTCCTCAAGCTGCTGTACAAGCAGCTCCACACTTCCAAGGTCACCAACTGGACCAACCCGCCACTCGCCTCGGACGAGTTCGCCGACGACGCGCAGTTCGTGGCGTGGCTGCGCGACAAGGGCGTCACGGCGCTGCCTACGCCGCCGGACGAGTCCGATGGCGACGACGGCGAGGACGGCGAGGAGGGCGAGGGCGAGGGCGAGGACACCGCCGACGCGCTCGCGGGCATGATGTGAGCGCGCTCGTCCCGCGCGCGGCCGCACAGGCGCAGCGGCCGCTTCTGGCCAAGGGTGGGGAGGGGGCGCGAGGTGACGCCTTCGCCCAAGCACACCGCAGCATGCACCGGAGTAGGCAGTAGCCAGGGTTGAGTGACACAGGGTTGAGTGGACCGAAGCGCGCGTTGCTCGGTCGGGTCGAGTTGGTAAGGTGCGTTCGTATGGAGTAAAGAGTACCAATAAAGCGGCCCGGTGACGGCCGTCGAGCCATGCCTGCGCTGCTGCCCTCCGGCCTGTACGTCGCGCTACCCCCCATACGCACGGCGACGACCGAGAGGGGGGTGGAGGGGTTGGCGACGCTCACGCCGCCGCCGATCCACTACCCACCTCTACCGCTGCCCACGAGGTGCGACCCACCGGCTCCCTCGCCGCAGCGGCCGCTAGTCAAGTCCGCACCGCCCTTTGCGGGCTGGGCGCCGCACAAGGGCTTCCGCTACCCGTACGGCAAGGGCCCGACGCTGAGCGCCGCCGCCGCGCCCATCTCCATCATCCTCAAGTGGGGCGCCGGCGTGGTGGACGACCTGCCGTCGCAGCTCAAGTCGGAGCTGGGGCTTGACGAGTTCAACTACCAGATCCGGCTGCGTATGCCGCCCTGCGCCGTCCAGGTGCAGGAGCTGAAGGAGTTTGTGGTGGTGTGGGCGTACTCCGCCCCCGAGTCGCTGCTCACCTGCCTATTCCACGAGACGGTCGACACCGTGATCGGCCACCACTTCCCATGGGCGGTGTTCGGAAAGGCCAAGACCTATTCCAAGACCAAGCGGCTGCCGTGGCGTTGAATCTGGTGACGAGCTACACACTTAACCCGCGCAGAGTCTCGCACAGGCAGTCGCCGCGCACGTTGGCCTGGGGGTGCGACTGGCCGTAGTCTTTGTAGTAGCCAGTGGGTACGCGCGCGCACCACAGTTGCGACACGTGAGAGCACAGCGTCTCGCGGTCGGGCACGAGGCCCGACCTGAGCACGGCCACGCCCGCCAGCACGTCTGCAAAAGCCTCGTTCTTGGTGCTCGCGTGTGGGTAGTGCACGAGCAGAGTATCGGCGTAGGGAAGGTAGGGCGTGTTCAGGTTGGAGTGCGCCATCTCGTGTGCGACGACCCATCCAAAGCGCCCGGCGAGCGAGGCGTTGTCGTAGGCCTCGTCGGCGTACGGCCGGAAGCTCAAGCCAAGCAAGTAGTAGGAGCATCGCAGCGCAGGGTAGATATAGGCGTTCTGCGTGAGCGCGCCGTATGCGGAAGGCCCCTCGCACGCCGATGTGGCGTCGTAGGCGAGGCTGCCCTGCCGATCGAGGAAGACGGTGCGCGCCTGCTTGGCGGCCATGACGAATACGCCGTCGGCGCTGTCGAAGCTGGCCGAGGGCAGCGCGCGCGCGCTGCCGGCCCACGTGCCGCGCGGAGCTCCAGGCACCCGGATGCGCACCGCCTCGACGTCGGCGGCGATGGCGTCGGGGTCGACGAGCGCGGAGCGGACCGGCGCATATTCGCGCAGCACTCCGGCCACGCCGGCGCGCATCTCGGCCACGATCGCCTCCATGCGATCGTAGAGCGTGGGCGAGACGACCAGCTCGTGGTGGATGGCGTCTATCTCGTCGGGGAACATGCGCCTCGTGAAGGCGAGGCACGCGCTCGCCGCATCGCCGGCCGGCTCGCCCACGAGCTGCGAGAGCGTCACGACCGAGGCGTTGGTCGCGGCGTCGGCGTCGACCTCGAAGAGCGGCGCGTGGCCGGGCGGCGCGCGCAGCGCGCCAAGCGCCTCCGCGGCGGGGCGGCGCGCGTTACTCGCGTCAATCCACGCGCGCGCCGCGCCCGTGGCGGTGTACCCGACCGTCTCGACGAGCGCCTCGAGGCTGAAGGCGCACAGCGCCGCTACGCCGTGCAGGTAGGCGCGCGCCTGCGCGACGGCGTCGGTAGCGTCGGTCTGCACCAGATGGATCAGCCCGTCGAGCTCGGGCGTGTACGCGTACGATGTCAGGTCGGCGTTGGCGTCGTCGTCGCGCTGCGTCGCGCCGCGCAGCACGACGAGCAGCTGCTCGGCCGTTGCCGAGGGCGAGGAGTACGCGTGGGTGTTGACGTGCGCATGGGCCTGCTCCGCGAGCCGCTGCGTCGCGCGCGGCGCGTTGACGACGTGCAGCGCGTCGGCGAGCGCGTACTGCTCGAACGACACGCCCGAGCGCACCGAGGTCACGTAGCCGCCCAGCTTGAGCTCCCACCCGAAGAGGACCGGCGCGTCGCAGTAGTGGCCCACGAGCACGCCGAGCGCGGTCAACGTGCTGTTGAGGTCGTGCACCTCGTTGACGGCCGCCTCGCTCGCAAGGTGCTCGTACGCCAGCTGCCCCGACGCGCGCACGGCCGCCGCGCCGCCGAGCACCGCGCGCTGGCACGCCGCTCTAAACTTCCCCAGGTTGCCCGTTGCCAGCCGCGCGCCGTTGTGCATCGCCGCCTCGACGCTGCGCACGGCGGCGGCGCGCTCGCCGCCGTCGGCGAACGCGAGGTACTCGACCGTCTGCTGCAGCGCGGGCTGCACCGCCACCCCGGAGGCCAGCCACGCGCCACACGCCCGCTCGTGGTCGGTGGCGCCGCCCTCGTCCATCAGCTCGGCGTCGAGCGCGTCGGGGTACGGGCGCAGCAGCATGCACGTCGAGGCGCCCGTGATCGCCGAGAGGTGCAGCCGCTCGCCCACGCCGCACACGCCGCGCGTCAGAGCCGCCAGGCTGCCGACGCTGCGATTGTGGTAGAGCAGGTCCGAGACGAGCGGCACCACCGTGGCGAACGAGCACTCGCCCAGCCCGCTGTCGAGCGCCGGCGCGGCGCATGTGCCCGCGTCGACGCACCAGCTGCGCACCCAGCAGCTCCACCCAAAGCCGGCCGCGCCCACCACGAGCGCGCCGCACACTATCGCCAGGCTCTCCCAGCTGCCGCGCCGCGGCGGCGCGTCTACCGGCAGCCCGACCGTGTCTGTGAGCATCGCGGACGTCTCCTTGCTCTCATTAAAGCTCGCCCAAGCTTATAACGTTCTCTAGCGCCACCCTTCCGCATTCACAGACTACTCCTGTTGTCCACCGCCGTCGTTGCCACCGTCGCTTCACGCGCGCGCTCGAAACACGCCCGCGTACTGAGGACTTTGCACGTTGGGGATGGCGTCAAAGTGGGCGGCCCAGAGACGCGTTTCTTCCGATGCCTGCCCCAGGTCGACGCCCAGCACGCCCATCACCTCGCGGATATAAAACGGGGGCGGCCGGCGCGCCGGCAGGGGGGAGACCAGCGAGGCGCTAATCCTGACGAGCACGGGCTCAATCGCCTCCCAGGCAACGGCCTCGCTGCTGGGGAGTCCGAACGCCGCCACGAACTGGCGCAGCGCAGCGCCCATCGAATGCAGCAAATGCATGGGCACGAAGCCCACGCGCCGGTAGGCCATGTCGACGTACGCGCGCGAGGGCGGATTGTTGTTCGCCCCTCCCGGTCCAAGGACCTCGGCGAGGTCGATGTAGTGCAGCGCAGCGAAGGGCGCCCCGACAGCGTTGGGCATCAGGTTGGCGTGGAAGTCTATCACGCGGGTGAAGGTGTCGTTGACGGCGCCCTCGCTCATCGAGGCGATCAGCGGCGTCAGCCCCTGCAGCGCGTCCTGCTGGTCGGTGATGGTATCGCCCACCAGCTGCGCCACGTTGGCGTCGGGCAGGCCGCCGGCGTGCATCGCCACGACCGCGGCCGTCTCGCCGTCGTGTCTCGGGCCCGAGATGAGGTCCCACGCCACGGCGGTGCGGTCGAGATAGTTGGGCGCGTTGGGACCGAGCGCGGCGTACATGGCCGTCATCGACAACGGCTTGTCGGGTGAGAGCTCGACGCCATCGAAGGCGTCGCGGACCTGCGGCCCGATGAGCGGGTCGAGCGGCGGAGGACCGACTCCGAGCAGCGCAGCCACCGCTCTGATGATCGACACGCTTCCACGCATGATGGCCGAGGTCAGGCCGCTAAAAATGTCATCGTCATCCGGCCGGTAGACCGCCACGTACGCGTTGATCGCAGCGAGGCTGGCGCGCGGTACGATCCACGAGAAGATCTTGTCGCGCTGCTGCGGCGTAGTGGCGCCGGGCGGCGGCGGCTGCGCCTGGTCGACGTCCAGCAGGTGCTGGATTACCGGCTGCACCAGCGGTCGGCCGAGGTCGTCGATGACCGTCCGCATCGCGCCGTAGGTGTCGCGCACCAGCACGGCGCGCATCGCCAGCCACACGCTTGCGCCACGCCGAGCAAACCACACGGCGCGGCTGATGTCGGCGTCGGTGAGCTCCGGCTTGTCGACGGCGCGCCCCGCCGCTGCCTGCAGCAGCGCGTCGCTGCCCATGTCGCGGCAGTAGTCCATGAGCACGCGGCGCGCGGCCTCGCCGTCGTTGGCCATGGCAACCGTCAGCGAGAAGATCGGCAGCTGCATCGCCCGGCCGACGTCGTACCACGCCGCGGTGGACGCGAGCGCGCGGTTCTGCTGTGACAGCGCCTTGACCAGGTCGCAGAACTCGCGCATCAGCTCGACCACCGGCGCGCCGTCCTGGGTATTTAGGCGGGCGGCGATGGTGACGATGCGCGCGAGCAACTGGTCGTAGAAACCCGGCAGCTCGTCGAGGATGATGGCGGTCGGCGTCGGTGCCGACTGGAGCGCCGGCATCATGCGCACCGCCGTGCCGGGCTGCGCCGCCGCGCCGAGCGACATGGTATCGATCGCGCGCGCGAGCTCAGTGCCCCACTGGATCGGCCGCCGGAGCAGCTCGGCGTCCGTCCGCATCGTCTTCGGCCGACGCGACGACATCGCGGGCTGGCACTTCTTCACAAGAACACCACTACCGCAAGACGCCACGATCGCGCCGCTCCTCCCTACCAGAGGAGCGACTACTTATTGTCCCATCAGCTGAACCGCTAGGCAAATACGGGAGAATGTAGGCGTCAGATGTCCCCAGGTCGATAATCCCGGGACGAGCCCGTTAGCACGGGACGGGGGCGGGAGAATCCTATGCGTATTTGTTTGGCCCAATTAGGTGGTGGCGAAATACCACCCATGACGACCCTACCACCCATGACGACCGTACCCGCCAGGTATGTATCACCGATCCACCTAATTCGACCATAACCGTGTCGGTTCTTTCCAGGTTCGGAATTGAATGGTCGAATTAGGTGGATTTGTACCCAAGAAAGGCAATAAACCCGTGTCGGTGGGTGTCGATTCTAGGTTTTGCCACCACCTAATTGGGCCAAACAAATACGCATAGGATTCTCCCGCCCCCGTCCCGCGTAGACGGGGCCGTCCCGGGAGAATGTAGGCGTCGAAAAATCATGTACTCGCATTCTCCCGGGACGGCCCCGTTAGCACGGGACGGGGGCGGGAGAATCCTATGCGTATTTGTTTGGCCCAATTAGGTGGTGGCGAAACCTAGAATTGACACCCACCGACACGGGTTTATTGCCTTTTTTGGGTACAAATCCACCTAATTCGACCATTCAATTCTGAACCTGGAAAGAACCGACACGGTTGTGGTCGAATTAGGTGGATCGGTGATACATACCTGGCGGGTACGGTCGTCATGGGTGGTAGGGTCGTCATGGGTGGCATGGGCCCTGGCCGATGGTGTCGTAATCCCGGGACGGTCCCACCCATACGGAAGAATGGACCCGGCAATATCCCGTTCCGACGTCTGCAACTTGCCGCCGGTTGCTCACGACCCCCCATACAACGCCTTGAAGCGCGCCGTCGCCGTCCACGGCGGCGCCGACCCGCTGCACGGCATTACGCAGCGCAAGTACGGCGAGTACACCGTGCGCCTGATGGTCGAGGGCAGGGTGGGCTACTTTGGCACATACGCAAGTCTAAGCGTGGCGCAAGGGGTGCGCGACGAGGTCGTCGTCCGCCGCGCGATGCTGCGCTCCCAGGCCAAGGCAGCCAGGCGAGTGGTTGCCTCACAGCCCCCCGCTGCCCAGCCGGGCTCCGCGTCGGGGGAGCGCGACATGCGCGACATGCGCGACATGCGCGGCATCCGCAAGTTCACCCGCGGCACGTTTCGCGTGAACGTGAGCGTCGGTGGCAAGCCGGGCATGGGCGGGGCGCACGCGACGTACGAGGCGGCCCTCAAGTCGCGCGACGCGCTGTGGGAGGAGCAGCAGCGCGTGATGGACAAGCGCAAGACGGCGACCAAGCGGCGCCGGGATGATTCGCGCGGTGACAAAGGGGGGGCGGTCAAGAGCAAGCGCGAGAACGAGGAGGACCTGCTCGCGACGGGCCGCGTGCCCAGCGCGCGGCCGCTCTTTGAGCCGTTTCCGCTGTAAAGGGCACGAGCGTGTGCGCTAAGCGACGGTGGGGTGCGTGTGGTCGTGTGGTCGTGTGGTCTTGCGGTCGTGTGGTCTTGCGGTCTTGTGGTCTTGTGGTCTTGTGGTCGTGTCTATTGAGAGCGCGCCGGCGCGATGGCGATGATCCGCGGGCTTGACGAGGAGGGCTCGGCGGTGGTGCGCGGCCAGCTCGCGCAGCTGCTGCGCGTGTACGACGACGCGATCATCCTGCCGCAGGGCCACAAGTCGGTGGAGAGCGGCGGGTTCAAGAACGTGGCGATGAAGCTCGACGGCAACGAGTGCGACCTGCTGGCGGACATCTTCTCGCCCAACTGGTGGGCGGGCGTGAGCGTGCTGTCGGTGCCGGCGTCGGTGGCCGAGCCGCTGCTCAAGGACGCGCGGCGACGCGCCGATGTGCTGCAGAAGCTGATGGTGGCGATCCCGTCCGAGATGGAGGGGTCGGACGTGCAGGTCGGCCCCGAACTCGACGGCGACGAGCAGGACCGCGATACCAAGCCGTGGACGGCGGGGTTCGACTCGCCGGGATGCTGCGTCGGGTTGTACAGCGCGCAGCAGTCGCGCGCGCCCGACGCGGGCATGACGGGCATGCACCGCATCCACAACGCCTACTTCCTCGTGTGCAAGGCGGGCGCCGGGCTCGCGGGCCAGACGTTCCACTCGCGGCTCGTGGCGGCGCTGGCCAAGGGTCAGTCGCTTGACGAATGCCTGAAGGCGGGGAGCTCGCCCGGGCCTCAGGGGCTGCGGCGCGTGGGGCTGGCGGCCGAGCGCAACCGCGGGCGCATACTCGAGGTGGCCGCCAAGGCCATCGGCTTCCACGCAGTCGACACGATCGGCGATAACGCGAGCCCGCTCACTAGCCCGTACCGGATGGCGATCACGCAGCTCAACGTGCACACCAACGTTCTGCGCGAGATGCGCGACCCGCACGGGCGCATGGTGTGGCAGTACGCGGCGGGCTGCGTCGACGGCGCTGCGAGTCAGGGCCTCGTGGTCTCGTCCAACCCGCAGGAGGGATTTGTGCTCTTCACCGACTCCAACGGCGGTTACAAGGTAAACCTACGCAACCCGGCGTACAACTGCCTGCCGTTTGGCTCGCTGCGCATCGCGTCCAATCGCGACACGGTGATGAAGGCGGCCGAAGCGCACAAGGGCGCCTTCCACTCGGGCGAGGAGGCGCATCCCGACGCGGTGTGGGTGCGCGAGCGGTTCGCGTGGAAGCACAAACCGGGCACCACGGCGACCAACCTCGAGCCGCCGACGCTGTGGGGTACGTACGCGTCGGAGGAGTTCGTCACGGCGTTTGGCCGCGAGCTCGGGCTCGCGGCGTGCCGCGTGGTGCGGCTGCAGCCCGAGCTCGTCGCGATCGCCGGCACGGAGGCGGCGAAGCTGCGCGCCGCCGCGCGCCACATCACCAAGGTGTGAGCGCGCGTGCGCACGTGGCGACCGCTAGGGGATAGCAACAGGCCGCGTAAGTAAGTAGGTTTAAGGCGAAGGGCTGCAGACGCAGACGCAGCTTCGAGACTTGACACGCCGCTGCGCCGCGACCCCCCATGCCCCGCGGCGACGGCCACATCAGCTTTGAGGAGCAGAAAGCAACCGTCGCCGCGCTTGCGACGCGCCTCTGCGGCCGCGGCGTCGTGCGCTTCACCAGCCGCGAGCTCGACGCGTGGGGCCTGCTCAACCACAAGTTTGTGGCGCCGTTGCTCGCGACGGCGCTGCGCGCACACGCCGACGCCGGCGTCGAGCCGGCGTCTGTCGGTCGGCAGGTGGCACACCTCTACAACCGGCTCCACCTGCGCTGGTACAAGACGGCGAGCGCCAAGGCCGTGCCGCCGGGCGTCGCCCACGACCTGCGCGTCCTCCTGCTGCTCACGGCGCCGTACGCTCTGCAGCCGACGCACGACGACGCCGTCGACCGCCCGCGCGTCGAGGTCTTTGGCGCGGTGCTCGCCGCGATGCGCGGCTACTACGAGGCTCGCGCCGACGGGTGCAAGCGGCCGCACGGCGTCGACGCCGCGTGGAAGCTGCTCGCCAACAGCTCGAGCCACTGCAAGAGCGAGAAGAACGCCGCGCACCGGCTGCTGTGGTACGAGGCGCTCCTGCGCCACGCGCTGCGCGTGAGCGCCGAGACGGGCGAGTGGGACGCGTACCACCCGGCGGCGCGCAAGCACGCCGCGCTCACGCCGATGGCGGTCATGCAAGTCGAGGCGGCGCTCGCCGAAGGCTGGATCACCGAGGACGTCGCGCGCGCCGCGCGCGCGGCGCTCGGCACCACCGGACAGCCAGCGCCGCTCGTGCGCCCGCGCAAGCGCCCGCCGCCCGGGTTTGTGCCCAAGCCGGTGGCCACCGGCTGTGCAAAGCGCAAGGGCACGCCGGAGGCGGAGCCGGACGTGTTAATGGAGCTCGACCTGGACGGCCTGCTGCCCGAGGATTTCAACGCGCTCGACTGGGCCACCGAGGACCCGTTCGCCCCGCTCTCGGACGTGGACCCGGCGTCCCCGGCGTCCCCGGCGCGGATGGCCGTGCCGCTGACCGTGCCGCTGACCGTGCCGACCGACCAGACGCTCATCACCGACCTCTTGCGCGTGCGCAAGGTGCGCCGCCTGAGCCCGGCGCTCGACGTCTCGAAGACGGGCGCGGGCAAGCGCAAGGCGCCGGCCAAGCGCAAGGCGCCGGCCAAGCCGTGCTCGACGCCGCCGCTCGTCGTCGGACCCGTTGACCTCGCGTGCGACGAGCGGCTCGACTGGGACGTCGTCGCGCCGTTTGCATGAAGATAACATACCGATACCAAACGCACAGTCACTCACGCCATGTGTGTCCGAGTTCGTCAGAGTGCGTGCTTGCGTGCTTGCGTGGTGTGCCGCCCGATGTGGGCCGGCGGCGATGATGATGATGATTAAGATGGTGCGATTGCACGAGCTAGGCGCCGTTGAGGCGCGCGCGCTTGCGCGACGGCGCGACAGTCTCCTCAGCCGCGTCGAGCGCCTTGATCTCGGCCAGCTCGTCCTCGACCTCGGCGGCGTCGTCCTCGCGCTCCTCGCCCTCCGCCTCGTCATCCTCGTCCTCGTCCTCGTCCTCGTCCTCGTCCTCGTCCTCGTCCTCGTCCTCCTCGTCCTCCTCGTCCTCCGGCCCGTCCTCGCCGCCGCTCTCGCTGTCGTCGTCGTCGTCGTCCTCACCGTCGTCGGTCTCGCCTTCCTCAACGGCAACGTCCATGACCACGCCGGCAACCATGGCGGTGTGCGCGTTGGTCATCGGACCGCGCGCCTGATCGGACGCCTGCACCATCGCGACGCCCTGCTGCTGCCCCTGCTCCGTGCCGAGCAGTCGCTTCGCAATGTCCTCGGCCGCCATGTCGGCCAGGTGCGTCGCGCCCACCTCGTGCACGGCAACGTGCATCGCGTCAAGCACGCGCTTGCGCATCGCGGGCGCCGCGATGCGAATGCTCTGGCTTTCCTCGAGCTCGTCCAAGAACAGACTGGCCCTGCACACGGTGCGCACGCGGTCCAACAGGCCTTCGCCGCGGAGGCACGCCCAGTGATCCGCGTCGTTGTCGACCGCCTCCTGCATGTACGGCCCGATGGCCAGCTCGGCGTAGTGCTCAATGTCGCCATGCACGAAGTCGGCGATGCCCGTGCGGAAGGCCTTGCGCGTCTCGGCCGGGTGGTGCTTGGAGGACAGCACCGGTCTGGTGGTCATGGCGCCCGTTTCTGCTTGACCGTTTCCGGGCTGTATGGGGGGTAGGGGGCGCTTTGATCAAGTCACCGGGAAGTAACAGTAGAAGCAATCGCAGGTGCGAGACACGCCCGGTGGGCCGCCCACGTAACCGTCACGCCGCCTGGGACCCCCCATACAGCCCGGTGGCCGTCGCCGGGCTGGGACCCGCCATAGAGCCCGGTGGCCGGTCACTTGGCGAGCACACTCCGCGAAAGGAGACACTGCAGAATCGCGGGTGAAGCCAAAGCACGGCTTCTTACCCGTAGGTTACGAATCGACAGCGGACAGCTACCCCCCATACAGACAAGCTCGACAGCATGGCGACGGCCGGCACGACTCGCTCCGCGGTGTACTCGTTCATCGTCGGCGAAAAGTACAACCCGAACCCCAAGCCCAAGCCCGTGCCCATGCCGGCGTGCGCGCCGCCGGCATACCGGTCGCTTACGGCGCCGGGGACCAACCGCGTCTTCGACATGCTCACCACCATGAACAAGGTTGCGGCTAAGATGAACATGGGTATCGCGCGCCTCGGCATCGGCGCCGAGTGGTGCATGAAGACGCTCGGCTGGGACGATAGCCACCGGGTCAAGCTCTCCGAGCCGGGCGAGAAGCCCGTCATGTCGGCGTGGGGCAACAACATCACCGACGTAAAGCAGGAACTCCGCGTCAACGGCCGGTGGTTGCCCATGCACGTCATGGGCACGCACAACCGCGACCCGATGGGCGTGTACTGCAAGGCGACGGACATCAACCTCGTGATGGCCGACAAGTACGGCGAGGGCCAGCGCACCGTCACGCTGTTCGACGCGCTGCACAACGCCGGCAAGCACTGGGGCCACAAGCTCGACGCCGAGACGTCGCTGATGAGCAACGAGGAGGAGGAGGTCTTCCTCACCTTTCAGGTGGTCTTCGTGCCGTGCAACAACGACGGCCGCTCGACGGCCAACATCGCGACCAAGGCCATGAACTATCAGGCCGAGCAGGGCCGCCCGCGCAACGCCGTGCTGTTCAGCTGGCCAGAGGGCACCGCGATCTACACCGACGACCCCGAGGGCTTCTCGCGCGAGAACACCTACTGCACGGCCGAGGTGTCCAAGGTCGACGGCAAGACGCACAAGTTCCTCACCACGACCGACGTGAGCCCGCGCACGGTGGCTCAGTCGGGCACCGAGACCAAGGAGCAGGCCGAGGCGGCGCTGGCGGCCGGCAAGTCCATCGAGCGCAAGCTGGGGCCACGCCTCGCCAAGAAGCACGGCGGCTTCCTCTACGTTCAGGTGCCGATCGAGCGCGCTCAGCTCATGCGCAGGATGTTCACGCCGGCCGTGGTGATCGCCGCGGCGTGGGCCGATCCGATCTTGCCCGAGTCGCCCAGCACCAAGCCGCCGCTGGCCAAGAAGGCCAAGGTCAAGTACGAGGAGGGCGCGGCGTCGACTGGCTCGGTCTCGTCGGTGTGCACGACCGCCACGGTCGCGCCGGCCAAGCCGTCGGCGGCGCTCAAGGTCGAGGCCAACGTCATCGTGCCGCCGCCGGCCAAGCCGGCCGTGCTCTTCGCCGACGACGAGGCCGAGTACGCCATGCCCAGCCCCGGTGGCCCCGGCATCGACGCCGAGGAGGCCGAGATGATCGACGCGCCCGCGTTTGTGCCGCCGTTCATGGGCCGCTCCACGCTTTCCCTTTTCGAGTCGGGGGAGGTGTGAACCGTTCACTCGAACCGTGCAGAACCGAGCACAACCGTACAAAGCCGAACCCGCACGCTCTGGGTGGGACGGGTGCACACACACACACACACCTTCGCCG
>Ga0209502_10002730_pt1 | contig 14443 bp, 17 predicted proteins | sample ArcticOcean_MG_C_10_FD_187442 | JGI IMG/M metagenome (GOLD analysis project Ga0209502, IMG submission 187442) | Marine microbial communities from western Arctic Ocean - ArcticOcean_MG_CB11_90 (SPAdes) (version 2) | ecosystem: Environmental > Aquatic > Marine > Oceanic | place: Arctic Ocean...
CACTAACTTTCAAATTGGACCACGCAGGTGGGGCTGCTCACTTTTCTCAATGAGAATTGCGGCGCGTCAGCAACGCCATAATATGCCGCCCATCTGGGCCGTCACCAACTTTCGGCTATAATTCTTGCAGACTCCATGGGGGGTTATCGACAGGCGCTCGGACTCCAGAGGGCTTACAGGGTATCTCAGAGGGTAATATCAAGCGCGGGCGGCAGACGAAGGACAAGCCAGCAGGCCAGTGCCATGCGCCAAAGGTCGGGCGTCGGGTTATGGGGGAGCTGAAGCGACTTTAAGGCCAGCTGGTGGATGCGGGGCTTATGCCTGATGAGTGAGGGCTAGGCAGTTGCTGAAGATGGAGTAACTCAAATATTGGCCCGAAGCGGTTCCACCAAAACCGGACGGTTTCATGACTTACGTCAACGCCCCTTTCATGAAGAAGGTCCTCCACATTACGGAGCGAAAGCGGAAATCGAACGTACAGCATTACTGCAAGTCGGATGACTTCAGGGTTGGTTTTAAAGTAGCAAAATTGAGAGTGTTTTGTTATTAGAAGACGCTATAAAGTCGCTCACCCGATCTCTAGCAAGTTTCTTCTGACAGTACCCCATACAAACTTGCATAAAATATTACACAAAATCAAATCAATTGATTGCTAGCCTAACACGTAATGAGTGTCTAATATGATTAAAATTAGTACTTATTGGGAAACACGATGATTAGATCATGCTGTTCATTCTTGTTTTTCTTGTGGGTATCAAGCTGTTCACCTAATTTTATTTTTCCCAATTCATCTGCAACACGTAACTGTGAGCCAAATAAATTGTTCACGCCGTCCTCAGCAACATTTACCCGCTCTGGACAGATAATATTTGCAACGAACAAGCAAGAGTTTTATTTTGGCTTAGTTGAGAAAAATTGGCAATGTGAAAAACTAAAATCAAAAGTTATCAATAGCTTTAAAGGGCCCAGTGCCCAGACTTTCAAGTTTTCACTACCCACACAAGACAACAGTCAACCAGATATTTTGGAAACACGCATGAACTTTGATTCTAGTAATGAATTTCAGTCCTTTGTTAGTGCTCAATGTGCATCTGAGGGCCTCTCTTACCTTTTTGAAGTAAGCGCGTCTGCCGGTCAAAAAATTTATGGCTGCCAAATAAACCCACAGATCTCGAGTGCAATAATGTGGAAACAAACAAATCTATCATCGTCCATAGATATTGCTTATCTCCCATTTTACCAGCCATTCGTAGACAGGCTTTTGCAATCTAATTAAGTGTAAACACAATCAACCAGCTAGCTGTTAAGTATGGAATAAATGGAGTTTTTTCTGCCCAGACTCTCCTGTGTGAAACAATGGAAATTAACGGAATGGCGCACGCAATAATCAACCATAAACCTAAGGTATGAGGATGTAATGTGAAGCCTAGGCTGACAATCACAACAAAATCTGCTGACCCAATGAGGCTTTTGTCTTTTAGCCGCTGCGTGATCCAGACAGTACCGAAGATGCAAGCCATAAAGGAAGCTATCAGAATATAATCTGAAATCTCTTTTTGTTGTATAATTGCAAAAATTAGTGTGGCGCAGCCGGAAAAACAGAGTGTCGGCGCCGGAACCGACAAGCTTAGAGTGTCCTCCGCAGATAGATATAACCAAAAAATAGCTAAAATTATGGGGTAATAGTCAAGAACTGAGACTAATGGTAAGTTTGAGTAGGCAAATAGAATTACCGGCCCAGACATGAATACACCCATTTTTTTCACTGGGCACCACTTCCAAATTAGTTTTATACGCATAATCGGCCCATCTCAATTTGTAGTCATGACTAATGAGATATTAAATACTTGGCCGCTCCGGTCGCCGGTAATATCCAGCTTGTGTATTCGAACATACTTAAGCTGCTGAAATACAGTTAGCAGACGGGGTATTTCAGATTCTGAGACTTTATTTAGATCGATTTTCAATATTTGAGAAGTAATTTGATTAAATTCTAATTTATGTGAGAAATGGGTTTCCCACAAAAATGGATTTAACTTATGCCTGACGTGGTTAGTAAAAGCTTGTTCGTCATTCGCCTTTAAAGCAGCGCCCCAAGATTTGAGCGCCAAGCTTCCAAAAATAGCAGCTGCAGATATAGTCACCATTGTTAGCAATGCCGTTATACGCATTATAGGCCTGTCTTCCTGTTGAACGTGACGGCAGATCCGTTTAGCGTAGGGCTCCAGTTAGCTAAAGCCTCAGGCAGACCCAATACTAATTCAAAAAATGTTTTAGCCGTATCATCAGATTTAAAGGCTAAGATTGTTTGTTGAGTTCTCTGGTCAAAAGTAATTTTATCAACCGAGCCATCCCGTACAAGGTTCTGAGTTATATTTAAAATATCAAAACCAGTTAGCTGGTTTTGAAAATATGCTGGGGGATTAAAATACATTAGCGCAGCCTCTTTGACTGAAAGTTCCCAAGCAAATAGTAGGCTGGCTATCATTCCTAAGCTGGCTGCGATCAAAACACGAAGTTTTTTCTCTCCAAATCCGATCAATGGTGCCCTTTGTAAAAATTCAAAGCCATCTATATTTTCTAATATCGGCCCTTTTATTTCTGCTTCAGAATATCTCTCTGTGAAACCAGTATGTTCCGCGTTACTAAGAATAACCGGTCCAGATCTCCAGTATATACCACCCTCCTTGGATAAAACAGAAACACCCTCTGCATACACTTTTGTTTGGTTTGAAATACTAGCAAGTTTGGTCGTTAAAAGTATTTTTTGACACCACGCTTGTGCCCAATATCCGCTGATATTGTTACAAAAGGGGGCCGAAGTTAACATGTTATCTACATCAAATGCAATCTTTGAAGAAAACAGAAAAGCGCGCTCATTTGGTTGATAGGCTGTATTTTCAATTCGGATTACATCCCAATTTGAGTAGTATGCAGATAATATTAAATGTTTTATTTTTTTAAAATTCAAAGCAGACGGGCTAGTACTTTTGCTTAGACGTAATTTACCATTTTTTTTAAATTCATAAATTTCTAATTTTTCTGGAGATACCAGCCTATATACATTTGCCATGACTTAATTTGTTGGAACCCATAAAAAAAAGTTTCGATACTCAGTCCATATACCTTCCGGATCAATTACGCTGTCAAGGTAAGCGAAAGTTTGTCCATCATAATCAAGTATCGTAGCCTTATGGTCAAGTGGTGCCACGATGTTAGTATTGCGCAGTAATCTTGAAAAATCTCTAGCCTTATGCCGTTTTTGTAAGAATAAATTCAGGGTATGGTGGTTGGGAATAGTTCCATCCATTAGATAGTGTTTGAGCAAGCTTGCATCAGAAGAATTAAGGTCAAAGTAGGCCTGCAAGGTAGATGTGGTGGATAGCTTTAAGTTTATTTTATAAGATCGTGGCAGGATGCGAACACAAGGTAGCAGCGTTACGCCAATTTCCATTGGCACTGAGAGTTCATTAAGAAGATCAAGTAAACCAAACCCCTTTATACCGCTATCTTGTGATCTCAAGTATTCAACGATGTCATCTGTCAGCTCTGGTGCATCAGCACAATATGTTAAGAGGCGACGAACTATTAAAATTTGTTCATCAATTAGTATTGGCCGATCATGTACATCACGGCTGATCAAAAATGATAGGTTATATAGTCCAGATAAGGACAGTGATTGTGAGGAGGTATTGAGCGGCATTACTTTATCAACTTGAAATGCCAGCTCTTCGAACTCTGCTTGGTTAGCAATTAATTCAGTAGACGTTGCTTGCTGTTCGAGTGACGTTACATGGCGTTGAATGTATGAAAAACCGTTCATAGCGAGAATTGAGACGACCAAAAGGCCCAATAATGCTAATGGTAATAAGAAACCATCTTTTCGTAGCTTAACTTTCATAATTTAAACATTTTTGATTTGGTGAATGTCTTATCAACTAGAGTTAACTTTATAATGGTAGGTGTTAAATTCTCTAGCTTAGCACTAATCACAGTGTCTGAAAGTACGCGAGTATGGGTCCCCTCTGAAGAGTTTACAGATCTAGAAACGCCGGCAGAATCAAAAGTCCATATTGCTTCAAACCCAATAATTTGTTGACTACTTGGCGAAGTGCCAAACCTTTTTAAATATAGCCTCAATCTATCTTCGCTAAATTCTATTTTTACAGATTTATTCCCATCTGATTTATAAGACGCAGAGTGGATGTCAGCATCAATATGAGCCAGAAGGCTTTCTATTTTCAAGCGATACTCCAACTGATCTTGAATTTTAGCATCTGTAAAAATAGAATTTGTAATTAGATTGTTCAAAATTAGGATCAAAACTCCAGATATAGCTAGGGACACTAATACCTCGATCAGGGTAAAGGCTGATTTCCTTGATGAATTCATTTTAAAAGAACCGTGCCTTTGAACTTTTCAGATAAGATTTTAATATCTGATGGCGTCTGTTCGATTCTCAATGGGAAATAGTGAGAAGGCTCAATATTAATCGACTCGCCTGAAGCTCGTATTATTGTCGCATCCGCACTCAAGCGGCTAAAAGCATATTTTTCTTCCAGAATACTAAGCATCCGGATACGATTATTGGATGACTGCCAAAATAATGAGATAGCAATTGCTGAAATTGCGAGCGCCAGTAATAGTTCAATAAATATGAACCCATCTTTCCGCATTACGGTTTGCCCCGCGTAATTTCTCCCAAGGCACCTATATTGATTATCTCGCCCTGACACTTAATAGAAACAGGTTTTACCAAACCTCCTAAATGTATCTGAACAACCTCGGACGGGCAAAAAGGTTCCAATTTTACAGTAATAAATTTTTGAGAACTAGGTCGTGATTGTGCTAAAATGGCCAAGTCAATTTTAGCTTGGGTTGCGTATACTCGGCCTTCAATACGGTTAAGTAAATTGGTTCCCAGCGAGGGCCAATTAGGTATTGTCAAAATAACCCCAACAATTAACAAAACCGTCAAGATCTCTATTAGACTGAAGGCAGTTAATCTGTTCCCACTATTTAAATACTTCGCTAAAATTGTCATCGCCTTCACCTTCTGGATCAAAAACGCCATTCGGACCAGCAGACTTTATTTGTAGACCACCTGACGGCTTAAAGCCGAGTTCATAACCGCCGCCCCATGGATCAGTGGGGAGCTTACTTAAATACCCTAAAAAACTATTGTCATTGTTAATGAGAATTCCCAACCCCTCGTTTTCAGTAGGGAACCTTCCGGAATCTAACCTAAATAAGTTTAGAGCAGTTTCTATTGCTGCAAAATCATTCTGAATTTTAAGAGTGCGAGCCTGGTCTGGACGGTTCAACACCATAGGCGCAACAAAGGTTAGTAGAACTCCGATGATGGTTAATGCGACTAAAATTTCTATTAATGTAAAAGCCTCAATTCGTTTACATTTTTTCTGCTGCATAAACTAACCCACCGACTGTTGTAGAGACATCATAGGCGTAACTACAGCGAAGGCCACAAAAAATATAATGACCCCAAGTATGATTATGGCAACTGGCCCTAATAGCTGAACGACCAACTGTACCCATTTTTGTTTGCTTCGGATGTTGCTGGTGGATAGTGCCTGAAATGTTTCTGGTAATTTTGCGGCCTTTTCAGCTAACCCTATCCTTAGCAGCTCCATTCGCTCAAATAATCCAGTCCTAGCGAGTGCATCTTCGAACGAAACCCCCTCCAGAATTTCTTTTTCTACCGTTAACAACAATGACTGGTGGTACCCGTTACTTATCCCTCTGACCGAAAACTTAAGAGAGTGTCTCAAGTCGCTTTTGAGAGTAAGTGCTAATGACATATTTTCTAAAAAATGTAATTTGGTACTCATTCGAAGAAGTTTACCCAGCCCTGGAGTTTGGTTTAGTACTTTTTCTAAAATTAGTCTCGAAACTTTTGTACTTCGGAACATAGCTATTAAACAGAGAAAGCCAATAACAGACCAGAATAGTGTCAGAGCAGTGCGATAACCTTTTCCAGCAAAAGACATAATCCCAATGGTTAATCTACTTTGAGAATCTTGCGCTATTAGACCCTTAAATTCAGGCAGTACGTTATCAAAAATGATTACCAACACCAAGAGTGATACAGTTAAAACAAAAAACGGATATGCTACTGCTTTTTGCGTCTCGACCACGAGTGCATCTTTTTGAGTTTTAGCATTAATTATATGCAACAAGGATGTCTCAAGTCCGGCATTTTCATACCCAACTCTCAAAAGAGAAATGATTGCCACATCAAGTTCATAAAACACGGTTTCTAATGCATCAAGGAAGTCATTACCCTCCGAAAGCTCGTTGTTAAGCTGAGAGGAAATTCCGCTGATTGTGTGGCTGTTCGTCGATGTTAACAGGTTAAGTGCTTCTGATAGTGTCGTGTTTTCATCAAGCAGTGCGTGAAGCGCTTCAATGAAATTCCAAAACACCTTATTGCTAAACTTTCTCGGCTTTTTGATTTCAGTCACCATATAGCCGCTATTTGATAGTTCCTTTTTTGCAGACTTTTTTGAGCGAGAATCTATCAGCCCAGAAATTGGGCCCTCGGTTGTTTGTGCTTTAAAATAGTATTTTTTCATAAGTTCTTTTGGCTAAGCCGAGCTATTTCAAAATGCGGAGTAAGGCCCTGTCGATGAAGGGCCAGGGCTTCTGTATGCATTGTATCCTTGACAGGTACTTCACCTGCATTTTTTTCTATAAGTGCAGCGTTCTCAGAGTTTATTTCTAAATGTGACATTACTGGATATCGACCCTTGAAGCCAGTATGGTAACAAGTTTTACAACCGGGAAACGCTGCTGGAAGCGCGTTAGTGTGCGCCTCCGACGCAATCGATATCTTTTGACAATCAGGGCAGTAGATCCGCACCAGCCTCTGTGAATAGACACCAAGTAGGCAGTCAGATAAAAGTGTAGGATCAACGTTTAGGTTTTTAAGCCTTTTGATGGCTCCCACAGGAGAGTTAGCATGGACGGTGGAAATCACCAAGTGCCCAGTCATAGCTGCCCGCACAGCAATTTCTGCAGTTTCAGCATCTCTAATTTCTCCAACTAGTATGACGTCGGGGTCATTCCGAAGCAATGAGCGAAGTCCCTTCGCAAAGCCAAAGCCGACGTGATCATGAACCTGTGTCTGCACTATACCTGGTAGCTCTACTTCAACTGGATCCTCTATGGTCATGATATTTAGCCCCCGGCCAAGTAATGTATTTAGCAGAGAGTATATTGTGGTTGTTTTACCTGAGCCAGTTGGGCCACAAACCAAGATCAAGCCAGCTTGGTTTGATAGCGCTTCTAATAAAGACTTCACATGCAATGGTCCAAGTGAAGTCTCTTCTATTCTTGAATGTGTCAAATTATTTGAAAAAAACCGTAACACCACTCGTTCGCCGTTCTTAGTGGGCAGTGTTGCTACACGAATATCTATGGATTTTCCCTTAAAATTAACATTCATACGGCCATCCTGCGGGAGACGTTTTTCTGTTATATCAAGATTGCATACGAGCTTGATACGAGAAATTAGCATTTGTGCAACCCGCCGATCAAGTTGGGTGAAATCAGTCATCACCCCATCAATGCGCATTCTTATTAACAAATCTTTATTGTTAGGATCAATGTGCAGATCCGAGGCTTCTCTAGTAATCGCTGCCGACAGAAGGGTATTAAACAATCTAACTATTGGGGCATCATTTTCATCATGAGCCGAGAGGGCAATTTCTGCCGTTTTTACAAATTCAGTTTCAGAGATGTAATCATCAACCTCCGAAAAAATTTGTGTGTCTCTGCTGCTTCTCTCTGCATTTCCAGAAGTTGACAGCTCATCAACTGACTGCAGCAAAATATCTCCCTCGAACGCAAGCCATAAATCATGCTTTGTACTTTTAGAAATATCTTTAGGTATATAGGCTATAACCGGGGACTTACCTTCATCGATAGTAATTCCGAGTTTCTCTAAATTTTTATAATTAACACCCATGTCAATCTGCATCCGCAGGTCTCATCTTTGGCCTCAATTGTGGGAGATTCAAACGTTTTCCTACGGGCACAGGGTCTCGAGAAACCATTTCTTTATCAACGTAACCAAAAAGTTTATCTCCAAGATCTAATTTCCAAGCATTTACTATCTTAGCTCTTTGGTTCCGGGTCGACACTACAGTCGGACGTAAAAATATGGCGAGGTTGCGGCTGACAGTCTTCGAACTTTCTTGCTGAAAAAGCAATCCTAAAACAGGAATATCTCCTAAAAATGGAACTTTAGAAACTCCAATTTCCTCTTGCTCGACACGAAGACCGCCAATAGCAATTGTCTCACCCTCTTTGGCACTTACAACAGTAGAAATTTGGCGCTTGACAGTTACGACATCACTTAGGCCAGCTGCGGATTGATCGATGCGTGAAATCTCTTGCCAAATTTCCATAATTATATCGCCATTTTTGCCAATTTTTGGCTTCAGTTTAAGTATTGTGCCCAGATCTTCGCGCTTAATTGTTTGGAAAGGCGTAGCTCCCTCTCCCTGCTGGCCAGCATACTGGCCAGTAATGAAGGGAACATTTTGCCCAATCAGTATTGTGCTTTCCTTATTCTCCGTGGTCATGAGGCTTGGAGTTGCTAAGATTCTGTTGTCAGTATCGGCTTTTAAAGCATTTAGCATAAGGCCGATATCTGGTATGTTGTTAGATCCTGCTCCAATTGCAATAAGCCCTCCAGCAGCTCCAGCAAGAAAACTATTTCCGGCCAATGCGCCAATATTATCGCCAGTTAATCCCGTTACTAAACTTGTTGATACATTGCCGGCATTTACCGCAAACTGAAGACCTAGTTTTTGCGCTGAGTCTTCAGAGATTTCTGCTATTATGGCGTCAACATAAACTTGACGGGGCGCCCTATCCATTGCGGATATTACCAAAAATGCCTGTTCCAATGATGTGGGAGATCCTGACAGAATTACTTGATTTGCACTTTGGTGGGCTGAGATGCCGATAGCAGATGTATTAGAGTCGGAAGACAGTAAGGGCCCTAAACTCAATACGAGTTCTTCTGCATCTGCAAAATTCAAATCAATAACCTTTAAGGCTGAGGCATTGTCTTCTGTTTCGCTATTCTGAAGACTAGCCATAGCTTGCGCTTCTTGATCAGGCAGAATAATTTCCGGCAATTCAATCTCAGAAAGTGCACCAATTAGAGCCTGCAACTTGTTTATCGACTTTATTTCTCCTGAAATTAAGACTGCATCAAAATTTGACCCATCCGAAATAAGGGTTAAATTTTTCAGCGTAGGAATTGCCCGTATAAGCTCAGCCAAGCCCTCTTTTGATATCTTGTTTCCCAAATTTATACGTCTTAGTGAGATCTCAGGCTCAACCGGGAGTGAAATCGTTGGCAGCGCTTCTGTATTTAGGCTGGTTTTTTTGACAATAATAAAAGATTTAGGTGAAATTTGTTTAAACTCACCTCCCAAACCTTCAATTAAGTCAACAAATAGTGCATGAATATTTTCGTTCCCAGTAACATCTTTCAACAAAGAAATTTTTTCTGAAGCAGTAAAATCTAAGATGTAGGCATTGCCTGTAAGCTGTGAGAAATAAGCCGTAGCAGCATCGACAGGTGCGTTAACTAACCTAATGGTATCAGCAGATAGGGAAGTTGCACAAATAGCAGCGCTAAATGCAACCAATCTTAACATTCTCATAATCTTACCCTAATCATCTTTAATTTTTCGTCTCTTTGAATCTCTACATCAAAATAATCACTCGCCGACTTTCTTTGTAAGTGTTGTCGCAGGCCCTCAATATCGCTAGTGCTTTGTCCGTCAATAGTTACGATAAGATCGCCGCGCTTGAATGGAGAGGCGAGCAACAGAATTTTGGGGATTGTTTCATCCAAAACCCACCCCCTTCTCCCCGCATTCGTGCGCCCAACTTTTGGCAAACTAGTGAATTGAGCAGTAATAAATTTTGGTATTCCAATAGCAGTCGCAATGGCTTTGAATTCCGAAAGACTGTCAATACTCGCATAAGTGCCTAATGATACTGAACTTAAATTTTTTATTTTAGGGGGCCCGCTTATAACTTCAGGGTTAGCAGAGTTTTTATCGAGGAAGCTAAGGAAGTACACTTTACCATCCACGCTCTCAAAAATAAGCCTATCATCTTGAAAGGTTTTTACTTTTAAAATCAATGAACCTAAGTTGACCTCTTTGCCCAGTTCAAACATTTGGTAACTTTTATTTTTTTCATGCATTCCCAGGAAAAGTGACCCATCTTCAGACGAATAATGTGCCAAGAGAGAGTACATAGGTAGCGGACGCGCATCTTGAACTTTTAAAAATAGACGGAAAAAATCTAGCTCGGCTGTAGCCGGAGCGGCTGCAGCAAAAGTCATAATAATACTTAACAATAATCTTATCATGAGGTTATGATTCTCCATGCTAAATCATGGCACAAATAGTGTTTCAGGAAAACTAGTACTTAAAGAAGTCCTAACGTGTAGTAACTCGAGCAGGAAAAGTGAAAGTCATAAGGTGTAGTAATACTATGACATAACTTCCACTCAATCATTTACTCTATTACTGCATTTAACGACATCACTATATTTAACCAACAGATTGTATCTAGGATGTGTAAAAAACGGCTTCTAGAGATAAGTCTCTACCGCATCAGTATACTATAAAGTTTTGGCCATGCCAAAAGTGGTCTGCCCTTGGCCGGTACCTCAATAAAAACTAGGCGGATCTGGCTTAAAGCATAAACGCCAGTCAGGCTAACTTAGAGCTGCCTAAAAAGGCGACCACAGAGATTAAGGCAAGTGCAAATAATGGCTCAAGCAGGTGTGGCGGCTTGCGTTATGGCTGGCGTTATATTGCGCTAAATCATTGTCCATTTATAGTAAAAAAACGGCCCAAAATTGACTAGGCCGTTTTAATATTTATGCCATACTCATGGCCTGGATTAACAGCCCGTGGCTTTGCCCATCGTGACAGTACACTTCAATGTGGAAGCGGCCGGCAGGTCAGACCATGTCTTGGTGGTCTGCGGATAAGTAGTGGTATCGTTTACATTTGGCAAATCAGTTTTAGCCCACCCACTTCCCAAGTCCGACAGGGTATCAAAGGACAGGTCATCACAATCCGCGGTACTAGCTACGTTGGGATCGTAGTAAACTGGGCTGGCTGGATTATAGACAGAAGTCAGGGCCGGCACGAATGTCTTACCAATTGCTCGGGCCTTCAAAATATAAACCGTCCCATCAGCTGCAGTAACATCAGATGCATCTATTGGGTTAACTATTTTAATATAATAGCCTTGGTCTCCACCATCAGTAAATGTCGCTTTCTGTTCTGGAAGTCCGTGAAGGTAGCTACCATTATATTCCAACATAAATGTTTTACCATTAAAGCTGGAAGGCTTAGCAGTGCAGGAATAGTGGGTACTCGCTAGTGCGCTTCCACACAGGTTTGCTTTATCTGGAAAATGCTTATTTTTGTTTGCAAAATAGGCAATCCCATTAGTGTCCTGCGCAGCGTTAACATCTTTAGCCGTTGTGTGATCATACTTGAGCATTACCGGCAGATCTACTGACTTAACCGTGCCATCAGCTTTGACAGCCGCAACTGAATTCACCCAAGGGTAAGCGCCAAAACGCCAGCGGTACTTATTACTGGATCCATCTACGAGATTAATGTCGTATTCGGGCCAAGAATTATTACTAAAAGCAGCCGTACTATCATCTGAGAAGTCTTCATATTCACCGCTTCGCTCGTTTACTGCAAAGTCAAACATGACTGGCTTATCACTGGCATCAGGACCAGAAGTTCCAGTGTCAATATAAAGCGTTCTTGGTAGTAAACCGGCGGCCACTCCAGTTGGATTTAGCCCGGTGAAGTAAAATGCATCACCATTGGCTGTACTGCCGGTACCTGTTGCATAAGCACGAGTAGCTTCTTCGCTACCCGCGGCCCATAAAGCTCTATCCAAAGGCATATTTTTAACACCCCCGTCACCATCCTGTGTCAGCGCGGTGAAATTGGCAGCTAAAAGTGTAGCGTCAAGGGACTTAGGAGTTCTAACTTGAACGTTAACTGTTGCACCGCCACCCCAATAAACTTCTTGGCGTTTCGCCACATCAGTGACCCAGCCAAGGTGGTCCCAGCCACTGCGGGCGATATCGGTACTGTCGACAACAGTACCAATGGTTATGCTGTCGCCTCGACCAGCATCATCCCACGGATCAGTTATCAATGCTCCACTAGACATGTTGTAATAACGCATTTCATATGTGGAGCCAGCTACATTAATTTTAACATCATACTCTCCAGTATTGGTATAACGCCGAAATAGGTTATCACCAGCTGCTAGAGTTTCTTGCACGGTGCTTATTCCAAATAATTTTCCGGGTGCCCACTTCAAGGTATATGCAGTGCTAGTTTCATTGTCCGTAACTGCGACTGTCTTATTACTACTGTCATTAAATGCGAATGCGCCGCTGTCAAACCAAGCGCCATTGTGATCATAAAAACCCCTCACGTTGGCCGCCGTTTTAAATCCGAACGAACCACTTAGGTTCAGCTTTGCGCCCGATGCCTTGTTGTAAACATCATATTTATATACGTTTGACCAAGTCTGGTCCCTCTTGAAGCATTGCGAACTTGTCGTGTTAGCCACGTCATCTATCGTGACCCGGAAATAATTTGTATTTGAGGTTCTGCCGGCAACTACCGTGTCGACTGTCGCATTATTCTCATCCACACCGACATACTGTCCCACCATTGTAGCAGTGTCTAATGTCGTATCACTATAGGAGATTTTCGATCTCATTACATAATCGTGAGTTCCACCTTGCGATCTATCGCGATCAGCGCCTTTCACTACAATTGAGGTACCCGTGCCTGGCGCAATGTCTACGAAGCCAAACATCGGAGTGTTCGAAACTGTAAAGTCAGTCCCACCCGATTGCGCCATCATGTAACCGATGTACCATTGGCCGTAGGGCGCAAATGTCTCTGGGCCCTTTTTAAACTGCATACTTGTGATAAATTTTGCGCCCGAAGATGAATCAAAATACGCGGCGCCTTCTTGGGTTGAAGTGTTGGATGCGCGCGAAGAAACTATCACGGAGCGTGACAGTGTATCGCGGTTGGTTCCCGTAGAGTTGAGATCAGCGAGTCCGCACTGTACTTCTGCAATCAGGGCTTCGTAGGATGCGTTAGGCAATAGGTCCATACGCGAATTCTTCGTTACGCACGCGAACGAGTTTGCCATACGCAGAAAGTCGTTCATAGCGTCTTCCGTCCAGGTCTCAGACGCCGCCTTAGTGTAATCTGTTCCCGAGGCTGCGTAAGCTTGCGTCATCCCTTGAGATGGGAGTAAGGCCATAGCACTCACTGCGGATATAATAAATTTTTTCATTCTAAATCTCCTAATTCGATGGGACTGCGGCTACTCTACTAGGAGACTGTAAGCCACTAATTGTTCCTGCGGCACCGCCCCCCGCAACAGTTTCGTCTTGGCACCCACCTAACGCGGCTAATAATACCAATGGTAATAAATATTTCATATTTTTCTCCTCGGAAACAGGTCGATGCATTTGTTTAACCTAAGTAAAAGCGCCATCAATCATCAGCCGATCAGCCGATCAGCCATTCTACCAAAACATTAAACCATAATAATTTATGTTAACATTTCAGACACGTTTGCTCACATTAATCGATATTTTTCTAAATTATATACAAGATTATGTACATAGTATAAATGCACTTTTTATCCAAGATAAGGTAATCCCCCCCATTTCAGGAGGACCACTTTCGGGACCGCTTTCTCATTTTCAATCTTAAAATAAGTAACTGTAATTAAATAGAAATATAGAAGTTCGACGTCCTCTTCTGGGCACCACTTTAACCAAGAGCCGTGGACCAAGTACCTGATTTGCAAAGAATTTAAAATTTTGCAAGAAAACGAGTGTATCACATGGGTTACCAAAAACCACTTTATCTCACAGCGAAACGCGGAGTCTATTATTACACGCGTCGGGTTCCGCAGAGTCTCAAGGCTCAGTTCCAGAGCCCACGCTTTGTAAAATGTCTTCACACTAAATCACAGGCAAAAGCTGCTACCCTTTCGACAGAGCTCTTTACCCGTCTGGAAAATATCTGGGATCGAATGCGTCTTGAGCTATTGGACTTCAAGACATCGACTGGCGTAGGTGGCCAGCCTAGGGGACGGACACACTGCCTTGATAAGGCTGAGAGGTTCTAGTGCCAAAGCGCGCAACAGAGGCAATAATTCAAAAATGTCACTTTAAGATTCCCTATCAATATGTTGCGAATGAGGGCTTTCCGGCTAGAGGTCTCGATTAGATCAAGACGGCGGGATCAGAAGATTGCAAATGTAGTTTTCGCGACACAGCTAGTTGTTGTGCTTGTCCGGAACTGGGTCA
>Ga0209502_10002743_pt1 | contig 14391 bp, 12 predicted proteins | sample ArcticOcean_MG_C_10_FD_187442 | JGI IMG/M metagenome (GOLD analysis project Ga0209502, IMG submission 187442) | Marine microbial communities from western Arctic Ocean - ArcticOcean_MG_CB11_90 (SPAdes) (version 2) | ecosystem: Environmental > Aquatic > Marine > Oceanic | place: Arctic Ocean...
TTAATTTGGTCTTCTATTTTTTTAATTGGATCTCCAGTAAATTTTGCAGATATATGTTCTTTTGATTTTTTAGAGAATGTAGCAAAACCAGACAAAAAATCATCTGTTGTAATTCCATTTTTTTTCTTTAGAAAAGGTTTTACTGCACTGTAAATACTAGTTATGTATTTTATCTCAAGTTCTTCACTACTAACATTTACATGTTCACCAACAATCTGCTTTGTGTAGGAGTCTAATTCTGAATGGTTCAGAAACTTACCTGCTAATAAAACACCTGTTATAAATAGTTTACTATCCAAAGAATTGTCTTTAAGACTCTGAGCGACATACAATGATTTTAAATTAAATAAACAAGATAAATTCTTTGTGGATACATCACCATCTTTTACTACTTTCTCCCAAATTTCTATTGCTCTGTCTGTGTTGTCTTTAGATAAGTTATCAAAAGCAGCTGCATCTATATGATTTGCATTCCAAAACCAAAATAATGAATGCAATAACCTATTGATAGGTTGCTCTATAGCGCTAGAGGCAATAGAAATTGATTCTTTATCTCTTTTAAACTCTCCTATAAACGAAAAATCAGTATCAAATGAAATTTTCTTACCTACCTCAGCAAACCTTATTGTTTTGGTTATTTGTTTTTGAATTTCACGTTCAGAGGCGGTAAGCGAAATGCCTAGAACACGAAAAGGGTTTTGATTTATCATAGATTTTTTTTAAATAAAGGTTTTGTCTAATGTTTCATTAACCATTTGCTTAATTGACTTATAGAAACCAAAAAAGGCAAATACGCTACCTAAAATAATATCGTAATATTGAAAATTTTTAAACACAAGTTCTTCTATTACATACAAACCTCCTAAAGAAATTGATTGTTGGATATAAAGAAAAAACCTTGTGGCCGCTTTTTGAGTTCTTAAGTTGAACAAAGAAAAAGGAAGACAAACTATAATACATGGAATAAAAAGAACAGAGCTTATTATTGCAGCAGGTGTAAATACTAGTATTTGAAATATCGGGTTTTCTTTTAATAATTTTTGATCATTAAAAATATTTCTAATATGATTTATGATTTTCATTAGCTATATGAATTTAATAATATCTTCAATTGAAATTATTGATTTTCTATCAACAGGCCAACCATTAGCTGCTCCTGGAGGGCCAAAAGTTGTTTGCTTTACCCAAATCACTTCCTCCTCTTGCCTCTTGGTTAGAAAATAACTTCCAAAATAATCATTTCCATTTTCCCTGGAAACTGTATCCCCAACCAAAAAGTTGACATAACTTCCTTTAATAAAACTATAACCAACTTCTTCATTAAGATATATATCTCCTCCACTAGTATAAATAGTTTTTAACACTTTTCCATCTTTAACAGCATTGTCAAAATCGAGCTCATATTTAATTGTTCCGCAAGCTCTGTAACTCTTCCATATTCCTTTAAAAATTGCATCTCTTTGATACCACCCGCCAATTATTTCAATCTCACATGAAATGTTACCATTAATGTCAAAAAAGGTATACTCATCTCTCTTATTTTTAAATTTTAATTTTTTAGTTGCACTATACTCGCAGTACTCATAATCAAAACCTTCGTAATTACTTGATATAACTTTAATGCACTTTCTAAAAATATTTCCATTCCTGTAATAAGATATAGAGTCTTCAGGTTGTTTAAAACCATTGCTGTACTTTGTTTCAAATCTCAACATTCCATTTTCAAAAAACTCTGTAAAAAGGCCATCTAATTCTCCGTTACTATAATCAGTGGTAATTTTTAACTGACCATTCGGGTAATATTCAGAGAATGCCCCATCTAAATCTCCGTTATTATAATTAGCAGTAATTTTTAACTGACCATTCGGGTAATATTCAGAGAATGGTCCATTTCTTTCACCATTAATTATGTTTAATTTTTTTTTAGATTTATTACCATAAATAATAGTATGTGCTCCATTGCTAAAATATTTTTCATCATATTTTCGTTTATCTTCATATGAATTTTTAAAATCTGTAAAGGACAATCTAGTAATAAAAAAGGCAAACAAAGCAGATGGAACTGCTAATAAATAAAAGTAAGCAGAAATAGCGATACTCAGATAGAGACTGACAGCTGTTCCGCTAAGCAAACAAAAGCTAATAAATAAAACTCTCATGTGCTCTTTTGCAGATACTCTTAATATTTCTTTATTCATTTTCAAAATCTTTAATAGGGGTCAACTTTATAATGTCTTCAATTGAAGTTATTGGTTTTAAATTTATTGACTTATGGGATATCCCAGGAGGCCCCATAAGCCCCGTATTCCAACTATAAATAGATTGATCCATTCGTATGTTAGCGTAATAATTAATAAAATTAACTTCAGCCATTTTAATTATAGAGTAACTAACTATATTTTTAGAAAATATCTCACCTCCTTTTGTGAAAATAGTTTTAACAACTTTATTATTTACTTTATCCGAATTAGAATCGTCAAAATCTAGTTCATATTCAATAGTGCCATCTTCTCTATAGTTTTTCCATTTTCCAAAAAAAGAGTTAGAATCTTCAATATGAGTCTCGCATTTCAAGTTATTATCTTCATCATAAAAAGTATATTTATTTTTGTCTTTTAAGAACTTTAAATTTCCATTTTTAAAATATTCTTTAACTAATCCATTTTCGTCAAAATCTCCTTCTCTATAATTAGCTTTATTAGCATAAAAAGAGTGAAATTGTCCATCCTCATTACCATTTTTGTAATATAATTCATTTTTTAAATTTCCATTAACATAATAGGTTTTATACAAGCCATGTTTTTTCCCATTTATATAATTACAATCTATTTCTATTTGTCCATTTATGAAATAGGATTTATAAATACCATCTAATTCTCCATTTATGTAGTTGCATTCTAATTCTATTTGGCCATTTTCGTAATAGGATTTGTACGAGCCATTTCTTTCACCATTTATAATATGTAATTCAAATTTGACTTGCTTTTTATTATTATCAAAGTACCTAAGATGACAACCATCCTTTAAGTATTTTTCTTTTTTAATTAAACGTTTATATTCATTTTTAACTTGAGTTATCGTTAATTTAACTAAATAGAGAGTTAATAAGAAAACAGGTACTGACAAAAAGTAAAAATAATCAGAAATTGAGATACTTAAATAGAAGCTCATTATTGTTCCTGCAAGAAAACAAAAACATATAAATAAAGGCAGTTTGTTGTCAATAATTGATAATGTAAATACTTTTTTATTCATTTTCAAAATCTTTAATTGGGGTCAACTCTATAATATCTTCAATGGATTTTATTTGACTTACATTAACCGTAAATCCATTATAGACTCCTGGTGGACCCATCACCGTGGTAGGTTTGGTGATTATTTTTGAATCTAATCTTTGTCCTGAAAATTCATTAGAATAATTAACGTGAATTCCTTTAAAAAATTTGTAATCATAGTATTTTTTAGAATAGAATTCACCTGATTTAGTGAAAATTATTTTTAAGGATTTTCCTTTTTTGTCTTCGAAAGACAGCTGATATTCAATCGTCCCATCATTCCTATAACTATTCCATACCCCATCAACTAAACTTAAATTACCATCAAATAATATATGTTTTTGAACTTCATCAAAAAAAGTATATTTAGCTTCATTTTTGATAAATTTCAGATTTCCATTTTTAAAATATTCTTTTATTTCTCCTTCATACTCACCATTAACACAATTAACTTCTCTGTATATATTTCCATTGTTATAAAAAGATTTTGTTTCTCCGGTTTGGGTGCCTTTTTTATATTGTGTTTGTGATTTTAAGTTTCCATTTTCGTGATATTCTTTATATTCGCCGTGTAATTCCCCTTTTTCATAATTACAATCTTTACTTTTTTTACCATTGTCATAAAAAGATTTTGTTTCTCCGGTTTGGGTGCCTTTTTTATATTGTGTTTGTAATTTTAAGTTTCCATTTTCGTGATATTCTTTATATTCGCCGTGTAATTCCCCTTTTTCATAATTACAATCTTTACTTTTTTTGTCATTTTCATAATAAGTCTTGTGAGGGCCATTGAATTCTCCAATATTATAATTGGCATTAACCTTTACCTGGCCATCTAAGTAATATTCAATAAATGCACCATCTCTTTTACCACTAATAATATTTATTTCAAATTTGACTTGCTTTTTATTATTATCAAAGTACCTAAGATGACAACCATCCTTTAAGTATTTTTCTTTTTTAATTAAACGCATATATTCATCTTTAACTTGAGTAATTGTTGATTTAATTCCATAAAGAGCTAAAAGAAGAAGAGGAACTGCCAATAAGTAAAAATAAGTAGAGATAATAATACTTAGATAGAAACTAATTATTGTACCTACAAGAAAACAAAAACTTGAAAATAAAGCTAGTTTGTTATATATTATTGATAATTTTAATACTATTTTATTCATTTTTAAAATCTTTAATAGGGGTCAACTTTATAATATCTTCAATGGATTTTATTTGACTTACATTAACCGTAAATCCATTAGAGAGTCCTGGTGGACCCTTCACCGTGGTAGGTTTGGTGATTATTTTTGAATCTAATCTTTGTCCTGAAAATTCATTAGAATAATTAACGTGAATTCCTTTAAAAAATTTGTAATCATAGTATTTTTTAGAATAGAATTCACCTGATTTAGTGAAAATTATTTTTAAGGATTTTCCTTTTTTGTCTTCGAAAGACAGCTGATATTCAATCGTCCCATCATTCCTATAACTATTCCATACCCCATCAACTAAACTTAAATTACCATCAAATAATATATGTTTTTGAACTTCATCAAAAAAAGTATATTTAGCTTCATTTTTGATAAATTTCAGATTTCCACTTTTAAAATATTCTTTTATTTCTCCTTCATACTTACCATTAACAAAATTAACTTCTCTGTATATATTTCCATTGTTATAAAATGACTTGGTCTCTCCATATTGAATACCCTCTTTATATTGAGTTTGAAGTTTTAAAGCACCATTTACATAATATTCTTTATTTTCGCCATGTAATTTGCCATTTATATAATTACAATCTGTTTCTATTTGTCCATTTATGAAATAGGATTTATACATGCCATCAAGTTTTTCATCTGTGTAGTTGCAATCTAATTTTATCTGCCCATTGATGAAATATTCAATGAATGTCCCATGCCTCTTGCCATTAAGCAAGTTTACAATGTATTTGCCATTTTCTTCTTTTATAGTATGAGAGCCGTTGCTCATATACCTTTCATTTCTACAGTACCCTAAATAATAATGATATGCATCTTTAATTTCTGTCATTAAAAATAGAAATATATAAAGTAGTAACGGTATCGCTAAAAAGTAGAAATAGTTAGAAATATAAAATATTAATACAAAAGATATTATAGTTCCTAAAAAAACATAAAATATTTCCTTACCTGGCCAGGTAAAATGGCGTAAAAGAGTTGCTTTAAGTGCTTTTATGTTCATAGTAATGATATTTTTATTAATTTTTTAAATTACATTATTCTAAACTATCTTGAATTTTATCATAATAATTGTAAAAATTCTTAATTTTATCATAATAAGAATCAAAACCAAATGGGGATTTACCATAATATCCCTTACTTACAAAACATTCATTAAATTTGTATAGGACCGCTGAATCAATATTTTTAACAGTGAAAAAATCTAATTTAATTTCATTTAGAGTTTTCTTTTCACTTATGGAATCTGTTATATAACCATCTTTTATAATAATATCTTCAGAATTTTTTTTAAACTTAAGTTCTCCTGAAAAAGGAGTTATATTAGAGTAAAAGAAGATACCATTTATACATATAAGATGTTTTTGATGATAATGATAATTAATTTCGGTCATTTGTCCTCTAAATCTATTCTGCCTCTGTTTCTCTTCTATAATTTCTTTATATTTTTTTTGAAACTTCTCATTGAGTTGACGTTTGTAATTATTATTAGATATAATTTCGTCACGATTTAACGTTTTTCCTTCTTTAGAAAACCACTTTTCACGATCAATTACTAGGTTTACTAGGTTTATGTGTGCTTTAGCCAAAGCTTTGTAGATAAAAAATGATGCATAATAACCACTTTCAGAAATAACACCCCTCATATCTTCTTTATAAATTCTAATAGAACCATCATCGCATTTTATCTTTTTTTGAATAGATAATTCAGCTTTTTCTTTTTCATATTCATTTTTTAATAGCTCGCTGTACTTTTCCCAACCACCAGCATCTTCAATCATCTGTTGATGGGCTTTCTTTTCTTCTTCTTCTATCTTTCGTTGAACAGCTCTCTTTTTATCTTCTATCTTCTGCCGAACTGCTTCCTCCTGTTTGTAAATATCTTTCCTTTTCTCCCTTTCTATTCTCTCTTTTCTTTGAGAACCATCAATTCTCGCCTTACACTGCATTTTAAAAATTTCCCAAGTTCGGGCGACACCATAAACTTTTATTTCGATATAAAAATGACCCAAAATCAAAAGCACTGTTATGATAAGAATTATTGAACCTAAAAATTGAACCCAAAAATAATTTTTTTCCAAAATCTTTTAATGTTTAAACGTTATACAATTTTAATAAATCTCCCGGTAGTACATCTTGTTCAGATAATTTGTTGCTTGAATTTATAGTTATCTTTTTACCTGAACTGAGATTTACAATGTAATAATCAGAATTCTCAGGGCTAAAAAACTTCACTAACACCTCCTTAAGGCTTGAGGTTACTATCAGTTGATTATAATCTAAAGATATCACTTTAATTATTTTATTACTTAAGCAACTTATATCTAATTCAACCGTAGATCCATCTTCAAATAGTATGGTTTCCCAATTAGACCAATATTTATAAAACTCTCCATAATTTTCGGGCCCTACTTTAGTCTTGTGCTTGTTAAGGTAACCTAATATTAAACGTCTATAATCTTTAGCGATAAACTCAGGCTGAATAAGAGTCCAATGATAATTTTCATCAGAAGAAATATGATTTAAAACATGCCACAAGTCATCCCAAGACGCATAAAAGTTTTTTTCATTATCAAAAAATATATTGGTTCCTCTAATTGTTTTTAACTTATAAAACTCAAATTTCGAGTCTTCAAAGGCAAATGATAAAACAAGATCTTTATGGATTTTCAAAATATAATTATTTAGAATCTTTTAAATCTATACTCTTTATAGCTAAGAGTTCAGGTAATTTAACATCTCGCACAAAGTTTTTTTGTAAATCTTCTGAATCAACTCTAATCTTGTTGTAATTCATATTTGCTAGGTATGGTATATTACCAAACCTGTCTCTTAATATTTCATTATCCACCTCTAATTTAGACCTTAGAAGATTAAAAAATTTAATTTCATTTTCGTCAACTTTATTATCTGCATTAATAATTCTAAAAGCTACTTCAATAATTAATAATTCCTGCACCATTGTTAACTTAGTGGTTCTAAGCGTTTGAAAAAGATCTAAAACTATTGTTTTACCTTTTGTTTTAATTTCTTCAATTAATTCATTAAGCTCATCACTTAAGTCCACATTTTTAAAATAAGAAGTATTTGTATCAATTTTTTTCATTTCTTCAATCTCCAAATCGTCTATATGACCATCACAAGCCATTACACAAAATGCTGTTTTGAACAATATTTTTTTAAATTCTAAATTTTCCATAATTAAATATTTAAATTAATTTATCTGGTTAATAGCTGTTAAAAAGTCAGTACCGCTTTTATATCTATTCTCAATATTCAACTCTAATGATGTAAGTACTACTTTGTCTATATCTTTAGATATCTCATTATTAAAAAACGAGGGCGCTAAGGGTTTTTTTCTTCTTGAAATTATTATACTTTTTGTGACTTCACTAAAATCATTAAAGTTTGTTAGCTCAAATTCCCAAGGTGATTTTCCAGTTAACATTCTGTAGAATACGATACCTGCTGAAAAGACATCACTTGTTGGTAAATATATATCTGAAAAGCATTCAGGTGCAAAATAAAGATACCTGCCAGCTGCATTAGATATTTTTTCTAAGTTAGTTACTTTTTGAGCCAATCCAAAATCAGACAATAATCCTTTTGACTCCACATTATCGTACGAAAGCAATATATTATCAGGATTAATGTCTCTGTGTATTACTGAGCTAGAGTGCGCTTTTGCCAATCCTTTAAGAAAATCTGTTTGAATCTTAAGCGCTTTTTTTACGGGTAGTGTTATTTCTCTTTTTAGCAAATCGGATAATGATTCACCAGAAACAAACTCCATAGCAAGAAAATAAAATAATTTATCTTCTTTTTCAAAATTGTTAGTTTCAAATACTCTAACAATATTTTCATGGGTTAATTTAGATAGTATTAGAGCTTCTTTAATTAATGTATCTAAATCTGAACTTAGAACATATTCTGCTTTTAAAACTTTTAAAACCTGTAAACCTAGGAACTTATGTTCTACTCTGTATACTTCTCCAAATGCCCCTTGACCGATAAAAAACTTTACGGTATAAGTATTATTAATTATTTCTCCTCTTTTTAAAATCATTAAAGTCTAATTTGTTAAAACAGAATCGTCATTTTCTGATAAAAGACCATTATTATTAATATCAGGAAGTAAGTCATAAAGTTTTATGACTATCGGTCTTAGTGTTGCTTTTGTAGGATTTACAGAAATAATTTCTTTTGCTTGGTTTATAAGAGCTTTTGCTTGATTTATATTTGACCAATCATGGATATCAAACTCATCATCAAAACCTTTTATTAAATTTATCTCAAGTGCTACACCCGCACCTTCGTCTATCAGTCTGAAGTTTAATGCCCTGATATGCTCTATTAGTTCCTTAGAAACTTGAACATTTTTCTCATTTAACATATCTGATACTTGTTTTTTAAATTGCTTTACAATTTGTTCTGTTTTTTCATTTCCAAATTGCTCATTTAGTTCGTCAAGTCTTTCCATGACATCAGTAAGCTCTTCTTCAACACTTGGCCATTCTGCCGATTGTTCAATTAAATCAATATTTTTTAAAACCTTACGTAGCTTATCTAGAATTTTATTTCTGTTATCATCATCCTCTCTTCCGTTGTCTAACATTACTTGCAAATTATTTAAATCGTTTTCTGAATTTAAAATATCTACTGAATTTATTGCATTTGTTCCCTCTTTGAGAATATTAAGTAAATTGGAGGCTTTAGAAATTTCACTTTCTAATTTTTCAACCGATATAGTACTTTTTGTTGTAGTTTCTACTGTTAATTCTATAGTTTCATCTAAATAAGGAAAAAATACTTCAAACTTATTTCTTCTTGATGCATCTACATTAATGGTTAATTCTACTTCCGAACCAGCTGGTAAAAGTTTTGGCAAATCTTCACCTGAAATAATTACATCTTTTATATGTTCATTATTTATCGCTTTTGTTCCGTCTGCACCCGTATCTCCCTCATAAAGAGGTATTTTTATAAAATCTTCTTTTACCCCAGGTCTAATTTGCTTTTGTGTTTTTAAAGCATGAGTTTTTCCGACTGCGGGTAGGGTAGTATTTTTTTCTAATCCATCAACTGTTTTAAATCTAATTAATCCTGTGGTATTGTCCTTTACTTCAATTCCAATATTCATTGGAAGTGTTGCATTACCAATTTTTGAACCTTGAATGATTGTAATTTCTTTAGGTTCACATTCATATACAGTCCCTTTTGCATCATACGTTATAATATTAAAACTATTGGCTTTATTAGACTCAAGTATAACCTCAATTAACTCTGCATCACCTTCAATTTGAACTTTACCACTAGACCAACCCTTGTCAGCTCTAACTAGCTCTACAAGTAATGATTCAGGAATTTCACCTGTTGTTTCCTCTCTTAAAACACGAATAGTAACAAACTCTTCGGGTTCTACAGTTGTTGCTTCATAATTTAAATCTAATTGAATTTTAGCCAAATCTCTTTTTTGAAATTCGCTTGGTATTTTTCTTGTTGAGGCATACAAAGCAGCGCCAGCAGCTACAGCCGTCATTGGATCTATATTTGTATTAATATTATTAGATAACTGCTCTTTTAACATTGCACGCAATAAAGGGGAATATGTAGGACCACCCACCAATAATATCGTAGATAAATCAGAACCCTTTAAATTATTTCTTTTAATTAACTCCTTGCAAGTATCAATTGCCTGTTGAAAAATAGGTTCTACTGCACTCTTGAAATCTTCTCTGGTTATTGTGAAGTCTAACTCAAATTCTTCACCATCGTCATCAGTTCCTGGAACCTCTCCAACATCAGTTAAAATATCATAGGTCTCATTGAAAGATAATTGAATTTTTGCTTGCTCTCCAAAAAATTTCATAGCATCTCTTAGAATATTTTTTTTCACTTCATCTTCTAAAATACTATCTATTGAGTATTCTTTTTTGAGATATGGTATTATTACACTATCTACCACAGCATAATCAATGTCTTTACCCCCAAGATGATTGTCTCCTTCTGTGTCTACAACTTTCATGATACCCTCTTCAACTTTAATAAGAGCGGAGTCAAATGTTCCTCCTCCAAAATCAAAAACAAGCCAAAAACCATCTGTTTTTCCAGCATCTAAGCCATAAGCCATAGATGCAGCAATAGGCTCTTGAAGTAATTCAACATGAGAAAAACCTGCCAATTCTGCTGCTTTTTGAGTTGCGTCAATCTGGGTTGTATTAAATTTTGCGGGAACAGTTATTATGGCGCTAGAAATATCATCATCTGTAATAAATGATTTTAATGTTTTTAATATTTCGGAAGAGAGTTGTTCTGACGAATACTCTTTTTCCATAAATGAACTGGGGTAATTTTTGTCTGTTCCCATGGTTCTTTTAAATTCTATAAAAGCATTTGAAGAACCTGCCTTAAAGGAACGCATAGCCCCTAATTTATCTCTCTTATAGCTATTGTATGCAGAGTCTCCTACCGAAATAGATTTCTTTTTATTAAAATAAACACACGATGGCATGGTGTCCTTTAAGGTATCTGTCTTTTTAATTTTTGGTTCTCCACTCTCCATTCTAACAATTGCAGAGTTAGTTGTACCTAAATCTATTCCGTAATCTATTTTAGTTCTTGCCATAATTTATTTTTTTATTCGCCTATACTTACTTCTATTTGAGCAGATTGTACCATGACTCCTTTAAAGTTTATTTGTGGTTTTATAATTCTAGTAATAATTTGTTGCCCATCTTCTAAGTTTTCATCCGGTACAAAATTTGCAACTACCTTCATTCCTTCGTTATAGGGTTTATTTAGCATTTCAATCATTTCATAGCCATTAACTTTAAAAGTATCCTGTATTCTTTGTAATGCTTTAGAAAGTTGCTTGAGTCCCTTAGTATCCTCTGGCATGCTGCTAAGATTTTTACGCATTCTAATAATTTCATCTCCAACTTTTAAAGCTAACGAGTGGTCAATATCTTCATCTTTTTTTGATGTAGATGTGTTTTCTTGTTTTTGTTTTGCCAATTGAGATTCATAAAGTTCAATTAATTTTTGGTCTAGTTTTAATTGTTCTGATTCTAGCTTACTTGAAGTATCTTCTAACTTATTTGTAGTATGTGAAACCTTTTTTCTCAAAAAATAAAATAAACACAAAGCAAAAAGAATACCTCCAAAAATTAATAAATACCCCCATTTTGATTTAGAACTTATAGTTGTATTAAGATTTTCAAAATTAGTCGTAGTCTTATTATTTACAATTCCTAAATTATCTTTTAATTGTAATTGATTTGACACGATTTCTTCAATCTTTTTATTTATAGTTTTATCTAGTATTCTAATTTGATTATCTGATTGAACTTTAACGGAAACTATACTGTCTTTCAAAGATTTCATACTTAAGATAAAACTTTCTTTTAAAGCATTATTATTTTCTTTCAATACACTATCTAACAAACTTAATCTTCGATTTTGAATATTTAAGGAATCTAGCAAAGCCTCCCTTAAAAGAGAGTTATTTGATTGTAAGTCATTAATTTTTTTATTAAAATCGCTATTTAACTTGTTAGTTAAAAGTTGAATCTGTTCTTCAAATTTATCTTCACTAACAAAAATTGAATCATTTTGTGCATTCATATAGAATGTTATAAATAATAGAGAAAATAGAATTAATTTATTTTTCATGAGTTTAATATTTTAGTTTGATCTTGAATATTTATTGACTATTCAATTATTTAGACGACCATGCTCCTGGCCTACTTTTAAGTTTCTCATCAGGATTAACTCCAATTTTTAGCATAGCATCAGCACATGTCATCCATCCTATTATTGAGAAATTTGACATGTAGCTATAAATAAAAGCTGATGTATTGGTAATCTGCTTTGATTTATTTTCAAAATCAATTCCTAATTCTTTTGAGGTTTCCTCTAGGGAGGAATTTCTTAACATTTTAATGCAAGTGTTTAAATATTTTGTAAAATCTAGAAATTCAGAAATTGATAAAGATTTACAATTATTTATTATTTTCAGCACATCTTCTGTAGTCATTTTTTGATTATTTAAAAGTAGTTTGAATCCATGCGATTCACAAAATTCATTAACCGAAGTAGACTGAAATTTCATGTCAAAATTTAGAATTTCAACTGCTTTACATAATTTTCTCCCAATTTGTATAAATTCATCAATAGTAAGTAAATCACTAATTTCTATATTTTTAAAATCAATTTCACGATTGTTAGTTTCAAGTTTAAATATCTGATATAATAGATATCCCATTTCATAGTTTCTTATTTTCTTTGTAAAAAAATCGAATATTCCCATTATTTATAAATTTTAATAAAAGCATTAAGTGCTTTTTCAATTGATTTATTAATCATTTTATTGTGTTCTAGGGCTTTTACCCAGCCTGGTGAGTATTTATAGTAAAAACGAATGAATGCTCTTCCTAGTACATAATGTGCTAAAAAGTCATCTCTAAACTCTCTCAAAACTAAAACTTGTGGGTGTTCATAATCTCCATATACCATTGTGGCGATGTAGCAGCCACCAGAATTACTGGGTCGGTATTGTAAAGGCGGGAATTCTCTACTATGTTGATGAGTTCGTACATTTTGGCTTATTATATTAAAGTTTTCTGAGTGTCTTGCTTTTGTCTCTGCAGTCATTAAAAAGGATTTAGTCTTTTCTAACAATTTTAAACAATCTATTGCAACAGCTTCTTCTTTTTTTGCATTAAGATGATAACTATTAGAATATTTTACAGCTAAAGCAATTACCATTTGAACAACTTGATTACTTAAGTCGATAAGTTTTTCATCATTTTCACCTAAATCCTGTTTCATTTTTATGAGTACTCCATCTGACTTCTTTATTAAAGTCTGAGCAGCACGTAATAAATCTGCACTAGAGGAAGTTATTAAATTATCCGCTTCGTAATCTTTGAATGCTTTATTTAATGCCTCTTGAACTATTCTTAATGTGTCTTTTAACCATTCATCTATAAACTCTTTAGTTTCATCAATCCTAGCATTTGTTTGACTTTCAAAGTCATTAACTATTTTTTTTGCGAGCTTACATAATTTTAAAACTTTTTTTCCATCCTCATCTTCTGCTTTATCTTCTTCTCTAACTTGATTAAAATAGTCAATCCCACATTGTAGAATCTCATTGGCCAATTTGTTAGCAAGCATTTGATATTTCAAATCTTCCTGACCTAATATCTTTGATAAGGATTCAAGCTGTGATTTTGTGTTTTTATATAGTGTTTCTCCAAATGAAAGTGCCTCTATTGGGTTTTGTTCTCTGAGTTCTGAAGTTGTGTTAATTTGGTCTTCTATTTTTTTAATTGGATCTCCAGTAAATTTTGTAGAAATATGTTCTCTTGATTTTTTAGAGAATGTAGCAAAACCGGACAAGAAATCATCTGTTGTAATTCCATTTTTTTTCTTTAGAAAAGGTTTTACTGCACTGTAAATACTAGTTATGTATTTTATCTCAAGTTCTTCACTACTAACATTTACATGATCACCAACAATCTGTTTTGTGTAGGAGTCTAATTCTGAATGGTTCAGAAACTTACCTGCTAATAAAATACCTGTTATAAATAGTTTACTATCTATAGAATTATCTTTAAGACTCTGAGCGACACACAATGATTTTAAATTAAACAAACAAGATAAATTCTTTGTGGATACATCTCCATCTTTTACTACTTTCTCCCAAATTTCTGTTGCTTTGTCTGTGTTGTCTTTAGATAAGTTATCAAAAGCAGCTGCATCTATATGATTTGTATTCCAAAACCAAAATAATGAATGCAATAACCTATTGATAGGTTGCTCTATAGCACTAGAGGCAATAGAAATTGATTCTTTATCTCTTTTTAACTCTCCTAAAAACGGAAAATCAGTATCAAATGAAATTT
>Ga0209502_10002750_pt1 | contig 14370 bp, 13 predicted proteins | sample ArcticOcean_MG_C_10_FD_187442 | JGI IMG/M metagenome (GOLD analysis project Ga0209502, IMG submission 187442) | Marine microbial communities from western Arctic Ocean - ArcticOcean_MG_CB11_90 (SPAdes) (version 2) | ecosystem: Environmental > Aquatic > Marine > Oceanic | place: Arctic Ocean...
AAATTTAATAATGAATTATAAAATTTAGAATCTAAATTTATTTTTTTATCTCTTGTATTATAGGGTATTTTTTCTTCTTTAGAATAAATATAATTTAGAAAATGAAAGACGAGAGTAAATTTACCTATCCCTTTTTTTCCATTTAAAAGAAAAACTTTAGGAAATAATTTTGAGTCATAAAGTTTTATCATGTCATCAAAGTATTCATCCAACGAAATTAATTGAGTTGAATGAAATTCACTTTGTTCAATATTTAACATTTTGTATTATTTTAATTTTTTGATGACTAATTGAAATATTTTTTGTTCTAAATCAGGAGTGTTTTCTGAAGAATCAAATATATAATAATTTTTGTTTGTTTTTGCTTTGCTTATATATGCATTTTGAGCTTTTTTGTAAAAATTAATTTTAAGCTTATCAAATTTGTTTATTTTTTTTCTTTTTTGAATTCTTGCAAAGATTGTTTTAAAATTAGACTTTAAAACTATAGTTAAATTCGGCTTAAGTTTTTTTAATATGTGGTTTTGATTTACGATGTTTAATCTTTTATCAATTTTATTTCCAATAACTTGATATGCATAAGTTGAGTCTATAAATCGATCACATATAACAATTTTTTTTAATTTTTTTGCGGGTAATAAAGTTTTTTTAATATGTTCGTTTCTAGATGCACACATAAGGTAAAAATCAGTAAGTCTATCAAATAAATCAGATTTTTTTGAAAAAATTAATTTTCTGATTTTTTCGGCTGTGCTTGACCCGCCTGGTTCTCTTGTTTTAACAATTTCTAAATTTTTACTAGTTAAATTTTTATAAAGTTTATTTATTTGAAAGCTTTTTCCCGTGCCCTCAACACCTTCGAAAACTATAAAATAAAATTTTTTTTTACGCATCTCCCCAAATCATATAATTAAGGGAAGTTAAAAGGCTAAGTAGAAAGTTAATCTTTTTAACTTGATCGACAGCGTATAGAGGAACACTTTTAACTAGTTCTTTTTTGTTGTAAATTTTAATTAACGCAATTTCAGCGTCTTTTTTAATTGGAGCTTTTATTGGACCTGTGTAATCTAAAAAAACTTCAAACCCTCTTAAATTTTTTTTATTTATGGTAATATAAACATCTTCTTTAGTGTAGCCTTTTGTTTTTTTTTCTTTACCAAGCCATGTGTCAAGTTCAAAAATTGTTTCATTTTTTTTTGATATTTCAAAAGTTTCTGTATTTGTTAAACCCCAAGATAGTAATTTTCTAGACTCACTTGTTCTTAATGCAGTTGTTTTGAAACCACTGCCAACCGCTATAAGTCTACGAGAATTTTTTTTTATAGAACTTGCTAAAGAATACTCTTCCACAACTAGATGCCCGGTTTTAATTCCATCTACACCTATATTTTTATATAATAAACTATTTCTATTACCTTGAGTAATAGGATTTCCACCAGTACGGTCCCAGGTAAATTCGGTTTCCTTAAAATATTCATAATAATTAGGATAAGTTTTTATTAAATATTTGGACATTAACGCTATATCTCTTACTGTTGAGTAATTATCAGGATTATTAATTCCAGATGTGTTTGCAAAATTTGTTGATCTCATACCAATCTCTTGTGCTTTTTCATTCATTAGTTCGACAAAATTTTCTTCTGTACCAGCAATGCCTTCAGCTAGTGCAACACAGGCATCATTACCAGAAGCAACTATTATTCCTTTAAGCAAATTTTCGATTGATATTTCATCATTAACCATAATGAACATAGATGAATAGCCCGCTTGTGACATTCTCCAAGCTTTTTCAGATATTGTAACCTTGTCATCTAAATAAATTTTTTCTTGAGTTAAAAGATCAAACGCAACTATTGAAGTCATTATTTTGGTCATAGAGGCTGGGTGTATACTATGATCTGCTTGTAGTTCGTAAAGTATTGCGTCAGATTGATAATCTATCAGAATTGCAGTTCTAGCATTAATTTTAGGGTCAGCCTTAGCAAAAGCAATTGTCAATAAAAAAAAAATTACAGCTGTTTTAAAAAAATTAATCATTAATTATAATATCTAAATCTTCAAAATTAGAATCGTTGAGAATATTGTAATCATTTTTTAGTTTTTTTATAGTATTATATGGACCCAATAACAATTCATAAGATTTATCACTTTTTCTATTTATATATATTAGTTGATAATTTGAATTTACTAAAATTTTCACAAGTCTTTTTTTTAAAAGTTTTGCTGATTCCAAGTTGTAAAATTCAGCAACTATAATCGAATAAGTTTTTTCTTTAGATAAAATTAATTTTTTTTTATCTAATAAATTATTGATATTGATTTTATCTACAGGGGCTTTGTTGGCTATTTTTTTTTCAGCATTATCAGTAATAGCCTTTTTAGCTACGAATGACTTATTTATTTTTACTTCATTAATTTCAACATATGGAAAATCAACATTTAATTTTAATTTTTCAGCAAAACCTTTAGATAATAAAACTTTATAAAAATTATCATATTTAATTTTTTTCTTTACAGATGACACAAGGGAAATTTTATTATTGGGGTTTGTAATTCTTATTTTTGTACCTAACTTTAATGTATTGTGTGAAATATATAAATTATCTCCTCTAACTTTATCAGATGCACTTTTTTCAACATAAGCAAAACCTTTTGCTGAATAACTGAAATTTTTTTTATTATAATTTGTGTAGTTTGAACACGAACTAACAATAAGAAAAAAAATTATACTAAATTTCATTTTTAAAATTATCTTTTAGAGTGCAAACAGCAAGTGCAAATCTCAGGGATCGATTCCAGTTTAAAACTTTTTCATAATTAGAAAAAACTAAATAAGCTGGTGAATATGTGTTAGCACCAGGTATTATATCTATATCTGGAGTTATAATAGCTGCTTCCAAATTCTTGTCAATTTTAAGATCGTTATAATTTTTGATATATTTTTTAAAATATTTAACTTTTTTTTTATTTTTAATATTTCCAGCAGAAGAATTAAGATATTTGTTGGGAATTTTTTTATTCAAATTAATTTTTACAAAACAAGGAGTGTTTTTTTTCCATCCAATTTTATTAAGGTAGTTAGCTGCAGAAGCAAAAGAATCATCTGTTTTTTTTAATTCTATTGTAGTGTTGTTGTTATAATCAATCGCGTAATTTTGAATTGTTCTAGGCATAAACTGGAAATTTCCAAAAGCGCCTGCCCAAGAACCAAATAATATTTTTTTATCTATAATCTGTTGATCTACAAGTTTTAATAATATTATTAATTCTTTTGTAAAAAATTCACTACGTCTTTTGTCAAAGCTTAATGTTGACAATGAAGAAACGATATCCATTTTACCTAAGTAGTTACCAAAATTGGTTTCTATCCCCATAAGAGCTAGTAATAATTCTTTTTCAATTAAAAATTCTTTTTCAATTTTATTTATTATTTCCTTTTCTTTTTTATATAAAGCCAAACCCTTCCTAACTTTTTTTTTATTTGTTCTTTTTTTTATGTATGTATTGGTGTCCTCGTAAAATTCAGGCTGAAATCTATCATACCCAATAACTTTCGGTAAAAATATAGCGTCAGACATAACGTCGTCTACTACTTTTTTGGAAACTCCAGATTTGATGGCTTGAATTTTAAAATTTTTTATCCATGTATCAAATTCTACATTACTTGCGTAAACACTATTGTGTAAAAAAGATAGAATTAGTAATAAATAAATACTTATTTGTTTTTTAAGCATTTTTTTAAGTAACATAAAAAAAAAGACAAGACTAGATTGAATAAGAATCCATATTGTTATTTGTCACTATTGATAGTATTAAGTTGCTAATTACATAAGGAGAGGTGGCTGAGCGGTTGAAAGCACTGGTCTTGAAAACCAGCAAAGGGGCAACTCTTTCGTGGGTTCGAATCCGACCCTCTCCGCCATTATTTAATTTTATATTCAACAAACAAATTTAAAATTTTTTTATCATTAAAATTTTTAATAGGGATTTGGTTTAAATAAAAATTACTAAGATCTTCATCATTACAATTCAAAAATTGGTCTAGATTATTTAGTTCAGTGTAAGACAAGGTTTCAATAATATTTGAAACAAATGAAGTAAGCAGCAAATCCATTTCTTTTGTACCTCTATAGGCAGATCTATATTTAATTTTTTTTTTTAATAATTCTAATTCATTCATTGAATAAAATATTATACATTAAGAAATGGACATAAATAACAAAAAGAATTTTTTATTTGAAGATGTGTCGTTTATTGAGGGTGTTGGGAAAAAGTTATCAATATATTTAAAAAAAAAAAAAATTGACAAAATTAATGACTTACTGTGGAATCTACCTTACTCATTTACCGATAGATCTGAGGTTACAACACTAAATAAACTGGAAGTTGGTAGGATTTTTACAATTAAAATTAAAGTATATAAATACAATTTTCCAAGAATTAGAAATTTGCCGAATAAGATCAATTGTAAAGATGAGTATGGTGAGATTGATCTAATTTTTTTTAATAGTCGTGAAGGTTATATACGTAAAATACTACCTCTGAACGAGTGGGTAGCTGTAAGTGGTAAAATAAGTTTTTTTAGGAAAAAATATCAAATCACAAATCCCACATACGTAGAAAAGATCGAACAGATAGAACTAATAAAAAAAATTACACCAAAATATTCTCTTACAGAAGGCCTGTCTGAAAAAATATATTCAAAAATTATGGAAAAAGTATTTAAAAAAATGCCGGATGTAGAAGAATGGCATAATAAAATTTTTATTAAAAAAATGAATTTTTTAAGTTGGAAAGATTCAATAAAAAAATTACACGAAACACAAGTTGAAAAAGATTTAAAATCTAATTACCTAAGAAGGCTTGCTTATGACGAAGTATTTGCAAATTTACTGTTTCATTCAAACAATAGAAATAAAATTAAAAAAGTTAAAAAAAATAAAAAAGTTTTTAAAAATCTATATTCTTCTAAGCTTTTGAATGCACTGCCATATAAATTGACAAACAGTCAAAATAAAACAATCGATGAAATCTCATTGGATTTAAAATCTTCACAAAGAATGTTTAGAATATTACAAGGTGATGTAGGTTCTGGAAAAACTATTGTGTCTATAATGGCAGCTTTAAATGTAATTGAAGCAGGATATCAATGCGGATTAATGGCGCCTACTTCAATTTTAGCAGAACAACATTTTAATTTATTAAAAACATTAATCAAAAATACAAATTTAAAAATAGACTTCGCTCTTTTGACTGGAAAAACAGATTTAAAAAAAAGAAAAAAAATTTTAGAAGATTTAAAAAGCAACAAAATTAATCTATTAATTGGTACGCATGCCTTATTTCAAAAAAAAATTAATTTTCATAAGTTGGGCCTAGTTATAATTGATGAACAGCATAAATTTGGCGTTCAACAAAGAATAAATTTTGCGAAAAAAGGGGGTCCTAATTGTGATGTTTTGTTAATGTCCGCAACGCCTATACCAAGAACTATGATGATGTCTATTTATGGAGATATGGATACTTCTAGAATAACAGAAAAGCCAATTCAAAGAAAAAAAATTACAACATTAAGTAAACCCGAAAATAAAATTGATGATCTTTGGCCTTTTATTAAAAGGAAAATAGCTGAAAATGAACAAATTTTTTGGGTGTGCCCTTTAATAGAAGATTCTAATAAGTTAGATTTTTCTTCTACAGCTAAATTGTTTAAAATTTTAAATAAGAAATTTAATAATAAAGTAGGAATTATCCACGGTTCTTTGAATCAAGAAGAAAAAGAAAATGTTTTAAAAGAATTCTTGAACAATAAAATTTCAATACTTGTTTCTACAACTGTTATTGAAGTAGGAATAGACTTTCCAAATGCGACAGTAATAGTTATCGAAAATGCTAATAAATTTGGGTTAGCACAATTACATCAATTAAGGGGCAGAATAGGACGAGGCGCGAAAGCAGGTACGTGCATTTTAATGTTTAAAAATCAGTTGAGCCAAAATGCTAGAAAAAGAATTCAAATTCTTAAATCTTCAGATGATGGATTTTATATAGCAGAAGAAGATATGAGATTAAGAGGATATGGTGATATAATTGGTTTCAAGCAGAGTGGTATAAAATTATTTAAAATAGCAGACCCAATACATCACGAAGATTTGTTTAAATTAGCAGAAAAAAATATTTATGATTTAAGTTATGAAGAATTAAACCACTCAAAATATAATTTTCTTCTTAAGCTGTTTGATAAAGTAGACTTAACAGATGAAGAAGGAACAACTTCGTAAATTTTATGAAGAAGTACCTGCTGACACTATGAATCTAGAAGCCTCTTCAAAATTCATCTCTAGATAAATTAAATCTTTTTTTGGTACCATTAGTAAAAAACCACTAGTTGGGTTTGGTGTCGTCGGAACAAAAATATTTACTAGTTCTTCGTTTGTTTTTTTCGATATTTCACCTTTATTTTCTTTTGTAGCAAAACCAACAACCCATATTCCTTTTCTTGGATACTCAAGAACTACTACACTTTTTTTGGTTCCTTCTGATTGAGTAAAACTTTCAGTTAGCTGACCTACAGCAGAATATATAGTTCTAAGAATAGGAATTCTTTTCAAGATATTGTTAAAAAATTCTAAAAATTTTTTTCCTAAAAAAGATAAAGATAGACTTCCAATTAATGTTATTAAGATTATCGTTATCAATATTTCAATCCCGGGAATGTCAAAAGGTAAATAACTATTAGGATTTATTTTTTTCGGCAAAAAACTTGAAGAAATTTTAATAATAAATAAAGTTAAATAGATAGTAATACCAATGGGTATCAGGACGATAGCTCCAGTGATGAAGTAATTTCTTAGTTTAATAAATATAGATTTTTTAACTTTAATAGACATCAATATTAGCTAGAATATACAATAAAGATTATTAATAATATAAAAATTGCAATTAATATTTTATTATTTAAAATCATAAAAAAAATTATTATATGATTTATAACATAAATAGAAGAAAATTTATCGAATTATTTAGCTGTGGTTGCTGTAGTTTAATTTTACCATCGTGCTCTACAGTTCCTATTACAAAAAGACGTCAACTATCGATTTATCCTGAGGCAACAATAAACAGGTCTGCTAGCAAAGCTTATGAAAACTTTAAAACAAAAAACAAATTAATTACTTCTGGCAAACAACTAGATTCAGTTAAAAAGATTGGGGAAAGAATAGAATTTGCTGTCTCAAGTTTCTTTTTAAAGGATACCGGCAAAGATCCAACAAGCCATTTTCAATGGGATTACATTTTAGTAGATAACGATAAAGTAAAAAATGCGTGGTGTATGCCTGGGGGAAAAATTGCAGTATATACAGGAATACTAAAAGTTACTAAAAATGATAATGCCCTAGCTGCGGTTATGGGTCATGAAATTGCACACGCGGTAGCAAAACATTCAGTTGAAAGAGCTAGTCAAGCGCTAACTGTAAATCTTGGTACACAAGTGGCAGATATTTTTTTAGGTGGCGCAATTAACAGAACAAGAAATACAATTGGAAAATCGAGTGGTATGGATATTTTCCAACTAGGTATCTTTAATCCTTTTGGCAGAAAACAAGAAACAGAAGCAGATTATTTAGGATTAATTTTTTCTTCATTAGCTGGGTATGATATTCGAGAAGCTTCTAAACTTTGGGAAAGAATGTCAGAAAGTAATAAAGGTAAAGAACCACCTCAGTTTATGAGTACACATCCATCAAGTGCTAATAGAATAATAAATTTAAATAATTGGGTAACAGAAGTAATGATTAAGTACCCTCCTATCAAAAAAATATAATAGTGGTGAGCCCTGATGGACTCGAACCATCGACAGCTTCCTTAAAAGGGAAGTGCTCTACCAACTGAGCTAAGGGCCCCAAAGAAAATTTGTTTTATATATAAAATTCAAAGAATTCAAACAAAAAAATATAGATAAACTAAAACATATCTATGTATTTATTATAAAATTTATTAAATGTACCCATTTTAATCTCTTTTCTAATTTCAAGCATAAATTTTTGGTAAAAATTTACATTATGAAGAGAAATTAGCATTGAAGCTAAAATTTCATTAGTTTTGATTAAATGATTTAAATAGCTTTTAGAGTAAAGATTTAAATTTCTCATTGATAGATTTTTATCCAGTGGCGATTTATCATTTTGATATTTTGAGTTTTTAAGGTTAATTTTACCCTCCCAAGTAAATGCAAGTCCAGTTCGACCAGATCTGGTTGGCATAACGCAATCAAACATGTCTATACCACTCTTAACTGCACCCAGAATGTCTGATGGCGTTCCTACGCCCATTAAGTACCTAGGCTTATCTTTTGGCATATAATTTACCGTTTCGTTTAGTATGACAAACATTTCTTCCTGTGACTCTCCTACCGCTAATCCTCCCATCGCATATCCATCAAATCCTATCGAAGTTAGTTTTTCTAAACTATTTAATCTAAGTTTTGTATCTAACCCACCTTGAACAATACCAAATAATGCTTTGCTTTTATTGTTTCCAAATTCAACTTTGCATCTTTTCGCCCAGGACGTTGAAATTTTTATTGCACTGATTAATTTTTCTTTATCCTTTGTCAATTTAGGACATTCATCTAGAACCATTAAAATATCTGAATTAATAGATTTCTGTATTTGAATACTTTTTTCTGGACTTAACACAAATTTTTTACCATCTACATGAGATGAAAAAACAGCACCAATATTTATATCAATTTTATTAAGCTTAGCTAATGACATTATTTGGAATCCACCTGAGTCTGTTAAAATTGGTTTTTGCCAATTCATAAAATTGTGCAATCCACCAAATTGATCCAGAATTTTTGTTCCAGGTCTAATCATCAAGTGGTAAGTATTGCCTAATATAATCTGTGAACCAGTTTCAATAATATCTTCGGGAAAGATTCCTTTAACGGTTCCTAAAGTGCCAACTGGCATGAATGCTGGAGTATCAATCAAGCCTCTTGGGGTGGTGATTTTTCCTAATCTTGCTTTTTCATCTTGAGTTATTAACTCAAAAGAAAAATGCAGTTCACTCATCTAAGTTATTTTTTTGATCTAAGACTTATAATTTTATCTGGGTTAGTTACAGAACCATTGGGACCGTCACCTTTTTTAATTTTATCTATAAACTCCATCCCTTTAACAACTTTTCCAAAAGCTGAGTAACCTCTGTCAAGATGCGGTGCGGAATCAAAAACAATAAAGAACTGGCTGTTAGCACTATCAGGATCAGCTGACCTTGCCATAGATAGCATTCCTTTAGTGTGGGCTGTGTCACTAAATTCAGCTTTCAAATCTGGAAGTTCAGATCCACCTGTACCTGCTAAATCTAAATTAAAGTCTGGTGAATTTGAATTTCCAAATTTAACATCACCAGTCTGAGCCATAAAACCATCAATTACTCTATGAAAAACAACACCATCGTACTTACCTTCATTAGCTAAAGTTTCAAATCTTTTTACGTGGTTAGGTGCAATTTTTGGGTAAAGTTCTATTTCAACATCTCCATCTTTTAGTTTAAGTATCATCATGTTCTCCTTTGCATATGAATTGTTAATTATTAATGTTAGAATTATAAAAAAAAAAATTATTTTTTTAATCATATTTTCTCTTTTATAGATTTAATAACAGACTTTGTAACGAAATTGTTGATATTTCCTTTTAGCTTTGCAATTTCTTTTACAAATTTTGAAGAAATTATTTGATTTTCCACATCTGACATTAAAAAAATAGTTTCAATGCTCTTATTTAGTTTTTTATTCATTCCAGCTAATTGAAATTCATATTCAAAATCTGACACAGCTCTCAAACCTCTTATAATAATAGATGCTTTATATTTTTTACACAAATTAATTGTTAAAGTATTAAACGGTATAACAATTATTTTTTTTGAATTTAACTTTAAATCGGTAAAAAGAGATTCTTTTATAATTTTTATTCTTTCATCAATAGGAAAGAAATAGTTCTTGTTTTTTGTATTGGTAGAAGCAACTATTAATCTATCGCAGATTTTTAATGATTTTTGAATAACATCTGCATGGCCTAATGTTATTGGATCAAAAGTTCCGGGGTATATAGCAGTTCTCATTATAATTAATTAATATTATCTTCGATTTTAATTGCAGATACAACTTTTTCTACACCATTTAGTTTTTTGATCGTCACACCTTGCGTGTTTCTACCTGCAGATCTAATTTCTTTAACTGCACATCGCATAACGCTACCTTTATCAGTAGACAAAATTATTTCGTCATTCTCTTCTACAACTAGTGTGGAGGCAACATCTCCATTTCTTGGTGAATTAATTATGCCAATAATTCCTTTTCCACCTCTGTTTGTTACTCGATATTCTAAAAAAGAGGTACGTTTGCCATAGCCATTTTCGGTAATTGATAGAATAAATTTATTTAAACCATTTTTAATTTTTTCATTTTTTTTTATTATTTTTGAATCAATTTTTGGTGAATCTAAAACTGATAATGAAATTACTTTATCGTCATCTGACAATTGAATTCCCCTAATTCCTTTCGATGATCGTCCTTTGAATAATCTTAATTTTTTTGCCATAAACCTTATGCATTTGCCTTTTTTAGTACTCATCATAATATCTTGGTCATCTCTACATATTTTTACCCCAACAATTTTATCATTAGTTTCTAATTTCATTGCTATTTTACCGTTAGCATTAATGTTTGCAAAATCATCTAAACTATTTTTTCTTACATTTCCATTTGCAGTGACAAAAATTATAAAAAGTTTTTTCCATTCACTTTCGTTTTCAGGAAGGGGCATTATGGAACTTATAGATTGATGGTTTTTCAATGGTAATATATTAAACAATGATTTGCCTTTAGAACTTGTGCTTCCCTCAGGAATTTTCCAAGCTTTTATTTTGAAGGCTAAACCTTCAGAAGAAAAAAATAAAACTGGAGTATGTGTGTTAGCTGTAAAAATTTGTACTACAAAATCTTCATCTCTTGTCACAATACTAGATTTTCCTACACCTCCTCTTTTTTGTTGTTTCAAACTAGTGAGAGGGCTTCTTTTAATATAACCTTGATGGGTAATATTGATCACCACAGATTCTTTTTGGATTGTTTCTTCAATACTATAATTTAATTCCACATCAGTAATTTTAGTTCTTCTAGGTACGGCAAATTTAGTTTTGATTTCTGATAATTCATCACTTATTATTTTATAGAGTTCTTTTTTAGAGCCTAAAATCTTGTTGTATCCAATAATCAGAGCAGACAGTTTGTTTATTTCAGTTTCAATTTCTCCTATACCATACGCAGTTAACTTTTGAAGTCTCAATTCTAATATTGCATTAACCTGTTCTTCAGAAAGTTGGTAGCTCAATGGACTTTTTTTCTTTTCTATCAAGGTAACTAATTTTACACTTTTTTTTATTTTCCATTTTTTAAATAAAAGGTTTTTTTTAGCTGTGTCTGTGTCTTTTGAATTTTTGATTAATTTAATAATTTCATCTATATTCTCCACAGCCGTAGCTAAACCGATTAGAATATGAGCTCTTTCTTCGGCTTTCTTTAAGTCAAATTTAATTCTTTTAGTTAAAGTTTCTTCTCTAAATTTTACAAATTCAGCAATAAATTCTTTTAGATTAAAAATTTTTGGTTTGTTGTCAACAATTGCAAGTGTGTTGAAGCCAAAAGAGCTTTCAATACTAGTTTGTTTATATAGTTGTCTTCTTATTGTTTCGCCTTCGACTCCTCGTCTTAACTCTACAACAACTCTAATACCTTCTCTGTTAGATTCATCTCTTATATCGCTAATGCCCTCAATTTTTTTCTCTCTAGCTAGTTGAGCAATTCTTTCAACTAAAACAGATTTATTAACTTGGTATGGAATTGATTTTATTATTAAAGTTGACCTATCATTTTTAAGAATTTCTTCCTCAATCTCACCTCTGATTTTAAATGAACCTCTTCCTTTGTTGTAGCCTTGTTTTATAATGTCAGTTCCAATAATAACTCCACCTGTAGGAAAATCTGGACCTGGTACATGCTTCATTAGTTGAGCCACAGTAATATCTTTGTTAGCTATATATGCATTTGTTGCGTTTATTACTTCTCCTAAGTTATGTGGTGGAATACTAGTTGCCATACCAACAGCTATACCCCCAGCTCCATTAACTAAAAGATTTGGATATTGAGATGGTAAAACTACAGGTTCTCTTTCTGTTTCATCGTAGTTATTTCTATATGCTACAGTATTTTTTTCTAGATCCTCTGTTAAGAATTGGGAAATTTTTCCTAATTTTGTTTCAGTATAACGCATTGCTGCAGGAGGATCTCCGTCTATAGAACCAAAATTTCCTTGGCCTTCAATTAAAGGGAGACTCATAGAAAAATCTTGAACCAATCTTACAAGAGCATCGTATACGGACTGGTCACCATGTGGGTGATATTTACCGATCACATCTCCTACTATTCTTGCAGATTTTCTAAATGGCTTTGACCAATCGTAGCCACCTTTATACATAGCAAAAATTATTCTCCTGTGAACAGGTTTAAGTCCATCTCTAACATCAGGTAAAGCTCTGCTTACAATCACACTCATTGCGTAAGAAAGATAAGATGAGCTCATCTCATCGGAAACTAAAATAGGTTTGTAGGAATTGTTGTTTTGACTAACTGTGTTTTCCATAAAATCTAGAAAGGAATTTCGTCATCTAAATCATTGTTTACAGATTGAATATCGTCATTAGGTAAAGAACTTTTATTTTCTGTAACCAAATTCGAATTGTCATTTTTACTTTTTCCGTCTAACATTGTTAAGCTTGAATTGTAACCTTGTAGAACTACTTCGGTAGAATATTTATCTTGACCCGAAGATTCATCTTTCCATTTTCTTGTGGTTAGAGCACCTTCTACGTAAATATTAGCACCTTTTTTTAAATATTGTTGAACTATGCTAACTAGTCCTTCGTTAAAAATCACCACTCTGTGCCATTCTGTTTTTTCTTTTCTTTCACCGCTAGATTTGTCTTTCCAGGATTGACTTGTAGCAAGACTTAGTCTTGCGACACTTTTACCGTTAACCATTTGCTTAATCTCAGGATCAGCTCCTAGTCTTCCGATTAACAGTACTTTATTTAAACTTCCAGCCATAATTCTAAGTGTTAATATGTGATTTACTTTTTAATAACAATTAAATTTATATCATATAAACAACTTAATTATAAGATGAATGTTAATAAGGTAGAAAAAAAATGCTTAAAAAAATCATTATAAAAGGAGCAAAAGAACATAATTTAAAAAACGTTTCGGTGGAAGTTCCGAAAGATAAGCTAGTTGTAATTACAGGCCTTTCTGGGTCGGGAAAATCGTCTTTGGCTTTTGACACAATTTACGCAGAAGGTCAGAGAAGATACGTAGAAAGTTTATCAGCCTACGCGCGTCAATTTTTAGACAAGATGAAAAAACCAAAAGTTGACCTTATTGAAGGGTTAAGTCCCGCTATATCGATAGAACAAAAAAATACTTCTAAAAACCCGCGGTCTACTGTAGCTACTGTTACTGAAATTTATGACTATATGAGAGTCTTGTATGCAAGGGTTGGTGTTCCCTACTCTCCCTTCACTGGAAAACCTATTGTTTCTCAATCCGTTAGCGAGATGGTCGACAGAGTTAAAGCTTTGCCAAAAAGTAATACAATTTATCTACTCGCGCCTATAGTTAGAGGAAGAAAGGGAGAATATAAAAAAGATATCTTAAATTATAAAAAAAGAGGTTTCCAAAAAATAAAAGTGGATGGAAAGTATTGTGAGATAAATGATTTTCCAGAATTAAACAAAAAAGTTAAACACGATATTTCAATTGTAGTAGACAGAATAGTTATAAATTCTAGCATTGGCAACCGCCTAGCTGATAGTGTGGAAACTGCATTAAGTATTTCTAATGGTCTTTTAGTCGTTGAGTATGAAGACGAAACATTGCCTAAAAAGTTTAGAAAAGTGGAAACAATAACTTTCTCTTCAAAATTTTCATGCCCTGAAAGTGGCTTCACTTTAGAAGAAATAGAACCAAGATTGTTTTCATTTAACAGCCCATATGGTGCTTGTGAAGAATGCGAAGGTATTGGTCATAATTTAAATGTTGACCCAAATTTAGTTGTGCCAGATGACAAAAAAAGTCTTCAAGATGGTGCTGTGGAACCATGGGCCAAATCTACGTCGTTGTATTACGCACAAACTTTAGCGTCTATTGCAAAGCACTATAAATTTTCTTTGTCAGATACTTGGAAAAAATTATCAAAAAAAATTCAAGACGTAATACTGTATGGATCAGATGAAGAGGAAATTAAATTTTCT
>Ga0209502_10002756_pt1 | contig 14350 bp, 13 predicted proteins | sample ArcticOcean_MG_C_10_FD_187442 | JGI IMG/M metagenome (GOLD analysis project Ga0209502, IMG submission 187442) | Marine microbial communities from western Arctic Ocean - ArcticOcean_MG_CB11_90 (SPAdes) (version 2) | ecosystem: Environmental > Aquatic > Marine > Oceanic | place: Arctic Ocean...
ATTTGGCTGTTCAAAAATAAATTTCATACCAAGTATGTTTTGCCAAAAATTAATAGAAGTTTCTTTATTCGCTCCATTTAAAGTTATGTGGTGTATTCCTTGTACTTGCATTAAACTTGTCATAACTCATTTCCTACTCATTTACATTCTAATTCTATCTCTCCATTGAGAGTATTTATTGTATGGTGTATTATTATGCTATGTCACGAAGAGCTTGTGCTTTAGCTATAAGAAGCGGACTAGATGAACTTAACTCTTCTCAACCGTAAAAATAATATTTTAATAAATTGAATTTGGTTAATTTAACTAAATATATTCATACATAAAATGACTTCTTTCAGAAGTATGTTCTCTTACATGAGTGCTCCATCTTCCTTTTTCAACTGCAATAGACCATTCAGAGCTTTTCACAACATCAGGGTTGTCTATTTCATACATAGCTATAAATTGTTGATTTGAAGAATCCATTTCCTTTGTTTCGCCTGCAATTGAGAAAGCAAAAGGCATTCCTTTTGCTCTTGTAACTTTATTAACTCCTGGGACCTCTAATAAATAAGGAATATGTTCAACGTCATAAACTTCGTTGAAAAGGTCTTCAAATTCTTTTTTAACATTCATAGACGCAATAAAAATATACTTAGACTTTGACAAAACAATCTCCTTTAAATTAGATTTTTAGTATTGATTAAAAATATTTTTTCTTGTTTATTCATTTTTTTAATAAAAATCTCTCTTTTAGTTGCATCACTTCTATTTTTAAAAAATTCCTTATACATTAACTTTATTGGTAATCGTCCTCTAAGGTATTTTGCTCCGTTACCAGATTGATGTTTACTTAACCTATTTTCTAAATTTTTAGCTATACCAGTATAAATGGAATTATCTTTGCATTCCAACATATAGACTACCCAGTTCATTATTATTTTATTCTACTTTTTGCTTGTAATATTAATAAAAACATCTTCAAGGCTAGCATCTTTTGTAGATAAATCAATAATATCTATATCAGTTTCATAAATTATTTTAATAATTTTTTTCATAGAGATTTTGTCTGGTTTGAAATTAATTTGTAACTCATTGGAATCAAATTTTATTGTTCCAATTTTTTTTAGAGCTTGTTCAGATTTTTTATCAATATTATTTTTAAATTTAATATAAATTATTTTTTCATTTAATTTTCTTAAAAGAGATTTTTTAGATTCATTAGCAACAATTTTGCCATGGTTTATTATTGCTATATGATCACAAAGATTTTCAGCTTCTTCAAGATAATGCGTCGTTAAAATTATTGTAACGCCAAGTTTATTTAATTCTTTAAAATGGCTCCATAATTTCTGCCTTAACTCTACATCAACTCCAGCTGTGGGCTCATCTAATATTAATATAGGAGGTGTATGAACCATTGCTTTTGCCACTAATAGCCTTCTTCTCATTCCACCTGATAGTTTTCTACTATAAGATTGAGCTTTATCACTTAAATCCATTAACCTTAAAAGCTCATCTGTTTTTCGTGCTATTTTAGGAACATTAAACATACCTGAATGTAGGTTTAATAATTCATTAGGAGTAAAGAACGCATCAATATTTAATTCTTGTGGAACAACGCCAACAGCTAATTTTGATTGTTTTCTTTTTTTGTCTATATCTATGCCCCATATTAAGACATTTCCAGAAGTTTTGAAAACAGTGCCTGATATTATATTAATCAAAGTTGATTTTCCTGCACCATTTGGACCTAAAAGCCCAAAGATACTTCCTACTTTAACTGTCAAACATATGTTATCTAATGCAATATCATTATCTTCATTATTATAAATTTTACTTAGATTATTAATCTCTAAAGCTAAATTATTTTTAGGTGGTTCCCAATAATTTGACGACATTGTTTTTCTCTAATTATAAGTGTTAAAAATAGAAATGAAGTTGCTGAATTCATATTAGTATTTAAATTTTCTGTTAATGACAAATTTTGTTAATAACATATAATATAACTTAAACATTTATAGAACTAATATTCTAATACAGGAAATTAAATTTTTATATAAGTAACATAGCAAATAAAGTAAAATAAATTTTTTTATTAAACATTCTTAAACTAAATAAGTTGAAATTAACCTAAATGGAATTAGATCAAGAAAAAAATGATGACAGGCGTATTTTTAAACCTGGAGATCCTAAAAATTTAGTTTTAATAGATGGATCTGGTTACATATTTAGGGCGTTCTATGGTTTGCCTCCAATGACTAACAAAGATGGAGTTCCTGTAAATGCCGTCTTTGGTTTCACTAGTATGGTAATGAAATTAATAGATGATTTAAAGCCAAAATATGCTGCTGTAGTTTTTGACGTTTCAAGAAAGACTTTTAGAAATGATCTTTATGAACATTATAAAGCAAATAGATCTGCTCCGCCTGAAGAATTAATTCCTCAGTTCTCAATAATAAGAGAAGCTACAATTGCAATTGGATTGCCTGTATTAGAGAAAGAAGACTTTGAGGCTGATGATTTAATCGCAACTTACTCAAGATTGGCTTCTATTTCTAATAAAAAAGTTATTATTGTATCAAGCGATAAAGATCTAATGCAATTAGTGGATGATAAGACTGTTCTATTAGATCCTATGAAACAAGTTTGGATTGATGATAAAAAAGTTTTTGAAAAATTTGGTGTCTTCCCTAATAAAGTAATTGATGTTCAATCGTTAGCTGGTGACAGTAGCGATAATGTTCCTGGAGTTCCAGGTATTGGTATAAAGACTGCTGCAGAATTAATAAATGAATATGGAGATTTAGATCAATTGTTAATAAGAGCAGTTGAAATTAAGCAAAATAAGAGGAGAGAAAATCTTATTGAGTTTGCTAATCAGGCTCGATTGTCACGTGATTTAGTAACTCTAAAAAAAGACGTCCCAATTACAATTTCAATAGATGAATTAGAAATTAATCCAGTTTTAGATTTAAAAAAAATAAAGCCTTTTCTTGAATTACATGGCTTTAAGAGGTTATTACAAAAGTTAGATAATAATGAAAGTAATAAAGTTAAACAAACAAATAATATTCAAGAAGTAGATATTAACACAAATTATAAAAGCAACTTTAAAAATATTGAAAAAAACTATGAATTGATCACTGATTTAAAACAATTATCTAGCTTCTTAGATAAATGTTATGAAGCATCAATTATAGCAGTTGATTGTGAAACAAATTCATTAGACGCAAAAGTAGCATCGTTGGTTGGCATTTCATTATCCTATGATATTGGAAAGGCGTGTTATATTCCGTTACGGCATGGATCAAACTTAACAAATGATCAATCTGATTTTATTTTAGATAAGAAAGAGACTTTTTATCAAATTCCTTTTGATGAGGTAATTAAAAAAATTAAACCTATATTAGAAGATAAGTCTATTTTAAAAGTTGGACATAATATTAAATATGATTCTTTGGTGTTTAATCAAAATAAAAATGGAAATATCCATTTAAATCCTATTGGTGATACAATGTGTCTTTCTTACGTTGTTGATCCAGGTAGGGTTCTAAATCATAAACTTGATAGTATTGCTTTAAGAGAATTAGATTATGAAACAATAAAATTTGAAGATATTTGTGGTAAAGGCAAAACTCAAGTCAAATTTAATCAAATTTCTCCTAATGACGCTCTTAATTATGCCGCAGAAGATGCCGACGTTACTCTTGAGTTATATAAGGTGCTTTTATCAAGAGTAATTAATGATAAAATGTTTACTGTTTATAAACGATTAGAAAATCCATTGATACATGTATTGATGGATATGGAAAACATAGGGATTTTAGTTAATCCTAAAAAATTAAATGAAATATCACATAATTTATCTATAGGAATAAATAATTTAGAAAATAGAATATTTGATTTAACTGGAAATAAGTTCAACATAGGTTCACCAAAACAATTAGGTGAAGTTTTATTTGATAATATGAAAATAAAAGGAGCTAAGCGTTCCAAGAATGGCTCTTGGCAAACGAGTGTTGATGTTCTACAGTCTATTTCTGATAATGGTTATGAGATCGCTGACCTAATTTTAGAATGGAGACATTTTTCTAAACTGAAAAGTACATATTCAGATGCTTTGGTCAATCAAATTAATCCAGAGACAAATAGAGTTCATACAAGTTATTCTATGGTAGGAGCAAGTACTGGACGACTGTCATCTTCTGACCCTAATTTACAAAACATTCCAATACGTACAGATGAAGGTAAATTAATTAGAACCGCTTTTGAAAGTAAAGAAGGTTTTAGTTTGGTCTCTATGGATTATTCGCAAATTGAATTAAGGTTAATAGCTCATATTTCAGACGAAAAAACAATGTTAGAAGCCTTTGATAGAGGTGTTGATATTCATGCAGATACAGCTTCAAAAGTTTTTAATATACCACTTCAGCAAATGACATCTGACATCAGAAGAAAAGCCAAAGCTATTAACTTTGGAATTATTTATGGTATTTCGCCGTTTGGTTTGTCAAAACAATTAAAATGTTCTCCTAACGAGGCAAAAGAATTTATAAATTCTTATTTTATAAGGTTCCCAAGAATTAGAGATTATATGGAAGATATAAAAAATCAGCTTCAAGAAAAAGGTTATGTAGAAACATTATTAAAAAGACGAATTTATATAAACGGAAGTGATGCTAAAAATCTAAATTTAAGAGCTTTTGCTGAACGTCAAGCCATTAATGCTCCTATTCAAGGAACTGCTGCTGATATAATTAAAAATGCAATGATTTTAATACATCGAGAGTTAAAAAGTATTAAAAATGATGTGTCAATGTTGATGCAAGTACATGATGAATTAGTTTTTGAAATAAATAAAAATAAACTTCAAGAAGTTCAAAATATTATTTTGCCTATTATGGAAAAAGCAAATTTACCAATGGTGCCTCTTAATGTAAAATTGAAAGTAGATGTAGGTATTGGAAATAATTGGGCAGAAGCACATTAGTCTTAATGTTGCTAAACAAAAAATAGACTAAATTAACCTTGAATAAACCTTAATTATGAATTCAAATAATATCTTAATAAATATTTTTAAATAATTATTTAAAGGGTGTATCATGAGTGAAAAAATAATTTTAGTTGATGATGATAGCAATATTTTAGTATCTGTTTCTTTAGCTTTAAGAGCTGAAGGTTGGGAAGTTGAAACATATCCAGATGGTGAAAAAGGATTAATAGCTTTGCAAAGAAATTCACCAGATATAGCGATTTTAGATATAAAAATGCCTAGACTAGATGGCATGGAGGTTTTACAAAAATTAAGAGTATCGAGTGATTTGCCTGTAATATTTTTGACTAGCAAAGATGATGAATTAGACGAAGCAATTGGTCTGAGAATGGGGGCTGATGATTATATTAAAAAGCCATTTTCTCAAAAACTTCTAGTTGAAAGAATTAGAGCTGTATTAAGAAGAAGTTCACTAAGAACGTCCAATGAGCCTACAAAGATGATTAAAAGAGGGCAACTATCCCTAGATTCAGACCGTCATCTTTGTATGTGGAAAGAAGTTGAAGTTAGGCTAACTGTAACAGAATTTTTAATCATTCATTCTTTGGCTATCAGGCCAGGACTTGTTAAAAACAGAGACCAATTAATTGATATAGCATACGGTGAAACTATATATGTTGATGATAGAACAATAGATAGTCATATAAAAAGAATGAGAAGAAAATTTAGATTTTTTGATAAAGAATTCGATAATATTGAAACTTTATATGGCGTTGGTTATAGATATAAAGATGTTTGAAAGTGAAGTGTTGATTTGAAATTTATTGAAAAGCATTTTTTTTATAATTTTATAAAGCATCTTTATTTTCCATTGAAAATGAGAATACTTGTTATAATTTTATTGCCAGTTATATTATATCCTATAATAATTATCTATTTTAATAAATACCAAGATATTCTTATTAAATCTGAGTTTGCAGCTTTAGAAAGACAGGGTTTAACTCTAACAAAAGCTCTTGCTTTGGCTGAAAATCAATATAATTTAATTGAAAAAAATCAAATTTCAAGTCCAGCATTGCAAAATTTAATCCCAAAAGTTGAATACGGCTCAAATATAAGAGCTAGACTTTTTAACATGTATGGAAATTTAATTGCAGATACTAATACAAGCATGAAATATGCTCCTTTTGTTAAGATTAGTTCATTGCCATCAGTAGAAAAGATGTATAACTTTAATGAATATTTCACAAATTTTTTGTCTTTATTATCTAGATGGATTTCTAGACCTTTGCAACTTCCATTGTTTAATGACAGTCTAAAATTCTCTTTTAATGATTATCCTGAAGTTATTGCCGCATTAAAAGGTATAAATACTAAAGCATTAAGACAAGATGTTAATGGTAAATTATTTTTATCCGTTGCTCTGCCAATTAAAAATATAAGAATGATTAGAGGTGCTATTCTACTTTCAGTATCAGGTGAAAAAATAGAAAAAGAATTGTTGGATTTAGAATTTGAACTTTTTAAAGCTTTTGGCTTGATATTATTTGCAACTTTAAGTTTGGGTTTTTATTTAGGAAAATCAATAACAGCTCCAATTGTTAGACTAGCGAATGAAGCAGATAAAATAGCTGACAATAAAATTCTTAAAACAATAAATTTACCTGAATTTAAAATTAGGAAAGATGAAATAGGTGATCTTGCAAGATCTTTTTCTAAAATGACAAATGAATTACAATCTAGGATAAACTATATTTCAGATTTTACAGCAGATGTTGCGCATGAATTAAAAAATCCAATCACATCATTAAGATCTGCTTCAGAGACAATTGGAAAAATTAAAGATTTAAAAGAACAAAAAAATCTAATTAAAGTAATTCAAAATGATGTCCAAAGAATTGATAGACTTATAAATGATATTTCTGCAGCATCTAGATTAGACGCTGAGCTTTCTAGAATTGAAATGACAAAGATTAACCTTGTCCAACTACTTAATACATTAATAAAAATAAGAGCAACTACAGTTAAATGTAAAATTAAATTCTTTAAAGAAAATAATGAATATTTTGTTATTGGAAATGAAAATCGGATAGCTCAAGTTTTTGATAATTTAATCCAAAACGCAGTGTCTTTTTCAAAAAAAAATGATGTAATTAATATACGAATACAAAGTAATTTTAAAAATATCATAATTTTAGTAGAAGATTATGGTCCAGGATTTCCTAGTGGCGCATTGAAAAAAATATTCAATAGATTTTATACTGAAAGACCAAGTGGAGAAACTTTTGGAAATCACTCAGGTCTGGGTTTATCTATTTCAAAGCAAATTATTGAAGCTCATGGAGGCAGTATTGAAGCCTTTAATAGATTGGACAGTAATCAAAAATGTAATGGAGCTACAGTTAAAACAATTTTTAAAAAACTATAAAATATTAATTTAATTATACTATTTTGAAAGTGTGAGTTTGCATTTTTTATGTTAAGTGTTATCAATAAAAAAAATTAAAAGGAAAAAAAATGAGCGATTATAAAATTATGGACATTACTTTAGCGGACTGGGGGAAAAAAGAAATTTCAATTGCAGAAACTGAAATGCCAGGATTAGTTGCTTGTAAGGAGTTATTTGGAAAAAGTAAGCCTTTAGCAGGCGCAAGAATAGCTGGTTGTTTGCATATGACTATACAAACAGCAGTTTTAATTGAAACTTTAATTGCATTAGGCGCTTCAGTTAGATGGGCAAGTTGTAATATTTTTTCTACTCAGGATCATGCCGCTGCTGCAATTGCTGAACAAAATATTCCTGTGTTTGCCAAAAAAGGCGAGACATTAAAAGAATATTGGGAATATGTAGATCAAATTTTCACATGGTCAGATGAAGATGTAGCTAATATGATATTGGATGATGGAGGTGATGCTACTTCATACATAATTCTTGGAGCAAAAGCAGAGGCTGGTGAAAAAGTATTAGTTTCTCCAAATAATGAGGAAGAAGAAGCGCTTAAAGCACAAATTTACTCAAGATTAGAAAAATCTCCTGGATGGTTTACAAAAGTAAAGAATTCAATCAAAGGTGTTACTGAAGAGACTACTACAGGTGTTTTAAGATTATATCAAATGGCAGAAAAAAACGACCTTCCTTTTCCAGCTATAAACGTCAATGATTCAGTTACAAAATCAAAATTTGATAATCTTTATGGTTGCAGAGAATCTTTAGTAGACGGAATAAGACGTGCAACTGATGTAATGTTATCTGGAAAGGTTGCAGTCGTAGCTGGTTTCGGAGATGTTGGGAAGGGATCTGCTGCTTCTCTTCGTCAAGGAGGAGCTAGAGTTATTGTAACTGAGGTTGATCCTATTTGTGCCTTGCAAGCTGCGATGGAAGGCTATGAGGTATGTTCTATGGAGCAAGCTGCTCCAAGGGGAGATATATTTGTTACAGCTACTGGTAATAAAGATGTGATTACAGTTGATCATATGCGTGATATGAAGGATAGAGCTATTGTGTGTAATATTGGTCATTTTGATTCTGAGATACAAGTTGAATCTCTTCAGAATATGAAATGGTCTGAAGTTAAGCCACAAGTAGATGAAGTTGAATTCCAAGATGGAAAAAGAATAATAATGTTAGCTAAAGGTAGGCTCGTTAACTTAGGTTGCGGAACAGGGCATCCAAGTTTTGTAATGAGTGCCTCATTTACAAATCAAGTTTTAGCTCAGATTGAAATCTGGGAAAAACCAGGTGAGTATGAAAATAAGGTTTATACACTTCCTAGGCATTTAGATGAGAAGGTAGCAAAACTTCATCTTGATAAGGTTGGTGCGACTTTGTCTAAATTATCAAATGAACAGGCTGAATATATTGGTGTTCCAGCGCAAGGTCCTTTTAAGTCAGATACTTACAGATACTAATTTTGGATATTTTTTTAAAAATAATAATAAAATCTGAAAATGAAATGAAAAAATTAGGTAAAAAATTATCTAATGTTTTTAAAGTTAAGGACGTAATATGCATGAATGGAAATTTAGGTGTAGGTAAAACTTATCTTGTTAGGTCTTTGATCAATAATATGACAGGTATTAAAGAAGTGCCAAGTCCGACTTTTAATTTAGTTCAAACATATCCTTTATATTGTTCTAATAATAATGAAATTTGGCACTGTGACTTTTACAGACTTAATGAATATGAAGAAGTAGAAGAAATAGGGGTTTTTGAAGATATAAAAAAAAAATGATTTTTATTGAATGGCCTAAATTTATTAAACAAATTAATAAGTATGACCCTTTAAATATTTCAATTGAAATTAATAGTTCTAAAAAAGAAGTAGTATCAAGTATCAGAACAGTTACTTTTTTTGGTTCTAATGCTTGGAAAGAACGTATTTTAAATAGTAATATAACCTTATAATTAAAGGAATTTATTTATGAATTATGTGTTTTATGATCTTGAAACAACAGGAAGAAATAATACATGGGATCAAATAATACAAGTAGGAGCGATATTAGTTGATAGTGATTTCAATGAAATCGATAGATTCGAAGAAAGATGCCGGCTTAAATCAGGTGTAATTCCGGAGCCAGGGGCTTTAATAGTAAATAAGACGTCAATTGAAATGCTAAATAAAGTAAATCTTTCTCATTATGAATTAATTAAAAAAATTCAAGAGCTTTATAAAAAATGGTCTCCAGCTATATTTATTGGGTTTAATACCATTAGTTTTGATGAAGAGTTTTTAAGAAAAACATTTTTTAAATCACTTCTTGAACCATACACAACACAATTTAATGGAAATAAAAGAGCAGATGTTCTTGGTATGACAAGAAGTGCAAAATTTTATTATCCTAATTCTATTAATGTAGGAATAAATGAAAAAGGTAATAAAGTTTTTAAATTAGATGTGCTTACTCATATGAATGATATTGAACATAACGCGCATGATGCTATGGGTGACGTGTTAGCTACTATAGATATTGCAAAAATATTATCTAACCAATCTTTAGACGTTTGGAATTCGGGGATAAGTAACAGTAATAAACTAGATGTAGATAATTGCCTTTTAAAAAATAATATAGTTTGTATGGATGAATATTTTTTTGGTAAATTTAATTCTTACGCTGTAACTTATATATGTAAAAATCAATTTAATTATCCTCAATGTTTTGATCTTATTCATGATCCAATAGATTTTATAGATATGTCTATGAAGGACTTAAAAGCGAGAATGAAATTAAAACCTAAAATTATTAGAGAAATTAAAAATAATAAAAATCCAATTCTTATGAATCAAAATTATGTGCATAATATTCCAGCATATGAAGCTATAGGATTAGATACCTTAATTGAAAGAGCATTAATAATAAAAAATAATGACGATTTTAAAAATAAAATTCAGAGAATTCTTTTTGAAGAAAATGAAGAAAAAGAACAATTAAAGTCTCAAATTGACGTTTTGCCAGAAGATAGTTTATATATGGGAGGATTTCCTTCCAATGATGATAAATCTAAAATGATTGAGTTTCATAATTCAGACTGGGATAAAAAATTTTTTCTTTCCAACCAATTTAATGATGAAAGATATAAATATTTTTCTCAAAGAATAATTTATGAAGAAAATCCTGAGATTTTGCCAAAAGATATTTACAACCAAATTCATAAAATTATTGCTAAACAATTGCTAAGTACTGATAATGAGAAATGGAACACTATTCCAAAAGCATATCAACAAATAGATAAAGAAAGATTAGAATTAGAAGAAAAAGGTGAAGATCAAAAACTTTTATTTCTTGAAGAAATTAACGATTTCATAGAAGAATTAGAAAAAAAATATGAAAAAGTACTTAATTAACCATAATACTTAAGGAGATCAATTAATGGCAACTAACAAAACTAATGATAAAGATTTTAAGGTAGACGTAATAGATGCTGATAAGCCTGTATTAGTTGATTTTTGGGCTGAATGGTGTGGTCCATGTAAAGCTATTGGACCTTCGTTAGAAGAAATGTCTGTTGAAATGAAAGATAAGCTTAAAATAGTAAAAATTAACGTAGATGAAAATCCTGCAACATCTCAGAATTATAGTATTCGAAGTATTCCTGCGTTAATGATTTTTAAAAATGGTAAAAAAATATCTGAAAAAATGGGCGCACTCCCTAAGTCTGCATTACAAGCCTGGGTTAATGATACGATATAATTTTAAAATTATTATTATGTTATATTAGTATCATTAAAACTTAATACTTCTCCAGCTAAATAAAGAGATCCAGTTATAAGAAGAGGTAATTCTTTGTCTGATTTAATTAAAGCTTTTTCTATACTGTTTGTAGGATAAGATATTAAACCTTCTTCATTTAAGATTAATGACAATTCTTCTGGATTAGAAGAAGATTTTTGATTCTTAATGGGTATTGTATAAATTATATTAATGTGTTCTCTTAAATTAAATATAAATTCTATTATATTTCGATTATTTAACATTCCAATAATTAAATTCCATTTACGATGAGGTTGTTTTTTTAGAAAATTAGCTAGAGCAATTGCTCCATCAATATTATGAGCTCCATCTAATATAGTTATGTTATTTCTATATTTTAAAATTTTACCAGTTTTAATTTCTTCAATTCTTCCATGCCATAAAGTTTTTGTTAAAGCAAATTGTACCTTCTCTTTAGAGATGTTAGGAATTAAATTGTATGCGGCTGTTAAAGCAGTTGAAGCATTCTCATATTGATGATCACCTTTTAATCCTATGACAGTGCTTTTTGACAAATTAATTGTTTCAATTATATCTATATCAAGCTTTAAAGCTTGATCTTTAATAACATGAAAGGCTTCTTGGTTATCTTGATGCGAAATTATTAAAGGTGTATTTTTTCTTAGTATACCAGCTTTTTCAAAAGCTATATCTTGTATTTTATGACCTAAGTATTCAAGGTGATCATATCCAATTTTAGTAATTAAACATAATCTCTTTTCTTTAATTATATTTGTTGCATCTAATCTTCCTCCTAAACCTGTTTCAATAATATTAAAATCAGCTGGGTCCCTTAAAAATGATATGAAGGCTGCTGCTGTAGTTATTTCAAAAAATGTAATTGGATTATTTTGGTTTTTAAACTCTATTTCTGTTAAAACATCATCTAAAAGAATATCCGTAATTAAGGTTCCTTTAATACGAATTCTTTCATTAAAATTTATTAAATGAGGAGATGTATATACATTTACAGTTAGGTTGTGTGCTTCTAATATCTCTTTAAGAAAAGAAGATGTAGATCCTTTTCCATTTGTCCCTGCTATGTGTATTACATTACTTAATTTATTCTCTGGATTACCAAATTTAGCCATTAATTCTTCTAATCTAGATAAATCAAAATCTATTAATTTAGGGTGTAAGGAAAACATCCTATTTAAGGTTTCAGTTAATTTATTTTTTGAATGAATGTTATAGATCATATGTTATTTTAAAAAATTAACTTTTATAAAAAGTTAACGATTTTATTAAATTAGATATTTTTTGTTTTTGCTCAGATCTAGGGATAACTATATCAATCATCCCATGAGATTGAAGGTATTCAGCAGTTTGAAAATCTAAAGGCAAATTTTCTTTTACAGTTTCTTCTATGACTCTTCTGCCTGCAAATCCAACTATAGCACCTGGCTCGGCTATATGTATGTCTCCCAACATTGCAAAACTAGCGGTTACACCTCCAGTGGTTGGATTAGCTAGTAAAACAATATATGGTATCCTCGATTTTTTTAATTTATTTACGGCTATAACTGTTCTTGGCATTTGCATAAGAGAGAAAATTCCTTCTTGCATTCGTGCTCCTCCTGATGAAGGAATAATTATTAACGCTGAATTTCTTTTTATTGCTTCTTTTGATGCCAGAATAATACCATCTCCAACATATCTTCCCATTGAACCGGCCATGAAGGAAAAATCAAAGCATGCTATAACAACAGGAATATTATTAATGTAACCATGGCTAACTATAAGAGCATCTTCAAGTTTTGTTTTATTTTGAGTATCTTTAATTCTATCAATATATTTTTTTTTATCTTTAAAGTTAAGAGGATCAGCGTACAACTTTGAAATTGGAATTGGTTCTATTGTATTGTTATCTAATAAAAATTTTATTCTTTCTTTTGCAGATAAATGGCCATGGTATCCACAAGTTTTACAAACTTTATTATTTTCATTAAACTCTTTATAAAAAATCATTTGTGAACATGAATTACATTTAATCCAAAGAGTTTCTTCAGAATCTTTTCTTTTAACAAAAGCCTTAAATCTAGGCAGTACAGTTTCTTTTATCCAATTCACTAAAATACCTCTTTCTAAAATCTATTTTACAAAAATATTGAGGCTTAAATATGACGCATTTTATTTGATATTTCAGAAATAAAATTTAAGCAATTAAATACAGTAGAGCTGCTTGCAGCTTGGTTGTTGTCAAGGGATGCTTTAATTGTATCTACTACTGCTGATCCAACTACAATACCGTCAGAAATACTTGACATATCTAATGCTTGTTTAGGTGTCCTAATTCCAAATCCTATAACAATTGGAAGGTTAGTTAATTGTCTTATATTATCTAATTTTATAGATACTTCGCTTAGTTTAGCTGATTGAGTTCCAGTAATACCTGTAATAGATACATAATAAATAAACCCACTAGCGTCTTTAAGTATATGTTTAAGCCTTGTGTGATTAGTTGTAGGAGTAATTAGTCTAATAAAACTTAAATTATTTTTTTCTGAATAATTATATAGCTCTTCATCTTCCTCTGCAGGTAGGTCAACAACTATAAGGCCATCAACACCGTATTCTAGAGCTGTTTTAACAAAAAGCTTACGACCATATTTATATATTGGATTGTAATAACCCATTAATATAATTGGTATTTCATTATTTTTTTCTCTAATTTTTTTAACAATTAACAAACATTTTTTTAAGGTCATTCCTGATTTAAGAGCTCTTTCGCTTGATTCTTGTATTGTTGGCCCATCAGCCATAGGATCAGAAAAAGGCATGCCAATTTCAATAAAATCTACTCCATTAGGTGGAAGCTTTGTTAAAATTTCTAAAGATGTATCCATATCAGGGTCACCGGCAGTTAAAAAAATACCTAAAGCTTTTCTATTATTTTTTTTAAGATTTTCAAATGTTTTTTTTATTCTGTTCATATAATTAGTTTTTACCTCTATTTTTCATTATTAATGGCAGAACTGATGATAAATCTTTGTCACCTCTACCACACATATTCATAATGATTATTTGTCCTTTTCTCTTGCTAGCAAGCTGACCGGTTATATGAAGAGCGTGTGCAGGTTCTAAAGCGGGTATTATACCTTCTAGTTTGCTACATAATTCAAA
>Ga0209502_10002757_pt1 | contig 14343 bp, 16 predicted proteins | sample ArcticOcean_MG_C_10_FD_187442 | JGI IMG/M metagenome (GOLD analysis project Ga0209502, IMG submission 187442) | Marine microbial communities from western Arctic Ocean - ArcticOcean_MG_CB11_90 (SPAdes) (version 2) | ecosystem: Environmental > Aquatic > Marine > Oceanic | place: Arctic Ocean...
TAAAATACCAGTCTTATAAGCCAAACTTCTACAAAAAATAATTATAAAATAAATAAAACTTAGTGGGATTAAAATAAAAATCCAAGAAGATTTTTTATAGTACTGTTTATTTAGAATCTCATGAATTGATTTCAAATTTAACTAAACCCTTTTTTATACAATCGAAAGTAATATTTTTTTAATTTCAATAAACTTTGATGGGTTCCAACTTCAACAATTTCTCCATTATCAATCACCACTATCCTATCGGCATTCCTAACAGTGCTCAATCTATGAGCAATTACAATAGATGTCCTTCCCTTCATTAAGTTATCTAACGCCTGTTGTACAAATTTTTCAGATTCTGAATCTAAGGCAGAAGTTGCTTCATCCAATAGTAATATCGGAGCATTTTTTAAAATAGCTCTTGCAATCGCTATTCTTTGTTTTTGCCCTCCAGATAAACGAACGCCCCTATCCCCTATTTTATGGTTGAAGCCATCAGGTAACTTATCAATAAATTCAATTGCATTTGCTGCCTCTGCTGCCTTTTTAACTTTTTTAGGGGTAATATTTTTAAGACTGCCATATGCAATATTATTATAAATAGTGTCGTTAAATAATATCGTATCTTGACTAACTAATGATAAGTGATGCCTTAAATCATTTAATTTAATATCAGTAATATTAACTTTATCAATTAATATAGATCCAGAATCTAAGTCATAAAATCTCGGTATTAGATTTACTAGCGAGGTTTTACCGCCCCCCGACTTACCTACTAACGCAATTTTTTCACCTGGTTTAATTTTTAAATTTATATTATTAAGAACAAGTTTTTTTATTTTTTCGTATGAAAACGACACATTTTTAAATTCTATATGGCCAGTTATTTTTTTTAATTTCTTTTTGCCAGTATCAATTTCTTTTTTTTCATCCATAACGCTAAATATACTCATTGCGGCTGCAAAACCAACTTGTATTTGCTCATTTATCCCCGTTAATTTTTTTATTGGTGAAATTAGCATTAATAAAGCGCCAACAAATGCTGCGAATTCCCCCGGAGTAAATCTGCCCACTGAATAGTAAACAACTAATGCAAGAGATATTGATGCAAGAACTTCGATTACAAAACTATTGGCACCTGATAATTGAGCTAATTTCGTTTGCATTTTTCTATTACGAATTACTATTTGTGAGAATTTTTTAAATTCAAAAATACTTGATTCAAAAATTTTTACAATTCGTTGACCAGAAATAGCCTCTTCAGAGGCACTTGTCATATCACCCATTGTTGATTGAACTTCACTGCCAGCTTTTCTAAGTTTAGGTGATACTAACCTCAAATAATATGCCATTATTGGAGCCATCAATGCGAAAATAAGTGTCAACAACCAATCTAAATAAAGCATATAACTAACGATACCGATTATAGTTAAACTTTCCCTAATCGACTCTAATGCAACCTTTGTCGCTACAAACGATAGTTGTTCTGTTTCGTATGTAAGTTTGGATACAATATTTCCTGAAGCATTTGAGTCAAAATAACTTACTGGAAGTGTCATAAGTCTTTTAAAGGCATCGAAACGCAGGTCTTCAACAATTTTTCTTGATACCCATCGCATTGAATATCCTGACACAAAACCAGAAAGAGCTCTAACTGTCATTAAAAAAACTAAAGCGATTGGAAGAAATATAGAAGAATTTGACGCTTGCTCAACAAAACCCTCATCTGTTATTTTTTTTATTAGGGCAAGAAAACCTGTGTTTGTAATAGCTAAAATAAGTAGAGAAAAAATACTTGCAGATAAAATCCATTTGTACTTTAAAGCATAATGCAAAATCCTAGAATAGATTTTCTTGAATTCAGCTAAGCTTACTTTAGTCGTTTGTTCTTTCGACATAAAAAATATAGATACTTTATGGTTAATTAACTTTTGTGGAAAATGTAATTTTAGTTAAGCCTGCCTGCCGAGAAGCTTCCATCACATTAATTACCGACTGATGTGACGCTAAGGCGTCAGCATTAATCACTAGTGGGTTATCCATATTGCCATCAGATATCTCTCTTAATTTGGTAGTTAAATCTTCCACAGTCTGAGCACTAATCGGTTTCTGATTAATTGCGTATTGTCCTTCTTTGCTAATTGTTACGTTAATATAATCAAGATTTTTATCAGCAATATTTGCTTCAGCTGTTGGTAGGTTGATTTTTAATTGGCTAAAACGAGCAAATGTTGTACTAACAACCAAGAAAATAATAATAACAAGTAAAACATCGATTAAAGGAATAAAATTTATTTCAAAATCATCAGTTTTTTTACCTTTTTGAAAGTTCATTTAATCCCCTACTTCCTTTTTCCATTAATGATTTCTACCAACTTAATTGCTTGTTGCTCCATTTCAACAATAAGGGTATCGATCTTTGCCCTAAAAAAACGATAAGCGATCATAGCTGGGACAGCTACGACTATTCCACCGGCTGTATTATATAAAGCAATTGAAATTCCACGGGCAAAAATAGCAACATCATTTCCACTACTAGTAAATGAACTAAATAATTCTACCATTCCGATAATAGTTCCAAAAAGTCCCAGTAATGGTGCCACAGTTGCAATAGTTCCCAGGGTAGAAAGATACTTTTCTAACTTATGATTAACAGCCCTTCCTGTTTCCTCAATAGCCTCTTTAATGATTTCTGAAGGACTACTATAATTATTTAATGCACTTGCAAAAATTTCCCCTAACATTGAATGGTCTTGGAGCGATTGAATAGCCTCTTTTCTTACGCCATCTTTAGTTATCATTTTTTGAGCTTCTAAAAGCAAGCCATCGGGGGCAATAATGTTTGTTCTCAACGCCCAAAGTCTTTCAAATATTATAGCTACAGCTATAATTGAAGCAAAAATTAATGGCCAAATTGGCCAACCTGCTGCATGAATGATATCCAACACTATGTGTATCTCCCGTTTATTAAATAAATAGTTTAATTTATTATACTAGCCTACTCGAATTTTACCCTGGGTTAAATTATAAATTTTACTCATTTTCTTTGCCAAGGATAAGTCATGTGTCACCAAAATAATTGAAGTGCCAACCTCTTCTGCAAGCTCTAAAAATAAATCAAAAACTTTATTGGCATTCTTATTATCTAAGTTGCCCGTTGGCTCATCTGCCAAAATGATATTTGGGGATGTAATAATAGCTCTAGCAATAGATACTCTTTGTCTTTCACCACCTGAAAGCTCATGAGGATAATGATTTACTCTGTTTTCAAGACCTAATTTTTTTATAATTGCAGATAATTGAACAGTATTTTCTTGATCACCCTCACCTCTTATTGTGAACGGCATCATCATATTCTCAAAAGCTGTAAAATCAGGCATTAAATGATGAAATTGATATATAAAACCCAAGCATTTATTTCTCAAAGTTGACAATTCATTAGATTTTAATGTTTTTAAGTCTTTATCTAGTATTATAATTTGTCCGCTATCAGGCTTTTCAAGTCCCGCCATTAATTGCAGTAAAGTACTCTTGCCAGACCCTGAAACACCAGTGATAGCAATTTTCTCAGCAACTCTTAGAGTCAAACTAATGTTATCTAGTAGAGGTTGCTCAAGCCCAGGGAATGATTTTTGTACTTGGTTAATTTTTAATGTTATTGGATTAGTCATGTTTTAAAGCAGCAGCAGGATCAATTCTCGAAGCTCTAATGCTTGGATAAATTGTAGCAATAATTGACAAAAATAAACTCATACAGCCTATAAGGATTACATCATTTAAAAGAAGTTTAGATGGCAAAGCAGAAATATAATAAATCTCTTTAGATAAAAATTCAACTCCAAAAAGGCTTTCAATAAAAGGAACAATAACGTCAATATTTAATGAAATTGTCACTCCTAATAGAACACCTAAAAAAGTACCTAAAACTCCTATTAAAATTCCCTGCCAAATAAAAATCAATAAAATACTTTTTTTAGTTGCGCCTAAAGTTCTCAAAATAGCAATATCAGATTTTTTTTCAGTTACACCCATAACTAAAGTCGAGACAATGTTAAATGCAGCGACTGCAATTATCAAAGTTAAGATAATAAACATTACTTTTTTTTCCATTTGGATAGCAGCAAATAAGTTAGCATGCTGCCTAGTCCAATCTGTAACAACAAGATTGTCAGAGTCATTAAATGTAGCTGATATTATAAAAGCCGTCTTTCTTGTTTGGTTAAGATCTTGCAACTTAACCCTAAGGCCAGAAATTTTTTTATCCATCTGAAAGAGAGTTTGTGCATCATTTAAATGAATGAGTACTAATCCAGCATCATATTCATACATCCCAACCTCAAAAACACCCTTAATCTTGAATTGCTTTAAACGAGGTAGCATTCCAACAGGTGAGTAATTAGCCTGTGAGGTAATCAAGGCCACCTTGTCCCCGACAGATAGTCCAAAATATCTAGCAATATCAGAGCCTATCAATATCCCATATTCATCTTGAATAAGGTCAAATTTTCCTTGTTTAATTTTTAAATTTAAATCACTTACTTTAGGCTCCAAACCCGGATCAATACCTCTGACAATAACCCCCCTATTATATTTACCAAGAGACAGCATGGCTTGATTATTTGTAAAAGGAGCGATGGCTGATATATTTTTTAATCCTTCAAGCTTTGATCTTAAACGTCTCCAGTCTTTTAAATTTCCACCTATTTTTACAACTTCAATATCTGAAGCAACACTTAGTATCTTAGTTTGTAATTCAGATTTAAAGCCATTCATGACTGAAAGAACTACAATCAAGGCCATAACACCAAGAGTAATCCCAATAATACTTGTTAAAGATATAAAGGATATAAAATTCTTACTCTTTAAACGCGTATACCTGGAAGCTATCCAAAATTCATAGAAACTATTTTTAATCATATTTTTTTAAACTTGACCTGAAGCATTCTGCTAGAATTATGGCATGTTTACGGGAATAATAGAATCTGTTGGTAAAATCACATCGTTGAGTAACGAACATGGTGATTTTGAGCTAGTAATTAAATTCAAATCTGCAGCATTTAATGATATTGAACTTGGAGATAGTATATCCATCAATGGCATTTGTTTAACTGTTAAGAAGTTTAGTAAAGATTATATGCATTTTGATCTTTCAAACGAAACAATATCAAGGATTTCAGAATTTAAAATAAATGAGATAGTTAACCTTGAAAGTTCTTTAAGGTTTAATAGCAAAGTGTCCGGTCATTTTGTATTTGGTCATATTGATGGGATAGCTAAACTTATTAAAAATGAACAAAAAAATAGAAGTGAGGAATGGACTATTAAACCACCGAAAAAACTTATGAAATATATCTCAGAAAAGGGATCGATATCTATTAATGGAGTTAGTCTAACAGTCAATTCTGTACAGGAAAGCTCATTTAAAATTAACTTGATACCATATACACTTCAAAATACTGCTTTTAAATATAGCAGCGCTCTTGGTGATCTGAATATTGAGGTTGATATGCTAGCGCGATATGTCGAAACTATTTTAAAGAAGTCATAAACAAGATGAATACAACAGAAGAAATAATAGAAGACCTTAAGAACGGTAAAATGGTTATCTTAGTGGATGATGAAGATAGAGAAAACGAAGGGGATTTAGTTTTAGCTGCAGAATTCACTTCAGCCAGTCATATTAACTTTATGGCAAAATATGGAAGAGGCTTAATTTGCTTAACCCTTACTGAAGAAAGATGTAAGAAGTTAAAACTACCTTTAATGGTGGAGGAAAACGAAGGAGAATTGGGTACAAATTTTACGGTATCAATTGAAGCAGCAAAAGGAGTTACAACTGGCATTTCAGCAAGCGATAGAGCAAAAACAATCATGGCCGCAATATCAAAAAATGCTAACCACAAAAGCATTATTAGACCGGGGCATATCTTTCCACTTATCGCACAGCCAGGCGGTGTCCTTTATCGCGCAGGTCACACAGAGGCTGGTTGTGATTTTGCAGAACTTGCAAACCTAGAACCTGCTTCAGTGATATGTGAAATACTTAACGAAGAAGGCAATATGGCTCGACTACCCGAATTAATTGAGTTTTCAAAAAAACATAGAATTAAAATTGGAACAATTGCAGACTTAATAGAATTTAGAAGTAGGAAAGAGAAATTAATTGAAAAAATAAGTGAGCAAACAATCGATACAGAGTTTGGTAAAATGCAGCTAATTCTTTACTCTGATTTACTTTCTAAAAATTCTCATTTAGCCTTGGTCAAAGGGAAGATTAACTCTGACGATGAAGTATTGGTTAGAGTCCATGAGCCGCTATCAATCCTTGATTTTATTGATAAAAATACCAAGCACTCTTGGCCGCCCTTAAAGGCGATCGAAGCTATAAGCAAATCTCCCAATGGAGTGATTATTTTTCTAAATTACCAAGAATCACAAAATAAAATCTCTGACATTCTAGAAACTATCAACACACCAAGAAATAATTCAGATGATTTAAGAAATTACGGTATTGGCTCACAAATACTTGTTGATATTGGCGTAAAAAAAATGAAATTACTAGCCGCACCAAGAAAAATGCCAAGCATGATAGGTTATGGCCTTCAAGTCACTGAATTTATTGAGAATAATGGCTAGTTATTTATTTTCCATTATGCTAAAATTATTCTGTTGAATACATATAAAAAAAAATTCAAATCGTTTCTGGTCAACCAAATCAGGCCATCTATTTCCCATACAAAAATTATATTAAAAAATAATGATTACTAAGCAAAAATTAGAATCATCAGAAAAAAAGAAATTGATTGGAAATATCTTATCGTTTGACTTTGGAGAAAAAAGAATTGGAGTTGCAATTGGTAATAATTTAACAAAATCTTCGCATCCCTTAGAAACTATCAATACTGCTTTGAACTCTGAGCGGTATAAAATTATTGAGCGATTAATAAAACTTTGGTCACCGATTCATGTAGTAATAGGATTGCCTTTGAATGATGATGGAAGCATTAGTAAAATGAGTCTATTAGCAAAAAAATTTGCAAACAAATTAAAAAATAAATTCAACTTGTCCATCTCATTGGTTGATGAACGATATACATCAACAGAAGCTGAATCCCTCCTAAAAGTTACGCAAAAAAACTTTAAAAAAAGAAAGTTAGTGCTAGATCAAGTTGCCGCGCAAATTATTCTAGACTCTTATTTCGAAAGGAAATGCCATGAACCTTCCTAACCCCAATGTCCTTATTGATAAAATTTTAGAAAAAATTATATCTGAGGTTGACAAAGAAACATGTCTAATCGGAATCCCAAGTGGTGGAAGTTATATTATTGATGCATTAAAGAAAAAAATAAAAGAACCCTTAAGTTATGGACTAATTGATGGCTCATTCTATAGGGATGACCTTGAAATATCTGGAATAAAATTAAAAGAAAAAACAACTTCTATTAATTTTAATATAGACCAAAAAAAAATTATACTTATAGATGATGTATTTTATACTGGACGGACAATTCGAGCGGCTATGAATGAAATTTTTGATTACGGAAGGCCAAAAGAAATAAAACTCTTCGTTCTGATTGATAGAAAAAATAATGAGCTACCAATTCAACCAACTTTTTCAGCAATGGAAATAGATGCGCCAAAAAATATCTTTATAAGCCTTGCTAAAGAAAAAAATAACTTAATATTTAACGTAAGTAAAATTAAATGAAAAAACTAAATAATAATATTAATCACTTAATATCGACTGATGACATGAGTCAAGAATTAATTATAAAAATATTTGACACAGCAGAATCTTTTCTTGAAATTGGGCAACGTGATATTAAGAAAGTGCCTCTTTTAAGAGGAAAGACTGTATGTAATCTTTTCTTTGAAAATAGTACAAGAACGAGAACTACATTTGAAATTGCTGCCAAAAGGCTGTCAGCAGACGTTATTAATATAGATATACCAACCTCATCACAGTCAAAAGGCGAGTCGATTTTTGATATGGTCGATAATTTAATTGCAATGGGTACAGATATATTTGTAATCCGTCACTCAGAAGCTGGAATACCAAAAAAAATATCAAATCATGTTGACGTAGGTATTCATGTAATAAACGGTGGAGATGGGAGTAATGCTCATCCAACTCAAGGACTTTTAGATGCATTTACAATAAGAAAATATAAAAAACATTTTAGTGGCTTAACGATTGCTATAGTTGGAGATATTCAGCATTCAAGGGTAGCTAAATCTGAAATAAGTGTCTTATCCGCACTAGGTACAAAAGAAATTAGGGTTATTGGTCCAGAATCATTAATGCCAAATAATATTAATGAGTTAAAAGTAAAAGTTTTTAATACGATCGAGGATGGGTTGAAGGATGTTGATGTAATAATGATGTTACGTATCCAAAAAGAGCGAATGAATAATAATACTATTCCCTCAGAAAGTCAGTATTTTGAAAGTTTTGGGCTCACTCAAAAACGCCTTCAAATTGCAAAAAAAGATGCACTTGTTTTGCATCCAGGTCCAATTAATAGGGGTGTAGAAATTGATTCTGAAGTCGCTGATGGAAAGCAGTCAGTAATTCTTAATCAAGTGAAGTTTGGAATTGCAATAAGGATGGCAGTAATGATAATGATGGTAAATAAAAAAACATAAAAAAACAATAGAATAAATGCTCTTTTTTTATGCTATTGTTATGGAAATTATGGTGCCAAATCTTTCGATGACAACAGGGGAAAATCGATGTTAGAAAAATTATTAAATGCTTTATTAGGCAGAAATACTGAAGAGAAAAAACCAGCTGCTAAGAAAAAACCAGCTGCTAAGAAAAAACCAGCTGCTAAGAAAAAACCAGCTGCTAAGAAAAAACCAGCTGCTAAGAAAAAACCAGCTGCTAAGAAAAAACCAGCTGCTAAGAAAAAAAAGAAGTAGTAACAAATTCAATGAGTTAAAAAAGCCAAGCTAAAAGCTTGGTTTTTTTATTTTACCTTATGTCAAAAATTAAAAAAAATATAAAAAATATTGATAATGAATTAGATAAATATAATTTTCAAAAGAAAAATGCAATACGACTTGTTGCTGTTAGCAAGGGGCAAAGTCACACTAAAGTTATTGAAGCATACAATGAAGGGCAAAAAATCTTTGGTGAAAACTACCTTCAAGAAGCTATTGATAAAAAAAAGCTTCTTGAAGGTCTTGTAATTGAATGGCACTTTATCGGACCGATACAAAGTAATAAATGTAGATTGATCGCTGAGAATTTCTCATGGGTTCAAACGGTGGATAGAATCAAAATCGCAAACAAACTAAATGAATTTAATAAAAACTCTGAACCTCTCAATATTTGCATCCAAATCAATATAAGTAACGAAGATTCAAAGAGTGGTGTGAAAATTGACGAAATAGATTCGCTTGTAAGCCATATCAATAAGTTAGATAACATAAAGTTAAGAGGCTTTATGGCAATTCCGAGCAACACTGATCAATCTGACATGCTAATGAATGAATATAAACAATTAAAAAATATCTATGAAAAATTTAAAAAAAAATATCCTACAATTGATACTCTATCAATCGGGATGTCCAATGATTACTTGTTAGCTATTGAAAATGGGTCTAATCTTATTAGAATTGGGTCTAAAATTTTTGGCAGCAGACTATAAGGAATAAATAATGAAAGTTTATTTTATTGGTGGGGGAAATATGGCTTTATCAATCCTAAATGGATTAAAAGATAAAAATTTCATTATGGCTGATATTTCTATCGCTGAGGTTGACTCCAAAAAAAGAAATGAAATCTCAGAATTATATAAAATAAAGGTTAGTGAAAAATTATTGAGTATCGACTCTGAAAGCGTTGTAATACTTGCAGTTAAGCCAGATCAGTTGAGTATTGTTTGTAGTGAAATCAAAGAATTAATTAAGGATCAATTAATAATTTCTATAGCCGCAGGAACAAGGATAAAAGAAATATCCAAATTTCTAGGAAGTTATAACAATGTTATTAGAGCTATGCCAAATCTATGCGCAAGCATTAAGAAGAGTGTAACCCCTTATTTCACAAACAACCCATTATCAAATTCCCAGGTAGGCATGATAGAAAATATTTTAGGATCAACCGGTATTTGCTTTTCAGTCGACACTGAAGAAAAGCTTGACGCAGTTACTGCATTGTCTGGAAGTGGTCCAGCTTATATATTTTATATTATAAAATCATTGATTAATGCTGGTGAAAATTTAGGTCTTTCAAGGGAAGAATCTCAAAAATTGATTCAACATACAGTTGTTGGTGCTGAACTTTTCTCTAGAGGTCTCAGTGATGATGGTTTAGAGAGTCTTATAACAAAAGTATCTTCTAAAGGAGGAACTACCGAGCAAGCAATAAACGTTTTCAAAAATAGACGTATAAATGAAATTATTGAAGAAGCAGTAACAGCTGCACATAAAAGATCTAAAGAAATTGGTGGTGATTAAATAATTATGAAAAAAAAGATAGTTGTTGGACTTTCTGGTGGAGTAGATTCCACAGTGACGGCATGGCTACTCAAAGATAAAGGGTATGAAGTTACTGGTCTTTTCATGCAAAATTGGGAAGATGGTGATAATGATGAGTATTGCACAAGTAAGCAAGATTTAATTGATGCAGTTTCTGTTGCAGAAAAAATTGGTATTGATATTGAAGTTGTGAACTTTGCAAAAGAATACAAGGAAAAAGTATTCTCTCTATTCATTAATGGATTAGAGAATGGCATTACACCTAATCCAGATATTTTATGTAATTCAGAAATTAAATTTAATGCCTTTCTCAATCATGCTCTCAGTATGGGGGCAGACAAAATTGCAACTGGTCACTATGCAAAAATTCGGGAAGTTGGCGGACTTTTTCAATTACTCAAAGGTGATGATGGAACAAAAGATCAAAGTTATTTTTTATATAGACTTAATCAATCTCAACTTTCACGTTCAATATTTCCACTTGGTAATTTATTAAAATCTGATGTAAGAAATATAGCGAAAGATAATGGGCTTCATAACCATGCAAGAAAGGACTCGACTGGTATATGTTTTATTGGCGAAAGACCATTTTCTGAATTTGTCAGTGGTTATATTAAAAAAAATCCCGGTGATATTAAGAACTTGAACGGAGAAGTTCTCGGTCAGCATGATGGTATTAATTTTTACACAATTGGTCAAAGGCAAGGCTTAAAAATTGGTGGTATGAAATCTGGTAATGGTGAGCCATGGTTTGTTTTGAACAAAAAAATTAAAGAAAATGAGCTTGTTGTAGGGCAAGGTCGTAACCACCCCCTTCTTTTTAAAGATGGTTTAATTGCAGATGACTTCCACTGGATTCTAGATAAAGAACCTAAGACTAATTGGGTATACACTGCTAAAACTCGCTATCGCCAAACTGATGACCCATGTGAAATTGATTCAATAAATAATGGTCAATTTAGCTTACTCTTTGGTCAAAAACAAAGGGCTATTACACCAGGGCAAGCAACTGTCGTATACGAAAGTAATGTCTGTTTGGGTGGTGGCGTTATTAAAGAAGCAATTGATAATGAATAAAAAATGTTAAAAAAATTAAACCTCATATTTAATAAAAAACTCCTAGAGTCTGCAATTAAGAATAATGTTAGTGCGGCTATTGAGGAAGATTTAAAAAATAATGATAAAACTTCAGACATTCTTCCTGCAAAAATTAAAGGGATCGCTAAGATTAAAGTAAAACAAAATGCAATCCTATGCGGTTCTCCATGGGTAGATTATTGTTTTCGTCGATTGGATAAAAAAATTCAGATTAAATGGCACTTTAATGAAGGGTCATCGATAAAAAAAGGTGAAACAATTTGTACGATTATAGGGAGCTATAATCAAATTCTAAAAGGTGAGCGAATCGCTATAAATTTTCTTCAGACTCTTTCTGGAACTGCGACAACAAGTAACCTAATAAGTCTAAAAATTAAAAAATTTAAAACTAAACTATTTGACACACGAAAAACTATTCCTGGGCTCAGGGTAGCACAAAAATATGCCGTTCAAATAGGAGGCGCATTTAATCAAAGATTTGGTCTTTATGATCAAGTTTTGATTAAGGAAAATCACATAAAATCAGTTGGGTCTATATTAGCAATAATCAGTATAGCTAAAGAAAATTATTCTTTGAGTGACATTCAAATCGAAGTTGAAAATCTTAGAGAATTTAAGGAAGCCTTGGACCTGGGTGCAACAAATATTTTGCTAGATAATTTTACAATAGAAAAGCTAACTAAAGCAGTTCTGATAAATAAAAATAAAGCTATTCTAGAAGCGTCTGGAAATATTGATATTAATAACATTATTGAATACGCCAAAACTAAGGTAGATAGGATTTCAATGGGAGTCCTCACTAAAAATATTGTAGCTATAGATTTTTCAATGATTACTGAGATTAAATAACATCAGTTAAGCTTGACGAAAGCCTTACATTGAAGGTATTGTAGAGCTTTTATAATATCTGACTTAATCAATGAAACCTGAAATTATCACTGGGGCTGAAATTACTATTCGCTCCTTGCAAGAAGAAAATGTTGAGTTCGTTTTTGGCTACCCTGGCGGTGCTGTTTTAAATATTTACGATGCTATCCATCAACAGAGCGCGTTTAAGCATGTCTTGGTTCGTCATGAACAAGCAGCTGTTCACGCTGCAGATGCATTTTCTAGAGCTACAGGAAAGGTAGGCGTTGCTTTGGTAACATCCGGTCCAGGTGCTACAAACGCAGTTACGGGAATTGCTACCGCTCATATGGACTCAATACCAATAGTTATTATAAGTGGTCAGGTTCCAACTCATGCCATTGGCTCAGATGCATTTCAAGAATGCGACACTGTAGGAATAACCAGGCCTTGCGTCAAACATAATTTTTTAGTTAAAGATGTTAAAGATATTGCTAGCACAATCAAGAAGGCATTTTTTATCGCTTCTACAGGTCGACCTGGTCCTGTTTTAGTTGATATTCCAAAAGATATTACCGCTGAGACCACAGAATTTATCTACCCAAAAACTATTGAGATGCGCTCTTATAACCCAGTTATTAAGGGTCATTCAGGTCAAATTGGTAAGGCTATTGATCTTTTAATTAATGCTAAAAAGCCCATGGTATATTCTGGAGGTGGCGCAGTTCTTGGTGATGCAGCAAAATCTCTAACAAAATTAGTTAAAAAATTGGACCTTCCAATCACGAACACTTTAATGGGTCTTGGGGGCTTTCCTGCTTCAGATGAAAATTTTCTTGGTATGCTTGGAATGCATGGTACTTATCAAGCAAATATGGCTATGCAAGAATGTGATGTCTTATTAGCTGTTGGGGCTCGTTTTGATGATCGAGTAATTAGTAATCCTGAGCACTTCTTAAAGAACCCAAAAAAAATTATTCATATCGATATCGATCCAGCATCTATTTCTAAGCGAGTCAAAATAGATATTCCTATAGTTGGGGATGTTGATTTAGTCTTAATTGATCTTTTAAAAGCTTATCAAGGCCTAGAAAAAAATCATAATAAAACACTTATTTCTCCGTGGAAGAATCAAATAAAAAAATGGATTGATACGGACTGTATGGCTTACGAAGATGATAGTTCCGTTATAAAGCCTCAGACAGTCATACAAAAATTACATGCGGTAACCGAAGGTGATGCATTTATTACCTCCGATGTAGGTCAGCATCAAATGTGGGCTGCCCAATATTATCCTTTTGACAAGCCAAGACGGTGGATTAATTCTGGTGGACTTGGAACGATGGGGGTTGGTTTGCCATATGCAATGGGATGTCAGCTTGCCTTTCCTGAATCACAAGTTGCTTGTGTCACTGGAGAAGCTTCAATTCAGATGTGTATTCAAGAACTTTCTACTTGCAAACAATACAATCTTCCAATTAAGATTATTACCCTTAATAATCGTTACATGGGAATGGTAAGGCAATGGCAAGAATTTTTTTATGGAAATAGGTATGCTGAATCATATGTGGATGCCCTTCCTGATTTTGTTAAACTTGCAGAATCTTATGGGCATGTTGGTATGAAAATAGAAAAATCTTCAGATGTGGAAGGTGCTCTTAAAGAAGCTTTTAGTCCTAAATTAAAAGAACGTTTAGTATTTATGGACTTTATAACTGATCAAACTGAAAACGTATTTCCAATGATCCCAAGCGGTAAAGGACTTTCTGAAATGATTTTAGCTAAGGATGAATAAATGAGGCATATAATTTCACTTTTGATGGAGAACGAATCAGGGGCTCTTTCTCGAGTATCTGGCTTATTTTCAGCTAGAGGATATAATATTGAATCTTTAAATGTTGCTCCAACAGAAGATGAAACTTTGTCAA
>Ga0209502_10002758_pt1 | contig 14340 bp, 33 predicted proteins | sample ArcticOcean_MG_C_10_FD_187442 | JGI IMG/M metagenome (GOLD analysis project Ga0209502, IMG submission 187442) | Marine microbial communities from western Arctic Ocean - ArcticOcean_MG_CB11_90 (SPAdes) (version 2) | ecosystem: Environmental > Aquatic > Marine > Oceanic | place: Arctic Ocean...
ATTTCTTTTTTTTATCTCTTCTTTCTTTATCAAGTAAATACCATTTTTGAGCTGTGTATCCCACACTTAAAGATAAAAGAAGTATTTTTAAAGCCATATCAATGTGTGAAAAAGATACAACCAATGATGTTGCGTTTAATGCGTATAATTTTATATCTGACATGTTGAATTCCATATTACCATATTGCTATACAGGCAGTTCTTGCCCCTGTAGATGTTCCTGTTTCATATAATTGCAAAACTTGAATTGGCAAATATTCACCAACTTTAAATTTTTGAAATGTAATGACACTACCAGAAACTGATTTTACTTTAACATCAACATACCTTGTATCAGCCGCACCAGCACCTTGGTTTTGTACAATTCCTGAAGTTGTTCCAACATATAATAAACATCCTTCTGCCGAATTAATTCTTGAAGAACCATTAGGTCCACCTAAAAATATTTTATAAGCTTCATTTTGTGTGTCAAATATATCTGCACTTAATTCTAATGTTGTTGAACTTTCTACAGCTACTACTGTAGCGGACGTAGGAGGTAATGGTGTGGTGTTGTAAACTATATCCCCAACAGACACAACATCATTAAAGTTTCCAGAAACAGATATTAATTTATTTGTTGCTATTGTTGTCGCTGTTCCAGATTGTACTGGAAGGTCTGGTACTGGAATTGGAATTGTGTCACTGGCAATAATCTCTGTTGCCAAGCCTGTGTTTACTGTAATTTTTGGGTATGCCATTTTCTTTTTTTTGAGGGTTAAAAATCTCGTTTATTTTTTATAAGGAAACATTCGATTAAGAGAATCCTTACGTTTGTCGCACCCACACCCACCTTTAGTAACTGTGTCTACAACTTTTTTTATTCCAGTAGCTCTTGTAAATTTCTCTACTGTATCTCCAAATCCTCTGGATCTGTTTATTGTCTGTATTTTTGTAGAAATATTTTTCATTTCTTACAGCTACAAACTTGATTAGGACAACTATCCACTTTTATAATTAACTTTACAACAAGAGAGTTATAGAAACAAGCAAACTTGCACCATACACCTTGAACCCATAAACCTAATTTTACTAATAATTTTCCCATTCTATTTTCTTAAAGGATTATACTTAGGATAAACTTTAACGTGTTGAACATGAGTGTTTACACTAATTTCAACTACTTTATGTTTATCGACTGGTTTCTTTTTTTTAGAAACAACTTTTTTTTTAATTGCTTTTTTTACCATTTGATTGAATTTAAATTTTATTTTTTACCCTTACCTTTTACTTTTTTAAGTTTAGGATTTTTTCTTTTAGCTTTAGCGCTTGCATTTCTTGATGCAGAAGCTAAGATAGCTCCAGCAACTTTTTTAGAGTAACCTCCTTTTTTAGCAATTTTTGCTGCTACTTTTTTAAAGCTCATGTTGTTATCTTAAATGATCGTGTCTAACAATTTTTTGTACGTGTCTATAAGACATTGATTTGTCAGCACCATAAGCGTGACCATACATCTTTTTAGACATAGATTTACTTTCATTTCTACGAGATTTCATAGATTGTGATTTTTTTCCGTTTCGAGAACCTAATGACTCATCGAGTCTTGAATTATATCCTTGCATAATTATCTATTTATTTATTATTAATACAAATATACAAATATTTATATTTATTTTTTTAGTTCCATTTTGCGTTCCATCGATTGCCTGTAAGTTTTCTACTAAGTTTTTTGCTTACTTTCTTTTCTGTTTTAGCTTTTTTCTGAGCATCTGTTTTCTTTTTAAGGGCATTTTTTACTTTATTGGCAGCGTCTTTTATTTTTTGCTTTGTACTACGTTGCACTTTTTTTCTTATGGCGTCTCTTTTTGCTTTTAAAGAAGCGGCGGTAATGGCTTTGTCTTTTTTCTTTTTAGCATCAAGAGCATTTTTTCTTTTCTGCGCTACACTAATTTTTTTCTTTTTAGTCAACGTACTTTTACCTGTGCCTCTTACATAAGGTTTTTTAGTCTCAGTTTTCTTTTTCTTTTCAGCGTTGCTTTTTTTGGTTTCTTTTGCCTTTACTTCTGCTGCTAATTCTTCTTGACTTTTTTTCTTGTCTTTTGTTATCGTGACCTTGCTTGCAAGGTCTTTTTTATTATAAACAGCAGTAGATATATATTCTTTCTTTGTTTTTCTTTTTTTAAATAATTTTTTCTTTCCTTTAGTTGTGACTACAGTAGTTTTTCTTGACTTAGCGTTAGCTGTACCAATAAGGTTTATAGCTGCTTTATTACCTTCAAGTTTTTGATTTTTTTCTTTTAATTTTAAAGCAACCGCGGCTCTTGTTTTTTTATCTGTAAAATTTTCTAAGGCTGAGTTCTTACTTGAAGACTTATTTACCAACAGAGTATCATTCTTAGTCATGTTAGGATGTCTTTTTTGTAGCCTTGCATACTCTTTTGCTTTTTTAAGAGCTTTTGCTCTACAATTCTTTAAGGGCGTTCCTTTTAAACCTTTACAACTCATAGTTATTTATTTTTTCTTTATACCTAAAATAGTTTTATCTCCAATTTTTTTTCGATTCCTGTCCTCTTTTTTAGCTAAACGATTTATCTGACTAATAAAAGACCTTTGTTTTTTAGTTAGCTTAACATTCTTAACTTCTTTAGTTCTAATCTTATTGTAGTTTTCTTTACCTAATTCTTTTTTTAAGATTTTAACCATCTCCATTCTGCTTGTAGAATCTTTAACGATTTTATTTCTTGTTTTAAGTGAATCTCTTACTCTTTTTGTAATTGGATCTGGCATAATTAAATAGATTTTTTTATTACTTTAATAACCGCTTTCAGTCATTTTTTTTGTTGGATTGTTTTTTACTTTTCCACTCATGGTTTTTGCAAACTCTGTAGCTTGCGCCTTACCTACTGCATTGTATGGAAATTGTTTTTTTTTCATTTTACCTGTGTCTCCACATTTATAACTCACTGTTGGCATAATTATTTATTTAAAATTGAATTTTACCTGCTTTTCGTAACTGAGCAACAGACATTGCTTTTTTCTTTTTTACGCTACTTGATTTTTTTTTTAAGGCAATTTTTCTTTTGGCTTGCATTAATTTTAATCTCTGTTTTTCGTTGGAGTTTATTATTTTTGTACCTATCTTTTTTTTGTCTGCCGCCTTTTTATCTCTCAATTTTTGAGCTGCTATTCTTTTAGCGTAGTTCGACATCATTTGAGCAGTAGGCTTTTTTGCTCTCATTCCCAATTTCTTAACCATCAAATTTTTGCTTTTGCCCGCCTTGGATTCGTCTCTTTTCGATGTTGCTGGGTTGTCTTTCTTTTTCCTTTTGACTTTAGGAGCAATGCCTAATCTATTTTGTGGGCCATATCCTTCTTGTTCCTTTTTCTTTCTTGCAGGCATATTAGCCTGTTTCTTTGCAGACGTCATGTCCGCCTTCTTCTTCAATTTTCCAACTCCCTCTTTTCCTGTTCCTTTCTTTTTTGGGTACATTCCTGTTCGTAGAGTCCTACTTTCTTCTCTCATTCTTTGTAGTTGAGCCTTTCTCTTTGCTGCTTTGGCTGCAGCGGCTTTTTTCTTTTTTTCTTTTACTGGATCTGGCATAATTATATATTTTTATTTGGTTTATCTTCTTCTTCTTTTTCGACTTTTACATCCTATTTTTGCTCCACCAGCTCCGTATACAGATTTTCTTCTACTACCGCAGCTATTTCTTGCTTCTCTTTTAAGCTCGTATGCTTCTTGTTCGCTCCGCCTTGCTGCTTGAGGCCAACCTTTATCTTTTCTTTTTTTAGCTTGCTCACTTTTTCTTGCTGCTTTTCTTAAAAGCCTACTTCTTTTGTCTGCCATGATTATTTCTTTTTATTTTTTAATATTTTTTTATAGTTAATTACGCTTTTGGCATTCTTAACGTTCTTAACTGTAGAGGAAATTGTTTTAGGAATTTCTTTGTAGTTAAGGTTTTTTACGTTTTTTGCAAGCTTAATAACTCCTTGTACTACTTTACCAGTTTTAGAGTTAGCTACTTTTTTGCCTACCTCTATACCTTTATCAACACCTCTTCTTACTTTAGTCTTTCCTGTAGAATTTAAACCTGCTATGTTTTTTTTAATTCTGGCTGTTTTTTTAAGACTACATTTTTTAGTTTTAGCACATTTAGCTAATCTCTTTTTTTGAGCAGCTAAAGATCTTTTTGCTAACATAGTCATTTTTGGTCTTGCCTTTCCAGCCACTTTTGCTATCGCCTTTTTATTTTTTGATATCTTAGAACCTCCAGGCCCACCTCCCATTGCCATATTGTTGATGTTTTAAATAATTATTTTATCTTTACAAAGATAACAATTTAATTTAATGAAATTTAAAGGAGTATACCCAAGAAAAAATACTACTCGTAAACTACCTGACCACGATTTTCTGAAATACTGGAGAGTTATAAGATACTGGGTTAAGGTAAAATACGAATTAGGAACACCAGAATTAGAAATGTTACTATTCCTGTATAGTGAGCAGATATTTAACAAAAGTCAATTTAAAGAATACGAAGAAATAATGTCCTGGGATATATGTCGTTTCCGTAAATTACTAAATGAAGAATGGATTCACGTGTGGAGAAAGAAAAAAGGTAATGAAGCAACCTTATATGAATTAACATATAAAGCTAAACGAGTAATAAACACCATATATAAAAAATTAAACGGAGAAGAATTAGCAGAAACTGCTATATCTAATCCGCTTTTTAGAAACGATGCTTCTTATATGGATAAAGTATATCGTAATATGATTATAGAAATGAATAAAGAAATTAGAGAACTATAACTACATCTCTTTCTTGTATGATAGTGTAAGTATTATCGTCAATCATCATAGTGTGTCCAGCGTTCTTATCGTAATAGATTAAATCTAAAGCCTTAATAACAGTTACATCTGTTCCTGTCTTAACTACTGAGCCTTTCCTGTATCTAAAATCATCTACATCTGACTGAGATAACAATAACCCTGAAGAAGTTTTAACCTCTTCAGTAATTGTTTTTATAATAATATATTTCCCGATTGGCTTCATATCTATTCTTCTATTTTTCTTGCATGAGTAACAATTGCGTTAGTACTAAGTATTGTTGTTGCAACACTTACCGCATTTAATAAAGCAAGACGAGTTACTTTTAAAGGATCAACAACACCCATTTTAAACATATCTCCGTATTCTTCATTTTTAACATCATAACCATAGTCTTTAGGTAATCCATGTGATTTAACTAAAATTGTGCTTGCACCCCTAAGAGCAATACCTGCATTTTCTAATATTTGATAAAAAGGAATACACATTGCGTGTCCTAAAATAACATCTGCAATATCTTCGTCATCAAATTCATCTTCAGGCTTTGCTTTAAAGCGTTGTATTTCCAGGTGTTCACCAATATAAAATAAAGCAGATCCTCCACCTCTTACAATACCTTCCTCTAAAGCACTACGAACAGCACAAACAGCATCTTCTACCCTATCATACTTCTCTTTTTGCTCTACATCAGAGTTTCCTCCAACATAAATAGCTCCAATAGATCCAGATAAACTTGCGATACGCTCATTAATAAACTCCTTATCTTCTACAATTTCTGTATTCTCTTGCTGCTCTTTTAATTCTTTAATTCTATTTTCTATATCCTTGGTAAGTTGGTTGTTTTTAATAATAACAGTTTGATTTTTACCAGCAATCACTTTATCCGCCTGGCCTAAGTCATCCATTGTTATTAAATTTAAGTTATCTCCAGTTTTTTCTGAGAAATATTTAGCCCCTACCGACAACGCAATGTCTTGCATAAGCTCATGTTGTTTATAGCCAAAGTTTGGCGGTATAATATTACATAACTTAAGTCCATTTCTCACTACGTTGGCCGCCAGAGTATTCACAACATTGGGCGAGCAAGCTCCAATGATGAGAAGTTTTTTAGATTGTTGTATAATTGGTTTTAAAATAGTTTCTATTTGAAGAATATTACTTATCTCCTGATCACAAACTAATACTAAAGTATCTTCTAAGATAGCTTCATCATTTTTTTGATTAGTAATAAACATTTGAGAGGTATAACCTCTGTCAATCTTAATGCCGTTTGTAACAGTCGCATAAGTCTCATGGTTTTGAGAATTTTCAATAGTTACTATTCCATTAATACCTACTTTTTTATAAGCCTCTGAAATAATCTCACCTAATTCAGAATCATTATTGGAAGAAATGGTAGCAACATCCTTTAGCATTGAAGGAGTTACCTTACGACTATTTCTTTTTAACCTATCAATAACATCTTCTGTGGTTTTTTTTATATTTTTAACTACCTCGGTAATATTATGCTCTGGCTTTAAAAACTTTTCACCAGCTTTTACCAACGCTTCAGTTAAAACAATCGCAGTAGTAGTTCCATCACCAGCGGAATTAGCAGTTCTACGAGCTGCATCCTTCATCATAGTAATAGCTAAGTTCTCTACAGGATCTATTAACGATATAGACTCTGCAACAGTAACTCCATCTTTTGTAATTGTAATTCCTTGTGTGTGATTTGAAGACTCTATAAGAACAGTCTTTCCGCGTGGGCCTAAAGTACTCTTTACAGCTTTAGATATTTTTGATATTCCACTAATTAATTTGTCTCTTCCTTCATTATCGAATAAAAGATCCTTTGGTACATAGTTGCTCATTGTATTGGATTTAATTTATACAAATATACAATATATATTTTAAATACATAATCATTATAAATGTCGAATGCAGAAAAACATTGCTCCAATCTATTTATATATATATTACTACTACTACTACTTTTTTTATATTATTATTATTACTATTTTTTCGACATTATCGACATTAAAGATAAATATTAATATAAAGTATTGAAAAATAGATAGTTAGTTTGTGTCGATTTTTTTTTGGACTAACACTATTGTGTCGCTTATTGTACATATTTAATAAAAAAAAGAGAACCAGTTAAGATTCTCTTTTAAAATAAAGATAATGAGTGATTAAAATCTTATTTGTCTAAAGCTTTTGTTGTCATCAGCAAGCTCTATAGCCTCTGCAATTTGATTAATCTTGCGATCATTCTTTACAGATCTTTTTATAGATGCAGCTTTCTGAATACCAGTCATTGAATCAGGTCTATCATTAATTAATCTACCACCCTCAATATAAAGTCCGTTAACAAAATCTTTTGAGTTTAAATTTTTACTATGCATAACGTTTTGTTTTAATTAAAAGACAAATATAGTAAAAAAAATTTTTTCTATTCAGACACTTAGGGGTTGAGGGTAATAATATAATATAAGACAAAGTTTCCAAAAAAAGAAATCAATTGTTTTAAAAAAGTTGTTCAAGTTTCTAAAAAATCCGCTTGGATTGTTTCGGCTTTTGCTCGGCGCTCTACCATCACCACCACCGCACCGCGCCACCGCCGAACCGCGTCCGCCGTTCCGCGCTCCGCCTCGTATCGCCTCGCGCCTTTCCTCTTCCGCCCACCGCTCCGCCTATCCTGGAGAGAACATTACAACGCTTAGACGTTTAGAGTCTTCGCGTTATACCACCACGAGCGCCGACAATATCAAACATTTCTTATTTATAATCATTATAAATTACATCTATAACTCACACGTTATCAGCACGTTACAACCTTAATATCTTTGTACATAGTATGTTAATTAAAATAATGCTTGTATATGTCATTATATAAACTATCTTTGAACTTTATATAAACATTAATTAAACTTTATTATTATGATTATAGATTATAAAAGAGGCGAAGAAATTTATCGAGATAACACAGGGCAAATAATCGAGATAGAAAAAGTTTATCACGTTTACCACATTGACCAGGAAAACACAAACGGCGTGCCAAATGGTAAGATTGGATTTATTTGTAAAAACGATTATAACGAATGGTTTTTTTATAAAAATCAACATTCAGATTATTTTTGCGGAGGCTTGACGATGAAGGAAACCAAAGAGAATTTAGAAGGTATTTTTAAACAAGGCTTTCACCCATTTTTAAAAGCTGATTCTATAACGCTAAAAGATTATTTTAATTAATATAAACCAGGGAGCGGAAACGCTCCCACAATTTAAAAAACTATGTTACGCACAAATTCAAAAAAATATCTTGCAAACATTCAAACGTATTTGATCGATGCAATTAATACAGAAGATCACACAACAGAAGCAACAACACACGCGGAAAAATTAGCCTTTGTTATGTCTTGCTATGAATCAGAATTTAATCACAAATACAACCAGGTAAGACACCCAAACGAACAAGATCGCTTTGCTAATTGGCTTGCAGGTTTGCCAAGTGTTTTAGATATTCCTTTTTATCCGTCTTCAATTTTAGAGTTAGCAAAGGAACTGCAAGAAGTTGAAGAATACACGGAAAAAATGGCGCAAAGAATATGCGAAAACTATTTCAATTTCATGTCTTACCACATTTTAAAACTAAATTCTAAACTTAATCAATAACATTATGAAATTTAAATTAAGATCGACAAGCAACGTAAAAGCGTTTTACCTGGCCAAATATTCAACAGATGATTTAGGCCAGGGAATAGATAGCAACATAAATTTTAAAATGGTTTTTGAATGTCTTGATAGTTATGGAAACATATACGATTTAATAGGTGTATGCGATAGCCTGGTAAGAGAAAGAATTTTTGAAGCACTTGCAAAAGCAATGAATGTAGAATATAACTACATATATCAACAATGGTGCGATGCCGATTGGTTTCACGAGGAAAATATATGTGATATAATAGATAAATAACAATATTATGATAATATTAATCGAGGTATCAATAACAATATTAACAGTGATGTTATTAACTTATATAAAAATAAAAATACATAACCTTAATAATAACAATAAAAATAAAAAACAATTCTAAATCAAAAAACATTATGAAAAAAGTATTTTTAAAACTAACAAAAGACCAAAAAGAAAGAAAGGTTTATTTTTCTTCGACTTTATCAATCGCAATATTTGAAACCTCAGATGCAACGCGACACGAGATCACAAGCGATGAATATATAAAGGATTGGAAAGAAGCCGAAACAAAAGAAGCGAGGTTAAGAGATGATAAGTTTTTTAATAACTCGCATTTTAATTTTAATATAATTAGATCGTAACTTTTAAAATACAGAAGATGAAAAAAATAATAGTAGTGTTAATTTTAGGAATTTTATTTGCTTCTTGCGGATCATCGCGAGGGTGTAAGAAAATGAGGAAATACAGAAAATATACTTATCAGACAATTAAAATAAATACTAATCAAATAAAAAACAATGATAAACGAAATTACATATTTGCGCCGAATGATTTATATATATAAAAATCCAGGCAATGACCAGGAATTTAAGAAAGCAAAAAAGCATTTAAATAAAATTCATAGGCAATACGGAACAATAGACGTTTCAGCAATTCAAAATTTAATTAAATAAACATGAGCGCAAAAGACGAACAGATTAAATTCTTACAATACAGAGTAGAAGCATTGGAGAAAGAACTCCAGGGATCTATATGTAATAAAGACTTTACACAAGTAAGAGATGATTTACAATATTTTTACGAAATAGATTTAGATAATTGTAAAATGACCAATGTAGATTGGATCAGAGAAATAGCCTTATTAATAGTTACTCAAAACTACAAGGCAGAAATACTGCAAGAAGTAGAAGATTATAAAAAACAAAGAAAAGAATTATGAGCGAGCAAAAACAAGAATTAAAAGTAAGAAGTGTAAGGTATTTCAATACTCGTAGAGGATTGGGATACGAATGCAAGACCAACAAATTAAATGTAGTAATTTGGAACGATGGACAAGGCGGAGGAACGTTTATCGCTCCTTACTACCCTTACACTAAAGATTACCAGGATATAATGGAAAATGAATCTGATCTTGAAGATCTGATTAATGAATTTGAAGGAGTAATTACAGAAAACAATTAAATTAAATATAAATTAAAATCAAGTAAAATTATGAAAGTAGTAAAAATTAAAAAGTATGATGACTATGTAAGATTTAGTTTTAGCATAGACACAGAAAACGGAAAAGGTTTAGAATTTAAAACGCAATGCCATGGAGGAATTACCAAAAACAAAATTGGTAAAATTTCTTTCCTACATATTGAAGACATAGAATATGAGACTGAATTTAAAGTTTTTGGAGAATACACAGATTATCGTAAGTTTCAAGAATTTTATAAAAACTTGTACGGAATTGAACAACACACAAAGTTAATTCAAGATATTGAAGATACTTGCCAGGAGGCAATTCATCAGAGATACCCAAAAGAATTTAATAATTTAACTATGGAGGATAAAAAAGAAATGTTAATCGACTTAATTGGTTATGATAAAAAAACAAAATCCTGGAACGAATCAGATAAAAAAACACTAAACCTTAAAGAGATCAAAATGGGAGAAGATATAAAAGTATATTTTACTTCAAAATATTGGGTAAGATGGATTTTAAAAACTATACCTGGATATGAAACACGTATAAAAACTTTTGTATGGAACGATAAAAAAACTCAAGGAGTAGAAATACACGATGTTTTAAACTTAATAGAAAACAATTAAAGCTATGAAAGTTAAAATACAACAAAGACAAGTCTATCATAAATTTGCAGAGATCGAATTTGATATTGACGAAAATGAATTTGATAATTATAGATTAGATAAAGGAGTCTTCCATACATACATAAATGAATTTATAATCTACAAGGAACAAGATTGGATTGATGATATTGAAAATAAGTTAAACGAATCTGAATTTGTTTTGGGTAATGGAGTAGATGATCTAAAAGGAATGAATGAACCAAAATCAGAATCAGAATGGAGATATGAATGCGAAGAATTAAAAACAAGCGGACGCTTATGAAAACACGAGGAAATTATACTATAGAAGAAGATAACTATGATCTAAATATTTCTTATGAATATTATTGGGACGATGGAGATCACGAAAATGCTCCAGAGAATGATTTAGAAATTCTGGAAGTAGAATTAAACGGAGTAGATATAACCGACTTTTTTTGGGATTGGGTAAACGATGATCTAAATACCAGGGTATGGGAATACGCTCAAGAAAATAAACATAATTAAATTAAATAAAATGGCATACGCGGAAACACAAAAAGACAGAGACTTCGACAGAATCACCGATTTAATGGGAGATTACATAGAAGCAAAAGGAGAAGTAAACAAGTTAAAACTTAAAACGCAATGGTTTAATAGCTTTGTAGACTTTATTCAATGTTATGATAACGGAATTTATAACCAGGCTTGTATATGGGCTGATAAAATAGAAAAAGATGAAGGATAAAAAAATAAGACAATATAGATCAAGACAAGGGCGTTCGGACAAAAAATATTCCGACAGTTTGATTGCATTAGCAATATCAATAGTGGGTTTAATAGCATCGGTAATAATAGTAAGTTTAATTTAAAAATAAAGATATGGGATATAGAAGCCAGGTAATAATAGGGATACCAAAAGAAGAAAAGGAAAATTTATTTAAACTAAAAAACGGAGACAAACGAAATGTTTTTGAAGACTTGTTTTCTTTACAATTAGAAAACTCTGAAGGAATGTTGATCTATGAAAGTAATTTTGAGTTAAAATGGGAACACTACTATACTGATGTAAAGTTGATTACTGATTTTTTAAATGATTTAGAGGAGCAAGATCAAAAGGTTTTTGCCGTAGCAATAGGAGAAGACCAGGTAATACATTCAGAAATAGGATCATACTATGACTATGTAGCAATATCTTTATCTGTAAATTATTACGAGTAAAGATAGTTTTTATGACTATTTTATACTATATTTGTGAACTAAGTTTAATTTAAATATAATCAAATCATGCACAACATTTTAAAGGAATTATTTTTTTCATTCGATCCTAAGCACAAAATAGACGATGAAGAAAACCAGGAGGCAAACAACGAGGTTCAAGTTATTGAAGATGACGAATATCCTTTAGGTATATAGCTATGAATAGAGATGATAGAAATTTAAAACTCGCAGTTTGGTCAGTAATGATTGTTCTTTCTTGCTTAATTGGGATTCAAATATATAAATTTATAAATTGGATACTATGGCAATAAACAGACATCATTGGACAACAACAAGTACAGATGAAATAAAAATTGACACCCCATCTTATTACGATGGGGAAAATAATTATACTGCTATCGAAGTAGTAAATAATTTTAATTTAACATATAACTTAGGGACTGCTTGTACTTATATATTAAGAGCATATAAGAAACACGATCTACCTAACGAGGATATTCAAAAAGCGATAGATCATTTGCAATTTGAATTGAACAAACTAAAAAAGTAAAATGAAAAAAGAAATATTTGATGATTACGCTACTGCGGTAGCTAAAAGGTTTCATTTAACTTTAGATGAAATGTTTACTTCCTCCAGGAGACAAGACCTGGTTGATGCAAGACAGATGTTGTACTATTTATGTATGGAAAGACCAATTAGAATATCTTATATTCAAAGGTTTTTAGAGACTTATAACTTTAAAGTTACTCACTCCACCATTATTCATGGGTACAATAAAGCTAAAGAGTCTATGAAAAATGATACAGATGTTACAAATTTAATAAACGACATATTAAAGTCAACCAATGTATAGCTTAATAGAAATATTAAACCAGGCTACTAACCAAAACAATTCAGTGGTAAACATTCAGCCAATTGGTTATAATGTTATAAATATGGGCGTTAAAATTCAACAATTTAATGAACGAATCGAAATACTTAACACCACAAAGGGAGGATCTTATTACAAAGAATGTAATGATAATGAATACTCCTACTTTATAGAAAATGGTTGGAAAATAGGTTGTGTAAAATTAAGCATACAAAATTGTTTATATAAATTAAAACTCATAGAGAATAAAATTAAAACTGAAGTGAATACTCGAAAAAACGATAAGCATATTCAGAACTTAAAAAATAAAAGAGAATTAGCTTTGTGTAAACACGCGGAACTACAACTTAAATTAAAATCAATCTTAAATTAAATAAAATGAGCAAAACAGAAAACAATTACTTTAAAGATTTGGTTGCAAAAGATGTAACTAAACACGTTAAAAAGAAGGGTAACTTTAGTTACTTATCCTGGGCAATTGCCTGGAACTATCTAAAACAAGAAGACGAGAATGCACAAAGAATTGTGTATGAAGCTCCAGAGACTGGGTTGAATTGGTTTTCAGATGGAATGACTGGGTATGTTAAAGTAGGTATCGTAGTAAAAGATATAGAGCATATTGATTATCTTCCAATAAAAGATTTTAGACATAAGTCTTTAACAGTAGATAAAATAACATCTATGGATGTAAATACTGCAATACAAAGATCTACGGCAAAAGCTATTGCAATGCATGGTTTAGGATTAAACCTATACGCCAATGAAGATACTTTAATCATTCCAGAGTTTGAAGAAACAAAAAAGACAGTAACAACTACAAAGGAAAAAACACAAACATTAATAACTCTTGATATTGGAGATATGAATTGGTCAAAAGTGTTGACTTATGTTGCTAAAAATAAAGCGTTAGGCTTGGAGGAAATTACCGAAAGATTAAAAGCTAAATATAGTATCAAAGCGACAGTAAAAAAAGAATTAGCTAAATCTATAAAAGATGACTAAAGCAGATATACTTAAAAACCTGGAGGACGATGCTAAATACTATGGAGATTTTGGTAAGCAATATTTATCAAACTCTGATATAGGTAAGCTACTGAAAAACCCAACACAATTTCGTGTAAATAATGAGTTTACAAAACCAATGCTTGAGGGTAGATACTTTCATACTAAAATATTAGAGCCTCATAAAGTAAAAGACTTCCAGGAGGTAGATGCATCAACAAGATCAACTGCTAAATACAAGGATGCGTTAGCTGACTCGAAAGAAGAAATGTTGTTACTAACAAAAGAAAGGGAACACCTGGATTTTTTATGTACCAAAATGACCTCTAACATGGAGATGTTTGATTTAATTTATGAAGATGGTAATGAGTTTGAAATTCCAGAGATTCAAAAAATAATGAATTTAGATTGGAAAGGAAAGGCGGATATTTTAAACCATAAAAGTAATTTAATAATTGATATTAAGACAAGCGGAGACATTGATAAATTTATGTACTCAGCTAAAACTTATAATTACGATAGCCAGGCATATATATATCAAAGATTATTTGGTAAGCCTTTAATTTTTTTAGTAATAGATAAGAAAACTGCAAGATTAGGTATTTTTGAATGCTCCCCAACATTTATACAAGGTGGCCAGGAGAAAGTAGAACAAGCGGTTGAA
>Ga0209502_10002760_pt1 | contig 14334 bp, 9 predicted proteins | sample ArcticOcean_MG_C_10_FD_187442 | JGI IMG/M metagenome (GOLD analysis project Ga0209502, IMG submission 187442) | Marine microbial communities from western Arctic Ocean - ArcticOcean_MG_CB11_90 (SPAdes) (version 2) | ecosystem: Environmental > Aquatic > Marine > Oceanic | place: Arctic Ocean...
TTAAAGTAGGTATTGGACCTGGTTCTATTTGTACAACCCGAGTAATAGCAGGAGTAGGTTTTCCACAATTATCTGCTATAATTGAAGTATCAAATGCTATAAAAAATTCAGGAGTTCCAGTAATTGCTGATGGTGGAATTAGATACACTGGTGATATATCTAAGGCAATTGCTGCAGGTGCAGACTGTGTTATGTTAGGTTCTTTGATCGCTGGTACTGAAGAATCTCCTGGTGAAACAATAATCTACGAAGGAAGAAAGTTTAAGACATATAGAGGTATGGGCTCGGTAGAAGCCATGAAGGAAGGTAGTAAAGACAGATACTTTCAAGATGTAGAAGATGATATAAAAAAATTAGTACCTGAAGGAATTGTAGGTAGAGTGCCTTTTAAAGGTAAACTTAATGAAAGTATTCATCAGTTCATTGGAGGGTTAAGAGCGGGTATGGGTTATTGTGGATCTAAAGATATCGAGACTTTTAAAAATACATCTAAATTTATAAAAATCACTTCTTCAGGAATAGTAGAAAGTCACCCACACGGAGTTAGTATAACCAAAGAAGCTCCAAATTACTCTAGATAAATACATATATTGATTACTAGCTATGAAAAATATTTTTCTTTTAATTTTTCTTATTCCTTTTGTTTGTTTTACACAAATTAATTCAAGTGATATTCTTTTCACAATTGAAGATGATGCAGTAACAACAAAAGAGTTTTTAAGAGTTTACAACAAAAACTTAGATTTAATTACTGATAATTCCCAAAAAGACATTGATAATTACTTACAACTTTATATAGACTATAAGTTAAAGGTTTTGGAAGCTTATGAAAAAGAATATGATAAAAAAGAGAGTTATATTTCAGAGTTAAATAAATACTCTGCTCAGTTAGCATCTAATTATTTATATGATAAAAAATCGCAAGATTCGCTGGTAAATGAAGCTTACTTAAGAACTAAAACTGAAATAAAAGCGAGTCATATTTTAATAAGAGTCGATGCACAAGATTTAGATACATTAGAGGTTTATAATAAGCTTATTTCTTGTAGAGAAGATTTTCAAATGCATAATTTAGCATATTTAATAAAGAAATATCACGATGGAAAAAATATTTTCGTTGAGGACCTCGGCTACTTTTCTGCATTTAAAATGATTTATTCCTTTGAATCAAAAGCCTATGAAGCTAAAATTAGAGATGTTTCTATGCCTTTTAGAACAAGGTTTGGTTACCATATCTTAAAAGTTGAGGATAAAAGAGAATCTCTTGGAGAAGTTACCGTAGGTCATATAATGTTATCAAAAAAGAATAAGGATTCACCATCAAAAATTAATTCTTTGTATGATTCAATTATTGGTGGTGCAAATTTTGAAAGTTTTGCTAAAAAATACTCAGATGACAAAAGCACTTCTAATGTTGGTGGAAGACTTAAACCATTTACAAGTGGTCAATTAAATTCCCTTCCATTTGAAAAAGCTGCCTTTGATTTAGAGGATATTAATCAGATTTCTAAACCTTTAGAAACTAAATTTGGTTGGCACATTTTAAAGCTTTATTCAAAATCCCAATTAAGTTCTTTTAAAGAAATGGAATCATCATTAATTAATAAAGTAAAAAACAACTCAAGGTCTTCAGTAATCTCTAATTCATTTTATAAAAAGTTATTAAATAAATATGATTTAGATTACGAGAATGACTTAACTTATTTTGTAGATCAATTAAATGGTCATAATGATAAGAATATATGGAAAATACCACCTACAATTAATAAACAAAAGACACTAATTAAGATTAATGATACTGAGTTAAGTTATTTAGATTTTGCAAACTATATAGTCAATACTTATTTAAGTAATGGCACAAATTACAGATTAGTCAAAGATTTATATGAAAATTTCATAAATAAATCTGTGATGGATTATTATAAATCAAACCTACTAACTGAGAACGCGGAATATAGATATATCTATAACGAATATAAAGAAGGGTTGATGTTGTTTGATTTAATGCAAAATGAAGTTTGGAATAAAGCTAAGGAAGATACAATTGGTTTAAAAAGTTATTTTAAAAATAACAAATCACTATTTAAAATCACTAATAAGACTAATCCTTTGTACGAAGATATTCCAGGTGAAGTTATTTCTAAATATCAAATAATATTTGAAAATAACTGGATTAGAACACTAAGGAAAAAAAATACTATTTTTATAGATAAAAAAGTTTTAAAAAAAATTAAAAAAACCATGACTAAGTAATGCGCTATATTGTAATATTTTTGTTATTTTTTTCTTGTGATAATTATTTTAAGAAGGCATCTAATGTCGACTTGGCAAGAGTAAATGACGACTATTTATCTCAAAGTGATGTTGAAGCTATCTTAGACAGTAGCTCTAATTCTAATGATAGTACCATTATTATAAATAATTATATTAATAATTGGGCTGCTAATAAATTATTAATTCACAGAGCTTTAATTAACTTACCTGAAGGTAATCAGAAAAATATACAACAGCTAGCAGATAATTATAGAAATGAAAGTTTAATTAATTCTTATATTGATGCACTTATTGAAAAAAATATGAATTTAGAAGTTTCTAAGTTTGAATTAGACAGTCTTTATGTTACATATAAAGAAACTTTCAAGTTAAATGAAGAGCTATTTAAAATTAGATTTATTTATTTACCAAAAGTTAATCCAGATATAAAACTATTTAAATCTAAAATAAAAAGATTTAACAATGATGATTTAAATTATTTAGATTCCCTTTCTTTTCAGTTTGATAGATACTCATTTAATGATTCTGTTTGGAGAAATAAAAATGAAGTTTTTTATCAATTACCAGAATTAAAAAAGGTTAAAAATTATATGTTAAAAAAATCCAATTTTATTGAAATCAAAGACTCATTAGGTTTATATTTGATTATTATAAATGATATTCTTAAAAGTAAACAATATGCTCCTTTAGATTATGTTTCTGAAACACTTAAAAGGATGATTATAAACAATAGGAAATTAAAATTCATAGATAAATTAAGAAAAGATATAACTACAGATGCAATTAAAAACAAGAGATTTGAAATTTACTAAATACATATACCAAATTACTATAGTTGTCATTGCTATATTAAGTAATAACTTAATTTTTTCTCAAGACAATATGAGTACAAATGGTAGTAAAAAGAAAATAGATGGAGTCGCTGCAGTTGTTGGTGATTTTTTAGTTTTAGATTCTGATATTGATAAGCAGTTTGATCAACTTAAAGCCTCAGGGATTTCCACTGATGATATGACTAGATGCCAAGTGTTTGGAAAATTATTAGAAGATAAGCTTTATCAACATCACGCAATTCAAGATAGTATCGTTGTTAATAATTTAGAAATTCAATCTTTTGTAGATCAGCAAATAGATGCATTTGCAGAACAAATTGGCTCAATGGAGAAGCTAATTAACTATTATAATAAAAATTCTGAACAGGAACTAAGAAATGAAATGTTCGAATTAAATAAGAGTTCAGAATTAGCTAAAAAAATGCAAGAAAAAATAATCGAGGAATTAGAGGTTACACCCGAAGAGGTTAGGCAATTCTTTAATTCTATTCCAGTGGATGATCGTCCGCTTTTTAACACAGAATTAAAAGTAGCACAAATTGTTGTTATTCCTCAAACAACTGATGAAGAAAAAAAGAAAGTGATAAACAGACTTGAGCAATTTAAAGCAGATGTTGTTGATAATGGTTCTAGTTTTACAACTAAAGCAGTTTTATATACTGAAGATTTTCAATCTAGAAGGAATGGAGGTAAATACACTTTAAATAGAAAAAAACCACAAATGGTTAAAGAATATAGAGATGTAGCTTTCTCCTTACAAGAAGGTGAGATATCGGATCCATTTGAAACAGATTACGGTTTTTTTATTATTCTTCTTGAAAAAATAAGAGGGCAAGAATATGATGTTAGAAGTATTCTTTTAAAGCCAAAAATAAATACAGCTGAAATTAATGATGCAAAAAATAAACTTGAAAATGCTAGACAAAGAATTATTGATGGTGTAATCAGTTTTGCTGATGCTGCATTGGAAGTTAGTGATCAAGTAGAGACTAAATATGATGGTGGCCAATTAATTAATCCCGAAACACAGGATTATAACTTTGAGTTGACTAAAATGGATCCAGAGCTATATTCACAAATCGAGAAATTAAAAGATGGTGAGGTCAGTATTGTTCTCCAAGATGAAGATAAATTTGATCCTATTAAGTTTAAGCTTTTGTCTGTAACAGATAGAACTGATGAACATGTGGCTAACTTTGCTAAAGATTACCTAAAAATACAATCATTAGCACTCCAAAACAAAAAATTAAAAGAAATTGAAAAGTGGCAAAATTTAAAAATTGAAGATACTTATATTAAAATTGCTAACGAACATAGAGAATGCGAGTTTTTTAGTAATTGGTTAAAAAATTAATAACATAAATTAAACAAATATGGCGTTTGATATTAGTATGATTAAAAATGTTTACAAAAACATTTCTGAACGTGTAGATATAGCTAGAAAGATTACAGGTAACCCATTAACTCTATCAGAAAAAATATTATACTCTCACCTTTGGGACTCCACTCCCAATACAAAGCTAATTAGAGGCAAAGATTATGTCAATTTTTCGCCCGATAGAATAGCATGTCAAGATGCAACTGCTCAAATGGCACTTCTTCAGTTCATGCAAGCTGGAAAAGATAAAGTAGCTGTACCAACCACTGTTCATTGTGATCATTTAATTCAAGCAAAGCAGGGAGCTGCTATTGATTTAAAGAGGGCTAACTCTGTTAGTAATGAAGTTTTTGAGTTTTTAGCTTCAGTTTCAAATAAATATGGAATTGGTTTTTGGAAACCAGGAGCAGGAATTATTCATCAAGTAGTTTTAGAAAATTATGCATTCCCTGGAGGAATGATGATAGGTACTGATTCACATACAGTAAATGCTGGTGGACTGGGTATGCTAGCAATTGGAGTAGGTGGTGCTGATGCCGTAGATGTAATGGCCGGTATGGCATGGGAATTGAAATTTCCAAAGCTTATAGGTATTAAATTAACTGGTAAATTAAATGGGTGGACATCCCCAAAAGATGTTATTTTAAAAGTAGCAGGAATATTAACCGTCAAAGGTGGTACTGGTGCTATAGTAGAATATTTTGGTGAAGGTGCTAAATCCATGTCTTGTACTGGTAAAGGTACTATTTGTAATATGGGTGCTGAAGTTGGTGCAACCACATCAACTTTTGGATATGATGAGTCTATGGAAAGATACCTTAGAGCAACCAACAGAGATGATGTAGCTGATGCTGCAAACGAAGTTAAAGATTACCTTACTGCAGATCCAGAAGTTTATGCAAATCCAGAGCTTTATTTCGATCAAGTAATTGAGATTAATTTAGACGATTTAAGACCTCATTTAAATGGTCCATTTACACCTGATTTAGCAACTCCTGTCTATGAAATGGGAAAAAAAGCTAAAGCTAATGATTGGCCCTTAAAAGTAGACTGGGGTTTAATAGGGTCTTGTACTAATTCCTCTTATGAAGATTTAGACAGAGCAGCTTCAATAGCTAAGCAAGCTGTTGAGAAAAAACTTGTTATTAAATCTGATTTAGGTATTAACCCTGGATCAGAGCAAGTAAGATTTACTGCAGAAAGAGATGGTTTATTAAAAACATTTCAAGACTTAAATGCAACAATCTTTACAAATGCTTGTGGTCCATGTATAGGACAGTGGGATAGAAGTGACTTGAAAGGGGAGGAGAAAAACACGATAGTTCATTCTTTTAATAGAAACTTTTCAAAAAGAGCCGATGGAAATCCTAATACTCACGCATTTGTTGGTTCTCCAGAAATGGTTACTGCAATTGCTATTTCGGGAAGGCTGGACTTTGACCCACTCAATGATTTTTTAATTAACGAAGATGGTGAAAAGGTTAAATTGGACCCTCCATTCGGAAAAGAATTACCACCATCAGGCTTTGATGTAGAAGATGCTGGATATATTGAGCCTATCAAAAATGGTATAAATATTGATGTAAGTGTTAACCCTAAATCTGAAAGATTACAGCTTTTAACTCCATTTTTTCCAATTGGAAATGAAATAATCAATGCAAGACTATTAATTAAAGCATTTCAAAAATGTACTACTGATCATATCTCTATGGCAGGTCCATGGTTAAGATATAGAGGTCACCTTGATAATATATCTAACAACTGTTTGATTGGTGCTGTGAATATATTTAATAAGAAAACAAATTTTGTTAAAAATCAACTCACAGGAGAATATGCTGGTGTTCCTGATACTCAAAGACAGTATAAATCAGAAGGTATAAAAACTGTGGTAGTTGGTGATCATAATTACGGAGAAGGTTCATCAAGAGAACACGCTGCAATGGAGCCTAGACATCTAGGCGTTTGTGCAGTAATAGTCAAGTCTTTTGCACGTATTCATGAGACTAACCTGAAAAAACAAGGAATGTTAGGCTTAACTTTTAATAATGAATCTGATTATGATTTAATTCAAGAGGACGATATCTTTAATTTTATTGATTTAAAGACCTTTAAGCCTGGTAAGCCATTAATTATAGAAGTTATTCATTCTGATAAGACTAAAGATTTAATTGTTACTAACCATACTTATAATCAATCTCAAATTGATTGGTATAATGAAGGTTCAGCTTTAAATCTTATTAAAAAGCAGAATAAATAATATTATAATTGCTTTAGACCAGAAATTAAGAATGGAACTGTTGGAAGACTTTTCATAATTAAAAGATCTTCAGATATAGTACTTTCATTGCCTAAAAATGCTAGAATTTTGTGTGCTGAGTTTTTCTTAAATATTTTTGTAAAAACTTCTTTGCCAGACATTTTTTTTGTTAATAATACATCAATAAGTGTCCTGTCATACCATTGGTAAATTTTATTTTTAAAAGATAGTTTTTGAACAGGGCTTTTCCCTTTTTTCAGATTTCTCACTATATCTAAAACATTTTTTTGAATGAATTTAAATGTGTATCCTGTACTTGCTTTAGTGTATCCACCTGATGTTCCAATATTAATAACAGATTTTTTCGGATTATTTTTAAATTTTTCTAATGACATTGGAATAACTCCAAATTCTTCATGTTCAATTGTGTAATTTTCAATTTTCAACACCTCTTTTATATATTTTTTTAGTGCATTAACATATGTTTCTTTTTCTAAAACATTAGGACTAAAAAGTGTGTATTCCACTAACGCTTCATTAGAAGATGTTGGTAAGACATACATGAATGTCGCTCCATTTTTTTGAGATAAATCAAAGTCCATTAAACATCCAATTTTCGGATTGAAGGATTTAGTCTTAGCTTTTATCACCCACCCGTTAAAATGTTGTAATAATGAATTTTGTTTTGTAATTATTGGATTAAATAAGTTTGTTGAATTAAATATATATTTAGATGTATATTGATTTGTATTTGTTACTAATACAGGATTGTCTGTCCCTGAATCTATACTGCTTATAGTTTCTTGTACAAACTTTACTTTTTTAAATTTACTAGCATATTTAAGAACAAAATCATAAAAGTCAATACCTTTAATCATTTTGTAGGTATAAGATTGTAGGTCTAATTTTTTTTTAAAATCTGTAGATTTAAATTGTAAATTATTCCATTTTGCATATACAATAGATTCAAACGGCCCTGGATTTTTTTCCCAGAAACACCAAGTTCTATCATTACTTTTTTTTTGATCTTTATCAATAACTAAAATCGACTTATTTTGTAATGATGGAGTTTGTAATATTTTATATAATAAACTTAATCCTGCACAACCCGAACCAGCAATAATATAATCGTATTTCATTTATCTTATTTGAAATATTTAAAAGGAACAATTAACATCCCGAAGCATTCACTTTTTTCTTTACCAATATTTTTGTGATGTATTTTGTGAGCCCTTCTTACTCCTTTAGCATACCAGTTATTTGCTTTTTTAAAAAACTTAAATCTTTGATGAATAAATATATCATGTACAACAAAATAAGATGCTCCATAAGCCATTATACCAAAGCCTATTGGAAGTCCATACCAAAATCCTTCATAACTCCATAAATAAAAACAACTCATACTTACAACAGCATAAAAAATAAAAAATAAATCATTTCTTTCAAACCAACTATCGTGTTTTTTGTGATGGTGGTCTCTGTGTACACTCCACAAAAATCCATGCATGATATACTTGTGACTAAACCAAGCCATAAATTCCATTATTAAAAATGTAATTATAAATGTAGCAAACCAAAAAATTATATTCATAATAAATTATAATAGGTTAAGTTGATATTTAACATAGCTTCTAGTTAAGAGTTCAATTTTTTTATAATTCGGAACTCTGATTCTAGTATTTTTAATTTCTAAGGCTGGAGTTTTTTTAAGTTTTTTTAATAATTGACTGTAATACCTATATGCCATAAATACTCCAAACTTTGCTTCAATAGGTAGTTTCTTTATTCCATTTAATCCTTCTTTGAAGTCTGCCTCTATTTCATTAATTATTTTAATTTTAGAATCTTCATTTAATTCGTTTAAGTCAGTATCTGGAAAGTAGGTACGGTTTAAAATTTCAAAATCATCTTTCAAATCTCTTAAAAAATTCACTTTTTGAAATGCTGAACCTAGACTCATAGCAAATGACTTTAATTCTTCATATTTTTCAGAATCACCATTTACAAATACTTTTAAGCACATTAGCCCTACAACATCCGCTGAGCCATAAATATATTCTTCATATTCTTGATTAGTCATGTACTTCTTCTTGTGTAGATCTTTTTCCATACTACTCATAAAAGAGTCCACTAAATCTTTATCAATACTAAACTTATGGTATGTAGCTTGAAAAGAATTTAATATTGGATTTAAATGAATTTTATTTTTAATAGATTTTTCTAAATCATTGTAGAAGTCTTCGAATAAAACTGCTTTATCATAGTCGTGGAATGAGTCGACAATTTCGTCAGCAAATCTAACAAAACCATAAATATTATAAATATGTTGCCGAATACTTTTAGATAACATTTTTGTAGCCAATGAAAATGAAGTACTATATGTTTTAGTAACAATTCTACTACAATCATTGGATACTTCATCAAAAATCTTTTTCATAATAACATTAATTTGGGTTAAAGCTAATACAATTTATTTGTTATTTATTAATTCTGCTACAAGTTTTCCAGAAACTATTGCTGGGGGAACTCCTGGGCCAGGAACAGTTAACTGACCTGTAAAATACATATTCTTCACTAATTTACTTTTTAATTTTGGTCTAAGAAATGATGTTTGCATTAGTGTATTAGCTAATCCATAAGCATTTCCTTTATATGAATTATATTCTTCAATAAAATCACTTACACAAAATGACTTTTTATATATAATATTTTTTTTGATTTCTTGTTTTGTAATTAATTCAAGCCTGTCTAAAACAATATTAAAATATTTTTCTCTCAGTAGTTCTGTATCTTCTAAACCAGGTGCTAATGGAATTAAAATAAATCCATTTTCACATCCTTTAGGAGCTGTGTGTTTATTAGTGATTGAAGTAAAATTTGCATAAAATAAAGGGCTAGAAGGCCACTTCGGGTCTTTATATATTTCTTTAGAGTGCAAATCAAAATCAGTATCAAAAAATAAGTTATGATGAGCAACATTTTTTAGTTTTTTATCAAAACCTAAATAAAAGAGTAGTGATGATGGAGCTAACACTTTCCTTGACCAATATTTTTCTGAATATTGTCTGAGCTTCTTTGGTAGTAATTTTTCTGTATGGTTATAATCAGCTCCAGATAATACTATGTCAGAACTTATTATTTTATTATTAACTTCAATCCCGGTAGCTATGTTATTGTCAGTAATTATTTTAGTAATATTTGAATTATTATGAAAATTAACTCCAAGTGACTTAGCGATACTCATCATTGCACTTACTACATCATAAAAGCCATTAGTAGGCTGCCATGTTCCAAGGCCAAAATCTGCATAGTTCATAAAATTATAAAAAGCTGGTGTGTTAGAGGATTCAGCCCCTAAGAATAATACTGGAAATTCTAATATAGACCTTAGTTTAGGATTTTTAAACTCTTTGTGGACTTCTTTTTTTATGTTAGTAAAAAAGTATCGAACTCTTTTTATTGTGTCTATTGAGATAAGTTCAAGTGGAGTTAAACCAGGCATTTTGTAAAGCATGTCTGTTACTGCAATTTTATAGTTTTCTTTTGCTTTAGAAATAAAATTTTTGAGTCGTTTTGAACTCCCTTTTTCTTCTTTTTCAAAAACTTTACAGATTTCTTCCAAAGAGTCTGGAATTGCAATGAAATCTTGTTCGCCAAAATATACATGGTAAGCAGGATTTAGTTTTTTTAATTCATAAAAATCTTTAGTTTCTTTATTGAAATCGTTAAAAAATTTATCAAAGACGTCTGGCATCCAATACCAACTAGGGCCCATGTCAAATGTAAAACCATCATCCTTAAATTGTCTTGCTCTACCACCAAAATCCTCATTTTTTTCGAACACACTAACTTGGTGCCCCATTTTAGCTAAGTAACATGCGGCGGAAAGGGAAGAAAATCCAGAGCCAATAATTGAAATAGTTTTTTTCATATATATAAATTTGTGCGTACGAGAAGACTCGAACTTCCACAACTAAATTAAGTCATTAGGCCCTCAACCTAACGCGTCTACCAATTCCGCCACGTACGCATAAAAATAGAAAAACAAAGATAAAATTTATTAAACCATTTCATGCTAGTTTTAATCAAAATACACTTATTTTATATTTTATTTAACATAACAAATAATTTCTTAAATTGCCATACAATATTTAAAGTTGTTTTATGAAAAATTTTATATGCTTTTACTTTTTAATACTAATATACTCTACTAATTCTTTTGCTATAAGAGAAAAAAATAAATCTCAAGACATTCCTTTAGATAAAATTAATTTGAGTGGTTTATCATGGAGAAGTGTAGGGCCATCTCTAACTTCTGGTAGAATTTCAGATTTAGCAATTAACCCTGATAAACCATTTGAATATTATGTAGCTGTTTCATCTGGAGGTGTATGGAAAACTACAAATTGGGGTCTTGATTATTCTCCAGTATTTGATAATGAATCTTCCTACTCAATTGGTTGCGTTACAATTGACCCGAATAATACTAATATTGTTTGGATTGGTACTGGGGAAAATAATAATCAAAGATCTGTCGCATATGGAGATGGAATTTATAAATCTGTCGATGCAGGTAGTTCATGGAAAAATATGGGACTTAAAAAATCCGAACATATTGGAAATATTTTAGTACATCCTGATAATTCCGATGTAGTGTATGTTTCAGCATATGGGCCATTATGGAGTAAAGGTGGAGATAGAGGTATTTATAAGACTGAAGACGGGGGAAATACATGGAATAAGATATTGCATATTGATGAGCATACTGGATTTAACGAGATTCACATGGATCCTAGAAATCCAGATATTTTATATGCTGCAAGTCATCAAAGAAGAAGACATGTTTACACCTATGTTGGTGGAGGTCCAGGATCTGGTTTACATAAATCAACTGATGGTGGTCTAACATGGAAAGAAATTAATAAAGGGCTTCCTAATGTTGAACTTGGAAGAATTGGAATGGATATTTCTGATGCAAATCCAGAAATTATTTATGCAATTGTTGAGGCTGCTGAAAGAAAGGGCGGTTTTTACAAATCTACTGATAGGGGAGAGAACTGGATAAAGCAAAGTAGTAAAGTTACTAGTGGAAATTATTATCAAGAAATATTTGCTGATCCTATTGACCAAGATGTTGTTTATACCATGGATACTTGGATGGCAGTAACTCATGATGGAGGTAAAACCTTTAAAAATGTTGGAGAAGATTTTAAACATGTTGATAATCATGCAATGTGGATTAATCCTAACAATAATTCTCATTGGTTAGTAGGTTGTGATGGAGGCATATATGAAACGTTTGATAATGCAAATAGCTGGGACTTTAAAGAAAATTTACCTGTAACTCAGTTTTATAAAGTAGCTGTAGATAATGCAAAGCCATTTTATAATATTTATGGAGGAACACAGGATAATTTCAGTATTGGTGGTCCTTCTAGAGTAAAAACTGCACATGGAATAACAAATCAAGATTGGTTTATTACCCACGGTGGAGATGGATTTGAGTCACAAGTTGACCCAGAAAACCCTAATATCGTTTATGCACAGTCACAGTACGGATGGTTAGTTAGATTTGATAAATTAAGTGGAGAAGAGGTAGGTATTAAGCCTGTACCAAGAAAGGGTGAGTTAGAATATAAGTGGAATTGGGATGCGCCTCTTGCAGTTAGCAAACATAAAAGTGGTAGATTATATTTTGCTGCTAACAAAGTCTTTAAATCAGATGATTATGGTAATAGTTGGGATGTTATAAGTAATGATCTTTCTAGAAAAATTAACAGAAATGAATTAAAGGTATATGATCGAGTTTTAAGTATGGATGCTGTAGCAAAAAACGGCTCAACTTCTCCTTACGGAACAATTGTATCGCTATCAGAATCTCCAATAGATTCTAATTTTATTGCAGTTGGAACTGACGATGGCCTAATCCAAATCACAAAAAATGGTGGTCAAAATTGGACTAAAATTGATAATATTAAAGGGGTTCCAAATTTGTCTTATACAAATAGTATTTATTTATCTAAACATGATATAAATGTGATGTATGTTGCATTCAATCATCATAAATTCGGAGATTTTAAACCTTACATATTTAAATCTACTGATCAAGGTAAAACTTGGGAATCAATTTCAAACAACCTTCCTGAAAGAGGTAGTGTGTATTCAATTGAGGAGGATCATATTGATAAAGATTTGATATTTTGTGGAACAGAATTTGGTGTTTATTTTTCTCCAAATGCAGGAGAAAGATGGAGAGCTTTAGAGAACGGATTACCTACTATTGCTGTAAGAGATATAGCTATTCAAGAAAGGGAGAATGATTTAATATTAGGGACTTTTGGTAGGGGGTTTTATATTTTAGATGATTATTCTTCTCTTAGATCAATTGAAAATTATTTTAATCAAAGAGAGTCTAGTATTTTTTCTGTTCGAGATGCTTTAATGTGGGAAAAAAGTATGCCATTAGGCTTACCTGGGAAAGCTTTTCAAGGGGATAACTTCTATTCAGCAACTAATTTAGATCCTGTTGCTATTATTACATATTATCACAATAAAGATTTTCAGTCATTAAAATCAAAAAGACAAAAACTAGAAAAAAAATTAATTGTAAATAATAAAGATGTTTCTTATCCAACTTATGATGACTTAAATAAAGAAACAAATGAATTTAAGTCAAAATTAGTTTTTATAATCAAAAATTCAGAAGGGCTAGTCGTGAAAAAAGTTTTTAAAACTCCTAAGAAAGGAGTTCAACGATTTGAATGGGATCTGAGGTATGAAGAAAAATCTCCAATAAGCTTTCCGAAAAATTCTTTTTACAACCCTTTTGCAGGTATCTCTGAAGGTACTTTAGTTAATCCAGGTTTTTATACGGTTGAAATGGATCTTTTTGATGGTATTAACTCTACAAATATTTCTAAACCTATAAGTTTTTCTGTAGTTCCTTTAGAGAGCTCTAGTATGCCTGCTTTAAATAGAACAGAAAAAGTTAATTTTCAAAGAGCTGTATCAATGTTAGAGGGGAAAATGTTAGAAAGTGCAAATATTTTATCTGAAGCAAAAAACAAAATAAAATACTTTAAAGAGGCTGTAAAAATTGTTGAAGCTCCTCTTGGAGAGCTTTCTGTTTTAATAAAATCAGTTGAAAATAAAATTAAAGATATTAGTATTAGATTTTATGGAAACACTATTAAAAGTAAACTAGATATCGAACAAATACCTACTGCTTACAGTAGATTAACATCAATTTTATACGAACAAAAATATTCTACTTCTGCTCCTACAAATACTCATATTGAGAGTTTTGAAATAGCAAATGAAGAGTTTACAACTATTTACATTGAAGTTAAGAGCTTAGTAAAAAATGATATTAAACAGATTGAGAATAAGCTAAAAATTATAGGTGCGCCTCATACACCAGGAAGGCTAAAGGCTATGAATTAATAAAAAAAACCCCATCATGATAGATGAGGTTTTGTGACCTGGCTGGGGCTCGAACCCAGGACCCTCTCCTTAAAAGGGAGATGCTCTACCAACTGAGCTACCAGGTCTTATTTATTTTAATAAGGCTGCAAATATAAAATGTTTAATTT
>Ga0209502_10002766_pt1 | contig 14321 bp, 10 predicted proteins | sample ArcticOcean_MG_C_10_FD_187442 | JGI IMG/M metagenome (GOLD analysis project Ga0209502, IMG submission 187442) | Marine microbial communities from western Arctic Ocean - ArcticOcean_MG_CB11_90 (SPAdes) (version 2) | ecosystem: Environmental > Aquatic > Marine > Oceanic | place: Arctic Ocean...
GTAGAATGCTAGCCTTCCAAGCTGGATGTAAGGGTTCGATTCCCTTTACCCGCTCCAAGAATTTTAAGTTAATTGTAAATATAAAAGAAAAAGGAAAAAAAATGTCAAAAGAAAAGTTCGTACGAAATAAACCGCACTGTAATATTGGAACAATCGGTCACGTGGATCATGGAAAAACTACTTTAACTGCTGCTATTACTAAAGTATTATCGACTACAGAAGGATCTTCAGCAACTTTTACTGCTTACGACCAAATTGATAAGGCACCTGAAGAAAAAGAAAGAGGAATTACTATTTCTACTGCTCATGTTGAGTACGAAACTACCAACAGACATTACGCACACGTAGATTGCCCAGGTCACGCTGACTATGTAAAAAATATGATTACAGGTGCAGCACAAATGGATGGAGCAATCTTAGTCGTAAATGCAGCAGACGGTCCTATGCCACAAACAAGAGAACATATTCTTTTAGCTCGTCAAGTTGGTGTTCCTTCAATTGTAGTTTTTCTAAACAAAGTTGACACAGTAAAAGATGCAGAACTATTAGAACTTGTTGAAGAAGAAATTAGAGAACTTTTAACTTCTTATAAGTACCCAGGAGACAAAACTCCAATTATCAAAGGTTCAGCTTTAAGTGCTGTCGAAGGTAAAGATGATGAGATTGGAAAGAATTCAATTTTGGAATTAATGAAAGCAGTCGATACTTTCATTCCTCAACCTGACAGACCTAAAGACAAACCTTTCCTAATGCCAGTAGAAGATGTTTTCTCTATTTCAGGACGTGGAACAGTTGTTACAGGTAGAATTGAAGCGGGTGTTATTAAAGTTGGAGAAGAAATAGAAATTGTAGGTATAAGAGACACTAAAAAATCAGTTTGCACTGGTGTTGAGATGTTTAGGAAACTTCTTGATAGTGGTGAAGCTGGAGATAACGTTGGAATACTTTTGAGAGGTGTCGAAAGAGAAGACGTTGAAAGAGGCCAAGTACTTTGTAAAGCTGGATCTATCACTCCTCATACTGAATTTGAAGCTCAAGCTTATATTTTGAAAAAAGATGAAGGTGGAAGACACACTCCTTTCTTCACAAAATACAGACCTCAGTTTTATTTTAGAACAACAGATGTTACTGGTGAAGTAACATTACCTGCTGGAACTGAAATGGTTATGCCTGGCGATGATGGAAAATTTACTGTAAAATTGATTACTCCTATAGCAATGAACGACGGTTTAAACTTTGCAATTAGAGAAGGTGGTAAAACAGTTGGAGCTGGGGTAGTAACTAAAATTTTAAAGTAAACGCTTAGGAGCGTAGTTCAATTGGTAGAGCGCCGGTCTCCAAAACCGGAGGTTGTGGGTTCGAGTCCCTCCGCTCCTGCCAAAAAACTATAAAAGAAATATGAAAAACCCTTTAAAATTTATTCAAGAAGTTAAGCAAGAAGCTTTTAGAGTCACTTGGCCTACAAAAAAGGACACCTTAACAGGGGGCCTCATGGTGTTTGGACTAGCTTCAATTGCTGCGATTTTCTTTCTTATTTTAGATCAAATATTACGATATCTGCTTAATTTAGTTTTAACGATAAGTTTTTAAATATGAATTGGTTCATTGTTCAAGCATATTCTGGATTTGAAAAAAAAGTTGCAGAGTCAATAAAAGACACGTTGATTAAAAGCAAATTAGAATCTAATTTTGGTGAAATTCTTGTCCCAACTCAGGAAGTTACGGAAGTAAAAAAAGGCAAAAGAACAAAAAAACAAAAGAAATTTTTTCCAGGATACATTTTAGCACAGCTTGATTTAACTAAAGAGGTCTATCATTTAATCAAAAATCTCCAAAAAGTTAGTGGGTTTTTAGGTTCAGGAGACAAGCCAACTCCTATATCTGACAAAGAGATAGAAAGAATTCTAGGAACTGTTTCTGAAAGTGCAATTAGTCAAAAAAGTGGTATAAGTTTTGAAATTGGCGAAAAAGTAAAAGTATGCGATGGACCTTTTGCTTCTTTTAATGGTTTAGTTGAAGAAATTGATGAAGAAAAATCTAGACTTAAAGTTTCTGTTTCTATTTTTGGTAGAGCCACACCAGTAGATTTAGAGTATAACCAAGTGGAAAAAAATTAATATGGCAAAAGAAATAGTAGGATTGATAAAATTACAAATAAAAGGTGGTCAAGCCAACCCAGCCCCGCCAGTAGGACCTGCTTTAGGTCAGCGTGGAGTAAATATTATGGAATTTTGTAAAGCCTTTAACGAAAAAACTAAATCAATGATGGGTCAACCAGTCCCAGTTGTTATAACTGTATATAAAGATAAAAAATTTGATTTTATTATTAAGACACCACCAGCATCACACTACATTAAAGAAGCAGCTAAGTTAAAAGGTGGATCCAAAGAACCAGGCCGTCTTGTAGCTGGTTCAATAACAATGCAACAAGCAGAAGAAATTGCAAAAGCTAAAATGAAAGACTTAAACGCATTTGATATTAAGCAGGCTACAAAAATAATTTGTGGTTCTGCGAAATCAATGGGTATTGAGGTTAAAGGTTAATGAAAAAAAATTCAAAGAGGTTTAATGAGCTTAAAAAAAATTCAAAAAATTTTAAATCAAACGATTTAAAAGAAATCTTAGAACTAGTTAAAAAAAACTCAACAGCTAAGTTTGATGAATCAATTGATATTTCTTTACGGATAGGACTCAAACAATCTAAGGGTGGGGATTTTAATTTAAGAACAGTTACCCAACTTCCCGCTGGAACAGGAAAAAAAATAAAAGTTGCTGTTTTATGTGAGCCTGATAAATCTGAAGAAGCGAAAAAAAGTGGCGCAGACATAGTAGGTTCAGATGATTTAATTGAAAAAATTGCAGCAGGAAAATTTGAATTTGATAAACTAATTTGTACACCTGGTATGATGGGAAAAGTTGGAAAACATGGTAAAATTTTAGGACCTAAAGGCTTAATGCCAAATCCTAAACTTGGAACTGTTTCAACGAATATAAAAAAATCAGTTAATGATATTAAAACTGGTTTGATAGAAGTTAAACATGATAAAGACGGAAATATTGGAGTATCCATTGGAAGAAAAAGTTTTTCTACTGATAATCTTATAAATAATTTTAAGCATTTTATTGATTTCATTAAAAAAGAGAAACCAGATGCTATTAAAGGTGACTTTGTTAAAAATATATTTGTTACATCTTCAATGGGTGTTTCATATAAAGTAAGCAGTAAAGGAATTTAATTATGATGAACAAAGAATCAAAAAAAACTTACATCGAAAATATGAAAAAAGTCTTTTCCTCAAATGAATCTGTAATGATAGCCCATTATCAAGGGTTAAATGTAGTTCAATTAGATGCTTTAAGAAAAGAACTAAGAGAAAATGAGATTATTTTTAAGGTTACAAAAAATAGAATTACAAAGTTAGCCGTTAAGGATACGCCATTAAAAGAACTTGAAAAATTTTTCACAGGACCTACGGCAGCTGCAATTTCATCTGAACCTTTTTTATCAGCTAGAATTTTAACAAAATTTGCGAAAACTAACAATAATTTAAAAATTGTCGCAGGCTTCATGGAAGGTAAAGTTATCGATCAGGCAGAAGTTGCTAAAATAGCTAGTTTACCTACCTTACAAGAAGCTAGGGCTCAAATTGTTGGTGTTTTAAATGCATCAGCTCAAAAAATAATTGGTATTTTACTTGCACAGAGCAAAAAAATGGCTAGTTTATCGCCCGCAGAAGAAATTAAAAAATAATTTACAGGATTAACACATGTCAGATTTAAATAAAATCATTGAAGATTTATCAAAACTTACTGTTGTCGAAGCAGCCGAACTTTCAAAACAACTTGAAGAAAAATGGGGTGTATCAGCAGCAGTTGCAGCAGCACCAGCAGCAGGTGGAGCAACAGGTGGAGAAGAAAAAACAGAATTTACTGTTTTTTTGACAGCCTTTGGAGAAAAAAAAATTAATGTTATAAAGGAAGTTAGAGCAATAACTGGCTTAGGTTTAAAAGAAGCCAAAGATTTAGTTGAAGCGGCTCCTAAAGAAGTTAAAGCCGGAGTTGCTAAAAAAGATGCTGAAGAGATGAAGTCAAAACTTGAAGCAGCTGGTGCAAAAGTAGAATTAAAGTAAACAAAAAAACTTAGCTATCTTTTATTAAAGTTTAATAACTTTAATAAGTTTTATTATTAATGGATTTATCTTTTACTCAAAAAAAAAGCATTCGAAAAAACTTTGGTAAGTTGATCGAAGGCTTAGCTATCCCAAACCTTATTGAAGTACAAAAAAATTCTTATAATCAATTTTTAAGCTCAAAATCCATTCATGAGAATGTTGATGAATTAACTAAAGGAATACACAAAACTTTTCAGAGTATATTTCCAATTGAAGATGGAAGCCAAAAATCTACATTAGAATATATTTCTTACAAACTAGAAAAACCAAAATTTGATGTTTTAGAATGTAAGCAAAGAAGTTTGACATACTCTACTTCTATAAAAGCAAATTTAAGATTAGTTGTCTATGACATCGACCCTGACACAGACACCAAACAAATATTGTCAGCAAAAGAACAAGAAGTATTCATAGGTGAGCTTCCATTAATGACTACAAGTGGAACATTTGTTGTCAATGGAGTCGAAAGAGTTGTTGTAAACCAAATGCACAGAAGCCCAGGTGTTTTTTTCGATCATGACAAAGGGAAAACCCACAGTAGTGGAAAATTATTATTTAATTGTCGTATTATTCCGGGTAGAGGCTCTTGGTTAGACTTTGAGCTTGATCCAAAAGATATTTTATATTTCAGAATTGATAGAAAGAAAAAACTTCCCATTACTACTCTACTTTATGCTTTAGGCGTAACTAGAGAACAAGTAATTGAAACTTATTATACCCAAGATCAATTTACTTATGACAAAGATGCCGAGAAGTGGAGTACAAAATTTATTCCAGAAAACTACAAAAGACCTGTGAAACTACCTTACGATTTGATTGATGCTAAAACTAATAAAAACTTTTTAAGCAAAGGTGAAAAACTTAACCTGGTTATAGCTAATAAATTAAAAGAAAAAGGACTTGGCAATATTCTTATCTCTAACAATGAAATCATTGGAAAATATATAGCTCATGACATTAAAGAAAAAAATGGTGAATATATAATTAGGTCTGGTTTCGATATAACGGAAGAGTTGTTAGAAAAAATTATTTTTAATGAAACTTATACTCTGAAATTAGTAAACATAGACCCGATCAACAAGGGACCTTATTTATTAGAAACTTTAAAAGTTGAAAAAAACATAGATAAAAGTGAAGCCTTAAATGATATTTATAGAATTTTAAGACCTGGAGAAGCTCCAACAATAGAAGTAGCAGAACAAGTCTTTCAAAATTTATATTTTAATAAAGAACGTTACGATTTATCAGAGGTTGGTAGAGTTAAGCTAAACGCAAAGTTAAACATTAAAAGGGACATTAAAGATACCGTTCTTTATAAAGAAGATATTTTAGCTATCATCCAATTTATGTTGGATTTAAGAGATGGAAAAGGAGATGTTGATGATATTGATCATCTAGGTAATAGAAGAGTTAGATCTGTTGGTGAACTTGTAGAAAATCAATTTAGAATTGGTTTATTAAGGATGGAAAGAACTGTTAAAGAAAAAATGTCGACTTTCCTAGAAATAGAATCTGCGATGCCACAAGATTTAGTGAACGCAAAGCCAATTACAACATCATTAAAAGATTTTTTTGCTACCTCGGCACTCTCTCAATTTATGGATCAGACCAATCCATTGTCTGAAATTACTCACAAACGAAGAGTTTCGGCTCTTGGACCAGGTGGACTAACAAGAGAAAGAGCTGGCTTTGAGGTTAGAGACGTTCACCCAACACATTATGGAAGAATTTGTCCAATTGAAACACCAGAAGGACCGAATATTGGTTTAATCAATAGTTTAGCTACTTATTGCCATGTAAACAAATATGGGTACATAGAGAGTCCTTATAAAAAAGTGATTAACGGTAAAATATCTAAAGAGATTGATTATCTTTCCGCAATAGATGAAGAAAAGTTTACAATTGCACAAGCAAACTCACCGATTAATAAAGATGGTACATTTGAGGAAGAACTTGTTTCCTGTAGACATAATTTAAATTTCCTTTTGGCCAATAGAGATAGCGTTGATTATATAGATGTTTCTCCAAAACAATTAGTCTCTGTTGCTGCTGCTCTTATTCCCTTTTTAGAAAACGATGATGCCAACAGAGCTTTAATGGGCTCAAATATGATGAGACAAGCAGTTCCCTTGCTAAAACCAGAGTCACCCTTAGTTGGAACTGGAATGGAGTCTGACGTAGCTTTAGACTCAGGCGTCACCATTGTTGCAAGAAGAAACGGTGTTGTTGATAAAATTGATGGCAAGCGTATTGTTGCTAAAGCAACAGATGTTAAAGATCTATCTCAATCGGGTGTAGATATTTATAATTTATCAAAATTCAAAAGATCAAATCAAAATACATGTATTAATCAAAGACCGTTAGTTAAAGTCGGAGACGTTATAAAAGCAGGTGATATTATTGCCGATGGCCCAGCTACTAAACTTGGAGAATTAGCGTTAGGTAAAAATGTAACTGTAGCTTTCATGCCGTGGCAAGGTTACAATTTTGAAGACTCAATTTTAATTTCTGAAAGATGTGTTACAGACGATGTGTTTACTTCTATTCATATCGAAGAATATGAAGCAATGGCCCGTGACACAAAATTAGGTGCGGAAGAAGTAACTAGAGATATTCCAAATGTAAGTGAAGAAAGTTTAAGAAATTTAGATGAATCAGGAATAGTTTATGTAGGTGCTGAAGTGAAACCTGGTGATATTTTAGTTGGCAAGGTTACACCTAAAAGCGAGACATCTTCTAGCCCTGAAGAAAAATTATTAAGATCAATATTTGGTGAAAAAGCCACCGATGTAAGAGACTCTTCTCTTAAACTAAAATCCGGTGGAGCTGGAGTTGTAATTGATGTTAGAGTATTTAATAGGCACGGCATAGAAAAAGATGAAAGATCTATTGCTATTGAAAGAGCGGAAATAGAACTAGTTCAGGAAGATAAGTTAGTTGAGGAAGAAATTTTAAATAGAAATATAAAATTAAGAACAATTGATTTAATAAAAAACAAACAAATAAATAAAACTTACAAATCAATAAACGCAAACATAGATATTCAGATTGACCAATTAAACGATTTAAATCTAAAAGACATTTGGAAACTAACTTTTTCCGACGATCAAGTTAGTCAAAATTTATTAAAACTTAAGAAACAATTCGATGAAGCCAGTGAGGATATTAAATTAAGATTCGAAGACAAAGTGATCAAAATTAAACAAGGTGATGATCTTTTACCTACTGTTATGAAAGTTGTTAAAGTTTTTGTAGCGGTTAAGCGAAGATTGATGCCAGGTGATAAAATGGCCGGTAGACACGGAAATAAAGGTGTCGTTAGTAAAATAGTCCCAGTACAAGACATGCCGTATATGGCTAACGGGAAACCTGTAGATATTGTTTTAAACCCGCTAGGTGTTCCCAGTCGTATGAATGTAGGTCAAATTTTAGAAACTCATTTAGGTTGGGCCTGCTCAGAGTTGGGCGATCAAATAAAAGAATACTTAAAAAATTTTGACGAGACTATCGAAAATCTTAAAAAAAAATTAAAAAGTATCTATGGAGACGAATATTACGAAAATGTTGTTAGTAAATTAAATAAAAAAGAACTATTTGAGCTTGTGGAAAATATTTCTAACGGTGTTCCGATTGCAACTCCAGTATTTGATGGCGCTTCTACGGATGATATTAAAAAAATGTTAGATCTATCTAAATTACCAAATTCAGGTCAAACAACACTGTGGGACGGTTTGTCTGGAGAAAAATTTGATAGACCTGTTACTGTTGGAATTATTTATATGCTAAAATTAAATCATTTAGTCGAAGATAAAATACATGCAAGATCTACTGGACCATACAGTTTAGTTACGCAACAACCACTTGGAGGTAAGGCACAAATGGGTGGGCAAAGATTTGGAGAGATGGAAGTTTGGGCTTTAGAAGCCTACGGAGCTTCTTATACTTTACAAGAAATTCTTACAGTTAAATCTGACGATGTCGCTGGACGAACTAAAGTTTACGAAACTATTGTTAAGGGAAATAATAATTTTGAATCAGGAGTTCCAGAATCATTTAACGTTTTAATTAAAGAAATTAGAGCTTTAGGACTAAACATAGAATTAAACTAATATGGAAAATAATTTAACAAAAAAAACTTATCACAATCACAGTAATAATTTAGCTGAAACTAATTTTAGTAGTATAAAAATTACATTAGCCAGTCCAGAAAAAATTAAATCCTGGTCGTTCGGTGAGATAAAAAAACCAGAAACAATTAACTATAGAACCTTTAGACCAGAAAAAGATGGACTTTTTTGCGCAAGGATATTTGGACCAGTTAAAGATTATGAATGTCTTTGTGGTAAATACAAAAGAATGAAATTTAGAGGAATTATTTGTGAAAAATGTGGTGTTGAAATAACAAAATCAAATGTAAGAAGAGAAAGAATGGGCCATATAGATTTAGCCTGCCCAGTTGCGCATATTTGGTTTTTAAAATCTTTACCAAGTCGAATAGCTCTCGCAATGGACATGAAGTTAAAAGATGTTGAAAGAGTTTTGTATTTTGAAAGTTTCATAGTTGTGGAACCAGGTTTAACAACTTTAAAAAAAAGTGATTTAATTACAGAGGAAGAATTAATCAAAGCCCAAGAAGAATTCGGCGAAGATGCTTTTCAGGCAGGTATTGGCGCGGAAGCTGTAAGAGAAATTCTAATGAGTTTAGATCTAGCAAAAGAACAAAAGAAACTACGTACAGCTCTAGACACCATTAAATCAAAAGTTACAGAAGAAAGAACTATAAAAAGATTAAAACTTATAGAGTCATTTATTGACTCTGGAAACAAACCAGAATGGATGATTTTAACTACCGTCCCAGTTATACCGCCTGAACTAAGGCCGTTAGTACCTTTGGATGGGGGTAGATTTGCAACTTCAGACCTAAACGACCTATACAGAAGAGTAATCAATCGTAATAATAGATTGAAAAGATTATTGGATCTTAAAGCACCTCACATTATTGTAAGAAATGAAAAGCGTATGTTGCAAGAGTCAGTCGATGCTCTTTTTGACAATGGTAGACGTGGCAGAGTTATTACTGGCACAGGCAAACGTCCTTTAAAATCTTTAGCAGAAATGCTTAAAGGAAAACAAGGAAGGTTTAGACAAAACTTACTTGGTAAACGTGTTGATTATTCAGGTCGATCAGTAATTGTTGTGGGCCCAGAATTAAAACTTCATCAATGTGGTTTGCCAAAAAAAATGGCACTAGAATTATTTAAACCATTTTTGTACGCAAGATTAGATAAACTTGGTTTAGCAACTACTATCAAACAAGCAAAACGTTTAGTTGAAAAAGAGGTCCCAGAAGTTTGGGATGCTTTAGAATACATAACAAGGGAACATCCGATTTTATTAAACAGAGCACCTACTTTACATAGACTCGGTGTACAAGCTTTTGAAGTTAAGCTAATTGAAGGATATGCTATTGAACTACATCCTTTAGTTTGTGCTGCATTTAATGCAGACTTCGACGGAGATCAAATGGCTGTACATATTCCTCTAAGTTTAGAGGCTCAACTTGAAGCCAGAGTTTTAATGATGTCGACAAATAATATTTTAAGTCCATCAAATGGAAAACCTATTATTGTACCGAGCCAAGATATTGTTCTTGGTATTTACTATCTTTCCCAATCTGATGATAAAAACGATGACAAACCAAAAGGTATTTTCTCTAATATAGAAGAAATTAGTCACGCGATAGAGAACAAGGCTATCAGCTTACATTCAAAAATTATTTCTGTTTTTGAAACTGTCGATGAAAAAGGTGTTAAAATAAATCAAAAATATACAAGTACTGCAGGTAGATTTTTATTAGCTAGTGTTCTACCTAAACATCATAAAATTAAATTCACAATAATCGATAAACTTTTAGCAAAGAAAAATGTCTCTGAAATAATAGATACTATCTTTAGATTTTGCGGCCAAAAAGAAACAGTTATATTTTGTGACCGGATTAAATCATTAGGGTTCAAACACGCATTTAAAGCAGGAATATCTTTTGGCAAAGATGATTTAATTATACCTGAGACAAAAGTTAATTTAATAAATCAGACTAAAAAAAAAATAGAAGAATATGAAAAACAATATTCAGATGGACTAATTACTAGAGGTGAAAAATATAATAAAGTTGTAGATATTTGGTCTAAATGTACCGATACGGTTGCAAATGAAATGATGAAAGAAATTTCCTCAGCACAAAAAATTTTCCCAGACGGAAGAATAGAAACTAACTCAGTATTCATGATGGCAGATTCTGGAGCTAGAGGGTCACAAGCTCAAATGAAACAGCTTGCTGGAATGAGGGGATTAATAGCCAAGCCATCTGGAGAAATTATTGAAACTCCTATTATGGCCAATTTTAAAGAAGGACTGACCGTGCTAGAATACTTCAACTCAACACATGGAGCTCGAAAAGGTCTTGCAGATACTGCTTTAAAAACCGCAAACTCAGGTTATTTAACGAGAAGACTTTGTGATGTTGCTCAAGATTTACAAGTAACAATAAAAGATTGTGGTTCTAAATCTTCCATTAACATTACTGAGATTATAGAAGGTGGAAATATTCTAGTTAGTTTATCAGAGAGAGTTTTAGGTAGAACACCTGCTCTTGATATAAAACACCCTATTACCGGTGAAGTTATAATTAAAAAGAAAAAATTATTAGACGAGGCTGACTGTGAATTAATTGATGCAGCAGGCGTTAAATCAATCCAAGTTTATTCTGTTATTACATGCATAGCAGAGAGAGGAGTTTGTCAGACATGCTATGGACGAGACCTTTCTAGAGGAAAATTAGTGAGTATAGGGGAAGCTATTGGAATGATCGCAGCTCAATCAATTGGAGAGCCTGGAACACAATTGACAATGAGAACCTTCCACGTTGGAGGAACAGCACAAATTAAAGAAGAGTCTCAAATTATTTCCCAGAACGTAGGTAAGCTTAATATAATAAACAAAAACCTTATTGAAGATTCTAAGAAAAATATAATTGTTATGGGAAGAAATACAGAGCTTTCAATCGAAGATGATAACGGTATTCAATTAGGTATTTATAAAGTGATTTATGGATCAAAACTATTTTTTAAAGATGGTGACATGATTGAAAAAGGCAAAAAAATTGCAGAGTGGGACCCTTACACTTTGCCTGTTATAGCAGAAACAAGCGGTGTAGTTAATTACATGGATCTTGTTGAAGGAACCTCTTTAACTGAAACTATGGATGATTCTACAGGTATTTCTTCTAAATCAGTTACAGATTGGAAATCACTTTCCAAGAACACAGAACTTAAACCTAGACTAACTCTTAGAAATGATAAAGGCGAAGTTATTAAAAAAGCAGACGGAAACGTTGCTAGATATTTTTTAGTTCCAGATTCAATTTTGTCTGTGAAAGATGGTCAAAAAGTTTCTGCTGGTGATGTTCTGGCTAGACTACCTAAAGAGACTTCTAAAACTAAAGATATCACTGGTGGTTTACCAAGAGTGGCTGAGTTATTTGAAGCCAGAAAACCAAAAGATAGCGCCATTATAGCTGAGAATGATGGAATAATAGAATTTGGAAAAGAAATACGTGGAAAACAAAAAATTTCTATTGTTTCTTCTAAGGGCGATGCTTCAAACTATTTAATTCCTAAAGGTAAACACGTTAATTTTAATCAAGGTGAAAAAATTAAAAAAGGTGAATATCTACTTGATGGCAGCCCATTACCACATGACATTCTAAGAATTCTAGGAGTTGAAAGACTGACAGAGTTTTTTGTTACAGAAGTGCAAGAAGTTTACAGACTTCAAGGTGTTGTAATTAACGATAAACATATTGAAACTATAGTTAGACAGATGCTGAAAAAAGTTGAAATCAAAGAACCTGGAGATTCAGATTTCCTATTGCATGAAACAGTAGACTTGATCGATATGGTTAAGTTGAATGAAAATTTAAAAAAAGAAGGCAAAAAGCCCGCGGTATATGAAAGAATTTTACTAGGTATCACAAAAGCATCTCTACAGACTAAATCATTTATCTCGGCGGCTTCCTTCCAAGAAACAACTAGAGTACTTACTGATGCCTCTATTAGAGGAAAAGTTGATTACCTAGAGGGTTTAAAAGAGAATGTGATAGTGGGCAGATTAGTTCCAGCCGGTACAGGTCTAACTAAAATGGGTTGGGATAAAGAAGCAAGAAAACAAGACGAATTAAGATTGGCTGAGATTAAGAAAAAACAGCTAGAGACACCCCCTGCAGCAGAATAAACCCTTAAAAATAAAATAGATTTTACCTATTAAATATTGACTTTTAACTTTTCAATGTTAATTTAGCGCAATTTTGATAGTTAGAAGTAAGGTAGTATTTAACCTTAAACACTGACTTAAACGTACCTTGAAAAACAAGGTCTACCTTTATCTTTTTTCTTCAAAATTTTTCTATGCCAACAATTAGCCAATTACTAAGAAAACCCCGGGTAAAACCGATTGCAAGAAACAAGGTTCCCGCTTTAGAAAGACAACCTTTAAAGCGTGGTGTCTGTTTAAAAGTTTACACAACTACTCCAAAGAAACCAAACTCAGCATTAAGAAAAGTTGCAAGAGTAAGATTGTCAAATGGATTTGAAGTCACTGCTTATATTCCAGGCGAAGGTCATAACTTACAAGAACACTCAGTAGTATTACTTCGAGGTGGTCGGGTAAAAGATTTACCTGGCGTACGATACCATATTCTAAGAGGAAATTTAGACACACAAGGAATTGCAGCAAGGAGAAAAAGAAGATCATTATATGGAGCTAAAAAACCTAAATAATTTATATTATGTCTAGAAAAAGAAAAGCACCAGTTAGAAAAGTTTTTCCTGATCCTAAATTTAGGTCAGAATTAGTTTCAAAATTTATTAATTGCATTATGTATGATGGCAAAAGATCTACAGCAGAAAGAATATTATACAATGCTTTAGAAAAAATTAAAGAAACAAACAAACAAGACCCCCTAAAAACTTTTAACGATGCGATTGGTAATGTTAAACCTAATGTTGAGTGTAGATCACGTAGAGTAGGTGGAGCAACGTATCAAGTCCCAGTTGAAGTTAAACCAAAAAGAGGTCAAGCCTTAGCATTAAGATGGATTAAAGATGCCACGAGGAATAGAAAAAATAAAACTATGGCTGAGAAATTATATTTTGAAATATTAGATGCCTCACAAAACAAAGGTGCTGCAATTAAAAAAAGAGAAGACACACATAGAATGGCAGAATCAAACAAAGCTTTTGCGCATTTTAGATGGTAATTATTTATGACTGAAACAAAATATCCTTTAGAAAAATATAGAAACATTGGAATCATGGCACATATTGATGCTGGAAAAACCACTACTACCGAAAGAATTTTATATTATACAGGCAAAAGCCATAAAATTGGTGAAGTACATGATGGTGCTGCAACCATGGACTGGATGGAACAAGAACAAGAAAGAGGCATAACAATTACTTCTGCTGCTACCACATGTTTTTGGAACGAGCATAGAATAAATATTATTGACACACCTGGACATGTTGATTTTACAATTGAAGTAGAAAGGTCTTTAAAAGTTTTAGACGGGGCCGTTTGTGTTTTCGATGGTGTTGCAGGCGTTGAGCCTCAATCAGAGACAGTTTGGAGACAGGCTGATAAGTACAAAGTACCAAGAATATGTTTTGTTAATAAATTAGACAGAACTGGTGCTGATTTTTACATGTGCGTAGACATGATCAAAGATAGACTAGGATGTAAGCCGTTAGTTTTACAACTACCTATCGGATCTGAAGCAGATTTAAGAGGCATAGTCGACCTCGTTAAAATGAAAGCTGTTGTTTGGCAGAATGAAGATCTTGGAGCAAAATTTGATGTTGTAGATATTCCAGCTGACTTAAAAGAAAAAGCAGACCAGTATAGAAAAGAACTTGTAGAAGCGGCAGTTGAAGAAGATGAAAAATTAATGGAAGCTTACCTTGATGGAAAAGAACCTTCTGAATCTGATCTCAAAAAATGTATAAGAAAAGGAACTTTAGGATTTAATTTTGTTCCAATAACTACAGGCTCAGCTTTTAAAAACAAAGGTGTTCAACCTCTTCTAGATGCGGTAGT
>Ga0209502_10002768_pt1 | contig 14320 bp, 24 predicted proteins | sample ArcticOcean_MG_C_10_FD_187442 | JGI IMG/M metagenome (GOLD analysis project Ga0209502, IMG submission 187442) | Marine microbial communities from western Arctic Ocean - ArcticOcean_MG_CB11_90 (SPAdes) (version 2) | ecosystem: Environmental > Aquatic > Marine > Oceanic | place: Arctic Ocean...
TTACAAGCATTGCACCGTAGCCAACAGCAATATTATTACTTGCACTTGTGTTTGCTTCTAGTGACCTTCCACCCAAAGCTACGTTAGTTCCACCAGAGGTGTTTGCTGTCATTGCATCACGACCAATGGCTGTATTGTTGCCGCCTGACGTTAAACTATCCAACGCAGTATTACCCAACGCCACGTTGCCTGTACCAACAGGATAGTTACCGTCCAGCTTGATTGTGCCGCCATCGACTGACAGGTTGCCAGCTACGGTTAAACCGTCTGTTACGGCTGTGCCTGTAACATCCACCCCGGTGGCAGTCGTCGCAATCTTGGCCGCATCTGCATAGGACAACGTAGCAGCGGCAGTCTTACCGCCAATCGCGTTTACAACCGTATCCAAAGTATCCAGATCAGTGTTGATCTTTGTACCCCAAGTATCCTCGGAAGCGCCAATTTCTGGCTTTGTTAAGCCATATGCCGTTGTCGTTGTATCAGCCATAATAATCTCCTATGCGGCGTTAGCCAGAATTATACTTCTCCTGAAAAGCGCTTTATTCCGTCAATGTGGGGAAAGCGCGGTCCAGTTACCCGGTGCGTTAGGAACACTCTGCCATATTTCCGTTGCAGGATCAACAGGCGTCCAAACTTCAGGTGTGTTAGGTATCGGCTCCCACTTCTTAACAGCACTGCAAGTCGTACTCAAAACAGTGCTAATTAAAGCACTACTCGACTGAACCCGGTTGCACGTTGCTACAGATGTTATAACGCAAACAATGTCAGCACTGCTGATATATATCGCTTCCGCATTGGCCGACACGCTACACGCAGCAGATATTTCTGCCGCAGTTGGCCTAACGCGAACCATGTCAGAACTAGTAGTAGCCGCCGCAGTAATCAAACTGTAAGCATTCCGCTTACGGATGCAAGACGCCGTAACCGTTGCAACGCCAGCAGAAGTTGCATCACTCTCACGCACGCGCTGGGCAGATGACGCAGTCGTCGCCGCAGTCGTGCTAGACGCCGAAGCCTCACGCACCCTAGTAGCTTCAGACGATGTTGTGGATACGCCAACAACAATTGACGCAGTTAATCTAACGCGAACCGATGCGGCTGCGGTAGTTGTCGTAATAATAATCGTGCCAGCGCCGTCCGTAACAAAGCCATCCAGCCCGTAGTTATACGAGCCGTATGTAGCTTTACCGTAACCGCTGCGATATTCAGCCATTAGTCTAGCGTGACGTCAAGATCACCAGATGGGAGCCTAAATACATCGCCGGTATCAATCGCCTTGCTCGTCGTTAGCGCTGCATAAGCAATCAAAGTCCCGCTAGTCACAGCGTCAAAAACGCCGACGTAAGTAACCGTGCCGTAACCCGCTGTGGCAACTGGCCATTCAATCGCAGCATTGTTTGAGGCAGTGTTGCCAGAAACAGTAAACGTAACAGCCTGCCTTGCATAACCGCCGCCAGAGACTTCAGTTCCGCCCCCGGGGTCGGATGGTGCGGCTGTGTAAAGTGCAACATACCACGCAGTTGGGCGTGTCGCGGTGCCTGTGGTAAAAACCCAAGTTAAAACTTTGGTTTCAAATGTGTCTGAAAAGCTCATGTTAATACGCCCTTATTTTCATGCGACGGCCTGATCCGCCAAATTTCGATTTTTCGCTCTCTGCATTTATAGCATCAATTGCGCTTTGATACAAAGCTGCCCAGATTTGCAAGCGAGCGTCGTCCTTTAAGTATGGCGCAGAATGTATGAGCGAGCCATACAAGTATGCGTCAGGGTAATGCTCAAGTAACCAGTTACTCGTATTGCTATCACTTAACGCAGCCAATTTGGATATGTAATACAGCTCAACCGTGTAAGTCCCATCTGGTACAGGATAAATTTCAATCTCACCGGCAGTAATCGCATAGTAAGCAGGCTCGCCGCTGGTGTTAAAGTTGGTGTACTTGCGGTCAAGTAATTGAAACTGCGAGATTAACTCAAGTGGGCGTGTCTCGCCGCTGGTAATGTAAAACCTAACAGCTTGCAGGAAGTCAGCAGGGATTGCGCTATACTGCGTATCAAGCTCAGCCGTGCTTCGTTTTTCTTGCCGCCAATGGCGAATGTCGCGAGCCAAGTTAGATTCAGCCAGCGTGACAAAATCGCTAGTTATAGCGGTTAAGTCATCGCGGTTAAGAAAACCTGCGATGGTTGATTTTAGCTCTGCGTAAGTTGTGATTGCCATTAGTAATTTTGTCCACTTGCTTTTAAAGCCTGAAACGCATCCGCCTCCCTATCAGGGAAACCCCATTGGCCATTGCGCCTAAGAAGATCCTCAAATTTCGCCCGAAACCTTTGAAACTCGGCCGCATTAGCTTGGGATATTGGATTTACTTGCCTGCCCATCATAGCATCTGTGCCGACAACCCCAGCAACCTGTGCAGGGTATGCTGGCATGTTGCGCTGAATGGCACGGTCAGACGGTTGGGAAAGTTCCATAAAACCATCTTTTTCTTCTCCGGAAAAAATTGGCTGGTCTACACTTAATAGAGATGATGGCTCAGCGCCTAGCTTAAATTCAGTTGGGTAGTCATAACCATACATTTCTTGGTTCATTTGGCTGTTAGAAATAACTTCGCCTCCGCCCATACCAGCTTCATTTCCAGACCAGTTGCCATATGGACCTACGCCACCAAATGGACCTAACGGGTTTTCTGGGATATTTGGACCTGAGCCACCAAACGGACCTAACGGGTTTTCCTGTATATTTGGTCCTGCACCACCAAACGGATCAAGTGGGTCGGGCCGCATTTGTGGACGCATCTGAGCCGCACGCTGAACGGGTGCGCCATTAGTTTCAAGCAAGCCGACAGCAGTTGGTATCTCCTGCGCGTCCTTACCAAGCAAACCCTCAGACTGGTTCAATCCGCCGCCGTCAAACAAATCAACGTACCACGGCACATATTCGCGCGTTTCTGGATTAAAATAACCCGGCAGCTTATCATTTGCGGTTTTAGACATCATAGCATCACCGCGAGCATCTTTAGAAGCAGCGCCCCGTGTGCCAAGCAAAGACTTTAAACCGCCAAGGCCCAAATCAGATGTGTCATCCGGGTCGTACTTTTTCTTACGGCGACCCATTTGCTTGTCGGTAGCTAAAAAATCAAAAATGCCCATGTGAGCCTCCTACTTTCCGTATTTTTTCTTTAAGCAAGTGCCAGCGCGCTTGCAAGCAGCAGGGGTCGGGCAGCCTTTACATGGCGTCATGTCATCAATCCTCATTTTTCAGCACAGTAACACATTTATTTTATAAAGGCCACGCAGGGTCAATATCACACATCTTCCAAGCCATCCATGACTTTTTTCATCCTATCATTTAACTTCCAATGCCCAGCGCGCCACCTCGCAGCGTACTGAGCATCCTCTAAATCTAACCCACGCCCAATATATGTCTTAATCCAATTATTCATACGAATATTTTTCATCTTCGGCGATAGCTTATGAAATGGAATAGGTTTCATGCAATGCCTTTCAAATTACGCTTGATAGCTTTCTTCCAACTTGACATAGCGCCGGACAAAGCAGTCGCCGCGTCACTCGCCATAGTCAAACATAAAGCATCTGCCAAATCCGGCGACCTCAGCCCACGCTTGCGCATGTCGTCCTTGCTCTCAGCTTTCATCTTGCCGCCGGGCGTAAACGAAAATCTAATCGCAGTTAACTCTGCCAGCAATTGATCGTCATTCGGTAATTTGCACGAACGATCCTCTAACCAACCCTTAGTCTTAAACCAAAGCTCAGCCCGCAAATTCATGTAAGTATTGCCCATAGCAGGAGCTTCGCCAACATTAATCCCACGCACAGGCGCACCCAACTCACGCAGTCTATCCACAACGCCACCGCCAACGCCAATACTGTCAACCAATATTTCGCTGGGCCGCATAGAGGGCGATAAGCCCTCGTATTCGGCCATAACGCGCCCAACAGTCTGCATTAAATCTAAGCCCTGCCAAGACGTAATCTCAGTCACAACATTGCCATACCGCTTACACAGCGCAGTCTTGTCCGAACCAAACCTAGCCACGTCCAAGCCCCAAATAGGCTTCTGGTCAGGCGTAACCTGAATATCGCGGCGAATGGCACTCTCAACCAAGTGGAACGGAATAATCGTATCATCATCCGCCATAGGAAACTCGCCCAACACACGAATGCGGAAAGCATTGCTATCCTCACCGTATCTCGCACGCATCTCATCAACAAACTCGTCAGACACAAGTGGGCTATCAACGCAAGACCAACGCCGTGTCCACCAAGTGTCTTTAAGGCGCGTCTGGCTTTCGTAAAACGTACCGCTAGAACGCGTCGGGTTGGATAACAATATCGTAGTCGCAGCGTGGCCGGACATAGAACCCGCAGCAGCCTCAAACACCTTCTCAGGCACACCAGAAGCCTCATCCACAACCAACAGCACATTCGCAGAGTGTACCCCAGCAAGTGCTTCGGGCGTCTCAGCGCGTGACGTTCTAGCCGAAATAAAAGCCTCAGACGGAGCCGCAGTTAGCTCAACCCGGTCGGATTTAACCGTCAACAAAACCTTTAACTGATCCGGCAGCTCATTAATCCAACGCTTTAACTCAGCAAACAAAGCATCAAACAACTGGCCGGACGTGGGTGCCGTAACCACAACCTTATTTGGAAACCGAAGCATGACGTACCAAAGCATAGCCCAAGACGCCGTCGTTGACTTGCCAGTACCGTGGCCAGACCTCACAGACATCTTACGCTCGCCGTTTGCCAGCGCGTTAAGAAACTCAGCCTGATAGTCATATGGCGTTGCGCCCAGCACTTCCTGCACAAACAAAACAGGATCATCGCGGTAACGCAGCACAAACTCATCAAATGGATTGGCGTCAGTCATCTGTGACATCCTCATAATCTGCGTCAATCGCGCGGGACTCACGCTCACGATCCTCAGTATCAATCGCGGCAAGATCGGAGTTGACCTTGCGTAGCGCGTCTAGGTGCATGTCGCTCACGCTAATCGTCACATTCGTCTGGGGCCGATTGCCGTATCGCTCCTGATTATACGAGCCTGCCATAAACTTGCGCCACTGCACCTTCTCACGCGTGGCCGAAATCTCCGACGTGGTGCTGGCCCCGTCTAGCGCGTCAACCATCTCCAAGCCCTGCTCAACCAACGCATCTGCCGCAGCTTGCCGCGCCTTTGACACGGCAGAAGAATACTCAGGGATGGCGTGGATGGACTTGCTGAGATACTCACGGCTGCACTCATACTCAGCAGCAAGCTTGGTCAGTGTCTTGCCAGAGGCGAGCTGGTCAAACAAGTAATCTGCTCCGCCTCGCTTGGCGATGTCCGCGAGTATGCGCTTGCGTAAAGGTTTGCCTGCCATTTGTGGAACTCCCATTTTATATTTTTTTTACATTGTTTAGGGGGTGTAAGGCAAGGGGGTACGGGGGGTTGGCACCCGGTGACACACGGTGGCGCTCGTGTGTGTTAGAGGTATAATAATAACACTACCCCAGAAAACGTCGACCCGGGGGGCATTTTTACATACCGCCTACCAAATACCGAACACTGTATTGCGTATTCCGTATACAGAATACCGTATACCGAATGCAGAATACCGTACTCAGTGTTCAACATACTAAACATTGTCTACCAAATACAGAATACAGAACACTGTATACCGTATACCGTACTTAGTGTTCGGTCTATCGAACACTGTATTGCGTATACCGTATACAGAATACCAAATACAGAACACTGTATACAGTCTACCGTACTCAGTGTTCGACATACTGTATATCATTGGGCTACATTAATTGAACAAGCGTTCAGTTAATTGCATCATTGTAATTGAACAAGCGTTCAGTTAAGCGGACGCGCTGCGTGTGGCATTGTGGTTCGGTGCGCCGTGGTACGGTAAAACAGGCAATTCAACGCACAGCCTGATTTTAGCGCCGTACATTGCCGGGAGCTGTTTTTCCTATGCCCAACTCATAAAAACCCGTTCCTCGATTTTGTTCTATATTTGCAACACATATGGCTAGAATATAAGTGACGTAACGTAACAATATACATTGCCGCATTCCGCTCCTATTCTAATGACACAGACACAGACACACAAAACAATGGAGCCGATCACATGACATACGAAACAATCAAACAGCACTACCTAGCCGAAAACTTTGAATTTGCCTTAGCTACTGAAAAGCAAGTTGACCGCCTTTCAGATTGGCTTGACGCAAAAGACATTCACAACGCGGCGCATATGCGCTGGGATGATTACCAAGAGGAACTGCGCTGCCTAGCCGCTGAGTTCTAAACCTTGACCTTATAGGGCAGGCCAACGCGGCCTGTCTCAATAAGACCAAGACCACAACACAAACATGGAGAGAAGCAGATGAAACTAGAGTATGAAACATTCGTAACAACTAAATCAGATGTAAAGGCAATGGTAAAAGCTTTAGACGCCAATGCAAAAAAACCAGAACACAAAGTGCAAAAAGACGACATGGGATATTGGTTGCAAGTCTCAAGGGGCAAGCTTGAGGGCAAGGATGTATTTAGGGCAATGGTAGGGTCTAATAAAACCTACTTGGTTCGGCATGTAGTGAATTTATTCACATAAACCTTGACCTTATAGGGCAGGCCCAACGTGGCCTGTCTCAATAAGACCCAAGATTACAACACAACACAAACATGGAGTTAATCAAATGAAAATCTATGCAGCATGCTTAGCATCTTACAACAATGGAACAATGCACGGCAAATGGATTGACGTTGCCGGGGAATGGATGGACGAAATCCGCGATCAAATCCAGAACATGCTTGACGCGTCACCAACGCCCGGCGCGGAAGAATACGCCATTCACGATTATGACGATTTGCCAAACTTTGGCGAAAATCCAGACTTGCAGGCAATTGCAGATTATTCCCGCTTGGTTGAGGAGTATGACCATTTAGGCAAAAATGTAGTGCGCGCCATTGTCGACAACTGCAACGGCAACGTCGATCAAGCCGGGCAAGATTGCGAAAACGCATTTTGCTGCGATAGTTTCCAAGATTATGCGGACGAATTAGCGGACGAAATGTTGCACGGGGTTGAACCTATGGTTGCATGCCATTTTGATTATGAATCGCACGCTCGCTACATTCGCCACGATTACACGGTAATTGAAGCCGGAAAACTCACAGTCATCATAAGGAGCTAAGTAAATGCAAAATCTTTGGACAACCGAAAATCACATTGTCGATTATTACGCGGGTTTTATCGTTATTGAAGAAACTTCAACCGGGCATAACTTTACCGCTCAATTGAAAAGCAACACCGGGCGCAACATAACGCGCGCCCAATTCATAAGCGGCGTAAAATCGCACGGCATTGACCGGGCTTGCGCTACATTCAAAAAACTAGCTGGAAGGGTTCAAACATGACCCGCCGCCAATCAAAACTAATACGCCAACAAGTCCGCGCCATACTATTGCAAATCAGCCTAGGCGCTTGCGCCGGGCTGGCAATCGGCGCTGTCCTATTTTTAAACCTGTGAGGAGATAAACAAAATGCAAAAATTATCAATAGTAATAATCCACCTCAAAGCATGTTCCGCATATGGCTTGCCGATCCGGTTGCGCGCTTTGAATGTTTTAAACATATTATTAAAGTAACAAATCGCCCGGCCATTGCGCCGGGCTTTTTAATGCATCGTGTCACCTTTGAGCAATTCGCTATCGTGCAATTCGCATAACACCTCCGCAAGGGCTTGCATGAGCCTTTCCGGCGTTGTTTCGTTCAATCGCTCTTCGCAATAATCAATCAACAGCCCGGTTTCAATTTCGGCGTCGTCATTGTCCTCACATTCAAGCAATAATCGCAAATCAATCTTAAACGCCATTCGCCCGGCCTTTCAAAATCGCCCAGCGCATTTTAAGGCGCGCTGAGCTAGTTGTGCGAGCGTTTGGGAGGGTTGATACCCGCACAGCCTTAATAGCGCTTAAAACAGCCTTAGATCAAGCCCTAGAGCTATTCAGCACATTCAGCCCCTAACGCCATATATCCGCAGGCGTCGATTGTGCTATCTCGATGCGGTCCACGTTTCAGCCGGGCAATCTTTAACAGTGTCATTAGGTGGCAAACGTCCGAAGCTGATATTTGCTGCCCTAGATAAGCTGACCACATTCTTGACGTTGTGCCGAAGTTATCTTGTGGCGTGCCGTAGTGGGTTTGCCGTTCGCCATTAATTAAATCCGCGGCAATCGCCAACACCTCTGACCGCGTGTTTTTTGCGTCACTCATTTTTTCTTCCTTTTGTTTTGCATTTCCATTTTGCGCCGCAATATCGCGTTTCGTTCGTCAAGCGTCCAGCTTGGCAAGCTTGGATTAAATTTCCGGCGGTTTGCAAAACCCTCCAGCTCTCCAATATCCCGGCAAGCATTCAGCCTATCACTAAAAGATAGCATAGGCTCCGGCACTACATGAGAGCCAGCAGGACTGACAAACGCCCGGCCCTTTTCTATTTCCTGCAAAACCCAAGCCCAAACTTTTTCTTTATTCACGTTTACCCTCCATTCTCTCGCATTGTATTTTACTATTATTATCACCTAAAGGTGAATAATATTAATAATACAAAAACAACGAGTGTATTAATAGTTGTATTAATTTGTATTAATTGTACTAAACGCAAGCATAAGTCATTGAAAACAAACAAACCGTGTTTAGTACACAATTAATAAAGCACTCGACAATCCAAGACATTTTGCTTGATTTGTATTAATTACTCCCTAAACCATTGATAAATAACAATAAGCACCCTCAAACCATCGTTTCTGCCGCGTATAGGCACAACAGCGCAGCCTCAGCCCTGCCATCAAATTTGGCTAATTTGAACAGCTCAGCTTCCCTTGGAAAGCGGTCCATTGCCATCGCCCGGCTGGCATTCTTATCCTTAGATAGTCCAAAATATTTCTTCCATTTTGCTGGCGTGACGTATTGCACGGGCAATTTGTTTGCCGCCACTGCCATCTGCAATTGTCCAAAACCCTGTCCAAATCTAAATACGGCACTTGAATTTTGGCCCGGTCTGGACTGGACCAATTCCAATAAGCACATGCACTTTTCGTCCGCTTCGTTTTTCAAAACGTCCAGCAGGGAATGCAAATTGATAATTGCCTTACCTTTTGGATTTTGCATTACCGGCATATCGTGGACTTCAAGCTTGCCCGTATCAGTCCAATATAGCGCGATTGCACCCGTGAAGCCCGGATCACATCCATATATCAGCATTAATCTACCGCCGGTTGTTTAGGCTCTACTATAGTGCTGGCCTTTTCAAGCGCAGCGCTACGGCAAAATGCACTAAAGCTTAGCCCAAGTTTCAGCGCTGCATCTGAAATAGCCTGATCCGCTATATCGCTAAATTGAATCAATCGTTTCTTATCGCCCATGATATTCTCCTTTTTCTGTTGTTTTACTTATATATATTAAAAATATGTACTTCAAGTAAAATAAGTGTTGTGCATATCTTTTATCTATGATCTAAGATAATTACGAAACACAAACAATGGAGATTAACATGACAAATTCAAATGACAAATATGACACCGTTGAGCGCTGGGAAAATATCAAGCAGCGTTATCTTGACCGTGCTGACATTATATCTGAGCTAGAAGAGGATGAATTGGAAGCTGCAAATAGCTTGCACTGGTCTGCTTGCAGTTTATCTGAGAGCGTTAATAATTTGCTGCGCTTACAATATGATGACGTTGTTGATTTTTCTGACGCATATTCATTGCTCAAAGGTAAATATGATTGGGACACCAGCGAATGCGAAGACAAAAGCAAAGTTATGAAGATGTGTAGCAAAGTCGTCGATGAGCTTGAGAGTGAATACCCACGTTTAAGTATGCGCGACGTTGAGCAGTTCGACAATGTCTCCAACAAAATGTATCACTTTTTTGACACCAAGCCAAATCAGCACCAAATGAAAAAGTTTGAAGAGCATGGCATAACTTGGGCGGGTGAAGTCGATGAGCATTGAGGTGAAGCTGGGCGGCGTTTCGTTTACCGCCCTCTGCAAAATAAGCGAGATTGACCGTTTATTTGTGGGTTCATCTGATTACATGGGCGTGGCTTATTTTTGGAGCCAAAAGCATCCTCAGAAGGCTAGGCTGTGCAAAGCGTCAATTGCTGCGCGCCGTAGGGTTCACAATGCCTTGATGCGTGAGGGCTTAGACCTTGAAGGTGACACGGGCATTCACCGATCCATTATTAATATTGCGCTTGAGCGTGAGGAGCAGGGGGTAGAGTTATGAGCCGTAAACTAAATGGCAAGCTAGCCGATACCGTCCACACATTCATGATGGACCTTCCCGACAACATGACAGACATTCAGTTGGCTTCAACAATTTGCGTTTTGCTGGATGGTTTTGTCGATACCCACGAACAGCGTGAGCGCATTTTAAATTCTGTTTTGCAGGCTATGGAGGATGCGGATGATGAATTTATCCAAAATGAAAAGATTGAAAAGCTTGCCGGTATGGCAGGCGCGATTAATGACGCAAATCGTTTTTTAACTAAAGTCGCCGATAAGAGCGACAAGTGAATTGGTTTGAGCATAAGCCGACATTTTTAGTCAGCATGTATGGCCCTGCGCAGTAGCTTGCGCGGAGAATGCTCAGACTAATACGCGCCGGGGTTTTATAGGGGTATTGGCCCCGGCGCACCTAACATTAAAGGAGAAGTAAATGCTAGTCCAATTATCACCCAAGGAGATGTCGCAATGCAATCAGGCTGCGGCTATGCGTTGGCAGCTTGCTAGAGCCTCTGGCATTGTTAATCAGCGCCGCGATCAGGTTAAGAGCCAGCAAGATTTAGATTTGCTGGGCGTTAAGGCAGAGTTGGCCGTGTCTAGGGTGTTTAATTTGGAACACCAGCACGCGGTTGGCGTTGACGATGGGCGCGACATTTGGCTGGACGATATTTCGATTGACGTTAAGGCCACGTTCCATAAAAATGGCAGGCTTTTGTTTAAGGACAAGCAGTCGTTCAAAGCAGACTGCGCTGTGCTGGTCTGTCAGATTGAGCTGAACAAAATGAATGTCGTTGGTTACGCCTCTCATGCTTTGTTCATGGATAAGGCTAAAGAAGTGGACTTAGGCTATGGCCCGTGCATGGCCATGGACCAAGACGAGCTAAACTCGCTGGAGCGTCTTTGGTACGCCGGGCGTATGTCCGGTTTGAAATTTTAAACAAGGAAGAGACAATGGAAAACACTATTATTATCACGAACTCGCATCCTCACGGATTTTGCTTTGCCTGCGATACGATAAGCAACGAGCAGGTTTTTATCCCGATCCATGTAGCGGAGGGTTACACTCTGAAGCCGGGCGATAAGATTAAAGCTATGTTGGTTCCGAATTTTGCCGACAAGTCAGCTCGCGGCACGCCGTGGCAGGCTGTGCGTTTATATAGCGGAAAAGATGTGCCTATTAATCAAGTTGTGGCGGTTCGTGACGCCGAACATTTAAATGAGTTTTACGATGGAGATGATGATTTGACGCGCTCTCAAGTTGACAGTGAGATTTTAAAGCTGATCCAATTTGGTGGGTACTATTCCACTCAGGAGCTTGCCCAGCAAGCCGGGCTTGGTGAAAAGGCCGTAGGAAATAGCGCAATGCGTTTGTTTACCGCTGGCAAGATTGCCAAGGCTGAAGTTTATGGCTCAGCCAATGATAAGCAATTCACGTTTATCCTGTGGGCTGAAAAAGCCGATAACTTTATTGAGGTGGCTTGAAATTAATGCTTGCCCATATGATTTATATATGCGATCAAGTTAGTGTAGTTTGGAGGAAGAAATGAAATACGATTGGGAAGCAAAGGTTGACCTTGAAGAGGTGATTGAGTTTGGCGATTGCGAATTGCCGCGACACCTAAAGATTGTTGGCTTGGTGGTAGTAAACGAGAATAGCGTGGAGGCTTGCTTAATTCTTGAAGAGGGCCTTGTTGGTGATGACGTTTACCACATGGATATTCTTGGCGATATTTGCGGTGATGCTTCAGGCGCTCTATTAGATTGCAGTAAAAAATACAGAGCTAAATACAAGAAAATGGCAGCGGCAGCTAAAAAAAGAAGGAAAGCAAATGACAATAATTAAATCTGAAGACATGTCCAATGAAGAGTATCACGCGCATCCTGCGCTTGGCTCTTCATCTGTTAAGACAGTCGCCAGCAAGAGCTTGGCGCATTGGAAGGGCCAAGTCCGCAAGGAAAGCCATGCCTTTGATTTGGGCAGCGCCGTCCACGCCATGCTGCTTGAGCCTGAGAAGGGCCTAGTTATTCGTGGCCCTGAGACACGGCGCGGCAAGGCTTGGACTGAGCTTAAAGATGAAGCCGACACTTTAGGCAAGATTTTGCTTACTGAGGCTGATTACGATTTAGCCAACAGCATGACTGACGCCTGTATGAACAACAACATGGCAAACCACCTCCTCACCAATCCTGATTTGCTGGCAGAAGCTTCGTTCTTCGCCACAGACCCCGACATTGACATTGAGTTGAAAACTCGTCCAGATGGTCTTTTGCGGGAGGCTGGCATCGTGCTGGACGTCAAGACATGCCAAGACGCATCACCGCGTGGCTTTGACCGCGCCGTTCGAACGTTTGGTTACGACGTACAGGCGGCGTTTTACATGCATGTTTTGCGCCTTAATAAAGTGCGGGTGGATAACTTTATATTCGTCTGTGTGGAAAAAGACGCGCCACACGTTACGGCTTGCTACGAGCTATCTGAGATGTACCTGCGCCACGCCCACAATCGCATGATGGCAACGCTGGTAGACATTAAGCAGGCTCAAGACAATGACGAATACGGCACTAACTGGCCCGACCTTGGCACGATACATCTGCCAGCTTGGATGGACAGTGAAACCGCGTTTTAACTAATCCCAGTGCAGGGGTGCTGCACAAATCAGAAGGAATTGCATAATGCAACATATGATAACAGACGTGACTGCCCGTTACCCTCGACTTAATTCAACGTACAAATTTGACACTTACGACAATAAGAGCGTAAAATGTGATCCGTTGGATGATGGTGCGGCATACGAAATGTCTTTTGTAATGTCAGATGACAAGGCAAAGGAATTGCACAACCTGTGCATGGAAGCTTACAAGAATGCGTCCGCGCTTGACGTAAAACGCAAATGGCCGGACAAGCCAGCAATGCTTCCATACAAGCGCAACGACGATGGCGAAGTCGTAGGCAAGTGTAAGCTAAAGGGTGCTTACGGCGGAGACAAGACACAGCCACCGAAGCAGGTTGACGCGGCGCGCAATAAACTGGCCGACGACTTCATGCTAACAACTGGCAGCAAGTGCAACGTTGCCGTGGTTGTTGTCCCATACAACACTGGCAGCATTAACGGCGTGTCACTTAGGTTACGCGCAGTTCAGGTGCTTGAGCTTGCAGAGATGCAGGGTCAGGATGATCCGTTTACTGCCGTGTCGGGTGGTTTTACCGCAAGCGCCACAACACTGTCTAAGCCGGAGGTTGACGATCCGTTTGCTATGGCTACATCTGCCCCGGCTGCTTTGTCCAATGCTGCTTTTGAGGACGAAATTCCTTTTTAGACACGACACGGTGTCAAGTCTAAGAACTTATGCCCCGGCGGGTTCAGTTAACACCGGGGCATAAATCTGGAGCCACTAGGCAGTTAGTAAGGAAACATATAATGAAAGTCTTAACACAGAGCAAGTTTCCAAACGCACGTTGGAGCGAATTTGGTCAAACAATTATTAGCAATCTTGAGCTGAAGAAAACAGCGCAGGGCGAGTTTCATGGCCCATGCCCATCTTGCTCAGGCACAGACAGATTTTGGATTAAAGAATTTCAAGGCGAAGTTATGGTCAATTGCCGCAAGTGCAACGATTATAAATCAATCAAGGATAGGCTGCGCGATATGTCACTCTGGCCACAGCCGGGACACACGCCGACAGTGGAGGTGAGACGAGATGTTGAATGGCCTGAGCGTGACGCTATGAGCAGTCACCCGTATCTCGAAAAGAAGCGCCTGAAGCTTCACAACGCTAAGATTGACGGCGACACTCTATCAATCCCAATCATTGACGTGAAGGGCAAGCGCGTTGGCGCGCAGTTTATCGACGCAGATGGCAAGAAGAAATTCTCCTACCAGCTCCCGGTGATCGGTAACTTTAGTGTGATTGGTGGGCCTATTCGTGATTTTGCATATATCGCAGAGGGCTGGGCAACCGCTGCCACAGTGCATGAAGCCACAGGGAAGCCCTGCGTCTTCGCACTGAACGCTGGCAA
>Ga0209502_10002770_pt1 | contig 14311 bp, 6 predicted proteins | sample ArcticOcean_MG_C_10_FD_187442 | JGI IMG/M metagenome (GOLD analysis project Ga0209502, IMG submission 187442) | Marine microbial communities from western Arctic Ocean - ArcticOcean_MG_CB11_90 (SPAdes) (version 2) | ecosystem: Environmental > Aquatic > Marine > Oceanic | place: Arctic Ocean...
GTATACTCCACTATCATATTGTTAGCGGCGTTTTTTATCTTGACTTTCGAGAGAATAAAAACCTTGGAATTATCTATCTGAGACTCATCTATTATTCTAGCGCAAGCCATAAGATTTTCCATCTTATTGATTCGTGCTTCTAAAAGACCTTGAGCTTCTTTAGCGGCATCATATTCTGCATTCTCGGATAAATCTCCTTTGTCCCTTGCGTCAGCTATAGACTGAATTACTTTAGGTCTTTGGTCTGACTTTAGATTGTGAAGTTCGTCTTTCAATCTGTTGTATCCTTCCTCGGTATAGTATGTAATTTGACTCATGGTAATGTATTTGAAGAGGTCCAAATAATGTTTAATTAAAAATAAGAAAACCCCAGAGGGGTTTTCTTATTTCTTACACAAAGATATTTAAATTTTATTTTATAATTCGATATGAACACCTATTGAGTGAACACCATCAAATCGAACGGTACTTCGGTATGAATAGTCAAAGCCTATTCTAGAGTCATTCTCACCTATTGGGACATTTACACTTAGTCCGCCAGCAAGGCCAGTTAAAGCTGTTGTTCTTTCGATGTCATCAGTGATTTTATCTTCCCATAGATATCCAGCTCTAAGTTGAAATAACTTATTATAGTCAAATGCAGCACCTAATCCAATCTGATCTCTACTAAAAGAATTACTCGTAAACTGGCCAGACGTTTGGAGTTCCATCTTATCATTTAATAAGAAGTTGTATCCAAATCCAATATTAATAAGACTTGGTAATTCTAGATCAGCAGACTTTTGGTTCAAGTTGATAGAGGTTCCGTTAGAAATTACTGTTACAGCTTCAGAAAGTCCGTCACCAGAATAGGTCATTGTAGGCCCCACATTTTTTAGGGCTATACCAAATTGGATTTGGTCTCGCTCTCCAGTGATGTACTGAATTCCGGCATCAAATGCTATACCTGAAGCCTTTACGTTAGAAATAGTCTCTGAGATTACTCTAAGAGTAAGACCACCGTAGATACTATTAGAGAATTCTTTAGCATAGCTTAGCGCTAGGTTAGAAAATGTGGGGGAGAAACTTCCTATTCCTCCTTCAGGTATGGCTTCTGTAGTGATTGGGATATCTCCAAAACTCATAGAAGTAACTGATAAAGAAAGCACAGATGTTTCTCCTACACGCTGACCTAGTGAAAATGAATTGATATCAATGTCAGTTCCTACTAGATAATTAGTGTTAGTAAAAACGATATCTGTACTATTTGTGAAAGCTAAACCAGCTACATTCAAATAAATGGATTCGACTCCACGTATAGATGCCATGTTACTATTAGCTAATCCACCACTCCTAGCCCATGGATTAATGAGAAGTTGAGAAGCTCCAGCTGAACCTGCTCTATCTTTATTTCCTGCGTCTGCACTAAAAGGCATTGCCATAAGAGCGGTTAGACTTAGGATACTCGAAATTTTAATAATTCTGTTCATAGTAATTCTGTTCTATATTAGAAGTTGTCTAAATCTACTGGTCTCATTACTCCGAACCATTTAATGATTCTGTCACCTTGATCAGTTTTGATATGAATTAAATATATACCACTAGCTATCGGAATATTCACTTGATTTTTTAAATCCCAATCAAGGAATGTCACTGGATCAGCTTTTTGGTATTGTCTTATTAATGTTCCAGATAAATTGTAAATCGAGATATCACATTCATAAGGAAGATTAATGAGCTTAACTATATTATCCAGTTTAGTTTCCTCATAGTCAGAGTAAGCATAATATGGATTAGGCACGATACCTATATCATCTAATACTGATGCTAAAGTTTCGCCATCTTCAGACCTTGAAGCTATAGAACTAGTATCAAAAGTATACATAGGATTAAAATGATTCTGCGCATTTTCTTGAGCCGTATCATCATCAATATCCTCATCAGCAGGACTAAATTTACCGTACTCTTTAGCTACTCTTAGTCTAATCCTAGCATCATTTGGAATAAGACCGTCTTCTATACTTAGTAGTTCAAATCCTTGATTTAACCTAGGGCCATAGACCCAAGTGCATGATCTGTATACATCTCTTAGGTTATCGTCTAGTACTAGGTTTTGATAAAGGAAATTACCCCCGTCATATCCTGGCATTAAATCTTCATCTGTTTGAGAGTTTATGGTGTTCTTAAAGATGTAAACCCAGTGCTGTCCGCCAGCTAATAACCCTCCATTATCAAATAGAGTGGATGTCGGGTTCCAAATCATATCTCTACCGTTTTCAGAACCTAACCAGCTGTCTTCTCCAAAAGCCATATTTAATCGTTCTCCAGTATCTAAATCGATGGCATATCCTGGGAACCAGCCCATACCTTCCGGTTGTTGACCATTTAGAGAACCTTCGGCAGAGTTAAACCCAGACTGTCCTGAGTACAATCCGTTTTTATCTACAGACGGATGTTTCCTTGTTCTCATTTTAGAACCATCAGAGTTGTAGCTTTCTAGAACCTCTGATGTTTGAACCAATCCAGGATTCCACTGCATCTCTAACACTGGACATCTAGTCCATAGTGTTTTGTCGCTCGTCATTACGATATCGACATTATTAATGTCGGTAAGGTTATTCCTATTTCCAATAGTCAACGAGCTACCTTTCAAACTTTCAATGGTAGGAGCTATATTAATTAGAACACCGCTAGCCTCAGCAAAAGCCGAGTACGAAGTCAGTGTATATGGAGCTACTGTCCCGTTTAAAAGGCCTTCATATTCCTCTTCTGGATCTATAGCTATGTAATCATCGTATTGAACAAGATCTGGATCTGGTTCTAAACCGTCTTCTACGGAGATACCAGATCTAATCCAGTTAAGATCAGAGAATCCTTCACCATCAGGTATGCCTGATAACCATGGGGAGTTAGAATCAGCGTATTCTAGAGTAGCCTCTAATGGCTCTCTGAAATTATTTACATCCGGAAAAGGATTAACGTATTGGGTCCAAGTGATACTTAGTCCGAAGTCTAGCAGTAACTCTTCATTTAATACTTCAATAGTATTTGTAGACTTTATTGAGTCACCTGTCTCTTCATGAATAAGAACCCAATTAGCGGTGTCAATTTCCTCATTGTCTTTGGCTAACTTAAGGGTGAAAGATGCATCCTTTAATGCGAGTGGGTCTATAACTTTTACGGATATAGGTCCGCCATTTGGTGCATAAGTAGTTTGCTGTACTTTCCAAGGTGCACCAGACATTATTTGCTTTTCTGTTGATGAGGCGAAGTCGAGTGTATTAGTCGAATTACCTATCCCTTCTAACCTTGTTAAAGGTATTCCATCTCCGTAACCTGCAGATAATGAAGTTCCGTTAGCTTCCGACTCTGTAGGGTGAGGAATGGCCTTTTGCACTCTAACAGCAGAAGCGGCTGCTTTTCTGGAAGATTTGTACACGGTAGCTTGACCGGTTCCTAAACTAGGGTTGTATTCTTCATAGTTGTTATAGCCATAGGCTAACACCAAGAAGTAGTATGTTTTATAATTAACTAATGCGCCAGTTCCGGTCGCAAAAGCATCTGCAACAATTGAAAGACTATGCTCTATGCCAGAATCTGTTCCACTCGCTTCTAAGGATGGAACAACTTCTCCAATTTCAGAATCAAAGGTCCAATTAACTAAAGATTCGATGCCATCTTGTATGTCAAGCGTTTTTATTAATCGAGCACTTGTTAAATCTTTTAATTCATTAATTGTAACCTCGTTATTTGCGAGTTGGTAAACTTGATAACCTTGAAACTTGTAAGTTCTAGCTTCTTCATCAAGGAATTCACCTGCACCATTAAATTCTGGAATACTTGCGTCAAAGCCATCTCCGTTAGTTCCAAATTCTTCTAAATAATTTGTACTAATACTGTTATTATTAGTTAAGTAAAGGATAATTTCCTCGTCTAGTTCTTGTATGGTAACATCCGGAGCATCTGGCCCAGCTACAATTTCAAAACAGTTGTCGAATAAGGCTTGCGCTTTATCATCAGCTTGCTTAAGAACTTCTACAGATTCGAATTGGTTACCGCTTAACGCTCTCCCATAAACGACACCTACTGTAATGTTGTTATAATCTCCAGGTGCTAATGAAAATGGCCCAGCAGATTGAATAAAACGCCTGTCTCCAGGATTATTCTCAGCGGTTACCTCACTCCATGGTTCTCTTATATCTCCATCAGTTCCAAATCCTACTACATCGGTGTCATCTCCGAACATAAAGTCTGCAAGTTGATTTGGATCATTTCCGGTTTGAAATCCATCTCCACCATAAGTCATTGGAAGACCATTTCTCCAGATACCAATAAGGTAGTTGTAATGTTCAAGAGCAGTTTCGGGATCTCCATTTTGTCCTCCACCTATGTTATAGTAAAGGAATTTTCTCATACCGAAACGTTCGTTATCAATGTTATCATCACCGTAACCTATTCCTAGCCCTTTGTACGGAATACCATTACCTGCAAAGGCTTCTTCGGCAGAAAGTGGGTTGTTTGTAGTCTCCGGGCCTGGATTGTCTATTCCATCATAATCTTGGTAAGGTCCTTCAAAGAAATCGACACCTACAGCGGGAGGGTTCTCACCATAACCCGTGGAAGCATCAGTTCCTTCATCAAAATTATCACCGTTGTAACAGTATCCAAGACCTCTTGTAACATCACAGCCAACAAAATCATCTTGAGGGTTACCTAAATCTGCATCTACCCATTGACCAAAATACGTGTCATTTAGGCTAGTAGTACCTCGGTTAATCATAACATAGTTATAAAATGTCATGTTATTGATTTCATCATTGGTGGCAAAAGCAAAAGCTTGGGCTCTTATTTCCATACCTATGGATTCACCATTAGTTTCTGTGTGTATATTTCCTTTGTCGTTAAATACCCACCAGTAGTTTTGATCACCAAAAAGTGGAATAGTATCTTCTCTAGACTTGTTAGCACAATCCACATCGCCTGTTAAATCATACCATGGGTAATCACCTGAGTCTGGATCATAGTTACCATCACCGTCATAATCATAAAAGGGAGCTAAGTAATAATCTTGTGATAAACTAGTGTTCCCATGAGCAGGATATTCATAAAATTCTGAGGGTACCACATATCCATTCGGGAATTCAACTAAAGGATTACAAAGTGGGTCATTTTGACAATCAAACCAAGCTCTATGTTGCTCTGACCATTGTCTTTCAGTTAAAAAGAATCTATCATATTCTTCACAAACTTCTGGTTCAATTTCTGCATTTCCGTCTATGGTCAAAGGACCAGGCCAAAAGTCATTCCCATTTGCTCTAAAAGTAACAGCTGCCAATTTTAGCTGCTGATCAGGGCTGTATCCACCTAGCCATAGTGCACCGGCATATATTACGGATACATTTCCTTCAGCGGGTATCCTATAAAATGCTCTACTAGTAGATCTATCTTGCCACATACTTCCTCCTGTCTCTATCAATGCACGCACGTTATTATACTGCATTAACACTAATTCAGTAGCAGGTGAACATGCAGCAGCCTTAGTAGCTGATTGCTTAGAGTCGTCTTTATCACGCCATTCATAGCGCATAGCATCTGCTTGAATGCTTAAGAATAAAATTAGCGTTAACAGCGCGATTAATTTCTTCATATTCATGTTGACTGTATTTTAAAATGATAGATTAACACCTAATCTGATAGTTCTAGGAGAAGCTATGTTTCGGTAATCGTTTGTATATGCGTTGTATAAATCAACAAAAGCTTCAGAATCATTCTGACTTTGAATATTCTGCTCTGCAGTTGGTGAAGCTAACCATCCGTCATCATCAGGAGTACCTGTAAATCTATAAACGCCTATAATGTTTCTTACATTAAGTAGATTATTAACAAGTAAGTAAACGTTTAGGTTAACTGTTTTAGCTTCGTCTCCCTCTTTGTTATTTAAGTTAAGAGTGAAGTTCTTATCTGCTTGGAAGCTTGTATTCACCAACCATGGTAATCTAGAACCGTTGATAGAGCCTTTAGTAGCAGGACTTAGCTCTCCAGTGATAGGCGTCGCTAATTCTTGAGCAGTATAGGGAGTTCCAGAACCTAAGTCTCCAACTAAGTTAATTCCAAAGTCTGCCAGAATAGGCTTCCCGAATACCATAGGGCCGTTATAATCTTTCTTGCTACCATATCTATAATCCATAGTTAAAACGAATCGATGTCTTTGATCTCTACTTGTAGGATTGGTTGTTCTTAAGTTAGGTAGTCCTTGATTAATCAGTGCGAGAGTAGATTCAGTATTACTTCCTGTTCCATCTGCAAACTGAAGTGTGTAGGAAGCATTTAATCTTATGTTTCCTGTTCTTCTCAAGTCATAGTTCATAGTTAAACCTTTTACAGTTCCAAAATCTATGTTACCAAATGCACGATACTGCCTAGGGTAGGCAGCTGTAAAATTTCTAACTTGGATATCATCTCTCTGCTCTCTATAAAATGCAGATATTTTTAGTGATGATGTCTTTGATAACACCTGTTGGAATCCAAGTTCGTAATCGATAGTTTTGGATGGTTTTAAATCAGGGTTGTTAATTAAGTCGTTCTGATTTGCTATGAAAAAGTAATCAGTGGGGTTGAAAATATTACTCGAAGTTGGTCTTTGTGTCAATACATCGTAATGGGCAAAGAAAAGAGCTTCATCTGAGATAGGGAATGAAAAAGCAATTCTTGGCATAATGTTCACTTGAGGGGTGTAATCTTTAAAGGCATCCGAATTTAAGGCTGCATCCCCGTTTCCTACTAGATATGGCGCAGGAAACCCAGTGGACGATTGCAGAGCATTAACAGGATTATCTACTACTGTTCCAGCGGCATTGTACCATGTGTCTCCATCTCTGTATCCTACAACGCTTGTAGGCTCATTTGGATTATCTACATAAACGACGTAGTCATTGCCTATGTTTCCTGGTACTGATCCTATGTCATTTCCTCCAATCTGGTTATCGGTTTCACCTAAAGTAATAGCTTGGCCAACTACATAAGGGTCTTTTAGAACTTTTTGGTTAGCATCGAATCTATCTATTCTTACACCTACATTGAAAATGATATCATCAAAAGCAAACTTGTCCATAAGGAAACCAGAAATGTAAATTGGTTCATATGCACCTATTGATCTGGTAAATTCGTCATCTTCCTTATCGTTAAAGAAATCATCTAGAGATGGTCTAGTCCCTTTTATTCTGTTTCCTAAATGATCAAAGCCATAATAAGAAACCAGGTTATTCCCTCCGTTAAGTAATTCGTCAGGTGAAAAGAAGGATAAGTCAAATGCATCAGGATCGAGTGCATCTATATTGATGTAGTCTGACCCATCCTGAGATAGACCTAAAGATTCCCGTAGGTTACTACTGAGAGATGATTGGTTTTCACCAACTAATGTATTATAGGTTATGTAAGAAATAGAACCAACATTATCTATACTTGATATGTCTGCAGTGTTAATTTCAGTAACATGACTATTAGCATTTAGCCTAGCTAAATTCCATAATCCAACAGGAGCTAGACCATAAAAAGCATCCTTCCGTTGCTCATACTCAAACCCGATTTGGATAGCGTGATTCCCTACGTCTGCAGAACCAGATCCAGTAAACCTAATTTGAGATTGAAACTGCTTTTGGAAAGTATTTGCAGGTGTTCCGATGTAGTTCCACAAGCCATACGTTTCGTTTATTTCCTGTCCATTTTGTATTGCTCCACCGTTTTGAACTGAGATTAAGCTGCCATATGGGCTATTTAAGCTAGAGTTATAATTAGAAGGTAAAGAAAGGTTATTAAGAATATTATTGAGTTGTAAATCTGTCAGGATTTCATCTGGAAGTCCAGAGAAATACTGTGAATTAATAGCTGAGGCACTAGGATTAAACTCACTGGGTGAATAAGTGACATTTACTTGTTCGTTGTTACCAGTTTGCTCCCAAATGTATAGGTTCTCAGCAGTAGGCTCATAAAAATTCCTTCTATCGATCTGAAAATCTCCAACATGACCGTACCTAAAAAAGTTGTCTTTATGTTTCTCATCTTGAACCGACACAGTATTTTGCGAATAATCTACCATCAACGTATAGTATATGTTACTCACATTACTTGAAGATTCTTGACTGTTTTCAAAGCGCTGGCTAAACTTTCCGTATGCTCTCCAGTCTAAGTTTTGCTGGAGAGAATTGTTATCGGAGTTCATGAGCATGTTGTCATAAGAAAAGTTGTTCCGAGATAGAAACGAACCAGAACCACCGAATGATAAATTTACAGTAGGAGTTGTAGCAACATCGAATTTAGCAGTAAGTGAAGCTTGTTGTACACCTACATTTTGTCTAGTGGCTAATGTTTCTATATCCTCTGTTCTTAAATAATCCGCATTGCTAAGAGTACCACTTGGGGTGCCGTCAGGTCCGTAGTTCACTCTCAGTGGGTTACTGATAAGACTCTCTCTAGCTCCTTGTTTTAGAAAAGGAACGCCATCAAAAGTTGGTCTGGGATCTACTTGACTATTGTAGTTACCAGACAAGAAGAATCCAAGTAGAGGCTTGTCTTTAGTGCCATCAGCATTCTTTTTAAATAAAATAGGACCAGACAGGTACCCTTCTACGAGGTTATAACCAAACTTGTCCAAACCACTAGCAGATTGTCCATTTTTAAACCCTGAAGAAAGAATGTCTACCCCTCCGTAATAGAAGGCAGAAGCTCCTCTTGTAGTTATACTAATAATACCACCCGTAGCATCTCCATAATTAGCGGGAACACCACCAGTTATTACAGAGACCTCTTCTAGGGCAGCCTTAGGGAGATTCGTAGAACCCCTCACTTTAATTCCATCTATGTAGTAGAAAGTCCCCGATGACCGAGATCCTCTAACAGAAAGTCCGTCCGTACCTGCTCCACTTACACCAGCTACTGTCGAGGCTATAGAAGCAGCACTTCGGCCTGGCATTTTTGATAAATCTTCTCGAGTTACTGTTCCACCAGATGATCCTCCATCTTTATCTATTAGAGGAACGGCATAATCAATTACCACGGCCTCTTCTAAATCTATTCCGTCTGACTCGGTTAACTTGGCGTCTAAGAAATTTGTTTTATTAGATTTTACTACAAATCCGTTTACTCTTGTAATGGTGTATCCCACAAAAGAGAATTCAACATTATAAGTTCCGGCATCGATAGGTTTTATGGTAAAATTCCCATCAAAATCAGTTGTGGAACCATTTACTTGGTTTCCGTTCAAATAAACGATGACGTTACAGAAAGGAACTCCTTCGCCATTAGCGGCATCTGTAACTTTCCCTTTGACAGCTCCTCCTCCTTGCTGCGCAAAGGTGAATCCGGATGCTACAAGTAGGACAAATAAACTGAGGTAATACTTTCTCATTATTCGGTTTGGTTTAGGTTTGGAGTAAAAATTTTCTCGCACGAGGGCGTAAATATAGAAATTTTTGGGGTCGTGAAAGGCACAAAGATTTCATACCGCTTTATTTTTGTTTGAAAGTTAGGAATCCTAAAAATATCCTTGCGTTAGAATGGACTTTAACTTCCGTTAACAAATGTACGAATAGCGGAGGGTTCAGTGGGTATTGAATTGTTCAAAACAAATCAATTATTATACAAGTCTCACCACTATTTTTATTTTTGTCTGAACCATCTTTTGTAAAAAGGAAGCTTTTTTTTACCGGCATTGATCATGCTTTTGTTTCTAGTTTGCTTCATCCTCTTGCGGGTTTTTTTGTCTTGTATGCTCTCGTGCTTGTCCCTTCCGCTGTTATAAGCAGCCCTTTTTTCTTCTTTGTTTGACTTAGTCTTAGCTCCGTCATTTGGCATCTCTGTTTTTCTATTCTTTTTGCGTTTATTCTGCCCAGCCGCTTTTGTTGGCGTTGCAAAGCAGAAAAAAACAAGAACTAGAGCGGAGTATAAACCGATTCTTAAATGACTCATTAATATAAGGTGTAAGTGAATTTTGTGATTTTTATGTGGTTGTTTTCTGTGTTCTGAAGTATGGTCGAATCAATCCAGCCTTTAGAGTTGTAGATGAATTCTAATCTTTTTATACAGGATTCGTTTTGCCAGGTTTCTATTTTTTTAATTACGTCATGTTTATCATAAAAATAGTTGAATTGTTTTTCAGTTCCATTTACTTTTATCCAAACCTCTGAGGCTAGACCTGATTCATTGTAGGTGTAGGATTTTACAGTTTTCTTTTTGGATAGCTTGTACTCAAGCGTTTCTTTAAGTACTAAATCTAAAGCGTTATTTTCTGCATACTCGCTTTTAGTATGAATTCCATTTTTATTGAACACCCTTTTTTTGTCGTCCGAATACATTAGAATTACTGTGTTTATAAGAGTGCTGTCCAGTGTTTTGCTAGTTGTTTCGTTGGGGTAGTTTTCGCTTCTGTAGGTGTGTATGTAGGTTGTGTCGGTGTAGTAAGTGTAATACTTCTTGAAGTAACCAACTTCGTCTTTTTGTGTGCTTGTGACGATCCTACCTTCTTTGTATTGGCTTAGGTTGTGGGTGGTGAGTTCTAGGTTAACTAGTTTTTTTCTGTTGTAATATTCAGTTTGGAATCCTATTGAATCGAATTGGAAGTATTTTTTATCGGTGGACGGTTGAATTTTTTGACTTGGGTTTTTACTAGAAAGTTCAGCATCTATTCTTTTTATTTTCTTCTGGGTTATAAAGTCTTGTTGGAATGAATATTCTAGAACTCCATCCCATGAAATGGTTGGGATGATGACTTGACACGACCCGTGAAGACAACTAATAGATAGAAGAAGTAGTGTAAATAACTTCATTAGTTGATTTGTTTTAGGGCGTCCGTAACAAGTTTAACTGGAAGTTGACATGTTTTATTCTGACAAACAAATATTGTTTCTTCTTCAAAAAATTTATTTTCTAATAGGGGTAAATCAGATTTTTTTTCTGCACCTAAGATGAGTTTATTCGGGATGTAGGTTTTTCTCAGTTCTATGGTTAAGGCCCTGAAGTTTTTTCCGGTTGCCGCTATTTCATAGAAAGGATATGTCTCATAGAGATAAAGCCTTAACCAATTGCTGTAGGACTGTCCGTATTCAATATGAGGTAATATATTGGAGAGCATTTGTTTTCCTGTTTTTTCGAATTCTTGGTTATAGGTTAGTTTGGACAGTATGAATAGATTGTGAGCCATTACTGAATTGCTGGCGGGAATTACATTGTCTGAATTTTCCTGCTTTTTAGCTATGAGCTGTTCGTCTTTATTGGATTTAAACCAAAACATGCCAGATTCTTCATCTAGAAAATGCTTTACAGTGTAGTGCATTAAAGATTCAGCTTGAGAGATGTAGCTTTCATCGAAGGTGGATTGGTACATTTTTAAAAGTGCGCTTATGGTGAATGCATAATCTTCTAAATAACCATTTATACTGCTCTTTCCGTCTTTGTGAAGGTGGAATAATCCTTCGTCTTCGGTGATTAAATTGGTGAATATGAATTTCATTTGCTGCTCGGCTACATTTAAATACTGTTCATCCTCGAGTGCTATGTAGGCATCTAAATAGGCTTCTATCATCAGCATATTCCAAGAAGTCAATATTTTATCATCTAATCCCGGGCGTATTCTAGTTTCTCTTCTAGCGAGTAGTTTAGATTTTATGAGTTCTAATTTATTTCCAAGAGTACTGTCTTCTGTTAACATGTCGTCAGAGTTTTCATCCATTAAAAGAATGTAGTTTCCATGTTCCCAGAGGCCCTTATTATTCACGTTATAGAAATCTTTTGCGAGTTCAAACTCCTCAGGCGTCAGAGCTTCTTTGAGCTCTTCTTTTTTCCAAACGTAGAATTTCCCTTCTTCTCCTTCGGAGTCTGCGTCTAGTGCGCTGTAAAAACCTCCATTTTTATTGGTGAGTTCTCTTTTTATAAACGCTAGGGTTTCTTGAACTATTTTTTTATATCTTGGGTTTTGTGTGGCTGTGAATGCTTGGGAGTATAGTGACACGAGTTGTGCATTATCATAGAGCATTTTTTCGAAGTGCGGAGCTTTCCATAGTTCATCGGTGCTGTATCTAGCGAATCCTCCTCCAATTTGATCATAGATGCCACCTCTGGCCATTTGGTCTAGTGTTGTAGACACGAAGTCCATAGATTCTTGGTCTCCCGATAGGAATGCGTATTCTAGAAGGAACTGATAATTATTTGGAAGCGGAAATTTGGGTGCTCTGTTTGGCCCTCCTTTTTTTCTATCCCAGTATTTGGACCATTCATTTACTTTCTGTGCTAAAAATTCTACTTTTGTTTCTAACGGGTCTTCATTTCTAGTTATGAGTTCGGATTGTTGAATTCCTGCGGTTAAGTTTTTAGCATACTCTTCTAGTTTAATAGGGTCGTTTTCTTTTAATCCTTGAAGTGAAGTAAGGGTTTGCTGCCATTTATCTTTGGGGAAGTAAGTCCCACCATATACAGGCCTTCCATCTGGAAGAGCGAAACAGTTTAACGGCCAGCCTCCGCTTCCAGTCATAAGTTGAACTGCATTCATGTAAACTTGGTCTACATCTGGTCGTTCTTCACGGTCTACTTTAATGTTTATGAAGTTTTTATTCATCATTTCAGCGGTGAGTGAATCCTCAAAGCTTTCATGCTCCATGACGTGACACCAGTGACATGCGCTGTAGCCAATACTGATAAGAACTAGTTTGTTTTCTTTTTCTGCTTTTTCAAAAGCTTCGTCACCCCAAGGGTACCATTCTACGGGGTTATGTGCATGCTGAAGGAGGTACGGACTGTTTTCATTTATGAGCTTGTTCGTGTATTCAGGTGTGTGTTTTTCGGTCATGGACTTCTTTTCTTGACACTTGGCCATTAGCAGTGTTAAAGGAAAAAACAATAAGATGTATTTTATTTTCATGGAGGGACAAAATTAGGTGCTACAAATGGGAAGAATGCATTGAAGTAAATGAGTTTTCAAGAATGAAATGATCTTTTAAAAATCGTGAGTATTATATTTTATACTGAGATTTATTGCAACGCTAAATCTCCTATTTTTACCACTTAAATTAGCCAATAAATGACATTTTCAGATTCACGAATTTTCGATTTAATTTCACAGGAAAAACAGAGACAGGTAGAGGGTATAGAACTCATAGCAAGTGAGAATTTCGTGTCTGAACAAGTGATGAGAGCGATGGGTTCAGAACTCACCAATAAGTACGCTGAAGGTCTTCCTGGTAAACGATATTATGGAGGATGTGAGATAGTGGATCAGGTGGAGCAGTTGGCTATTGATCGAATAAAGGAGCTTTTCGGAGCGGAGTGGGCTAATGTTCAGCCACATTCAGGAGCCAATGCCAATGCTGCAGTTATGCTGGCGTGCCTGAACCCTGGAGATTCTATTCTAGGATTTGATTTAAGTCATGGTGGCCATTTAACACACGGTTCCTCTGTAAATTATAGCGGTAAGCTATATAGCCCTCATTTCTATGGGGTGGATGAGGAGACGGGTGTCGTGGACATGGATAAAGTAGAAGCTAAGGCTAAAGAGGTTCTTCCGAAGATGATTATTTGTGGTGCATCTGCGTATAGCAGAGATTGGGATTATGCTAGATTCAGGAGTATTGCTGATGAAGTAGGCGCTGTGTTATTGGCTGATGTTTCTCATCCCTCAGGATTAATAGCAGCTGGGTTGTTAAATGATCCTATGCCTCACTGCCATATGGTAACCACTACTACACATAAGACGTTAAGAGGACCAAGAGGAGGTTTAATAATGATCGGAAAGGATTTTGATAATCCTTATGGTAAAACTACAATGAAGGGTGTAGTTAGAAAAATGTCAAGCCTGTTGGATTCTGGAGTTTTTCCAGGCATGCAGGGAGGACCTTTGGAACATGTGATAGCTGCTAAGGCTGTAGCGTTTCATGAGGCATTACAACCGTCTTTTAAATTATACAGTAAACAGGTGATGAGTAACGCTTCTGTTTTGGCTGATTCATTAGTTGATTTAGGGTATAAAATTATATCTGGAGGCACGAGTAATCATTCTATGCTTATAGATTTAAGGTCTAAAAACATTACAGGAAAGGCGGCAGAAAAAGCGTTAGTGGCTGCTGATATTACAGTGAATAAAAACATGGTTCCTTTCGATGATAAATCTCCATTCGTTACTAGTGGAATGAGATTAGGAACGCCTGCTATTACTACTAGAGGAGCTGTGGAGGCGGACATGGAAATGGTAGCTCAGCTTATAGATAAAGTGATTACAAATCACGAAAATGCTTCAGTTATATCTGAGGTAAAGAAAAGTGTAAATGAAATGATGACGAGCCGTCCTTTG
>Ga0209502_10002776_pt1 | contig 14301 bp, 11 predicted proteins | sample ArcticOcean_MG_C_10_FD_187442 | JGI IMG/M metagenome (GOLD analysis project Ga0209502, IMG submission 187442) | Marine microbial communities from western Arctic Ocean - ArcticOcean_MG_CB11_90 (SPAdes) (version 2) | ecosystem: Environmental > Aquatic > Marine > Oceanic | place: Arctic Ocean...
GTTTACCATGGATGAGGATATGAGTGAGTCCGTAATTAAGGTTTTTGTAGATTTACATCAAAAAGGACTTATTTATAGAGGAGTTAGAATGGTAAATTGGGACCCTTCTGCACAAACAGCACTTTCGGATGAAGAGGTAATACACAAAGAAGTAAATTCAAAATTATACCATATTGACTACAAGATTGAGGGTAGTAATGAAAAAATAACTATTGCAACAACAAGACCAGAAACTATTTTAGGAGATTCTGCTATTTGCGTAAATCCGAATGATGAACGCTATACGCACCTAAAAGGTAAAAAAGCAATTGTACCTTTAGTAGATAGAGTAATCCCTATCATTTTTGATGAATATGTGGATATGGAATTTGGGACAGGAGCACTTAAAATTACGCCTGCACATGACATTAATGATTATCAGTTAGGTGACAAACACGGGTTGGAAACTATTGACATCCTAAATGATGACGGAACTTTCAGTGAGGCTGCTATCTTATATATTGGAAAAGATAGATTTGTTGTAAGAGAAGAAATTGCAGTAGACTTAAAAGTAAAAGGCTATTTAGTGAAAACGGAAGAATACCGAAATAAAATTGGTTTTTCAGAAAGAACAGATTCTATAATTGAACCTAAGTTATCTATGCAATGGTTTTTTAAAATGGAATCATTTTCAAAACCTGCATTAGAACACGTATTGAATGATGATATACAATTTCATCCTGCAAAGTTCAAAAATACATATCGACACTGGATGGAAAACATCAAGGATTGGTGTGTTTCTCGTCAACTTTGGTGGGGACAACAAATTCCAGCCTATTTTTATGAGGGAAATAAATATGTTGTTGCTGAGAGCAAAGAAGAAGCGTTAGCTTTAGCACAAAAAGAAAAACCTTCTGTAACTATGGCAGACTTAAAGCAAGATGCTGATGTATTAGACACTTGGTTCTCTTCATGGCTGTGGCCAATTTCTGTTTTTGATGGAATCCGTAACCCTGACAATAAAGAAATAAACTACTACTACCCTACTAATGACATAGTAACTGCCCCAGAAATTTTATTCTTTTGGGTAGCCCGAATGGTTATGGCTGGTTATGAATATAGAGGAGAATTACCATTCAAAAATGTTTACCTGACAGGAATTGTAAGAGATAAACAAGGTAGAAAAATGAGCAAATCCTTAGGAAACTCTCCTGACCCAATAACACTAATAGAAAAATATGGTGCGGATGGAGTAAGAGTTGGAATGTTACTTTCCTCACCTGCAGGAAATGATTTACCTTTTGATGAAGGGCTTTGCGAACAAGGGCGAAATTTCTCTAATAAAATTTGGAATGCATTCCGCTTGATTAAAGGATGGGAAGTTGCTAAAGTTGAACAACCAGAAAGCGCAAAACAAGCGATAAATTGGTTTGAAAACAAACTCAGTAAAACAATTGTTGAAATAGACGAATCCTATAGTAAATACAGAATTTCAGAAGCTTTAATGGGAACCTATAGATTGGTTTGGGATGATTTCTGTTCATGGTACCTAGAAATGGTGAAACCAAATTATGGTAGTCCAATGGATAAGGTTACTTATGCTAAAACTATTGAGCAATTAGAAAAGATATTGAAACTTTTACATCCTTTTATGCCTTTCCTAACAGAAGAAATATGGCATTTAATTGATGACAGAAAAGAAGATATTATTGTTGCTAATTGGCCAAAATCAGGAACAGTAAAGGAACAGTTATTGGCTGACTTTGAAAATACTACTGAGGTGGTTGCTGGAATTAGAACAATAAGAAAAGAGCAAAATATTGCAAATAAAGAGCAATTGAAATTGCTCGTTATTCAAAACCAAAAAGCAAAGACTAATTTAGATGCTATTGTTGCTAAACTAGGAAATCTTTCAACTATATATACTACTACAGAAAAACCAAATGGAGCATTTTCATTTATGGTAAAATCCAATGAATATTTTATTCCCTTAGGTGATAATTTTGATGTAGCAGCAGAAATTGAAAAACTACAAAAGGAATTAGACTATACCAAAGGATTCTTAAAATCGGTGGAAGGAAAATTAGGTAATAATCGCTTTGTAAATAATGCTCCTGAACTAGTGGTTAAAAACGAAAAAAATAAAATGACAGACGCAAAAAATAAAATTGAGATTTTATCAACTAAAATTAAAGATTTTAAAAATGATTAGAGCAATTGTATTGTTATTTATTAGTACGTTTTCTTTTGCTTTAACAGCCGATAAAAAGGATGGATTTTCAGGAAACTTTGACTTAGGACTTAACTATACTAAGAATACAGATAATATTTTGCAGTTCAATAATATATTTTTGGCCAATTACAAACATAAAAAATCAGCATTAAGCCTAAATAATAACATCTCTTTTATTAGCCAAACAGGGAAAGAAGAAATGCTTAATAAAGGACTGCAGGATTTAAAATATTCCTTTAACACTAATGAACTGGGAGTTGATTTGACTCTTCAACATTTATACGACATTAGTCGTTCCATAAAAAGAAGATGGACTAAAGGTATAGGGATTTCTTATGCAGTAATAAAATCAGATATTGAAAAAGTTCGTTTAGGTGTTTCTTACCTAAGAGAAAGAGAAACACCAATGGAAGGAGAGCAAGAAATGAATAGTCGAATGAGCGGAGGTGTTGATTTTACTATAAAATTACTAGATAATGTAGAGCTGTTAAGCAAAAACTACTACCAACCCAACATTGAAAATATAGATGATTTTAGATGGAAAACGAACCTTTCACTAAGGATAACGATTAATTCTCATTTTCTATTTAGTTTAAATAACACTTTTAATTACGATAGTTATCCTAAACTAGATATTCCTGAAATGGACTATCAACTTATTAATAGTTTTTCGTATATTTTTTAAATTTAGAATCCCAGAGTTACATTGAAAAAATAAATTCAGATTTTTATTAGTTTTGTGACATAAAGAAACTACTAATTATAATAATATCAATAAAGCATAAACTTGTTTAATAAGAAAAAATAGTATTCTTTTTTTACAGATTTAAATAAAGTCAAAAACAGTATATGTTATTTAATTCAATTGACTTTGCAATATTTTCTCCAATAGTATTTATTCTTTATTGGTTCGTTGCAAATAAAAATCTGAAACTTCAAAATCTTCTTATAGTTGCTGCTAGCTACCTATTTTATGGTTGGTGAGATTACAGGTTTTTATCGTTGATTTTATTCAGCACCATTGTTAACTATTGAGTAGGAATTGGTCTTTTAAAACAAAAGAATAATACCAAAAGAAAAATTCTACTTTGGACTAGTCTTTTAGTAAATCTTGGTTTTCTAGGCTTCTTTAAATATTATAGCTTTTTCTTAGACAACTTCATAACTGCCTTTTCGTTTTTTGGAACTGAAATGAAAGCAAATTCACTTAACATTATTTTGCCAGTAGGATTAAGCTTTTACACTTTCCAAACATTGAGTTATTCAATTGACGTTTATAAACGAAAACTAGAACCAACTAAAGACTTTATTGCTTTTTCTGCATTTGTAAAATTAGTTGCTGGACCTATTGAAAGAGCAAGGAATTTGTTGCCACAATTCTACAAAAAGAAATCTTTCGATTATTCAAAAGCTGTTGACGAAATGAGGCAAATACTTTGGGATTATTTAAGAAAATTGTAATTGCAGATAATTGTGCTGTTTTCGCTGATTAAATTTTTAATAACTATAATAATTATTCAGTAAGCACATTGGTTTTAGGGGCTGTATTATTTGCTTTTCAAATTTATAGGGATTTTTCCGGGTACTCTGATATTGCTATCGTAACTGCTAGATTATTTGGATTTAATTTAATGCAAAATTTTGCATTTCCTTATTTCTCGAGAGATATAGCTGAATTTTGGTGAAGATGGCACCTCATTATCTATTTGGTTTAGAGATTATCTGTATATTCCACTAGCTGATAGCAGAAATAGTACAAATAAAAAAATCAGGAACATATTCATGATTTTTATTGTTAGTGGATTTTGGCATGGATAAATTGTACTTATCTATTTTTTTGGGGGCTTAATGCTATTTACTTCATCCCAATTATGTTAATGAAAAGAAACAGAGCAAATCTTGACACTATAGCTAAAGGCAAATACTTTCTAAATTACAGAGAATTTATGTAAATGTTATTGACATTTAGTTTAACAGTATTTGCATGGATATTTTTCAGATCAGAAAATATACGTCATGCATTTAATTATATTGATACTATATTTTCGAATTCTTTATTTACTGTCCTTGAAATTAAACTAGATATTAAATTAATTATTATATTATTATTACTGGTATTCTTTTTTATTATAGAATGTTTCGGAAGAGAATCTAAATATGCAATTGATCATTTTATGAATAAATGGAAATGGTATTACTGTTATATGTTTTATTATATACTATTAATAACAATAATCTTCTTCTCAGTAAAAGATGAAAAATTTATCTACTTTCAATTTTAATCCATGAAGAAATTCCTTAAAAATATCGTTTTTTTTTACTTAGTCTAATACTAATATCTGCTATTAATTGGAATGTAAATTATGTAATAATTAAAAACTCTGAGATTAAACTTAATTCATCTGAGATATTAATTATTGGAGACTCTCACCCAAAAAGAGGTATTAACCCAGTATTATTTAATAACGCTCAAAATATATCTCAAGCTGCGGAACCCTATTTAATAACATATTGGCAACTAAAATCAGTAATCAATAAAATAGATTCTGATACAGTTCTAATTGGATTCTCTACTCACAATATCTCTAATTTTAATGATTTAAAGTTCTCTGATAAAACGTGGAGTCATAAAATGTTTAAAAGGTCATATCTAATTCAAGATTTTAAATCATTAGGCAATATACCTATTGACTATTATGGTTATTATACATTTCTCTTCAAGCAACTCTATTTGTTTCCTAAATTAAATCATATACATTATATTGGCAAGCACAAAAAATCAACCGAATATAATATCTCAGATGAAGAATCTGTTATTAATAGGCACTATTATTTTAATAATCAAAAACCAGGTGTATCTAAGATCGCAATAAATTAATTAGATTCAATTATTAATTTATGTATTTCAAATAATATTGTTCCAATATTAATTAATACTCCAGTTCATATCACATACAAAACTAAAATACCTAATGAAATTCAAAAAGATTTTATTTTTGAGATAAATAAGTGGAGAAGCAAAGATATTAAGGTGATTAATTATGACTCTACTATATACCATAACACTTTCTTCTTTGATTCTGATCATTTAAATAACTTTGGGGCAGCACATTTTACTACTACCCTTATACAATTAATAAGAGAAAAGAACTAGAAATCATATCCAAATCGTTGCATCTCAATTTTAATATTCACTATAAAACAACTTAAATCTTTTTTCCGCTCTCTAAGAGTAAAAACACTACCTTTGCTTAAATTAGAATATAATGGCTAAAATTCAAAAACATAAATTTATTTTTATTTGTGGATTGCACAGAAAATGTATTACAATTAATATCTAATTTTTTAGAAACTGAAATAAATTCTCCTAAAATACAAATTAGAAAAGGGATAAATATTAAATACTTTAATATTTGGGAGAAAAGGGAGAAGTAATTACACTGTATTAAATATAAAATTAAATTCTGAAAACTAAATTAAGAAATATTAAAAATTTATGTGAATACATATGGTATTTAGAAGATAAATACGATCTATTTAATTTAGAAATTAATGGAGTACATCCTTGGGCAGCATTTAGGATGGATTTATATTATGAGATTGGAAAAAAATATGAGGTTTTTGATAAAGAACTAAGTATGAAAATGTCAAAAACAGAAAAAGCAGTTAATTTTTTTCGATTACTAAAAAATGTAATTAGTAATTACTTGTTTTTTAATTTACAAAAGGTAGAAGTTCTTGTATTCACTCACTCTAGAAGTAAATTAGTTGAAAATAGGTTAATAGATCCGTACACTCACTATCTTGTGAAGAATCTTATTAAAAATAATATTTCATTCTTGGAGTTAGAATCTCCGCATAATGGCAAACACCTTAGAGAAAAAAAATATTATAAACGATATTTAGATAGTATCTTTATACTAAGGAATATTAAGAACTTCTTTATAAAAACTAATATAAGTCAAAAAAACAAAAAAATACTTAAGCAGTTATCTAAAGAAATAAATGAAGGAACAGACAATTTCATAGATATAAGAAAAATACTTATTAGTAATACTAAAAAGTTTAAGCCTACCTACTCATTCTACACCAAACTCTTAAATAAAACCAAGCCAAAAAAAATCTATCTTATTGTTTCATATGGAAGAGGAGAACTAATTAGGGCAGCTAATGATCTTAATATTGAAATAATTGAATTACAACATGGTACATTTAGCAAATATCATCTAGGATATTCATTCCCAAATGGGAATAATAAAGCATACTTGCCAACTAAATTCTATGTTTGGAATAAATACTGGAAAGACTTGATAAATTTCCCAATACCAAAAGAGAATATTATATTATTTCCATTCCAATATTTAGAGACTGAAAAAAAGAAATATAACACCCTAATAAAAAAGGAAAACTCATTAATTGTATTTGGACAAGGAGGTATTACTGAAAGTATTGCTGATAAAATAATATCTAATATTAATTATTTCAAGAAATATAATATCATTTTCAAGCTACACCCTAATGAATACCACATGATATCAAAATACAAAAACCTAGCTTATTTAAAGAATAAATACAATATTACAGTAGTTACTAATATTGACTTATATAAAACTCTTGCTACATCAGACTACCAAGCTGGTGTTTTTTCAACAGTACTTTATGAAGGAATTGCTTTTAATTGTAAAACAATACTTCTAGATTTGCCAGGCATAGAATATATGGAAAAATTTATTAAAAAATACAATCCTATCATTATTTAAATATAAATTTGCACTATACATGACTATAAAAAAAAAAATAGTAGTAATCCAGGCAAGAGGTGGATCAAAAGGAATTCCCCGAAAAAATTTAAGATTGCTTGGAGGAAAACCTCTTTTGTATTATTCCATTAAGAATGCATTAAATTCCAAATACAACTTGGATGTCTTTGTTTCAAGTGAGGATGAAGAAATATTAAATACCGCACAAAAATTTGGAGCAAAAACACATAAAAGAAATCTAAATATTGCAGATGAAATAATTAGAAAAGAATTGATATAAACCTTATGATAGGTAAAATTAAAAAAAATATTCGCAATTATTATGACAATAAGATAGCATATAGCAAATTTGGAGATTGGTTTTATCTACTTGAAAATAGAGATAAAACAAATCCAGTAAATGAGAATTTCACTAAGTACTCGGCAAGCGGTGATACATCAAATATTAGTTTTTTAATTGGCACGCAATCTCAGGGATTATTATTATACAATAATGGAGAAATTACTATGCTCTTTAAAGAGAATGGCTTTTATGGAATCACTAAATTATCAGATACTTTTTATGCATTTCACAAAACAGGAATGCATGGAAATATTATTTCATTCAGAATAGAAAAAAACAAAGCTATAGATATTAGTACAGTAATAAAAGGGCTTTCAAGAGGAATACATCAGATTGATTTTATAGGACAGGATTTATATGTTACGAATACTTATGATAATTCAATCTTAATATATTCCAAATTGGTTTCAAAACATAACTTACACTGGAAAGATTATAATAAAATAATTTACCCCAACGGAAAACTACAAAACGGAAGAAAATCATCAAACTACAACCATTTCAATTCATTATTTAAATACAAAAATAAAATTTTCCTCATTGCCCACAATGAGACTAAAAAAACTAATAGATCAAGTGAAATATTCACTCTTAACGATATCACCCTTAAGACTTTAGACATAAAAAAGATAGATGGGTCAAATTGTCATAATATTTATATTGACAATGAAAATAAGATGTTTTGCAAATCACATGAAGGAACTTTAAATATAAATGAACAAGATGTTATTTCGCATAAAAATATATTTACAAGAGGATTATCTGTCAATGATGAATATATAATACTTGGAGGCTCAGATATTCAACCTAATAGATTAAAAAGAGAAAAAACAAATGGCTATATTTATATCTATGACTCACAACTTTCATTAAAACAAACTATCTTAATCCGAAACACACAAATTCAAGAAATTTATATGGAAATTAGTGAAAAAAAAATGAGTAACTTTAGCAACAACTAATTTCACTACTTCATTCGAAAAAAATGAAAATAATAAAACCAAATTTTATCATTATTGGTGCAATGAAAGCTGCAACAACTTCACTATATACATATTTAAAACAACACCCTGATATTTTTATGACATCAATTAAAGAACCAAAGTTTTTTAATAATTTAAATAAAGACTCAGTATTTAAACTACAAGGAAAAGGGCTTGTAAAAATAAAAACAATGGAGCAGTATCTGAATCTTTTTCAAAAAGCAATAAATGAAATCGCGATTGGTGAAGCTTCTCCTTCTTATATATTTGACAAAGACTGCCATATACTAATCAAAGATAATCTACCTAGAGTAAAAATTATCGCTATATTAAGACAACCCGTAGAGAGGGCCTACTCTAACTTTCTTCATGCTAAAAGAGCTGATCAAGAAAAAGAGTCAGAATTTGAAAAAGCTTTCACTGAAGAAAATAAAATGTTAAAAAAAGGAATAAAGACACATTATTATTTAGAGAAAGGATTTTATTACAAACAACTTAAAAGATATTATGCTGTATTCCCAAAAGAACAGATAAAAATAATTCTATTTGAGGATATTATTAAAAGTCCAGAAAAAATTACACAGGAAGTATTTAAATTTTTAAATGTTGATTCGTCATTTATTCCTAACACATCAAAGAAAGCAAATGTATCTGGAGTTCCAAAAGGGACACTTGGATGGATTATAATGAAACTTAGGAAAAAAAATCTAATGCCTAATATTGAATTCAGTAAGATATATCCTGAATTTATAGTTAATTTAATTCTAAATACAATCTACTCTAAGCCTAAAAAAATTAGTAATAAATTAATTAAAAAACTAACAAAACAGTATTATATAAAAGATATTAGAAAACTAGAAAAACTGATAAATAAGGATTTATCTATTTGGATGTAATCTTATAATCAACACTTACAAAGTATTTATCAAAATATCTCCTACTTTCTCTTTATCAAAAAAATCACTAATACTAATAATACATAACTCTAAAAAAAAACCATGATTTTACTAAAAATAATCAAAAAAGGACTTTCACTATTTTATACTTATCTTGTAAAAAGAAAAGCTAAAAAGTATGGCTCTCTAATAAAAGTAAATTCTTTAAGTTTTGTAAGTAAAACCACTACACTAGGAGAAAATGTAAGTTTTAATGGAATACGCATCTCAGGCTGTGGGAATGTAATAATTGGAAACAACTTTCATTCTGGAAAGGATTGCTTAATCATCTCCCAAAACCATAATTTTAATCATGGTGAGAAAATCCCATATGACGAGTCATACATATGTAAAGATATCATAATTGAAAACAATGTTTGGTTAGGAGATCGAGTTATTGTATTAGGTGGAACTAGAATTGGAGAGGGAGCAATTATTCAAGCAGGAAGTGTAGTCGTATCAAACATACCTAAATATGCTATTGCTGGAGGACATCCTGCAAAAGTATTCTCAAATAGAGATATCGAACATTATAAAAGACTTAAACAGGAAAATAAATTTCATTAAATATTAATTACCCAAACGTTTTCTTATATCAACAACTATTTTATTTACGTCTTCAGAGATATGAAAAAATAACATTAATGGTAGAAAAATCAATACAATCAATCCAGATCTTAAAAGGATAGCATAAAATATATTATCCGAAAAAGGAATAATATTTACAATATAATAGGTGAAGATGATTAAGATAACCGCTTTAATAGTTTGAAAAGTAAAAGGCTGAAGGCCTATTTTTATCTTTACAAAAATCATTTTAAAAGTATTAAAGATAATAACTGATAATCCAGTTGCAAATGCAGCTCCGTTTATTCCTACAATATCATATTGAAATAAAGGACTGCTTTCCGGTATAAAAATATAATTAGATGAAATTGTTATTCCCAAAAGAATAATGTTTGAATACAGATCGAATCTATAAAACCTTGAATTAATAATAATTTGACTATTTACACCTGTAGCAATACTGTATAGTTTAGAAAATGAAATATATAATACCACATATTTACCTCCCTGGAATTTATCTGGCAATAAACTTAACCCCTCATCAATATTTAACCAAACAGCTAAGAAAAGTAATCCTCCAAACAGTAATTGATTTATTGAAGACTTCTTATAAATATTATCTATTTTATTAAGATCATTATTCTCCCAAGCTTGTGCCAGCAATGGAGAAATAATTGATCCTATTGATCTAGCAGGCACTAAAATTATATTTCCAATAAAGAAAGCAATAGTATAATAAGCAACTTGTTTCAAATCCATCAGTTTTGCAATCATCATCATATCTACTTTCGAAACCAAAATAGAAGAAGCACCACCAAACAACACAAAAGCACCATATGTAAAAAGTTCTCTAATATTTATCTCATTAAACCTCATAGTTATTCTATATCTAAAATCCTTAAATATAGAGTAAGATAAAATTAGAACCATTGCTAAATAAATAGTGATATACAGATTTAAAAATGTTGAAAAATCAATATAATCAAACCAATGCAAAAACAATAAAATAATAGCAACGCCTTTTAAAAAAATCTCTCTTAGGAATATTGGAATCGTAGCGTTTAACAAAGATCGAGAAAGAGCTGAGAAAACCTCAAAAAAAGATATGAAGAACAACATAAAAAACACCAAATGGAAGTGTTTAGTTAGTAATTCATCTGCATTTATTATGTTTAGAAAAATATCTTTAAATACAAAATACGAAAACAATACTAGAAGAAAACCTATAATAGGGATAAGAAAAGTTAGTGTTATTAACTCATTCCTATTTTCAAATCTTGGAAAGAAACGAATGATCGTTTTCGGAGCGCCTAAGAAAGAAAAAGTAGATATTACAGTAGAATAAGCAATTATTATCTGAAGTAAACCAAGATGTTCAGGATGAGAATTAAATGCATTAGGGTAAAGAATAATTGTAGAAATAGCACCAAGGAATAAGCCAATATAAATATATATTGAATTTTTAATACTCTGATTTCTAACAATACCCATTAAATTAAAGTGTTTAAAAGGTTAGCTAAATCAATAGTTATTTTTTCTCTAGAATAACCTTCAAGATCAGGATATTGAGAATAAATACTAGTTTTGGTAAACAATTGTAATATATTATATTCTATGTCCTCTTTTTCATATGAGAAATACATTCCTGTGTTAGTTTTCTCAATCAATCTTTCAGCGTCACTTCTTATAGGTCCGAAAGCTAAAATTGGTTTTCTTGCAGCAAAATATTCAAATATCTTACCTGGATAATTCCCAATCCCACTTTTAGAATTAAATAACAAAAGTAATAATACATCAGCTTGATTGTACTGTTCTAAAACCTGTGCATGAGATAAGTAACCTAACTGTTTAACTTTTCCTTTTAAACAAGAGTAAGACTCAATTTCAGTAATAACTTCTGCATCAATATTTCCTGATAAATGAATCTCCAATCTACCATTGAACTCAGTATTCTCTTCACATAAACTATTGAGTGATTTCCATAAATATTTAGGATTTCTTAAATGATTTAACAAACCGTAATGTCCAATGATAAATTTATCATTCGTTTTAGGTTTTAGCTCAAAATCATCAGCATCATAACCATTAGTAATTAACTCCACTCTATTACCTCCTAAGCGTTTCAAATCCTTCACCCAAGTTTCGCTAACCGTTAAAGTTACATCAGCTGTTTGCAAAACTTCTCTTTCTAAATCCTTTTGCTTTTTCATTGAAGAATTATTAAGCTGAAATTCATTCAATAAATCCAATTCACTCCAAGGATCACGAAAATCAGCAATCCATTTTAAGTTAGGCATTGCTTTTTTTAAGCCCAATCCAATCAAATGCATAGAATGTGGAGGTCCTGTAGTTATAATATGATGAATATCTTCTTCTAATATCTTTTTAAGCAATACTTTTACTGAAGGCTTTACCCAATATATTTTAGGATCAGGAATAAATACATTACCTCTTACCCAATTTAACACCTTATTTTTTAGTGATTTTTTATTAGTAATAACTCCTGCACTTTGGGATTCACTCCCCTTACCAAACAACTTATCTTTTAAAGCATAAGGCTCCCAAATTGGTGACTTCCAAATTTTAGCTTCAGCAGGAATATCATTTAGCAAAGCTTGATCCTTAACTTCAAAATAAGGATTTTCAGGAGTATAAATAATTGGTTGCCAACTGTATTTTGGTAAGTACTTTGTAAATTTCAACCATCTCTGTACTCCTGAACCTCCGGCAGGCGGCCAATAGTAAGTAATGATTAAGACTTTCTTCATTAGGACTTTAATTCCTTAACCGAAACAAAAGCAAGTAGTAATAATAATATCACAGAAGATGCTAAAGCAATCCGTTCAGAAACATGATAAACAGCAGGCTCAAACTTAAACTCTATAACATTATTTCCTGCTGGAATCTTCATTCCTCTCAGTACAAAGTTTGCTCTAAAATGCGGTTTCAATTCTCCATCAACATAAGCGTTCCATCCTTTATCATAATAAATTTCTGAGAATATAGCTATTCCCTCTTTTACTGTAGTAGAATTGTATTTTAAATAATTTGGCTTGTAATCAGCTAAAGTAATACTTGCCCCAGTATTATCAAGTCCAACAACCATTTGCTCACTAAACCTAGTGTCAACAATTGCTGAGTTTGCAGGGTTAAATCCATCTAATGCAGCAATTTCAGCATCAGCATTCCCAACTATATTAATTTCATTTACAAACCAAGCATTTCCCATTGTTCCAGGATTTTGTTGTACCTGACCTTTTGGTGTAATAAAATACTTAGTATTTAACATATTCAGAACCGCCATATTTCCTTTTGCAATATGATTTTCAATCAACTCTTGGTAACGCTTTAACTTAGCACCATGGTACCCTCCAATTGATTTATGAAAGTAGGAAGTGCTTGCATCATTAAAAGTACTAACACTCTGATTAAACACTCTAAAGTTCGGATCCGTATCTCTTAAAATCTGTTGATCAGCAGCAGTTGCTTGATAAGGCACCTGTACCTTACTCTTTCTTGCAAAATTATCATCATTTAAATAACGCTTATTAACTGTCCACATATCAGCCAATACCAATATCCCAACAATAAAAATAACATATTTGTTACTAATTTTATTCTTTAAGAACATCCACATAGCTCCAAAAGTAAGGGTAATAAAAGTAAAGGAACGCCAAGCATCAGCACTTAAAAGCCCTGCTCTATCAGCCTGCAAAGCATCAATTGGCCAACCATTTTTAGCTAAATTAGCATCTTGTCCGCCCACAAAATCAAAAAATAAACTTGGAATTAATGCAAAAATTAAAGTCAATCCACCAGTTAAATAAAACGCATACTTTAACGCAACACTTTTATTAAATGAAGATGGAATTGATATTACAGCTGATGATTTTTTTATTATTGAATATACAAGGTAAATCACAGGAACTAAGAAGAAAATAATAGAATAAATAGACCCTATAGATAAAGAGCTAAAAGTTGGATTTAATAAAAGAGAGAAAACCACCCATAATAACAGTGCAAAATAATTATTAATTCGTAGAGTATTAGTATCAGATTCATCATTACTATTCAAAAATTTATTCAAGGCAACAAATCCTAAAAGAGGAAGGGTAAATTCTGCAATTACTAATATCATTGATACTGCTCTAAACTTATTATAGCCTGGGAAATAGTCCAAAAATAAATCAGTAAGAGGCATAAAATTTTTCCCCCATGCCAGCATGATAGACATAATAGTGGATAATAAAATCCAAACTCTCATTTCTGATTTTACAAATAGTAAACCAAAAATAAAAAGAAACATAACTATTGACCCAGCATAAGTAGGTCCTGAAGTAAAAGGCTGGGTACCCCAGTAAAGTGGTAATTGCTTAATAAGCTGCTTAGCATTAGGGGCTCTTTTTATTGCTTGATAAGTTTCTGATTCTGTAGTTAATTCTCCTTGTGAGGCACCACCATAAAAATTGGGAATTAGTAAAGTATATGTTTCAGCAATTCC
>Ga0209502_10002782_pt1 | contig 14271 bp, 10 predicted proteins | sample ArcticOcean_MG_C_10_FD_187442 | JGI IMG/M metagenome (GOLD analysis project Ga0209502, IMG submission 187442) | Marine microbial communities from western Arctic Ocean - ArcticOcean_MG_CB11_90 (SPAdes) (version 2) | ecosystem: Environmental > Aquatic > Marine > Oceanic | place: Arctic Ocean...
GAAATGCGCCATTATGATGAAAATCATCAAAAAAGAAATCTCCAATACATGCTTGTGGAGATGCTGCTTTTAAAGCAGGATGCGCTTCTATTGTAGAAACGGTTGCATAGTGCCCAGGATATGAAATTCCCCAAGTACCTAAATTACCGTTGTTGTTTTTAACATTATTCACTAGCCAATCAATGGTGTCATAGGTATCTGAAACTTCATCAGCTTCTTTTACAGTTTTATTAGGAATATACGCACGCATATTGTCGTAAACGCCTTCGCTCATCCAGCGGCCGCGAACATCTTGATATACTATAATATTGCCTTGTTTCATTAAATGAATATTCGGTCCTATTTTAGTTTTCATCTTTTCGTCTCCATAAGGCGCAGAACTATAAGGCGTTCTTTGCATTAAAATAGGATATTTTTTAGCAGTATTTTTTGGAGAATAGATGGTAGTATGTAATTTGATGCCATCTCTCATTGCAATTGTTACTTCCTGTTTTGTGTAATTATTTATTACATAACTATCCTCTTTGTTTTCTTTTGAAGAATTACAAGAAGTATATAGAAAAAAACTAAGAATAGCTAGTAGGATAAACTTTTTCATGTTGGTTTAGATTAGTTCCGATAAAGCTACGAAACTAAAAAGAGTTGATGAAAATTCTTTTGTTAAAATGATTTTTGAATATTTTTTAATGACTTAAAAAAACCTACGTTTCTTTTCTGCTATTGAAGAAAACAAGGAAAGTGTGCGGTTAATCGGAGCTAAAAAACTTTACAAATCTTTGTGTTTTTCTCTGTGCATCTTTGCAGTAAAACCCTTATTTTTGCAAACGATGCAAGATTCTAAAAAATTACAACTAACAGATTGGTTACCAACCACAAACAAGGAAGTTAAAATTCGTGGTTGGGAAGAATTAGACGTTATTTTATTTAGTGGAGATGCATATGTAGATCATCCTTCATTTGGGCCTGCTGTAATTGGACGTATTTTAGAAAGTTACGGTTTAAGAGTCGCAATTGTGCCGCAACCAAGTGTTCATGATAATTTGCAAGATTTTGAAAAATTAGGAAAACCCCGTTTATTTTTTGGTGCAACTGGTGGTTGTATGGATCCGATGGTGAGTAATTACACTGCAAGTAAAAAAAGTAGAGATAAAGATGCATATACCCCAAACGGTGATAAAGGTTTTAGACCCGATTATGCAACTTCTGTATATTCAAGAATATTAAAAGAAAAGTTTCCTGATGTGCCTGTTTTAATTGGTGGAATTGAAGCTTCTTTAAGACGTGTAACGCATTACGATTACTGGTCTGATAAATTATTACCAACTATTTTAGAAACTTCTAAGGCAGACATGTTGGTCTACGGAATGGGAGAACAACCTTTGCGAGAAATTGTAGAATTATTGCAGAAAGGAGTGCCTTTTTCTAGTTTAAAAAACATCAAACAAACGGCTGTTTTAATAGATCAGAAAACAGAAAAAATACCTGTTATAAAAGACTGGGAAGATGTAACTATTAATTCACACACAGCTTGCTTAGGCGACAAGAAAACATTTGCTTCTAATTTTAAGGTAATAGAGCAAGAGTCTAATAAATTAAAAGCACGAAGAATTTTACAGGAAGTAGAAGGAAAAACATTGGTCATCAATCCGCCTTTTCCTACGATGACAGAAAAGGAAATTGACGGATCTTTCGATTTGCCTTTTACACGTTTGCCGCACCCTAAATACGATAAGCGTGGACCAATTCCGGCGTTTGAAATGATAAAATTTTCTATTAACATTCATAGAGGATGTTTTGGTGGTTGTAGTTTTTGTACAATTTCTGCACACCAAGGAAAATTTATTGCTAGTAGAAGTCAAGAGTCTGTTTTAAAAGAAATAGATAAAGTAGCAAATATGCCAGATTTTAAAGGCTATTTGTCTGATATTGGTGGGCCTTCTGCTAATATGTATAAGATGAAGGGAAAAGTACAGTCTATTTGTGATAAATGTGTTGCGCCTAGCTGTATCTCTCCCGTAGTTTGTTCTAATTTAGATACCTCCCATAAGCCTTTAACAGAGTTATATCAAGCAGTAGATAAGCATCCGAAGATTAAAAAATCTTTTATTGGAAGTGGAATTAGACATGATATGTTAGTTCCAGAATTTAATAAAAATGCAGATCCAAAAGAATTGGACGCCTATACAGAAGAAGTAATGACAAAGCATGTCTCTGGTCGTTTAAAAGTAGCGCCAGAACATACTTCAGATCCTGTTTTAAAGTTAATGCGTAAGCCGTCTTTTAAATATTTTCATATGTTTAAAGAGCGTTTTGATAAAATAAATATTCAGAAGAAATTAAACCTACAATTAATTCCTTATTTTATCTCTAGTCACCCAGCAAGCGAAGTAGAAGACATGGCAAATTTAGCTGCAGAAACGAAAGATATGGGCTTTCAGTTAGAGCAAGTTCAAGGTTTTACACCAACACCCATGACGGTTGCAACGGTAATTTATTATTCAGGATTTCATCCGTATACATTAAAACCAACAAGAACACCAAAAACAAAACAGGAAAGAGAAGACCAACATAAATTTTTCTTTTGGTATAAAAAAGAAAATAAAGATTGGATTCGAAACACCTTAAATAAAGTGGGGCGTTCAGATTTATTACAGGTTTTATTGCCAGAAAATAATTCTTGGAAAAAGAATAAAACTGCTCATAAAACAGCACAACATACTTTTGATGATGCTATTCCTTTTAATAAAAGAAAGAAGAAGGTAAGCAGAGCTCCCAAAAAGAAAAGGAGGTAAAAATTTGGTTCTTATTAGTTTGGGAATTAAAAGAAACTAAACGTTTAATTAAATCCTTTCCAGAACTTATCCTAGCCTTTTGAAACTACAAAACAAGAAATTTTGTTGGGTATTAAATGGTGTAGTATGGTTTTCCGTAGTGCAATTCAGGGCATTAAAACCGTCTTGCATTAATGTTTTTAATTCAGTCTCATTATACTGTATTATTTCTAGCCCACTGCATTTAAAAGGTCCTTTTTTAGAGAAGGTACCAATGGCTAAGAAGCCACTTACCGCTTTTTTAGCTGTTGCTATGTAATGTTGTATTTGCGCAGGCGCAGTAAGAAAATGAAATGCTGCACGGTCATGCCAAATATCATATATAGTATCTGTTTCAAAGGTGGTAATGTCGCATACAATCCAATGTACCTGTGCTGCCTTTGCCCCCAATCTCTTTTTTACTTTCTCTAAAGCTTCTGCAGAAATATCTAATACGGTAATGTTTTTATAACCTGCTGCTAGTAGATAATCTACAAGCTTGCTGTCTCCGCCACCAATGTCTATGATTTTTGCAGTTTTTGGTACTCCAAAAGAATTGATAAGATTCAGCGAGGTATTGGGTTTTTCTTGCGTCCAACTTACTTCGTCTGCATTTTTAGTTCTATAAACGTGGTCCCAATGTTCTTTTTTTTCTAATTTCATAATGGTATTGCTTTCTAATCTTAGTCATGCAGCGTGCGGAACGAAGTTATATTTTTAAATGCACAAACAAACGAAATTATTTTAGAAAAACTATCTTTGATTTTTAAAAGGGTAATCTTTCAATACAAGAATTATGAACATAGAGAATGCACAGCAGCAAGTAGATAATTGGATTAAAGAGCACGGAGTTCGTTACTTTAATGAGCTTACAAATATGGCGCAATTAACCGAAGAGGTTGGTGAAGTTGCCCGCATTATTGCGAGACGTTATGGCGAACAAAGTGAAAAGGAGTCTGATAAGAACAAAGATTTAGGCGAAGAATTGGCAGATGTGCTATTTGTTGTGTTATGTTTGGCAAATCAAACAGGTATTAATTTACAAGATGCTTTTGAAAAGAAATTAGATATTAAAACAAAACGCGATCACGATCGCCATCATAATAATCAAAAATTAAAATAACATGACTTTTATAGAAAAAACTAGACAACCGCTTTTTTGGAACAACGTTAGAAAAGTAACCATTCCTTTTTTTATAATGGTTGTTTTAATCTCTTTACTTTTAAATAGTTGGGAAGCTATTTTTGCTGGAAATTTTGATTTGGTAAATGAAGTAAATTTCAGCAATGGAAAATGGATGAACTTTTGGGGATTTAAAGCCTTTTTAAGTCTCTTTTATGGAATTTATGTAACCAATAAGAAAATGAAATAATAAAAAAAAAGCGACTTAAAAGTCGCTTTTTTTTGGTTTATAGTAATACGTTAATCCAACTGAATCAAATCAATATCGCTTTCTTTCACTTGCTTGTTTAAAGCAGAGACGCTCGTTTTAAATAATGCATTTAGCTTTGCCAATTCTGTATTAATCTCTTTTGTAATATCGTTTTTAAAATCTATTGCCTGCTGTGTAGGGGCATAGTTACCTATTCTAGTTAACGAGTTTAGATGTGCTAATTTGTTATTCAAACGAATTGGAAAGTTTAAAGGATCTTGCCCACTTTTAGATTTTGTTTGGTACAACGTTTCTTCAATCTTCGTTATCTTTTTCACCAAAGTATCTGCATACGTTAACAACGCTTTGTACTTTTCTTTATTTTTAATAGATTTCTTTAAAAGATTAACCTGACTCCTAACTTTCTTTACCTTTTTTAATGCTTTATGAATCTCAGTCATTTTTAAGTTAATGTCATTAATAAAGTCGAACTGCATTTTCATTTCACTCATAGAAGCCTCTGAAGTAGGGTTTCTTATAATGGTAAAGTTTTGCTTTGCGGTCTTACCATTTACAGATAATATTACTTTATAAGTTCCTGGCAATGCCATTGGGCCGCTTAGAGAAGCCCACCACAAAATCATTCCTTTTACTTTTTCTGCACCCGGATACATCATGTTCCAATAGAAAATATTGTTACCATCTTCCATTTTTAACTTTTCCTCTTTCTTTTCTTTATTCGGTTTGGTACTGTATTTTTTAATGAAGTTATCATTTGCATCATAGAAAGAAAGCGAGATGGTATCTTTCTCATTTTCTTTTTTAATGAAATAATTTACAGCAACACCACCGGCATGGTTCGTACCTGCTGTTCTCGAAGTTTTACCGTTTCCACCACTCATATTATAGGCGTTTTTTGGTTGATATAAAACCATTTCTTGTTTACTGATGGTTTTATTTAGTTGATGCAACGGTGTTAAATCGTCAATAATCCAAAGAGATCTACCTTGTGTTGCAGCAATTAAATTATCGTTTTTAATAGCCAAATCTGTAATGGGTACAATTGGTAAATTTTGCTGAAAAGATTCCCAGTTTTTACCGTCATCAAAAGAAACATACATTCCTCTCTCTGTTCCTGCATACAACAATCCTTTTCTTTTAGGATCTGCTCTCAATGCTCTTGTAAAACTTTCATCTCCAATTCCGTTGGTAATTTGTTTCCAAGATTGTCCATAGTTCTCTGTTTTGTAAATATAAGGTCTGTAGTCTCCAGACTTGTATTTTGTACCTACAACATATGCACTACCTTTTACAAACGGATTTACTTCAATGCAGTTAATCATCATCCATTCTGGCATTTTCTTAGGCGTTACATTGTCCCAGGTTGTGCCATTGTTTTTTGAAACATGTACCAAACCGTCATCAGAACCTGTCCAAATTAAACCGGGTTCTAAAGCAGATTCTGTAGCTGCAAATATAGTTCCGTAATATTCTACACCGGTATTGTCTTTTGTAATAGGGCCGCCTGAAGCACCTAAAGTTTTAGGGTCGTTTCTAGTCAAATCAGGACTAATTAATTTCCAAGATTGCCCTTCATTTTCGGTTGTGTGTAAATGATTAGAACCTGCGTATAATTTCTTTTTATTATTCGGTGAAAAGAAGATTGGAAAATTCCATTGAAAACGGTATTTAAAATCTTCTGCTCCATGACCCATTGGGTCATCTGGCCAAACATTTACTGCTCTGGTTTCTCCTGTCTTATGATTTTTTCTAGTTAACAAGCCACCATAACTTCCACCATACACAATCTCATCATTTAAAGGATCTACTGCAATATGTGCACTTTCACCACCGGCAGTAGAGCTCCAATCAGACTCGGTAATAAATCTACCCGCAGTTCTATGGGAAATTCTTACCGTAGAATTGTCTTGTTGTGCTGCTAAAATTCTGTAAGGAAAATGGTTGTCTGTGGTAACTCTGTAAAATTGTGAAGTAGGCTGGTTCATATAAGTGCTCCAATTCTCACCAGCATCAAAAGAAACTTGTGCGCCACCATCATCTCCAATAATCATTCTTTGATTGTCTTCTGGGGCAATCCATAAGTCATGATGATCTCCATGAGGTGCATTATATGTTTTGTATGTTTTTCCGCCATCTGTAGATTTATGATATCGTACATTTAAAACATATAAAATATTTTCATCTTGCGTATCTGCATACAAACGTGTGTAATACCAAGCCCTTTGTCTTAACTTTCTTTCAGAATTAATTAATGCAAAGGTTTTACCAGCATCTGTAGATTTATAGACTCCACCTTTTTCATTTTCTATTAAAGCCCAAACAATGTTAGAATTTACAGGAGAAACGGCAACGCCACTAATTCCCCAAAGACCATCTGGCAATCCTTTATTTGTAGAGATATTTCTCCAAGTTTCTCCTTCATCGGTACTTTTCCATAGCGCAGAACCATCGCCACCAGACGACAAACTATAAGGTGTTCTTCGAATATTCCAGGTAGTTGCGTATAATATTCTAGGATTATTAGGATCTATTATTAAATCTACAACACCTGCATTTTCATTAGAAAATAATACTTTTTTCCAATTAGTACCGCCATCAGTAGATTTATAAACACCTCTTTCTTGTGTGGGTTTGTATAAATCTCCCATAACACCTGCAAAAACAATATCTGGGTTTGTAGGGTGAATTCTCATTCTAGGAATATGTCTTGAGTTTTTTAAGCCAATATGTTTCCACGATTTCCCAGCGTTTTCAGATTTCCAAATTCCGTCTCCAGAAGAAACATTTCCACGAACGGTTTTTTCTCCCATTCCAACATAAATAACATTATTATCAGATTCAGAAACAGCAACTGCACCAACAGAGCCTCCAAAAAAATCATCAGAAATATTCTGCCAAGTATTCCCAGCATCATTTGTTTTCCACACACCACCGCCAGTTGCACCCATATAAAAGAGGTTTGCTTTGCCAGAAACTCCTGTAACTGCTGCACTTCTTCCGCCTCTAAAGGGTCCTATATTTCGCCATTCTACAGCACTAAAATATTCGCTAGAAACTTTGGTACTATTTTTTTGTGCATTAACTTTGGCGTTTAAGGATAATAGTGCAAAAATGATGAGAAGAACGTATTTTTTCATGACGGTTATTTAAAGAATTAAAGTTTAAAAATAAGAAATAAAATTAGGTTTTAGAATGGACATATTGTTAAATGTTTTAAGGGATACCAAAATAAACGAAGAAATTACCATTTCTGGTTCTAAAAGCGAATCGAACAGGTTATTGATTTTACAAAATCTATTTTCAGAAATTTCTATTGAAAATTTATCAGATTCAGACGATTCTATTCACATGCAACATGCACTTTCAACAAAAGATGAGGTTGTAGATATTGGGCATGCAGGAACGGCAATGCGTTTTTTAACTTCTTATTTTGCTGTAAAAAGTGACAGAGAAGTGGTGCTTACAGGTTCTGAAAGAATGCAAAACAGGCCCATAGAAATTTTAGTAAATGCCTTAAAAGATTTAGGTGCAGATATTTCTTATGAAGCCAAAGTTGGGTATCCGCCAATAAGAATCAAAGGGAAAAATAATATCAAAGAGAAAGTTCAAATTAATGGAAACGTAAGTAGCCAGTATATTTCTTCTTTATTATTAATTGCCTCTAAATTAGAAAATGGCTTAGAAATAGAATTGGTTGGTAAAATCACATCCATTCCGTACATTAATATGACGTTAAGTTTATTGAATCAATTAGCAATTGAAACTAGGTTTGAAGGAAATATTATAAAAGTTTTTCCGAAGGAGGCAATACAAAAACAAACAGTTGTAGTAGAATCTGATTGGTCTTCTGCAAGTTATTTTTACTCTATTATAGCATCTGCAGCAATAGATAGCTCAATTAAGTTATCTGCTTATAAAGAAGAAAGTTTGCAAGGAGATTCTTGCTTGGCAGAAATCTATGCCCATTTTGGTGTAGCAACTATTTTTGGGAAAGATTGTATTACCTTAAAAAAAGAAGGTAAAACCAACCCAGAAACTTTAGCGATAAATCTTAAAAATGCGCCAGATATAGCGCAAACCATTGCAGTAACTTGTTTTTCTGAAGGAATTTCTTGTAATTTAACAGGTTTACACACTTTAAAAATAAAAGAAACAGACCGTTTAGAAGCTTTAAAAGAAGAATTAACAAATTTAGGAGCTTTAATATCAGTAACCAATGATAGTTTACACTTAGAGCGATCATCAAAAATAAACGAAAACATTGCTATAAAAACATACAATGATCATAGGATGGCGATGGCATTTGCACCTTTAGCACTAAAGGTTCCTATCAAAATTTTAAATGCAGAAGTTGTTACAAAATCGTTTCAAAAATTTTGGGATGATATGCAACAAATAGGTATTAAAATAGAAGAACTTTAAATTAAAGGGCGAAACACTTGACAACGCCTATCTCGATATCGTATCTTCGCAGCTTTTAGAAGATATAAATATATGAAATTATCCCATTTTGAATTTGAATTACCAGAAGAATTGTTAGCAATTTATCCTGCTGAACATAGAGATGAATCTCGCTTAATGGTATTGAATAAGGCCGAAGGAACTATTGAACACAAACAATTTAAAGATGTTATTAATTACTTTGAAGAAGGTGATGTAATGATGTTAAATAACACCAAAGTATTTCCGGCTAGAATGTTTGGAAATAAAGAAAAAACAGGTGCTAGAATTGAAGTTTTCTTATTAAGAGAATTAAATGCTGAAAATAGATTATGGGATGTTTTAGTAGATCCTGCAAGAAAAATTAGAATTGGAAACAAATTATTTTTTGGTGAAGATGATAGTTTAGTAGCAGAGGTCATAGACAACACAACTTCTAGAGGTAGAACTTTACGTTTCTTGTTTGATGGTTCTTATGAAGAGTTTAGAGCAAAGTTATTAGAATTGGGCCAAACGCCCTTACCAAAAGCAATTGCAAGAGAAGTAGAAGCTTCAGATAAAGAAAGATATCAAACTATTTTTGCAGAGGATGAAGGTGCTGTAGCCGCGCCAAGTGCAGGTTTGCATTTTTCTAAACATTTGTTAAAACGTTTAGAAATTAAAGGAGTAGATTTTGCGAAAATGACTTTACACGTTGGTTTAGGAACCTTTAGTGCAGTAGAGGTAGAAGATTTATCTAAACATAAAATGGATTCTGAACAAATTGTTATTCCGGAAGCGAGTGCTGCCATGATTAATAAAGCAAAGAAAGAAAAAAGAAGAATTTGTGCTGTAGGAACTACAGTAATGAGAACTGTAGAGTCTTCAGTTTCTTCGAAACAAGAATTGAAAGAATTTGAAGGTTGGACAAATAAATTTATTTTTCCTCCTCACAAATTTAATATTGCAAACGCAATGATTACAAATTTTCACACACCAAAATCTACCTTGTTAATGCAAGCAGCAGCTTTTGGAGGGTATGATTTTGTAATGGATGCATACAAAGTAGCAATTAAAGAAGGCTACAGATTCTCAACATATGGAGATGCAATGCTAATTATATAAATATAAGAATTGTGAAATTCAACTATTTAAACTGACGCTTGATTTAAGTGTCAGTTTTTTTATGCATATTTTTGCAATGGGTTTTATTTTAAAACAATTAATTTTTTAATCAATCTACCTTGAATAAAAAGAAAGACATACGAGCATTAACAAAAGAAGAATTACGGTTTTTCTTTGTTGAAAATAATGACCAAGCATTTCGTGGTAATCAGGTTTATGAGTGGCTTTGGAGTAAGTCTTTGCATACTTTTGAAGACATGACAAACATTTCTATAGAAACCAGAGAAATGTTAGAAGCAAACTTTGTTATCAATCATATAAAGGTAGATTCCATGCAAAAAAGTAAGGATGGAACCATTAAAAACGGAATTAAATTACATGACGGTTTAATTGTCGAATCTGTTTTAATTCCAACAGAAAAGAGAACAACGGCCTGTGTTTCTAGTCAGGTTGGTTGTAGTTTAGATTGCAAATTCTGTGCAACTTCTCGTTTGAAAAGAATGCGAAATTTAAATCCGGATGAAATTTATGATCAGGTTGTAATTATAGACAAACAAAGTAGGTTGTATTTCAACCATAAATTATCGAATATTGTTTTTATGGGGATGGGAGAACCCTTAATGAACTATAAAAATATGATGAAATCGATAGAAATGATTACCTCTCCTGAAGGCCTAGGAATGTCTTCAAAGAGAATTACAGTCTCTACTTCTGGCGTGCCAAAAATGATTAAAATGATGGCAGATGAAGAAGTGAAATTTAATCTAGCAGTTTCTTTGCATTCTGCAATAGATGAAGTTAGGACATCGATAATGCCCTTTAATGCAACTTTTCCACTTAAAGATTTGAAAGAATCTTTAATATATTGGTATGAAAAAACAGGCAGAGCAATTACCTATGAATACATCGTTTGGGATGGTATTAACGATAAAAAAGAAGATATAAAGGCCCTGGTAGCATTCTGTAAGGCAGTGCCTTGTAAGATTAATTTAATAGAATACAATCCTATTGATGATGGCGAGTTTCAGCAAGCACATTCTTCGGCAATAAATAACTATATTTCTAATTTAGAAATGCATGATATTACTGTGAATGTAAGAAGAAGTAGAGGTAAAGACATCGATGCTGCGTGTGGACAATTGGCAAATAAAAGTTAAACTGTTTTTAGTTTGTAATCATAAAAAAAAACCAAAGAAAAACACTTCTGTTCTTCTTTGGTTTTTTTTGGTCTTTTAAAAATAGAAAAGGTGTACGAAGCGTTATTTTTTTTAAAAGTGTATTGTATTTTTGATCTTAAGGCTCAAGTATGTGTTTTTCAAGCCTGGCACAAATTTTCTAAAAGAGGATTTATTTTTTTCTAAAAAGCATTATAAAACGCAATCCGAAAGGTTTACGTTTTATAAAAACTAAAAAGTAGCTTTTATTCTTTAATAATCTTATAAGATCCAAAAGTACCATCCACCTTTACTTGAACGCTGTATAACCCAGATTGTAATGAACTAATATCTATAGCTGCATTTTTTACATCTGGAGTATTTGTATACACTTTTTGTCCTAGGATATTAAATATAGTAATTACTTCTACCTTATATGTAGAGGTGAAATTCAATTCCTTTTGCACAACTGTAGGAAATAATTTAAATCCTTCAATTGCATTTTTATCAGTGGCTAAACTTGGGTTTGACATCGTCGTAAGACTCATTTCTACTGATCCTGTAGCACTTCCACCTGCATTTAGTGGGACAACCATCCAATAATACGTTGTAGAATAAAGATTGCCTGTTATATTTACAGCCGTATTGGATACAGTTCCTAAAGATGTCAAACTTCCAGAAGTATTTCCCCAGAATACTTCATAACTAGTTGGGGCATCACCTGCAGAAGGCAAATCCCAAGAGAGAGCAATTGCTCCAGTATCAGCAGTCATTGCAACGTCTATTGCACCGTTTGCTGGAAGTAGATTTTCAGCAATATTTGGTGCAGTAGCATTTTGGTTATTTAAAGAGAAATTGTCAACAAGCCAACCGTCGCCATAATTTTGTTCTAAAACCCAAGCAATATAAATGTTCTGACCTTCATAAGCAGATAAATCAACAGTTCTTGATCTTGATCCATTAAATACTTCTGTAGCCGATAATGAGCTTAACGAAGTAAACGTACTGATATTGGTTTGAGAGGTTGTAGACACTCTAACACTCATGGCTGTTGGCTCATACGCTGTTGTATATAATGTTTGCTCATAGAAGCCTAATGATGAGTTAGTAGCTGTAATACTTGTAATCGGACTTACAAGCCAGTCTTCTGTGACGCCACCTGCATTTTCATCAGAACATATCATATAAGGATTTGCAGTTCCACCTATACTCCAGTTTTGCGCTGTACCTAGTCCATTAACACCTATAAACGTTGTCCAATCAGCAGGCAAACCATTAGCAAAATTTTCAGGAAACTGAGCTCTCACAGAAAACGTGAGGGTTAAAAATAAAAATAGCAAAGTAATTTTTTTCATAGTATGAAATATTTAAATGATTAATTTTAATTCTAAATTACATTTATTTAATTAAATACCAAAATTAGTTGTCAGTAATTTATTTTTTTGGCATTTTTATGTTACTATTAGAGTGTATTTATACTTTTGTTTATGATTATAATAATATTAATTTTTTAGATTGTTATACTTTATTTTTAATGTATTTACCTTTTCTTTAAAGATAAAAATAATCAAATCGCCTTTTCCAAATTGGAAAATACCCATATCTTTGAGGTTCTATGAAAACAGTAGAACTTATAAAACATCCTATTAAAAATGAAATGGAGCTCTTTGAAGAGAAATTCAAGGATTCTATGCTTTCAAAAGTCCCGCTTCTTAATAGAATTACGTATTATATTGTTCGTAGAAAAGGAAAACAAATGCGACCAATGTTTGTTTTTTTAGTAGCAAAAATGGTTTCTAATGGAGGTTTTGATGAAAGAACCTACAGAGGTGCTGCCGTTGTAGAACTAATTCACACTGCCACTTTGGTGCATGATGATGTTGTTGATGACAGTAATATGAGAAGAGACTTTTTCTCTATAAACGCACTTTGGAAAAATAAAATATCAGTATTAGTAGGCGATTTTATGTTGTCTAAAGGATTGTTACTCTCTATTGATAATAACGATTTTGATTTATTGAAATTAATTTCAATTGCCGTTCGTGAAATGAGTGAAGGTGAGTTACTTCAAATAGAAAAAGCAAGAAAATTAGATATTACAGAGACTATTTATTTTGAAATCATTAGAAAGAAAACAGCTACCTTAATTGCTGCTTGTTGCGGAATTGGTGCAGCTTCTGTTGGTGCAAATCAAGACTGTATTCGTAAAATGCGAAAATTTGGAGAGTATATTGGTATTGCTTTTCAAATTAAAGATGATTTATTTGATTACTCTGAGGCCAAAATAGGTAAACCAACAGGTATCGATATTAAAGAGCAAAAAATGACATTGCCTTTAATTCATACTTTAAATACTTGTTCTAAGAAAGACAAAGCTTGGCTAATTAATTCTATAAAGAAACATAATAAAGATAAAAAAAGAGTAAAAGAAGTAATTGCTTTTGTAAAAGAGAATGCCGGTATAGAATACGCAATTACCAAAATGAACGATTATAAAAACAAAGCACTTGCAATACTAAAAGATTTTCCAGAATCCGAGTATAAAAAATCTCTAGAAACAATGATAGATTACGTTGTAGAACGAAAGGTTTAATTTGTTTGCTATTCTTAGTTATTGCTAAATACAAGTGTTTTGAAGCTGTTTTACAAAAGTAACCTAGAATCAAGAATTCTATAAATCTATGAGTTCTTCTAAAAATCCTCTAGAGTTAGACAATCTAGGTACTTTATGTTGCCCACCTAATTTATTTTTTTTCTTTAACCAGCTATAAAATAAACCTTGCTTTGCTTGGTGTACTTTTGGTGCCATTAGCGTAATGTTCAAATAACGCTTGGCTTCATAATCTGAATTTATAGATTTTAAGGCATGGTCTAGAACTTCAGAAAAATAGCTTAGAGAAGCTGGTTTTTCAATAAATTCTATAATCCATTCATGGCCGCCTTTTTCTTTACCTTCCATGAAAATTGGTCCAACAGTATAGTCAGAAATCGTAGCTGCCGTTTTCTCACAAGCTAACTTTAGAGCATCTTCAACATTTTCTATATTTAGTTCTTCACCAAAAACATTTATATAATGCTTTGTGCGTCCCGTGATTTTAATTCGATACGGCTCTAAACTTGTAAAACGAATGGTATCTCCAATCAAGTAACGCCACAAACCTGCATTTGTAGTAATAATTAAAGCATAATCTGTATCTTTTTTAACATCAGCAAGTGTTATTGTTTTTGAGCTTTCTCCATTGTATTCATTCATTGGAATAAACTCATAGAAAATACCGTAATCTAACATTAAGAGCAATTCTTTTGACTTGTCTTTGTCTTGAATGGCAAAAAAACCTTCAGAGGCATTGTAAATTTCGTAGTATTTAA
>Ga0209502_10002803_pt1 | contig 14197 bp, 15 predicted proteins | sample ArcticOcean_MG_C_10_FD_187442 | JGI IMG/M metagenome (GOLD analysis project Ga0209502, IMG submission 187442) | Marine microbial communities from western Arctic Ocean - ArcticOcean_MG_CB11_90 (SPAdes) (version 2) | ecosystem: Environmental > Aquatic > Marine > Oceanic | place: Arctic Ocean...
AATTACACTCACGTTTGAGTTACCAGTAAATTATATGGTGGGATAATTCATGGCTGTCAATAAACATTTTCATACAAGTGGCGCTTCTGCCATTTCAGCTGAACAGTCATTATACGCTGATTTGGTTACAGAGGCAATTCAGATTCATGGGCATGATGTATATTATCTTGACCGCACACTTGTTGCAGAAGACACAGTGCTTGGTGAGGATTCTCTATCCAAGTTTAACACCCAATCCCTTATCGAAATGTATATGGAAGATTCTGGTGGCGGATATGCTGGAGAACAAGAACTGATGTCACAGTTTGGTTTGCAGAACCTTAGTGAAGCAACCTTCGTTGTAAGCAAAACACGGTTCCAAGAGAAGACAAAACAATTACAGATAGAAACAGGAACAGATTCAACATCATCTGGTTCTATTCAATTGGAATCTGGTTCATTCTCAACATCTAAACTAGAGGGTGAGATATTTTATATTGTTAATGAGACTGATGCGACTGATGCTGACAGGCCACTAGAGGGTGATGCAATTTATCATCCAACCCTCAAGAAACTATTTGAGATTAACTTTGTGGATCACGATGATCCTTTCCATCAGTTAGATAACAACCCAGTTTATAAGATGCGCTGCCGGTTGTTCGATTATGGTTCAGAGGCACTTGATACTGGTATCGCTGCGATTGATGCGATTGAATCTTCGTTGTCGGTTGCAAGTTCTGATCATCAATTAACTCTTGAACAAGCAACGGGAACAACTATTAATCAAGAGATCAGGATTAATCATGATATTAGTGAAAGTGGCCTACTGTTAGATGAGACAGATAGTGATAACATTATCGGTGAAGATGAAACCACACTTGGTGGTGAGAATATTCTACTTGAAACCGGCGGTGATGAGTTCCTTATACAAGAAGACTATATAATAGGTGATATGGACACAGATAAGACAGCTCAAAATGAGTTGTTTGAAACCTTGGATGATACGGTACTAGACTTCAGTGAATCGAATCCATTTGGTGATGCAGGGAGTGCAAATTAATGTTTGATCTAACAGTTTATAAAATGAAAATGGAGATGATATTATGTTAGGAACCCAATTCTACCATGAAACTATCCGCAACATAGTTGTGGGTTTTGGAACAGTTTTTAATAATATTCAGTTAGTTCGTAAGGACAACGCTGGAGTAATTCAGCAGACTATGAAGGTTCCTCTGGCATATGGCCCTAGGCAAAAATATCTTGTTCGTCTGAACGATGATGCAGACCTTACTAAAGCCGCAGCGGTTACGTTGCCGCGTATTGGTTTTGAGATTAGTGGTCTCACTTATGACCCCACACGAAAGTTGAATCGTGTTCAGAAGTTTAAGAAGGTTAAAGGTGATAAATCATCTCAACTTGACACTCAGTATATGCCTGTCCCATATAACATTGGTTTTCAGCTGTATGTTCTTGCAAAACAGTCTGATGATTGCTTACAGATTGTTGAACAGATTCTACCATACTTTCAACCAGATTACACAATTACGATGAATGATAATCCTGATATGGACGTTAAAAAAGATGTTCCTGTCATACTAAACAGTATTTCTTATGAGGATGATTATCAAGGAGATTTCACAACAAGACGCGCACTTATATATACTTTAGATTTCACATGCAAGTTCTATCTCTATGGTCCTATTACCTCTACTAAAGTCATCAAGACTGTACAGGTTGATCAGTATGCTGATATGCCGGATACTGCGCCGACACGGGAACAAAGACTTACTGTTACACCAGACCCATCTAGTTCTGACGCTGATGATGATTTTGGGTTTAATGAAGTGACATCATTCTTTACAGATGCAAAAAATTATAATCCAGTAACAGGTAAAGATGAGTAATTCTATCGATAAGGCACTTGGTGTAGTGGAAGGTGTTGTAACACCATTAACTTACCATGACGTTCCACTAGAATCTAAACCAATTATAACAATAGGTGATACTAATGATGATGATATTGAGAAAGATTATGAATTCCAAAGACAACAATTCTACAATTTGGTCGAAAGAGGAACAAATGCAGTGGACGGCATTTTGGAACTCGCCAAAGAATCGGACCATCCACGGGCCTACGAAGTCGCCGGAAACCTTATTAAACAGGTTGCGGAGGTCACTGAAAAACTTGGTGACTTACAGGATAAAATGAGAAAATTAAAAGAGGTGCCAAATAGCGCACCGAAGAATGTGACTAACGCATTATTCGTTGGTAGTACTGCTGAGTTACAGAAGATGCTAAAAGAAAAATAGAATAGTTATGGTGATAAATTATGAAGGTTAAGTATTTTCAACCTGATATTTTTAATGTAGATACCTTTTTAGAAAATAAAAAAATTGATCCTATTATTATGTCAGTTAAAATGATGACATCAGCATATATGCATGTAGATAGAACTGGCCTATTCAATCCGTTTAACATGATATATGACCCGATTCCTTCTGTTGGAAAATTCAGCAAGACGTTTGAGGATTGTTGTATGGATGCCGCAACAGATTTATGGAGGTTGGAAAAACCCATAGAGTTATTCTGGAGTGGTGGAATTGACAGTAGTAGCGCTTTGGTTGCACTGTTTGAAACCAAGTCTGAATCAGATGTTTTAAATATACGATACACTAAAGATTCTATTGTAGAGTTTCCTTTGATGTGGGAGACTATGGTAAAGGATAGAAATGATCCTTTACATGCTAAAGAAATGTTAGATGAATCTTTGTTTGAAAATGATAATATTATTAAAGTGACTGGTGAGTGTGGAGATCAGGTATTTGGCAAGCCAAATGTTTTACCAAAGCACCGGGCCGATACCTACCGTGGGATTAGCCGACATATAGACAAATTTGCTGACGATTGGGAAACCATTTTTGCATGGGAACAATCAATGTTTAGCCCCACGGTATCGTCGTGGTCTGCTCCATATTTCGCAGAACAAAAACGGCAGTTAGCTAAGATTCTATTTGCACAGGTAGATATTGCACCTATAGAAATTGTTACTATATATGATTTATTATGGTGGATTATATTTTGTTTCAGTTGGCAAGATATAGATAGCCGTATAATATTTACATATACAACAACTCCCCATTGTCAATCAACTTTCAGTTTCTTTAATACTGAAGATTTCCAGAGATGGGCAATGACCAATCATGCTAAAAAATATGAAAAAACTTTGCAAACACATAAACAACCAGCTAAAGATTATATAAACAAGTATATAAAGGATGAGGATTATAGAAAGAATAAGACAAAAGAAGTCTCTTTTGTTAATATATTAACAGATTCCACAGATGAGGAATATACATTGGAGTTTAGGGAGAGAAGGAGAAATAATCCAAAAGCTATAAAACTAGTTCTTGAAGACGGGCGATCTTGGAGAAGAAATGAGAAAGTGCCAGACGATATTTACAAATCTATTATTATATAAGGAAAACGAAAATGAAACGATTAATTATGGCTGTATTGATTTCAGCATCACTTACAACATTTACAACAACTGCACATTCAGAAAATTTTAATTATATTGTTGCTGGGTCTGTCTCTGGTGGTCATGCAAAGTGGGCACAACAAGTAACAAAACAATGGAATAAGTTTTTAAAAAATTACGGTCATACTATATCTTTGCGATATATTAAACAGCAAAGGGGTAAGAGAGGTATGGTTGAATTTGCAACAACTTACAAAGATAATCCTACAGTGTTATTACAACCAAAGGGAGCAATAAAATGGATTACAACTTCTGGTGGGTGGAAAGGATATGATCCTAAAAAATATATTACAATTGCTGGTCAACTTGAAGGAACATTTGTTTTTGTAAAAACTGAACTTCCAGATATTCCAGCAACTCATATTGGTGGTGGTGGAGAAACTATCGTAGATGCAATGGCTATGGTTATAATGCTTTGTGGTCCTATGGAGCTATCAGAAATCTTGCAATGTCAAAAGGAAAAACTCCGCCTTGTTTATGGGTGGAAGGGAAGTGGTCAACGTAGGAAAGCATATCTATCTAATGATATTCAAATAACAAGAGATGGGTTTGCACATATGAGAAAGACCTATAAAGACGAATTGAAGTCTGGTAAAACTAAAGTGTGGTTTTCTCATGGAATTGTTGATGGAAAATTGGGAATGATTGCTGACCCAAATTCTCCACACACTTTCTTTGATAAGGTGTATTATAAGAAATGGAACAAATTGCCTTCTGGTGATTATTTTAATGTTTACCGACAAACTGCAATGTTTCGTTCAGCATTTGGAAAACATATTATAGTTCATGCTAATAATCCACACTACTTAGACCTCGTTAATTCTTTTAAAGAAATGCTTGGGGATAAGGGTGCTAGAAAGATTTTAGATAAAAAACTTGGAGTCTACCCTTGGACAATTGGTAAGTCAACTGAAGAAGTTCATGATAGGGTTTGGAAATCTTTAGATAAAAAAAGTTTGAAGAATATGGAAATTATTCGTAGAACTTTTAAGGAAAATACTAATATAAATCCAAAATTAAATTAAATGGAACTAATACTCCAACAATCTGTATGGATTCAATGGGCCCTCATGCTTACACTTGGTTGTTTGTATGGGGGTCTTATTGGGTTAATTCCATCAGCAGGCCCAAGCAAAGCAGTTATTCTTCTTTATAGTATCATTGCATTTTTTGATGTTGCTGGTGCAGAATATCTCTTTGTTTTATTCAGTATTGCAACGGTAGTATCTTGTTCTATTGGAGATTCGTTTGCGGGGGTTCTTATAGGTATTCCTGGTGGAAGTGGCGCAGCAGCTACTATGGTTGATGGGTTTCCCCTTGCAAAAAAAGGGAAAGCATCTTATGCTCTATCCTCTGCAATATTTTGTTCAACTATAAATGGATTATTTTTTGGTGTAATAGGATTTGCCTTGTTTCCTTTTTACAAAGAAATAGGGGATGTTATAGGAACACCAGAAATAGTTGGTTTGATATTTACCTCTTTTGCTTTAATTTCTGTTGTAACTACTAAACATACAATGAGAAGTTTGACTGCTATTTCTGTTGGTTGTTTTTTAGCAACTATTGGTTATGCACCAGATGGAATGGGTGCGGTCAGAAATACTCTTGGTTGGGAATATCTTGAAGATGGCATAAGTCTTTTAGTTCTTGGTGTAGGATTATTTGCATTACCAGAACTTATTCAAGTATTAAAAGAAAAAACAGAGTGTGTTTATATTGACAAGAAGACACATAACGAACAGACTTGGCAAGGAATAGTATCTGTATGGAAACATAAGTGGTTAGCTCTTATGGGTGGAATTATTGGTTGGATAACTGGGTTGATGCCATCAACTGGTGGCGGTATAGGAGATTGGGCTGCTTATTCAGCAACGGTTGGTGTATCTAGGGGGGAGAAGTTTGGTGATGGTAATATTAAGGGTATCATAGGTTCAGAGGGTGCTAATAATTCTGGCAAGATTGGTGGACTATTACCTACAATTATGTTTGGGATACCAGGCAATAAAATGTATGCATATCTTATGGCTCTATGGGTTTATCTGGGGTTTGATGTTGGTACAACTGTTTTATTAGAGGATACTAAATTTATAGACCATTTGTTCTGGGGGTATATGTTGGGAACTGGAATATCTGGATTTCTTATGATTTGGTTTGCCAGACATGTATCTAAAATACTTTATATAAACCCGTTATATTGGGCTATACCTGTGATGGTTTTAATCGTTTGGTCGGTGCTGGCAAGTAATGGGTATATTAGTTTATGGGAAGATATATTTATGTTAATTTTGTTTGGTTTGTTGGGGACGATAATGAAAAATTATAAGTTTTCTCGCCCAGCCTTTCTTATGTCTTTTATATTATTTCCAAGAATAGAAAGTTCTTTAATACAGATGCAAGGATTGTATTTTTACAACGGGGTATATATTACTAATAGTATTTGGTGGGAGCATCCTATCTTAACAGTTTGTATACTATTAAGTGTTTCATTAATCTTATATGGACTTTTGAAAAAAGATAGAAGTATGGATTATGCCTGATTGGAGTGGAGAGAAATTTAACCTAAATATCATTATAGATTAAACTATGAAAGCGGTATGGAAAAGGAAAGATAATGTACGAATATCAATGTAAAATTGTCAGAGTAGTAGACGGCGACACCACAGACGTAGATATTGATTTGGGGTTCGGAGTTTGGCTGAAGAAACAACGAATTCGTTTCTATGGTGTGGACACGCCTGAGTCGAGGACTAGCAATAAAGAAGAGAAGGTCTATGGATTGGCTGCAAAACATTTTGTTGAGAACTATCTACCAAAAGGATCAACACAAGTTCTACGCACAAGGAAAGATGGCGTAGGTAAGTACGGACGCATTCTTGGTGAGTTCGTGGTGTTTGATGGTTCTAAGGATATGGAAACAACATTAAATAAATTACTCATTGATACACATAATGCAGTTGCATATTTCGGTCAATCTAAGGATGATATTGAAGAGGAACATATAAAGAATAGGTCATTGGTAAAACTCGATGGCAAAACCTGACACTGACCCACAAACCTACGCTGGTAATCCAAACCTCAAGAAGGCCAATATTCAGCAGTCTTGGACAAAGGAACAACTTAAAGAATATTCCTTGTGTATGGAAGGACCACAATACTTCATAGAGAAATATGTTAAGATTGTTTCTCTGGATGAAGGTCTTATTCCATTTAAGATGTATGACTTTCAGAAGGAAATGGTAGGCACATTCCATAACAATCGTTTTACTATTTGTAAGCTCCCCAGACAGTCTGGTAAGTCTACTGTGATGATTTCGTATCTACTGCACTACGCATTGTTTAACCCATCTGTCAATATTGCTATCCTTGCGAATAAGGCAGCAACTGCGCGTGACTTACTATCACGTTTGCAACTTGCATATGAACATCTACCGAAATGGTTACAACAGGGAGTAATGAGTTGGAATAAGGGTTCTCTGGAGTTAGAAAATGGTTCGAAAATACTGGCGTCTTCTACTTCAGCTTCTGCTGTTCGTGGTGGTTCTTATAATATTATTTTCCTTGACGAGTTTGCATACGTCCCATCCAACGTAGCCGAGCAGTTCTTCAGTTCAGTGTATCCTACGATTTCATCTGGTAAGACTACCAAGGTGATGATTGTTTCCACACCGCATGGTATGAACATGTTCTACAAGTTGTGGGTGGATGCAGAGGAGGGTCGCAACTCTTACATACCCATTGAGGTGCATTGGAGTGAAGTTCCCGGTAGGGATGAAAAGTGGAAAGAAGAAACAATCAAGAATACCTCTCAAGCACAGTTCAATACAGAATTTGAGTGTGAGTTCTTGGGGTCTATCGATACACTGATTACACCATATAAACTTAAACAGTTGGCATATCGAGCACCTAAACAATCTAATGCTGGTCTTGATGTTCACATTCCGCCAGAAGAAGGTCACACATATGTTCTGGTTGCTGACGTTTCACGAGGAACAAAAAATGATTACTCAGCATTTGTGGTTATGGATGTTAGCGAGATACCATATAGGGTCGTGGCAAAGTTTAGAGATAACGAGCTAAAACCTCTCATATTTCCTTCTAAAATATATGACACTGCGCGGGCATATAATCAGGCATATGTATTGATTGAGGTCAATGACATAGGAGAACAGGTTGCTAACGCTATGCAGTTTGATCTGGAGTATGACAACCTTATTATGGCTAGTATGCGTGGGCGAGCGGGACAAGTCATTGGAGCGGGCTTCAGCGGTGGTAGGGCGCAGTTGGGGGTAAGGACGACTAAAGCAGTTAAGAAGATTGGTTGTTCAAACCTTAAACAGTTGGTTGAGGATAATAAACTGATTGTTGAGGACTATGACATCATCAACGAGCTCTCTACCTTTATTGTAAAGGGTTCCTCCTTTGAGGCAGATGATGGGTGTAACGATGACTTGGTTGCGTGTCTCTTTATCTTTGCATGGCTTACGGACCAAACATATTTTAAGGAACTTACCAATAACGATATCCGAAGAGTTATGATGAATGAACAGCAGGATATGCTGGAACAGGATATGGCACCCTTTGGTTTTATAGTAAATGGTCTTGAGGATGAGAATATTGGTGAAATGGTAGACGAGTATGGAACTCGTTGGGCTCCTATTGTAAGAGACAGTTCTGGAAGTTGGTAATTACCTAAATAAATTCAATAAGATCATGATGTTTTTTGATATAGCAGTTGTAACAAAGGATAACAGATTGGTCAATTAGGTGGAATACCTCTTTGCGGCTGTCGTCACTAGTTCCAACTCTTTTAGATACTTTATGTATCTCTGCATCATGGGGCCAGAATTTGAGACAGACATGTTCAGATTCTCCACAGTGAATACATGATTTGTGTGTGAGAAATTCATTTAAAAGAAACACTCGTTTCTGATAATTTTTTCGTGAAACCTTTTTGATAGTGTCTTTATATTTTTCGTAATGGGGGTTCATAATTCTATTTATATGATATAACACTTATAAAAACTGAGTTGTGTAAAAGAGTGTTTTTATAAATATCAGTATAATAATAACAACTCTCTTAGTTAGGAGTAAAGACATGTCATTTCTAGTATCACCCGGCGTACACGTTAGGGAAATTGATCTTACAAATGTTATTCCAGCAGTATCCACCTCTATCGCTGCTATTGCTGGGCCGTTTGCAAAAGGTCCGGTTAGTGCTATTACTGCAATTAGTTCGGAAGAACAACTTTTACATACATTTGGTAAACCAAATAGTTCAAATTTCGAGTGGTGGTTCACTGCTGCAAACTTCTTGCAGTATGGTGACGCACTCCGAGTGGTTCGTGCAGAATCAACCATATTAAACGCTGGATCAACCAGTGCTATTCTTATTCGTGACGATGACCATTATGAAGCTAGTTTCTCAACGGGACAGGGCTCTAATGGTGATTGGACTGCTCGTACCGCTGGTACTCATGGTAATTCACTTGGTGTTGATATCTGTGCAAGCCCCGCAGCATTTTCACAACAACTTGGTTCTCTTAACCTAGTTAATGGTGCTGGTGCAATTGGTGATTTGGAAATCACAGTTGATGACCAAAATGCAACTGCCGCATCAATCGTAATCGGGGACATCATTCAGTTCTACGATGCAAGTGATATCGTTTCAGTAGTTAACGGTGCAATCACAGTTGCTTCTAAAACTCTTACTCTTGATGGTGGAACTGGTACTCTTGCAGTTGGCCAACGTGTGCTTGGTGCTGGTATCTCTGATGGTGACGTAGTGGTTAAGATTGCATCTGTAACTTCGCAGAGTGGTAGTGCTGGTTCGGTTATCGGCGTTGTTGTTTTAGATAAAGCAATCACAGTTGCCAACGATGTACCTCTGGTATTTTCAGCTGCTGCTGGACATGACAAAGTGGAATCGGGTAACATAGAATATGAAGTTACAGCAATTTCTTCTGAAACTCTAACCATTCGGGTTCTTGATGATGTATCTGGTGGCGGACTTCAGACGATTATTCCTGATAACTCTCTCATTCGTCGTCGGTGGCGTTTCAGTGATTTATTTAACAGTGTTCCCGGTACATCAGATTGGTCAACTGCTAATGCTCGCGGTGAACTAGATGAACTGCATGTTGCAGTTTATGATAAAACAGGTGACATCACAGGTTATGATGTTGATGTCGCAGGGCAACGTACAGCTGCGGTTATCGAAGTGTTCCAAGGTTTGTCTAAGAACTCAGCTGCGAAGACAATTCAAGGTGGTAATAATTACTACCCAGATGTTATCTTCCGTGGTTCTAACTACATCTACTGGACAGATCATAATTCTGCTGGTACTAACTGGGGCACAGATATTGCCACAGGTACGGACTTCACAGTAGTTCCCGGTGTTGCTATTGCCACTCTAACAGGTGGAACGGATGATTACTCTGTTACTGCTGGTGAACTTGAACTTGCATATGACAAGTTTGGTGATACAGAAAATGTTGATGTTAATCTTATTTTAGGTGGGCCAAGTTCTGGTGTCGCAGACACAGAAGCTGGCCAGGATACATTTGTAACAATGATCACAGACCTTGTTGAATTGCGTAAAGACTGTGTTGGGTTTGTTTCACCATACCGTGCTGCGGTTGTTGGTGTAACGTCATCCATTACACAGACAGAAAATATCAAAGACGCATTTAACAAAAACCCATCATCTTCATATATGGTATACGATAGTGGATACAAGTATACATATGACAAATACAACGATGTGTATCGATTTGTTCCTTTGAACGGTGACACTGCTGGTCTTTGTGCTTACACAGATAACGTAGCAGACCCTTGGTTTTCACCAGCGGGTTACAATCGTGGTAATGTTCGTAGTGCAATTAAACTTGCTTACAACCCAATGAAAGCAGATCGTGACATTCTCTACAAGGCACGGATCAACCCAGTGGTTGACTTCCCAGGCCAAGGTGTTACGCTCTTTGGTGATAAAACTGCTCTTGCTAGACCAAGTGCATTTGATCGTATTAACGTGCGTCGATTGTTCCTTGTTCTTGAAAAAGCAATTTCCACTGCTTCGAAGTACATGCTCTTTGAATTTAATGATGAGTTTACTCGCGCACAGTTTCGTAACATGGTTGAACCCTTTCTACGAGATGTGCAGGGTCGGCGGGGTATTTTCGACTTTAAGGTTATCTGTGATTCAACTAATAATACTCCAGAAGTTATTGATCGTAACGAGTTTATTGGTGATATCTACATTAAACCAGCAAGGTCAATCAACTTTATTACACTAAACTTCATTGCAGTTAGAACTGGTGTTGCGTTTAGTGAGATAGGAGGTTAATCATGTCAAACATAGATGATTTTAAAGCTAATCTAATTGGTGGTGGCGCAAGAGGTAACCAGTTTCGGGTAACCCTTACTCCACCAGCTGGTATCGCTATCGGACTTGATGTTCGTAGAACATCCTTTCTTGTAAAGGCAAGTAGTTTACCATCTACAGCTATTACGGAAATTCCGTTGAAGTTTCGTGGACGTACTATCTACATGGCGGGTGATCGAGCTGAACCAGAACCTTGGACAACTACATTCTATAATGATACTGACTTTATGATTAAAAATGCAATTGAATTGTGGAATAATGGTATTAATGATTTTGCATTAAATACTGGTGTTGTATCTACATCTGACTATCAGACCGACTTAACTGTTGATCAATTAGATCGTGACGATACAGTTCTGAAGACATATATCTTCAGAAATGCTTGGCCGACAACAAGTGGTGCTGCAATTCCATTAGATATGACTGCTGAAAATGCTGTTGAAGAATTTGAATGTTCTTGGAGATATCAACACTTTGAAGCTTCCGGCGTTAACTTCTAATTTAAACCTACTAAATAGACAGTAGGAGATATTAGATATTATGGCACAATTATTCGGCTTTACAATACAAAAGGCACAAAAGGATCAGGGGCCCCGTGAAAAAACTTTCACGGACTCCGATTCTGATGACGGCACTCAAGAGATTGCTGGCGGTGGTTTCTTTTCATCTGTTTTAGATACAGACGGACGGGAAAAATCTGACCTCGATCTCATTCGTCGTTACAGAGATATTTCAATGCAATCGGAGTGTGATGCTGCGGTTGAAGATATTGTTAATGAAGGTATTATTTCAAACCTTAATGATATTCCTGTTAATATAGATTTACATAATCTACCTTATCCCGAAAAAATTAAAAGTAGAATTAGAGCAGAATTCAGTGAAGTTCTGAGGCTTCTCAATTTTGGTGAAAAGGGTCACGACATTTTTCGTCGGTGGTATATTGATGGACGGATTTACTACCACAAACTCATTGATTCTAAAGACCCAAAGAAGGGGCTTCAACAATTAAGACATATTGATCCTACTAAGATTCGTAAGGTTAAAGAAACACAAAAAGACCCTGATCCAAAGAATCATGGTATTGAGATGGTAACAAAAGTAGATGAGTATTTCATCTATAATGACAAGGGGTTTGCAACCGCTGGCGGTGGAGGAAGTAACCAAGGAATTAGGATTTCTCTTGATTCTGTTGTGTATGTTCCATCAGGTCTACTTGATCACAACTCTGGCCGGGTTATCTCTTATCTACATAAAGCAATTAAACCAGTTAACCAGTTGCGTATGATTGAGGATGCGATTGTTATCTATCGTATCTCTCGCGCCCCTGAGCGTAGAATTTTCTACATTGATGTCGGTAATCTACCAAAAATTAAAGCAGAACAGTATCTAAAAGATGTGATGAATCGTTATCGTAACAAGCTTGTTTATGATGCGACTACAGGTGAGATTCGGGATGATAGAAATCATATGAGTATGTTGGAAGATTTCTGGTTGCCTCGCCGTGAAGGTGGTCGGGGCACAGAAATTACAACACTTCCCGGTGGTTCTAACCTTGGGGAAATAGATGATATAGTATACTTCCAACGAAAACTATACCGTTCACTTAACGTGCCGATTTCAAGACTTGAAGCTGAAAACGGATTCAGTATGGGAAGAGCATCAGAGATTACCCGTGACGAACTTAAATTTACTAAGTTTGTTCAACGGATTCGGAAGAAATTTACCCCCCTATTCACTGACCTACTCAAGACTAACCTACTCCTAAAAGGAATAATTTCGCCAGAAGATTGGCCTCGTATGCAAGAGCATATTCAGTATGACTTCATGGAAGATGGTCACTTTGCAGAGTTGAAAGATGCAGAACTTCTGAATGATCGTATTCAGACACTTGATAGCATTCAGTCTTACATTGGAACATTCTTCAGTAAAGAATATGTGTTAAGGAAGGTTCTAAATCTGACTGATGCAGAAATTAAAGAAATGCGTGATCAAATGGCGAAAGAACTTGATACTGATCCAATGGATGGTGGAGTTGCAATACCTGATGGTGGTGATGGTATCACAAGATATCCACAGGATGCAACTGGTGGTGTTATTGCACCGGAGGAGATGCCAGACTATGAAGACCCTGAGCAAGACGGTAAACCAGATGATGATCAGAAATTCGATAAAGGAGATAAATAATGGATAAAGATTTTGTAGATTCAATTGCGGCCGGTGATAATCTTGCCGCAGAAACCGCATTTAATGTTGCAATGGCTGCAAAGGTTGGTGATACATTGGAGATTAAACGCAAGGAAGTATCAAAGACTTTTGTTGGTTCTGGTGTAAAAACAAATGAAACGGATTGAAGAAATTTATGAGTCAACCGTTGTTGAGCGGGATGAACATAAGAAATCTAAGCAATATAAACGCCTTTCACCTAAAATGAAGGATGCTGTAGATAATTTATTTAAGAAAATGGATGCGAAACCTTCAGATTTCCTAAATAGTTTCGAAACAACTATAACCGATGTATCTAAGAAATATAAAGTCCCTGAGAAGGAACTTCTTGGATATTTTGAAAAAGAAATGTTAGCGATCTAGGGGAGAAGAATGGCTATTGTTGCAAGAGTACTCAGAGATACCGTTGTTAATGCGCCCGGCGCTGGCGGTACAGTTACGCTTAAGGTTGATATTGAAGATGATGCTGCTGCAAATGGCGCTATTTTAGATGGAAGTTCATTAGATGGTCATGCGAACGGTGCAAAACTACATATTGCCAGAATTTGGTGGGCATTGACTCAAGGTAGTGCTGATGATGATACTGGTCATGTAGAAATTCAAGAAGTATCTTCTGGAACAGATATTGTACAGATTAGACTTGCCGGAACTGGACACTATGATGGTTCTGCTGGCGTTATCCCCGGCACTGCTGCAAACACAACCGCAACTTCTAGTGACCATGAAATAACTACTTTTGGTACATCTGGATTTATTATAATTGAATTCAAAAAAGACGAAAACTATACAGCGTAGGGATAGAATAATGAAACTATTTTCAGAGGCAGTCGAAGACGTAGAGTACATCTGCGAAGCAAAAGAGGACGGTGGTAAAAACTACAAGATTCGTGGCGTTTTCATGCAAGCAGATATCAAGAACCGTAATGGTCGGGTGTATCCTATGGAAATACTTAATAAAGAAGTTACTAAATATAACAAAAATTTTATTAAAGAAAAACGTGCATTTGGTGAACTGGGGCATCCAGACGGGCCAACCGTCAATCTGGAGCGTGTATCCCATATGATTACGTCTTTG
>Ga0209502_10002806_pt1 | contig 14183 bp, 12 predicted proteins | sample ArcticOcean_MG_C_10_FD_187442 | JGI IMG/M metagenome (GOLD analysis project Ga0209502, IMG submission 187442) | Marine microbial communities from western Arctic Ocean - ArcticOcean_MG_CB11_90 (SPAdes) (version 2) | ecosystem: Environmental > Aquatic > Marine > Oceanic | place: Arctic Ocean...
ACAAGAATTGATAGAGTGTCCCATGAACCTGACCGAACTAGTATCCAAGAAGCGCCGAATTCGCCAAGTGAAAATGCTAGTGTCAAGGATGCAGCAACGACTGCTGGACCTCTCAAAAACGAAAACCTTCCATGCCACCAACACATGATGGGATTCAGATTCAATAACCTCGCTTGATGCTCAAATACAGGGTCAATCGCTCTCATCGCAGGTGTCATTATTCGCACCACAAAAGGTGTTGTAAGCATTATATGTGGCAATACTGGTAGCAAAAAGAATCCAAACATATTTGGATTATATCTTAGAATCCCTAGTAGGATTCCCAGGCCGACCATAACTGCGGAAATGGCCAGTGGTAGCATAGACATGACATCAACAATCTTTGCTAGTTTCATTTTATTAGATTTTTCGAGTGAGTGAATTGTTGATGAAAGTATCCATCCTAGAGGTAATGCAATCATCAATGTAACGATGGCATAGATCAATGAATTGGCCATCGCCTCAGATGCTGCCACATAAGACAGGTCTCCTTGCCAAGCAGCCACCCAAGCATCAAAGGAATAGCGCTCTGTGAATTGCCCTTCACCAATAGCGCTTCTAATTTTAAATGAAGATAAAAATATGCTAAGCATTGGTGCTAGAGTGAAAATAATTCCAAATAAAATAACCATCATTCCGTTTTTACTTATTTTCCCTCTATTGTGCCGTGCAATATTCTCCGAGATCATACTAACTCTGCTGTTATTTCTACGTTGTAACATAGTGATTAGAATTAATGTTAGCATTAAGATGATAAATTGTATAACCGAAGTAGAAAGAATAACCACACTCGCATCTAATCTATACCCTTCTATTCCAGCAGCACCACCCATATTTGCCATTGAGGATTCCATTGTTTGAGAAAAAGGAGTTAGCCATTTTACCAGTGCAAAAGATGTGAATGAAAAAAGAAAAGCCATCATCCCTGCGCAAAGAACAGCGGGACCAATAAATGGAATCCACAAATTACGTAATCGGTTTAATCTAGTATTTCCACCAGGCAGTACAGATAATTGCTCTTCCCATCTCGGGTCGAATGTTGCCAATGGTGGTTCCACAAATCGAATCACAAGAGATAGGTTGAACCATGCGTGAGCTAAAATCAATGCGATAAAATGGCCAGGGTGTTGCCAGCCAAAGTTATCGGAAAGTGCTCCAATAAGACCAGTTTCCAATCGCAAATCAATACCTAAATTCCATAAGATTCCCCCTTTGGAAATGAGAGCAAGAAAACCCATCGCAGCAACAATTGCGGGCGTAACAAATGGAACTGCCAATAACGCCCTAACCAATCGAACATGCTTCCATTCACCACGGGCCAAATGCCAAGCGATAGGAAGTCCGATCAATACTGTAGCCAGTGCAGAAACAGTTGCTTCAACAATTGTAAAAGACAAAGCATCCATGTTGGCTGGTCTATCAGCAAATGTTGAAATGGCACTTATTACGGACTCACCAGTTACCATCTGCAGCCTTTCAATCGCAAAAAATAGCGGCGCAAACGAAATAATAGCGAATGCTATTACAGCAGAAAGTGAAATTATTATATTAAAATAATTAAAATATTTATTTCTGCTGACCGAGGCATTCAAAACTCCACCTCAACAATCCATTGGGATAGCCATGATTCCATCTCTTGTGAAATTCGTTCACTAGATATTGAACTTGGTTGAGTCGGTATATCGGAATGATATTGATATCCAGATGTTTCTGGTAGGTCTGTATTATCTAAAACTGAATACATTAGATTTGCCTCGGGCATCAGTGTATTAATCTCGGGGCTCAATAGATATTCGATAAATTGATTCGCAGCATCCACATTTGCAGCGCCATTTATAATCCCTGCATATTCAACTTGATGAAACGATGTCAGTGGTAACATCAGTGAAGTTGAATGAGTCCAATTTGAAGAATAGTAGGCTTCCACACCAGGAGAATGGCAATAGGAGATGGTCATGGCAGCATCGCCAATATATCCATCAGTCCATTCCCCATAACCACCGGTGTAATGAGTCTCATAAGATTCAGTCCAACCACTGGTTATAATCGCTCCGTTCTGCTTCATTATCCTCCACCAATCAAATGCATCTGTTGTGTTATCCTCATCATTTTCAAAATAATCAATAGTTGAAATCATGAATGAGCGGCCAGGGGAAGAGGTTACTGGTGATGGGAAGGCGATTTTTCCATTCCACTGAGGTTCGGTCAAATTCCAAAGTGATGTTGGAACAGTTACATTTTCGCCATCAACATAATTCTCATCATAATTTATACAAACATAACCTTGGTCAAATGGTGTTGCAAAATTACCATCATGATGAGATAATGCAATATCTGAAATATTATTGACACTTACATTTTGATATTGTAGAAGGCAATTGTCAATCGCGGTTTGCAAATAGGTATTATCCAAACCTAGCATTAAATCAGCCTGCTGCGCATTTTTTGTTTGCAACATTTGCTCAAGTATTCCGCCAGCATCTTCGGTTCTAATTATCTCAACTTGATATCCGCTCTGATTAGTGAATTGTGTGATCATTTCATCTGAAATAGCATTGATGTCATAGGTGAGGATGCGCAAAGCCCCATCATCGGAATGCCCAATTGGAGCACCATCGCATGAACCGGAGTTTGGACTATAGATGGTATTCTCACTTCCATCTAAATCAAAAATACATCCAACCATGGATGAAGTAAGCATCATTAGTAGAAATATAATTGGCATTGTCAGTTTCGTATTCATCTTTCCACCTCCAATTTGAACCCGGATAGAACTTGATGGCAACGGTCAATCAATTCAAGAGGATTGTGAGCAAGAATATACAAACTTGGTTCCCAACCAAATGCGCCCTCGTCAAGTAACACATCGAACTTTGAAACTCCCTTTGCAATAACTCCTTTAGGAGCCATAGCCAACTTATATCCTAAATCTTCACATACAGACTTAACTTTTGCAATATCTACTCCATCTACTAATAATGGTGGTTTTATATTTAGAATTGCGATCTTTTCAGAATCTCTATTCATCACTTGTATTAACATGGTTGCCAAATGAGTCGATGCTCCAAATGATGGAGTTTCGTGATGACGCAGTTTTCCATCTACTATGGTGATCTTGCCAGGGAATGCCGCTACATCTTCTACAACCTTTGCACCTTCTAGAGCAGAAGCAATATTGAGTCCAACCGCAGGCATTGAACCAGATACTTTGCGAATATCTAAGCGACCTGCTGCCCATTCTAATCTTCTCAGCAAACTTCTCTGTACTTGGTCTGTATCAAGATCCATACCTGTCAAAGTTTTATCAAACCTTAATGTGTGATTTCCGCCGAACTGAAATTCAAGAACTAATCTTTGCCTAATCACATTAGATTTTGGACCCATCGCAATCAATGCTTGAGATAACTCATGGGCCCATCCATCAATCATTGATTCGTCTGCGGAAGCGCTTAAATCAACCGGTTTCTTCATCATTTGCCTAGAAATTGTACTCTGAGTCGTCCCTAACATCTCAGCAATTTCTACTTGTGACCAATCATTTGCACGTAAATCCTTAGATATCTGTTGATGCAATCTATCGAGCCACTTCGAGCCTATTTCTCCCAGCATGATGTGTCCTTTTACCGCAGTCTATTCAATGTTGCTAAAGAAATATGCACTATGCATCAGTTTCTTAATGATGGTTTTGTAAAGCCGTTAATGTAAATATCTCACTAAATGAGTCCATAATCAAATATCATTCAGCGTTTAGTGCTTCTGACAGCATTGAATAGGGTTTTAATCTTTCACTGTTGGAGATTACAGCTCTCCCAGAAGGGGAAGGTAAAACCCAGATGTCGAGATTATTTATTTGCTTAGGCCAATGCAATGGGCGTAGATCAGCATCTTGCAATCCATGTTCGCATGTTGCTAGAGATTGGCTGAATTGTTGCTTCCATTGTTTCTTTCCGACAAAGCATATCCTCTTTAGTTGACTGTTTATGCTATTCGCATAATTTTCTATGCGGTTAATGAATAATTCTTTATTGGCGATGATGTCGGCCATTTTTATTGCATTCGCATCATTTCCGGGTAGTTCTATGAAATCCGTGAATCCAAAACCGTTCGCTACCATCATGTCATCATTTATTTGTATTCTCTCAGTATCATTTTCTTGCTGAACAGAATCCAACAGTCCCGAATCATCAATCAATTTCCAAAACTTATTTGTTGGATTTGCAAAATAGTGTCCTGTCTCCCACGTAGAATTACTCGGGTTGTGGCCAATGAATAATGTGTGCATTGAAGAATCACCAATCTTCACATTTGGGATTTTGGCTCGGTAGTTCTGCACAGTTGTTGCATATGGCCGGAGTTCTTCATTTTTGGTGCTGGGGGATCTAAACTATTACTTTCAGGCCTTAATGCTATGAACCCCTTCGGTTGAGGTGGGATTATGAGTGAAGAGATGGCTGTGAATGATTTCATCGACGCGCTAAGTGTGCGCATCGTCAGTTACCTTGAAAATTCGGAAACTCCAGGTAAAGTTGTTGATTTTTTGCCTCCGAAATCCTTGAGAAAAATCACAGATCTAAAACTGCCTCTTGAAGGCAGAGGACTCAATGCAGTTTTGGATGATATCGATGAATATCTAAGGTTATGCGTTAAGACAAACCGTGCTGGTTTTATGAATCCATTATGGGGCGGTCTTTCACTCTCCGGATTCGCTGGTGAAGTAATTGCTAATTTAAGCAATACGTCGATGTACACTTACGAATTAGCTCCATTAGCAACACTGATTGAACAAACCATTATTTCACGTGTTGGGGAAATTATAGGGTATCCTCAATGTGCAGGCTCTTTGACAACCGGTGGCTCAAATGGTAACATGTTAGGGATTTTGTGCGCTCGCCAAGCTTTGATTCCGACTTCCACCCAGGATGGATTCGATGGTAGAGAAATGGTTATGTTTGTTTCTGAAGAAGCACACTATTCAGTCTTGATGGCAGCGAATGTACTTGGAATCGGCCATCGCAATGTAGTAAAAGTTAGTTGTGATGATGCTGGAAGGATGAAACCAACAGCACTCGAGTATGAAATTGAGTTTGCCCGAAAAGAAGGCAGAACGCCATTTTGTGTTGTAGCAACTGCGGGAACTACGGTAAGAGGTGCATTTGATCCGATCAAAGATCTTGCTGATATTGCTCACCGTGAAGGGCTTTGGTACCACATTGATGCTGCTTGGGGTGGCAGTTGTCTTTTCTCAAATGAATTAAGCTCATTGATGAATGGCTGTGAACTGGCAGATTCGGTTTGCTGGGATGCTCACAAGATGCTGGGAATGCCTTTGATATGCAGTATATTTGTTGTCAAAGATAAATCTATCCTCGGTAGAGTTTGCGCACATGGTGATTCTGCTCATTATTTATTCCATGAAGATACAGAGGATGTTGATTTAGGGCGATATTCACTTCAGTGCGGTCGAAGAAATGATGCTCTTAAGTTATGGCTTGCTTGGAGAGAGAAAGGTGATGCTGGTTGGGCTAAATTAGTTGACAAATATCATGCTTTATCTGATTACTTAGAAGAAAGGGTAAATCAAGAAACGAGTTTGACTATGATGTCATCTCGTCAATGGACCAACATTTGTTTCCGCTATGATCCACAGATAGAAGGTACGGATTTGAATGCCTTAAATATAGAGGTTAGAGAGAGGATGATGCAGGGTGGTCAATTTATGTTTTCAAGAGCAAATATTGGTGATGATATAATCTTGCGGCTGGTAATTACAAATCCAAAGGTAAGTGAACAATCCCTTGATCAATTAGTCGATGACATCATCAAAGTTGGTGACGAAATTATCAATGGAATTCCTACTCAATAATCTCGTTGATGAAACACATATTTGTTGAAGTTTAAGTGGCAGTAATTAATCGGTGATGATATGAGCGAAGGCAAACCAGTACGTACCGCCCTTTACGGCGAACATGTTTCACTCGGAGCAAACATTGTTGATTTTCATGGTTTTGAATTACCAATTTGGTATTCAAGTATCAAGGAAGAACATCTAGCTTGTAGGTCAGGAGTCGGATTGTTCGATGTATCGCATATGGGTTCATTTCGTTTTTCAGGAACTGATGTAAAGCAATGGTTAGAGAGTATTGCTACTCAAAAAGTTACTACTGTGGGGGCTTCTCGATGCGCCTATACTCATTTCTTGGATGGCAATGGCCATTTGATAGATGACATGATTTTTGCGGTGGTCAGTGATAGTGAAATCTTGGGTGTTCCAAATGCTTCAATGATTGGAGTCATGTGGGATTGGTTTAGTAAAAATCTGCCTGAAGATGGTTCAATCGTTTTAGAAGATCTATCCGATACAACATCTATCATGGCCTTACAAGGCCCAAGCGCCAAAAAAGTACTGACATCGATATTATCTGATGAAAATCATGTTGGACGCTTTAAGTGGAAACTTATTGAGAACAATTCTTTGGGTATCTCTGGATGGATTCAGGGCACCGGATATACTGGTGAGGCTGGATACGAAATATTCGTCTCCAATGAGCAAGCACCGACTCTCTGGAGTGCCTTGATAAATGCAGGAGCAACACCAATTGGATTAGGTGCTCGTGACACACTTCGATTGGAAAAGGGTTATCTTTTGTCAGGTGTTGATTTTTGTTGGCCACCACTTCAAGAAGAAGGTTCAGATGGCTTCCTCACAAGAGATTCCTGGGAAACAAATGTTCCATTCGGTGTTGATTTAGAGCATGATTTCATTGGCAAAGATAGAGTTCTTTCACATTCTGCAGATGATGAAAAATGGTGGGGGATAAAGTATGTTGAAAGAGGACCATTACCTCGCCCAGGTAAAGTTGTTACAGATCTCAATGGTAATGTAATTGGCCGCCTCTCTTCAGGCGCTCCTGCTCCAAGTTTGGACAATGTAGGAATCGGAATTGGTTACATCAGTGGAGTCTCAGCAGGCGATGAAGTACTAATTGTTGCTAGTTCAAGAAAATCGGTTAAGGCGGTAGTCGTCAGACCACCATTTATTTGATTTCAGTCATCGAGCAATGGCAATACTGCAGAGAGAAATCTTTTCTTCTCTCTTTGTGAAGATATTTTTAATTCAACAGTAGTTCCTCTAAGTTCTAGCATTGCATTACTGATGGCAATTGCATCATCCCATACAACAGCCTTGCCAATTCCCTCTGATTCAGCCAGTTCGCCCATCAAACAATCAGAGTTGACGATACTTGGTATTCCATTGGCAGCGGCATCAAACATTTTTACTGGTAAAGCCCCTTGCAAAATATTCCCTCTCTGGGGTGGGTATACTGCAAACATGACATCCAATTGCTTAACTAATTGTTGAAATTGAACCGGAGTAAATGCCCCACTAACCTCGGCTTCAATATCACCCGATTCAACAGCATCCATCATTAATTGACGAACCTCATCTGCCCTTATTCCATCACCTGCAATAATGACCTTTGGACGTTTGTTAACTGCTATTAATTTGACTGCTTGTAATAATAGAGTAAAGGTTTTTACTTCACGAACCCTCCCTAAATATCCGATTGTCCATTGTTCCTGTTGAGATGATTTGTTTTCAGGGATTGACATTTCTAAAGGACGATTTTCTACGACAATACAATCGAGACCCTTTGATTTTAGGTATTGTTCAAAACCATCATGTTGTCCATTACTTATCTTTCCACTGGTTGTAATTATAGCATCAGCAACTTTTGCTCGGCGCAGCATTGTAGATTCCATTTTCAAACTTAAAAGTTTACGAATGATAGAATCCGGTGATGGCATCCGGATCCATGAATGATGAAGGTCATGCATATCAAAAATGAATGGAATGCTATGGCTTTTTTTCATTGCTACTGCAATCGACAGAGTATCTGCATCATGGCAATATATTAAATCGGGAGGAGAATGAATTAGTGTAGCCTTAACTCGTTTTGTAAATTGCAAAATACCTCTGATGGTTTTACTCATTCCGCCATAGGGAGTCACGCCAAGATGGTAACGCATGATTCTAGCACCATCTATTGATTCAGATTTACTGTTAAGTTGTAATCTATCAAATGCATGAATCGTCACTTGATGCCCCGCTTCTACCAGCCAAAAAGCACTACGCAGAACCCTTGGGTCAGGGGCGCAGGAGTTAGAAACCACCATTGCAACCTTCGCCATAACACTTGGCAAACCCACCTAACCCATCAGTGATTCGCTTCATCAGTGGAATTATTGTTTATTCAACTAAGGACGAACATTATGAATGTTGCGCGTAACGCTTGACATACATCCCATAGGGGTGTGGTGATTACCATGGTCGACCAACTGCCAAATCTCGGTAGAGAACAAGAAATGTTAGAGGAAATGGGGCTATCCCATATTGATGAATTATTCAGTGATATTCCCCTTGAAGTAAGGATGCAAGGAGAACTTCCTCTGCGAGGTCCGCAAAGCGAAGAAGAAATAATTGCAGATGCTAATAGGTTGCTCGGAAGCAATGTTGCTCTCGGAGAACGCGTATCGTTTCTTGGAGCAGGGTTATATCGCAATTATGTCCCAGCAGCAGTTTTTGCAATGATCACTAGAGGAGAATTCTTGACTTCATACACTCCATATCAACCAGAAGTAAGTCAAGGAATGCTACAAGCGATGTGGGAGTTCCAAACTTTATTATCAGAATTATTAGGTTTGCCAATTGCCAATTTGTCATTGTATGATGGCTCATCAGCCAGTGCGGAGGCATTAACTTGTTCAGTGCGAGTGCACAATCGGAAAGCAACACAGAAAAATGTAGTCTATGTTTCGCAATTAACCCCGCCTGACAAAATATCAGTTATGCAAAATTATTGTCAAGGTGCTGAAATCGAGATCAAAATGCTGAAACATAACTCTGATGGGACAGTTGATTTAGAATCGGCCAAAGAAGCAGCAGGCTGTTGCGGTGTTTATGTTGAACAACCTAACCCAATTGGCTTGCTAGACGGTGGAATTACTCAACTCAAAGAGATAATTGGCGACAATACTGCACTAATTGTAGGTGTGCAACCAGTTTCACTTGGTATTGTTGAGGCGCCGGGAGTTTATGGTGCTGACATGGTGGTAGGGGAAGGTCAACCTCTCGGCTCTCCAATTACCGGAGGTGGCCCATTGTACGGTATTTTTGCTTGTGCCAAACCGTATCTTAGACTGATGCCGGGACGGATTGTTGGTCGCTCAATAGATGTTGATGGACAAGCCGCATATTGTTTGACCTTATCCACTCGTGAACAACATATTAGGAGACATCGAGCGACCTCTAATATCTGTACTAATGAAACGCTTATCGCTTTGATGGGTGCAATGCATATGGCCTTATTAGGTCCTGAGGGACTTAACCGATTAGCGGTTAGAAATATGACTGCCTGCTTATTAGCTAAACAAAAGTTGAGTGAAATAAAAGCAATCGTTATCCCTCATCAAGGAGAACATCATTTCAATGAATTTGTTATTGAATTGCCAGGTAAAGCAAGGGATTGTTTGGCCTATTTGGATAGCAATGGCATTATTGGTGGTTTTGACTTGAATGCATGGTATCCTGACCGAGAAAATTGGTTGCTGATCACAGTGACAGACCAAACCAAAGCAGAAGAAATTGAATTACTCGCTGCTCATTTGGCCTTGTGGACTTCTAAGGAGGTGATGTCTTGAGCAATTTATTCGAGCACAAAGGTGCAGTAGGTAAAGGGTATTCTCAACCTAAACCTCTTCTTGCAGCAAATCAGATATCTCTTCCTGAAAGTTTGACAAGAAAGAATCATGCTCGCTGGCCTAGATTGAGCGAACCAGAAATGGTTCGCCACTACACATGGCTCTCAAAGAGAAATTTTGGAATTGATACAGGGTTTTATCCACTTGGTTCTTGCACGATGAAACATAATCCAAGAATCAATGAAGTCATTGCTCAATTGCCTGGAATTGCTGATGTCCACCCACATCAACCGGAACACCATATCCAAGGTTTATTATCGATTTTCCATGAAATGCAAGAGATGCTAGAAATTTGTTCCGGAATGGACCAAGTAACTTTGCAACCTGTCGCTGGAGCCCAAGGTGAATTTACAGCAGTTCGCTGCATACAAGAATATTTTAGAAGTAGAGGCGAGACTCAAAGAACTAAAGTGATAGTACCTGATTCAGCACATGGCACCAATCCTGCTAGTGCTGCAATGGCTGGTTTTGAAATCGTAGAGATTCCAAGTAGAGAAGATGGAAGAATCGACTTAGATGCAATTAGAGCAGTTGTTGATGAACAAACCGCTGTTATGATGATCACCAACCCCAATACTCTTGGATTATTTGAGCCCGAAATCGCTCAGGCGGCAGAAATCGTTCATGCTGCTGGTGGACAAATGTACTATGATGGTGCCAACTTCAACGCTATTCTTGGCTTAACTTCTCCAGGACTGATGGGCTTTGATGCAGTTCATTATAATCTACACAAAACATTCTCGCAGCCTCATGGCGGCGGTGGTCCAGGGTCAGGTCCTATCGGAGTCAAGAGTCATCTTGCAGAATTCCTACCAGGCCCGATCGTCAAGAAGCGACCGATTAAGGCTGGTGAAGAAGCACATGCGATTGAGGATTTGTGGTTTGGTTGGTATCAGCCGGTAAACAGCATCGGTAAAGTACAACAGTGGCATGGTAATGCAGGAGCAGTAGTAAGAAGTTGGGCATTCTATCGCCGCTTCGGAAAAGAACTACGCACAATGTCGCAGCACGCAGTACTCAATGCTAATTATCTACGCCATATCATCTTTAGAGAAGCGAAAAAGGCAGGAGTTGACGATATGTTTTGTGATGGAGCACCTACAATTGTAGCCAAGCATGAGTTCACATTATCACTACTACCAGCAAAAGAAAAGTATGGAATCTCTGCAATGGATGTGGCTAAAGGGCTACTTGACAAAGGTTACATGGCTCCAACAGTCTATTTCCCGTTAGTAGTCCCTGAATGCATGATGATTGAACCTACAGAAACCGAATCAAAAGAAGTTCTTGATGAATTCGCTAAGAAATTTGTTGAAGTTTTGCAAATTGATGCTGAGACATTGCATGCTGCCCCTACAACAACTCCAGTTCGTAGAGTCGACGAAGTATATGCAGCAAGGAACTTATGCTTACGTCATCCTTTTGAGGAAGATGAGCAGTAATTGGTTACGGACAATTTCATAAAGTATTTGCATTGAACTAGCATCATGACCCATGAGGAGTTTACCCAAATGGGATGGCACAAAAAGGACATTGAGCCAGAGCTTGGACCGATTGTATTACTTTATTCATGGTCACTAATTCCAATCTCAATCAGTATATTAATGGTCATCTTTGACAAATACCCCGAGTATCCATTCTATGCCTGTCTAAGTGCTCTAGCAATGCAATCGGCTTCTTTGTATCTAACTCTTACAAAGAGAAAAATTTCGTTACATTCTCATCCTATCAAAAATAGATTGATTCTCGCAAGTATGATTTTAGTTATTTTCGTATTAAGCCGATTTACTCATTCAGAATATTCTTCACTAATACAGGTTATACTGACTATACTGTTTTCCTACTATATTCTAAATATACTTCAAATATTTGGAAATAATCTTGGCTCAACTTATCAACATCCGTGGAAGGCTGAAGATCAATTGTCAAAACAGGAACTTTCCAATTGGAATGTACATTCATATCTATTCGGTCAAAAACTATTGGCACAAAGAAAAGTCTCGCAGATTAATGGAATAGCGTGGATTTCAGGTGCGGTGGATGATCAACAACCAATGTTAGTAGTGGATGTTTTCGGTCATAAATCCAAAGACGAATTCGATTTTTCATTATTGGAAATTGATTTAAAAAGTATTGAATCGAATCAATAGATACAATATCATTGAATGCTCTCTAGCAATTATGAAGAGAAATATACCTCTCGATTTTGAGGGATTAGTACACAGGTTTTTATTTCCATCTCGGCAATTAGTTTGGGTTATACCATGGTCATTAGATGAAATACAGAGAAAACAATTAGTTGATGATAATTCTGAGGAGTTACAAATCTCCTTATCGTTGACTCAACAAAAACGTTTGGAAAAATTAAGACGACAAGTAAACTGTGGAACTGGTAATTGGAAATCAAAATTAGCAGAGGTTGCAATAAGGCATGGAAAGTCTCAACTTGCGATGGCTTGGATGAATGGATACATTTTGAGGTCTGGCTGGAATCCCGGTGAAAAATTAGAAGCACGGGCCAGATTACTGCTTAGTCATGACCGAGCCATGGTTAAACGTCTGCTAATACAATCGAGACAATGGCCAAAAGATACATGGCAATTGCATGATGTAAGTGCCACATATATCCCGCAGTTCATTATTCAATTACGCAAGAAAGTAACAAGTGCAGAAGTGCAAATAATCAGTGGTTCACATTTGCTCGCAGAAGGCAATTGGCGATGGCAGGTTACAAGGGGTTCACTACACCCATGTTCGGTTCAGTATGTTGATTAACTCACTTATTGAGGTTGCTTGTGCAACTATTTCTAAGAGACATCTTGAAGAACCACCCGCGATGGCACATGTAACATGGATGTTACAATACTCTTAGGCTCATCCTCCGATTTGCCAATTGCGGAGAAGTGTACAAAGATTCTAGACCATTTTGGAGTTACATATCAATTGAGAGTTGCAAGCGCTCATCGCTCACCTCAATTTGTTGAAGAAATTGTAAAATCTGCAGAAGCAGATGGCTGTACAGTTTTCGTAGCTATGGCTGGATTAGCAGCGGCTTTACCGGGTGCGGTTGCAGCGATTACAACCAAACCAGTAATCGGTGTTCCAGTTGGAGGTAAAGTTCCATTTGATTCTCTATTATCTATTGCACAACTTCCACCGGGAGTACCTGCTGCTACAGTCGGTGTTGACCGTGGAGACAATGCTGGATATTTGGCGACACAAATACTTGCACTTGGTAACCCAGTTTATGCAGCAGCATTGAAGCAAAATAAATTAGATCAAGTCGAGAAAGTAAAGCAGCAAGACCGCGATATTAACGGCGGTGTGTGAACATGTTTGACGCACTTGAGTTCATAGAGGAATCTAAGAGAGATTTAATCGAAAAGATAGATGATATTGCAATCATCGCTTGTTCAGGTGGAGTAGATTCAACCGTTGCTGCAGTAATCGCAGCTCAAGCGGTTGGAGGATTACTTCACTGCGTATATGTTGATACAGGTTTTATGCGCAAGAATGAAACTGAAGAAATTGAAAAACTTCTTGCAGCACAAGACATCAATTTAGTCACTGTAAAAGCAGCAGATAGATATTTTGCGGCTCTAGAAGGAATTACTGAGCCAGAACAAAAGCGTAAAGTTATCGGAGAATTATTTATTCGAATTTTTGAGGATGAACAAAAGAAGTGCGGAGCAAAATATCTTGTTCAAGGAACAATTGCTCCTGACTGGATTGAATCAGGTGGCGGTGTCCGTGATACTATCAAATCTCATCACAATGTAGGTGGATTACCAGAGGACATGACTTTGATTGTTGTTGAACCTCTACGTGACCTATACAAAGACGAAGTAAGAGAATTGGCCCGTGCTTTAGAAATAAATGTTGCAGAACGTCAACCCTTCCCTGGTCCTGGCCTTGCGGTTAGAACTCTAGGAGATTTAACTCCAGAAAGAGTTGAAGTAGTTCGAGAATCTTGTGCAATCGTAGAAGAAGAGTTTGAAAAAGCAGCTGCTGAAGGATTGATGGAGATCCCTTGGCAATACTTCGCTGCACTACTTCCAGTGCGCAGTGTCGGAGTTCATGGCGATGTTAGAGCATATGGAGAAACTATTGTTGTACGTGCAGTTCAATCAATAGATGGAATGTCGGCAAGATATTCAGAGATTCCATATTCGGTCCTACAGATTATCAGTACACGAATCACAAATAAGCTCAAAGGTGCAGTAAACAGAGTCGTATACGACATTACTCACAAACCTCCGGGAACTATTGAATGGGAATGAAGCGCTTTCTAGTGTCCTTGTTGAGGGCAAAAGTTCCCTTGGTCGAGATTTTCTATAATGTCTGTTGTTGGTGAGAAATCTCTCTCCCTCCAGGAACTATTGAAT
>Ga0209502_10002810_pt1 | contig 14175 bp, 16 predicted proteins | sample ArcticOcean_MG_C_10_FD_187442 | JGI IMG/M metagenome (GOLD analysis project Ga0209502, IMG submission 187442) | Marine microbial communities from western Arctic Ocean - ArcticOcean_MG_CB11_90 (SPAdes) (version 2) | ecosystem: Environmental > Aquatic > Marine > Oceanic | place: Arctic Ocean...
TCAAGTAAAAAGTTATACCAAGCATTGTGTCCGTCTTCTCCAAAATGGTAACCGTTGTTTACAGTTTTAAAGCCTTGTTTAGTTAAATAATTCGTGTACTCATCTATATGAAAAAACAAGTGCTTAATATCTTGCTGACTAAGTTCATTACTAAATTGGTTTATAAGATTAGTCCAATAGAGTCTTTTAGTTTTAACTTCCGCTGGAGTTTGATCGATTACCCATTGTTTATATTTTTTTTTAAGTTCGTTTGGAACACTGTCTGTACCACTTGCAGTAATTTGAAGCCATTCTTCTTTGTAGGGCCATTCTTCTCTGTCCCAAGTCGTCCAACCTATTACGATAAAAGGCTTTGCTTTAGTGTTTTCTAAAAAGTTTTTTGTAGTTCTCAATATTCTTGCATTACTACTTGCACTTTCAGCCTCTAATACCAAGGTTGCATTCAGATATTTGGCTAATTTAGCGCCATATGTTTTATGTATTACTTCTGGATGTGGTCTTCTGTCCGTATCAGAGATTGTTGGATCGTCTCCTGCAAAACAATAATCTTTTATCATCTCTGCACCAGCACTATTACTATCTCCGTTAACATAAAGTATCATCGTGTTTCCTAAATTTATACATTTTTCCCCAATGTCCTCCTAAGTCTCCTAGGTCAGTAAATGCATCTGGATTTAGTGTACTTCGAACTGTTTTAACTCCATGTGACCATGTTTTATAATAGTTTGTATCTTTAAAATCCTTCATAAACATCCATTTAGGACCAAACAGATCTCCTTTTGCTTTTCCTACTGTAAAACTCCCTTCTTGTTTCCAGTATCTTCCATATATAATATCATTAATAGTATTATAGTAATCATCTTTGTCAAACTTAGCAGTATGTACTAACTTATCTTGCACTGTTGCAGGAAAGTGTTTTACATAATAATCTGCAATCATATGTACTTGTTTTCTCATTATGTCCGGAAAGTCTATCGCAGTAAAAAAGAATTCTGTGTATATTCCATTAAATGTTTTTGCGTTGTAGTTACTAGTGTATTGGTTTGCTTTAAGTAATAAATCTAAAAATCCAAACTGAAACCAACCGTCTTTAATAAATACCCTGGGTTTTTCAAATCCCATAATATAACAAACTTTCTTACCTTTGTGTACTTGTTGTGTCATACTACGTTCTCTATGCCACATATATTCTTTAAGAGGATTATCGATACATAACCTAGTGTCTCCTCTTTCTATAAACCAATCTTCAGGTAAGTTTTTGTCTAGTTCTTTAAAATTATCCCATAAATTATAAAATCGAAACTTAGTGTTCCGTAGTTCTGCCCCAGACACCAAAGACATTCCTTGATAATATAGTTCTGCATTGGTAGTATCTTTTTCTCCAACTTTATTGTTTAGAACTCCAGTAGTAATAACTTCATCTAGTTTAATATTATTCTCTAGAAAAGTCTTAAGCACAGCAGTACTATCACTGCCTCCACTATATAATAAAACTATGTGGTCGTAACTTTCTCTTAATTGTAGTGCTCTTTGTCTGTATAGTTCATATATGTCTACTTCTGGTTCTTGTGTCCAATCTACAGTAGCAAGTTCATTATCACCAAAATAAAACTCTATGTGCTTATTACTACGTTGACTTTCGATATGTGCTTCTATCTTATTAAAGAAAAATTTATCTCCAACTGTCCAGTAACCGTTTTTAGAATGAGGATGTAATCTTGCACCCTCATTTTTGTTTAAGTTATTCGACATATGTATTCTTTAAAAATCCAATCATGTCAAGTACTTCTCTTCTAGTAAACGCAGTTACATCAATTATACCAGGGCTATTTAAAAAGTCTTTATACTCTTTAATTTCAATTGCTTTTTCAAATACTTTTCTAAGTTCCTTAATATTCTTAGGATTTTTTACAATAGCAATATCAGCATTTAGCAATGTAGGCGAACTAATCATATTAGTAACTTTCGATAACAAAGGTGCCTTAATTGCTTTAGGGTGTTTAGCAGTGTATACACTAGCATTAGAAACACATGTAACTCTATCACTTAATTGGGCAGCATGTGAGTTATACATTATATAATAATCTGCATCATTTGTTACACTAGCAACCTTAAGTTTTTTACTATTACCAAAGTTAATGACTTCTTGTGTATGTCCTGTTTCTTTTAACCATTTGTTAACAGTCATTACATTAGTATAACTTGTTCCTATTATTTTCTTTTGATTAGGATCTAAGAACTTTTCTATAGTTAAGTCTGTTCTATCAGCCGGTCTACATACACTATGTGGAAATGCTTTAACTATAACTAGTATATTGTTTTTAGGAATATCATAACCTAGTCTGCATCCTGTACTCCAGAGTCCAGCATTGGCAAACATGATAATTTCATCGTCTGCATCATTCCACATTTTTTCTGCTAGTTTGCAATTACCTGTAAATGTTAATTTTGTGTTTATGCCTTGTTTAGCAAAACTTTCTTTTAGTTTAGCCGCAGTTTTAGATGTTCCACCGCCTGGCTTAACTGGTAATATAATTTCTAAAGCCTGTGCTGAAACAACAAGAAACATACTTGCTATTATAGATATGAGTATTTTTTTCACTTTTATCTCCTTTAAGTGATTATAATATTTTTATTGTAACATAACAATATTATAATGTCTATATTTGTTTTTTGAATACTAGATTGATATCATACGGTTGGGCGTTCTTGTTAAGTAAAGAAACTAAGTTTCAGGCGTCCTGTTTAATCCGACGTCACAGGAAGTGGCGTTGTAATATTATTTATACTTATAGTAGTCTGCTAGTAACAACTTGAAGTAATATCTCAAATCTGTCTACTAAGAAGAATCCAATTACTAATGGTATAAGATCACACCTTCTTAATAAGAAACCGATTGGTGCTAGTACACACATCCATACTAAGTAAAACATTTCTAAGTTCATTGTACTTGCTTGATAAAAGTAAACACCTAATAACATTATCATACTAAACTTTACTGCTTTATCGTTATCTCTAGCAAGAGTGTTTGTTATCCAGTCTGCTAGAGGCCATGCTAGTAATAAACCTAAGGCATTGGCTATTACAAATGCTAACGCCAATGTTATTTGATTTGTACTGTTAGTAAAGAAGTCTGCACTTAGTATGTTGCCACTACTAGTAATAATATTATAAACAATTACCTCACTTGCAGTAATCGGTAATCCAATTAATAGTAAAGGTATTAAACTACTAATAGCGGCACTGTTGTTTGCTGTTTCTGCTGCCACTAAACATCTTATGTTTGGAGTACTGTATTTTCTACCTTGCATCCATTTTTCAATGGCCCACACTGCTTGACTACTCAAATAATATGAAAAAGGAACAATGCCTATAAAGAATCCGATTAAACTACTTCTTAGTGATAGTAAACCAAATTTAGTTTTCTCTACTATCTTTTTAGTAATACCTTCTATTATGTCGTCATTTTTCTTTCCATAAACACTATGGTATAAGGTAGGAAAAACAAATAACCATACTAACGTACTCAGTGTTGGAATTCCTATTTCCATGTAAATATTATCAAACGTTAAAAAACTTCTACCAGTATCTCCATCATACCCTATTTTACCTAAGAAACAACCAAACAACATTAATGCTAAGTTTACAATCCATCGGTTTGTACAACTAAAACACAACATTATTAATATCATGCATATTAGAGTAAACTGTATACTGCTTCCATATGTTTTAAGTACCATATCAATATTAAAGGTAACCATTATAAAAAGAACAAGTGCTATTAATGATCCTACAAAACTATACTTGGCACACAAGGCTACTGCATAATTTCCTAATCCTAATCGGTTTAGTGGAAATCCTTCTTTGACTGCTGGCAAACTGGTATTCTCTCCGGGTATACCTAATTTAATAGCACTAACACTACCCATATACTGACTCATAATTAATAATGCTCCATAAAAACTGATAGTTTCTATAGGTTCAAGTCCTGTTAAGAAAGGATAAAGTAAGAGTAATATTGCACTTGGGTTCAGTCCAGGCAGTAGACCCATCCAACATCCTGCAAATGACCCAAGTAATATTGGAATCAAAACATAAAAGTCTATTTTAATCTCCTAATAATTGGCAAATTTTATGTGCAATCTTTTCAAAGTCTTCTTCTTTAAGACCTCTTGTAGTCTCTGCCGCAGTGCCTATACGTATACCTGATGTTTCTACAAAGTTACGTGGATCATTTGGTATTCCGTTTTTGTTAACAGTTATACCATTTGCTTCTAATTTATCTGCAGCTTCTCTACCACTATACTTGCTTTCGCTTAGATCCATTAATATAATGTGACTGTCAGTTCCGTTTGTTTGTATTTTAAACCCACGTTTCTTAAACACTTCACACATTGCTTCTGCGTTGTCTACTATTTGATGTGCATAAATCTGAAACTCTGGTGTACTTGCTTCTAAGAAACATTGTGCCTTTGCGGCAATGATATTCATTAATGGTCCGCCTTGTGTACCCGGGAAGATTGCACTATTAATCTTTCTAGTATACTTTGGGTCGTTCCACAATATCATTCCACCTCTAGGACCACGTAATGTCTTATGTGTTGTACTTGTAACTACGTCTGCATATTCAAACGGACTTTGATATGCACTGCCAGCAATTAATCCACTGTAGTGTGCCATGTCAACGACTAGTTTTGCACCTACTAGGTCTGCAATTTCTCTAAATGCTTTCCAATCGATTTGTCTTGGATAAGCACTAGCACCAGCAACAAGTACCTTAGGTTCTACTTGTTGTACAATTTCTTTTATTTGATCATAGTTAAGATAGCCACTTTCATCAACGCCGTATGTATATGCATTATACACCTTGCCACTTAGTGTAGGAGGCGCACCGTGACTTAAATGTCCGCCACTTGCTAAGTCCATGCCTACTAGTGTATCGCCAGGTTTCATAAATGCTTGATATACTGCGGTGTTTGCATTAACACCGCTATGTGGTTGTACATTGGCATAGTTGCACCCGTACAACTCGCAAACTGTGTCTATTGCCAGTTGCTCGATCAAATCCATGTTCTCACACCCGTTGTAGTAACGTTTGCCTGGATATCCTTCTGCATACTTGTTAGTAAAAATACTACCACACAATTCCATTACTGCTTCACTTGCAAAATTTTCACTAGCAATAAGTTCAACAGTATCCATTTGTCTGCCGTGTTCTTTAGTTAAAATGTATCTAACTTGTGGATCTATATCTACCATACTATTTACTATGACTAGGCATTTTTGTTTCTAGGAACCAAACATGCTTTCTTAACTTAGGGTGATATGTCTTCTCACGGATCTTTTTACCTTCTCGTATCATCGAGGTGCTCTTCCTTGCAAGATAGTGATAACTGGCATTTTCTCTTTTCTCGCCTTCAGGTATCATCCATGCTTTAGAGTCTTTATTCTTTTTAACTGCCATTAGTCTCTCCTATTTGTATTCAGTTCTTCCGTTTCCCATATCGTTTCTGGTAACCATCGCTTCGTCTTTTTCGTATGTTTCTAATACAACCTGTCTGCATATATTTTGAAACCATCGATCAACCATATCGTTTTCATTGTCATCTTTATACCCTGCTTTGTGTAATCGTGCAATAAAGTGCTCATTCCAATCTAATTCAAAAGCACCATTGCCTGGATTATCAGCATCTAAATCAATATTGAGTACGTTTACCCAAGGTTCACCTTTATCAGTAGCAAGTTGTTTAGGTGTTTTTTTACCTTTAGTCTTTTTAGTCTCAACCTTCTTGGCAGTTCCTAATCCTATTGCTTTTTTAACATCATCTAATAGTCCCATTCGAATACTTCTCCATTTTTAACTTCAAATTTATGCACGTTTTTAGGTGCGGTTACTTTTAGCACAACGGCGGCGGCTCTTATTGTATGTGCATGACATAGAATAATTATAGGTCCTTTGTTATCTTCAATATCTTTTAAGAAACCTGCAATTCTGCCACATACATCTCTTAAACTTTCGCCATCATTTGTCTTATTATTATATTCTAATCTTATGTTGTTATACTGTTCTGTTCCTATTAATATTTCTATCTGATCTTTCTTTTTACCTGACCATTCTCCGAAGTCTCTTTCTCGTAATCTAGGTTCAATTTGTATATCTAACTCGTATCCAGCACGTTCATTTATAATACTTGCTGTGTTCCATGCACGTCTTAAATCACTACTATATATTGATTCTATATGATTGTACTTAGTTTTTAAAATATTGGCTAAGGCGTCTGATTGCATTTTCCCATATTCTGACAACTCAGGATCGTGTTGTCCAGTTATTTTGTTTTCAGCATTGTATTCGCTCTCGCAGTGTCTAATCCAAATAGTTTTCATGCTTAACAAGTACCAAATGGTATACGTGTTGCCTTTTCCCAGGCTTTTTCAAATGCTTCACTGCTGCGAGGTAAACGTTCACAATTACCCCAAAGTCTTTTGATATAACTATCAACTGTTCTGTCTATGTCTTTGCGACTCCAGTGACTTGGAATTAAATGTCCTTTAACTGCAAAAAATATTTCGTTTTCGTCTTTACTCGTCATACCAGTCACTCCCGTATCTTTTCTTCCAATAGGCGTATCCACCATCCCAGAGAGTTTTAAGACCAAATCCACATTCAACTTTATATATTGGCGTTCCATCGCCATCATATTCCCATAACCTATCTTCAGGATCTCGCTCTATGTTTTTAAATTCTTCCCATTGCATCTAGATATTTATATCCATCTATAGTCCTTTGTTCCTTAACTTATCTAAATCTATTGGAGCCTTCATTGCTTTCTCTAGTGGAGTTTTAGGTTCCCCAGGCGTTTCCGAAGAGGCTAATATGAAGTCTGGGTGTAAACCTCCATCCTCTTTCCATACAGAGTCTTGCGACTTCTTGAACATTGAGAACATATTCTTCGCTCCTGCCACCCAATGGCATGAGATACACAGGACATTCCACACCTGCTTTCCTGTACTCACTAACAGCTCTGCCGGCTTCTGAAATATCGATTTCGTCAGCAACAACAAACTTGAGATACATATCGCTACCGACCACAGATTGATAATCACTAGCCACTTCAGGCTTAATAGCAGTTTCCCAAGATTCTCCACTAACAGTGAGTTTCGGGGAACAACTCCAAGTAACAGTAAACCTATCCTGATTGGAGAGATAATCTCTGAAATTGTCGTGTAACTTTTGTGTAGTATTTGTTTCAAAGGTAACATTCTTTAAATCCTTCATCTTAGGATGCTCAAATAATTCTACATACAGACGTTGCCATGCTAACAACGGCTCGCCGCCTGTCATTATTAAATGTATATCCTGTCCGTTATCCATTGTCCACTTGCCTTCTGGCAGTAAACTTATTAAGTGCTCGACAACTTCGTCAACGGTTTTAAGCATATTAAACTCTTTAAACTCAGGGTAGATACTTGCATATGTATCACATCCTGTGTGTATAATTGGTAAGTCTGTAAACTTTGATGTACTCTTATGTATACCATCATTTAACAATCCTTTTACTTCTTCATTATATTTTATTCCTGCTTTTTGTTTCTCATCTCGCATAGGCTCGCCTCTGGGCAACCCAAAGTTCATACAACGAAAGTTACAACCAAAGGTACGCAAGAATACACTAGGCACCCCTACAAATTTGCCTTCTCCTTGTACACTATAAAATGCTTCACTATACCTAAGTTTCATTTCTTTTTGCATACTGCTATTTACTGGATTTATAACTTCTTGTATATTATTGTCTATTGTAAATTGCACTATTCGCTCCATGTTCACTACATTCAACTTCGTATACCCAACAACGTTTATTAGTTGCTTCTTGTATTAGTTTGTCAGCAAACTCAAACGCATGTTTAGCAAACATTTCTGCACCAACACCGTCCATAATAACTAGTTTGCACAGTTCTGCATCTTCTAGTACATGGAAGTGATGTAGTTTAGGATCGTTCTCGTCTAACACTACTTTATGGTCAAAGTTATCTTCTAACCATTTTTTCAAAGGCTTTAATCCACCAAAGTCCACTGCCCAGTTCTTATCATCTAAAGTTTTACAAGCAAATGTAAACTTAAAGCCTAAACTATATCCATGCAGTAACTGACAATGACTATGACTTGCGTTAGGTTGTCTAAAGACTGCACTTAGTCCAATATTGTGTCCGTATGTTTTTGTACTATAAAATGCCATGTATATCTCCTAAGTGTTTACTTATTATAGTGTATTTAGGCAATAGAGTCAAGTTATCCTTTAAATCTTTTTTTATAGGCCTCGATGTGTACTGCTTGGAAAGCCAATATAGATCTCATTTCTGGACAACGTCTTTGTGGTCCTTTTCCTATATGTTCTATACTAGCATCGAATGTAACTAACTTACGTGGTTTATATTCAGAAACTGCTGTTTCGTCTCCGTTATAAAACACTGTATCTCCTCCCCAATTTCTATCCCATATTTTATCAGTGTAAAGAACACCAGTCTGACTTACATCTGGGTATAACCAATCTGTATGTACATCTCCGTCTTGTCCAAATGTATTACTACTAGCCATACAACGGACCATAACATAATCTTCAGGCATCATATCCATAAATCGTTCGCCTAAGTCTTTTACTACTTGAGGGCAATTATCAATGTATTTGTGGTTGCGTAGGTCGTAAAATCCTTGAAACCACATAGGGTAACTTGGCTTGATAGTATCGTCACTGGTTTGACCAAACCTCCATTTAGGTACATAACATACTTCTGCTAGTATATTTTGATGTTCTTGTTCTGTAATCCAGTCTTTAAATTGTTTTATCATTCCACCACTCCTCGTACGGAAATACTATCCATACATCTTTTTCTGATTTGTTAATTTCGATTCCTGTGTAACTCATACCATACTCGCACATACTACTGACGTTATCAATTAAACATGCAAATCTAACATCATCTGTCCATTTGCTATCTGTAATATTCCAGTCTGTTATGATCCAGTTAAATGTAGCACCACTATCATTTATGTCGTCTACTATAAGAATTTTTTTACCTTGTTCAATCATATTAGGTAACCATTTATTACTCTCTGGGCCATCTAGTACACCATCACGTAATCTAATATCCAATGTAGTCATTGGTATATCCATATAGTGCGATAGCATTTTAGCAGGTAATAGTCCGCCTCTAGTAATACCCACAATATAATCAGGGAACCATTTATCTTGTATCATTCCTTGTACTATATTTAGACAATACGTTTTTATATCACTGTTTGTTAAGTATAATTTATTCATAATTGCTTTCCTAGTAATTTGAAAATCATATATAGATAGTTCATTATTTCCATCCTAGTTTTTTTATTCTATTAATTAGTTTTTTAGTTCCAAATTCACTAATTAGTTTTTTTGACTTATTAACTATACTGCTAGTATCCAGTTCAGTAATCAGGTTTGCTGTCTCAAGTAGTTCAAACGGTAGTTTTTCAAGTTGTCCTTTGTAGTTAGCATTTACACCAACTTTATATTGGTCGTTATTGTTTAAACCAGCAACGTTATATCTTTGTTCACCAAATGCACTTAAACTAAACTTTTCACTTGCATTATAATTCATACTTAAACCTACGTTATGTTCTTGTACTTGTGATGCGGCACTAACACTACCTTCATTGTATAAAACGTTGCCGTCTAGTGTTCTTGCTACTGGCACTTTATAATCCATTGTGCCATTTGTTACTGTTAATGGTTGGGCATATGTTGCTCCGAAAGTTAATTTATTATTTACTTTATATGCAGTACCTATATTCCAACTTTGACTAGTTAGTCCAGAATACCCTGTAATTAGGCTAAAGTCCTTACTTGATTCTACATTAGTATAACCAACTTGATAGTTTCCATTTACACTAAGTTTATTGCTTAGGTTGTGGTTAAGTTTTGCAGTTGCATATGTTGTATGATGATTTTCGCCTACTCCAAGTACACCGTTTTGTACATTGTTTAAAAATTTACCAGTTTCTTTAACAAATCCTAATCCAAAGTCAATTTTAGTTGTATCATTCTCGTATGCATTATAACTGGAGTTTACGTTATAATCTCCATTTGTTTCACTATTATTAAATTTATATGTAGTTTTAACATCATAGAAAGTAAATGTTGGCAAAGTATCACTAGTTTGTGCAAGGTTACCATATGCATTATAGTTTCCGTTGCTAAATGCTATTGTTTCTATAACACTACCAGGCCTTGTATCTATAGCAACAGTTTTACTAAGGTCAACTGTAAAGTCTCTCTCAAAACTATCTAAAACTATAACATTACTTAGTACCATGAATGAACCACTACTTATATTTCCGACACCAGCACCTCCATTTAAGTTTCCACTAATAGCACCATCTGTTCTTCCTGTTTTTGGAATACCAGTTGCACCCACAGGTTGTGTTGCTTTATTTAAATCTAATAATCCTTGTCCGTGTGTATTAACACTATATCCTACTAAGTTCTTATCAGCAGTTTTTAAAACAAGTTGCACAAGATTCTTACCTTTCATATGGGGCCACATCTGATTTAATATTGCAAGAGAACCAGTTACTACTGGAGCAGACATACTAGTACCTGTCATATGTACTAACGATCCATCTTTATAAGCAGACTGTATCATTGTACCAGGTGCAAGTATATAGTAATCACTAATCTTTGCGGCATCTTGACAAACACCGTTTATCCAAGTAACACATACGTTACCTGCTTTATTTCCATTAATATTTCCGTTACTAGTTGAATAGTTACCTACTATTATCATTTTACCGTCTAGTATTAGTTTACCATTAATATCTGTTGCAATAGCCATTTGACCAGTGCCGTATGTAAAGTTATACCCTTGATTACCAGCACTATTAACAAGTATCATATCGTTGCCTAATGCAGTTTTCCAGTCAGATGCAGTCTGTTTAGCACCGTTATATCCATTTATACCATAGTAGTAATGGTCACTTCTGTATTGGTTATTTCCTAAGTCAACTATACTTCTCCTAAAAGAACTATCTGCATTCCAGTTAGCACTTATGTTCATTGCTACTGCTTTATTGTCACGGCCCCATTCTGCCGCTTTTAGTGCTCTTTGGAAACTATATCCATAGTTGTCAGTAATTTTAGCAACCATAACATTTGCATCAAATGCTACACCATGCATACCTGATCCATTTTTTAATCCTGCAGCGATACCCATTACGTGACTTCCGTGTCCAACATTATCTTGCATTGTTGCGTCACTTGTTCCTATAGTCTTAGTTTCATTTAGTGTATTATAGGTTGCAGTAACGTTACCTAAGTCTTTATGATCTCTATCCCAACCAGTGTCAGCAATTACAATAGTTGAACCTTTTCCAGTCCAACCTCTTGAATATGCATACTCTGCGTTAATTGCACTATTAAAATTATCTCCACCACTTCCATTAAACTCATCAGTTCTATAACTATTTGCATCTGAGTTATAGTTAGCAGTTCGAGTGCCCATGTTTACATGATCTTCGCCGATATTAACGTCAACAATATTTTTATGATCTTTATCGATATTAATATCAACATCAACAACATTTGTACTCATTACTTGTGTATGATTTGTTACTTTTACATCATTACTACTTGAACTTTTAGTTGTAGTTTCTCCCCTTATAGTGTCTACATTATTGTTTGTCCATATCTTAGTTGTTACAGGCGTTGTCTTTGTAGTAACTGTAGTTTTAGTAGTTTTTGTAGTTATGTAATAACGAGTAACTACTGTTGTAATTTTGTTATCTGTAGTTGTACTAGTTGTTTTATCTTCATGTACCACAACAGTAGTAGGATCACTTACAACAGTATCTGTAATTACTTCATTAGTTGTACTTTCACTTTTGATAATATGTTCTGCACTACTAGACTTTAATGATTCATTTACTGAAACTTCAATTTTGTCTTTAGTACTAGTAGTTACCTCGTCTATTTCATCTAGTGTAAAACTATGCCCATCTTCATAAGTGTATAAAGTAATTTTTGGGTAGATTAATTTAGTTGTAATAGGAGTTGTTTTTGTAGTAGTTGTCTTAGTAAAAGTTTTATGTAGTTTACTACCATTACCTTGTACTTCTGTTTTAACATAGTCTTTGTATACTTTAGTAGTAGTAGGTTCACCATTAATAACAACAGTTCTTGGGGCATTTTTCTCTTTAGTTGTATATGGAACTACAGTTTGAATTTCTACACTAGTAATTTTAGGTTTAAGTTTTATAGTTTTCTTAGTTGTTCTTTGTACTACTGAACCTATATTAATAACTTTCTTTCCGTTACTATATATTATAGTAGTTTCGGGTCTAGTACCAATTGTAATAAATTGGTCTTCAACTTGATTAATAGTTGTTGTTCTAACAGACTTTTTCTTTCTTACTAAGTTATTAGCAGTACCTCCAGTGGAAGTTGCGTCGATATCTTTAACATCTGTACTTACTTCACGGATACTACTTGTACTTTCATTAAACTCACTTACTGTTACTATATCTGTTTTTGTATGTATAATAGTTGGTGCATTATCATTGTAAATTATCTGCTTTTTCTCAACTATTCTTTTATTAACTGCTTCTGGCTTATCTAAAAAAGATAAGTCTGTAGTTTCGTAAGTGCCACCGTCTACAACATTCTGAACAACAGTTCTCATATCTTCTTTAAGTATCTTAATAACTGCTTCTGCTTTTTTCCATTCATCAGTTTGGATCTTAACTACTAGTGTATCGATGTCTAAACTATTTTTGTAACTATTCCAGTTATTAATAACATTATCAATTTCAGCGACAACGGCTTTTGCATTGTTTCTGTCTATTTCAGTAGGTTTTACTAGACTTTGTATTGTCGCACTTGCCTGTGCTTGGTCCACAACTGCTGCCAAACTACTTATACTACTACTGATATTACTGAATTCAATGTTGTTATTAACTATATTTCTTATTGGGGCACCGCCACTGCCACCTCCACCACATGCTACAAGTGTAAGCATTGTAGATCCTAATAAGATAGATGTTTTAACTTTAGCCATTTGCTGATCCTTATTACTATTACATCATACTCTTATAATAACATAAGATAGTAAAACGTCAACCTTTTTGCTCTAATAAACTCCAGGCTTTGTAGTGTTGTTCTAGTTCTTTGTATTCTTTGAATTTTTCTTTTAGTTCAGGGTACCGGTCTATCAAATATGTGTCAACAGCTGGTTTATCTTCCCAAGGATTATTCCAGGAGATGGCTCCGTCCTCTGACACTTGAACTTGGAATCTATTACTTGGGTCATCTCCAAACAATCTAGCATATACAGTTTTTCCACCGTCTGGACTTTCGTATATGTATGTTTCGTCATCTTTTAGATCAGGGTTCATTTATATCTCCAAATTCTTGATATAGAGTGTACTCTGCAGTCAACTCTTCGCCGCTTGCAATTTTCTTAATAGTCATTAAGTATCTAACAGGAATCTGGTGCCAAAATCCTTCAACATTCTTACAGTTAGGATCGGGTGAATGATTATAAAAGGCACCTAATGCAGTACGGATACTGCCGTGTGGAAAATTCTTATTCATAACATGAACAATACCTAATACTACATCTGCATCAAAATCTTTTGTTGCAAATAGTCCTAGTCCTTGTACTTTTGATTCTTTTATTGTTAGTCCGTTTGGCAGAGGTCTATACATTTTACTTTTCCCTATGTAAATCTAATGTAACACAATGGTGTCCGCCACCTAGTGTTCTGCTATGTGTAAATGGCACTGTATGACTTAGTACTCCGTATTCAAGTAACTTTTGTTTGAGTGCAGGTGTATCGTCAATAACTGCTAATTTTGGATTAATCATTAAAAAGTTTAATTGAATGTAGTTACTTGCAAATGCCTCACCTGAAAATTGCTTAGGAGTTAAGTCATTATTGCCTAACCAAATAATATCCCATTCTTTAAAACACTTAGGAACTTGTTCGTACTTTACACGATCCTTATTAATAACAACTAACCCTTGACGTACAGGAATAAATGTACTATCAATATGTATGCCACCGTAAGTATGGGTAACTTCTACTTTATAGTTTGGAAACTGTTGTTGTAGCCATTCTGCACCTTGAGAAGTTCCGCTTGGACTAAC
>Ga0209502_10002811_pt1 | contig 14164 bp, 12 predicted proteins | sample ArcticOcean_MG_C_10_FD_187442 | JGI IMG/M metagenome (GOLD analysis project Ga0209502, IMG submission 187442) | Marine microbial communities from western Arctic Ocean - ArcticOcean_MG_CB11_90 (SPAdes) (version 2) | ecosystem: Environmental > Aquatic > Marine > Oceanic | place: Arctic Ocean...
AACTTGCTGGTGGTGTAGCAGTAATTAAAGTAGGTGCTACAACAGAAATTGAAATGAAAGAGAAAAAAGCACGTGTAGAAGATGCACTTCATTCAACTCGAGCAGCAGTTGAAGAAGGAATTGTTCCCGGAGGAGGGGTTGCACTTATTAGAGCTCTTGATGCAATTTCTAAAACTAAAGGTGACAATGCTGATCAAGATGCAGGTATTCAGATTGTACTGCGTGCAGTTGAAGATCCGATGCGCCAAATTGTATCTAACGCAGGAATCGAACCATCTGTAGTAGTAAATAAAGTCATTGATGGTAAAGGTAATTATGGCTTTAATGCTGCGAATGAAACTTACGGCGACATGGTAGAAATGGGCGTATTAGACCCTACCAAAGTAACTCGTTCAGCACTTCAAAATGCTGCTTCAGTTGCTGGATTAATGCTTACTACTGAATGTATGATTGCCGATCTTCCAAAAGATGATGCTGGTGGTGGTGGTGCTCCTGATATGGGTGGTATGGGTGGTATGGGTGGTATGGGTGGTATGCCCGGCATGATGTAATAATTATAATTTAATTAGTAAAAAAGGTCTCTTTTGAGGCCTTTTTTGTACCTGATAAAAATTATTTGGTGTAGCATTACAACTCATGAATCAACCTCAAGAAAATACAAAATTTTTAGAAAATCTCAATGAAGAACAAATTAAAGCTATAACTTTAAAGAATCAATCGGCTTTGATACTGGCTGGGGCTGGGAGTGGAAAAACCAAAGTACTTACTTCAAGAATCGCTTGGCTAATTCAAAATCAAATAACAAATCCAACGGGGCTGCTTGCTGTTACATTTACAAATAAAGCAGCTAAAGAAATGTTAATGAGAGTGACTGAGCAACTTCCGATACACACTAGAGGTATGTGGGTTGGCACATTCCATGGTTTATGCAATCGCATGTTACGAATTCATCATAGAGAAGCGAAGCTTCCAGAAACATTCCAAATTTTAGATAGCTCAGATCAATTATCAGCAATCAAAAGACTTATGAAAGCAATGAATGTTGATACAGATACCTTCCCCCCAAAGGAAATTCAATATTTTATTAATGGAAAAAAAGATGAGGGAATCAGATCTGTTAACGTCAAACCATATGACCCACACACAAAAAGAGTTAATGGAATTTATGCTGAGTATGAAAAGCAATGTCAAAGAGAAGGGGTTGCTGACTTTCCAGAATTACTTTTAGGGTGTTACGAGTTATTAAAAAATAATATCTCCATTAAAGAGCATTACCAACAAAGATTTAAGCATATTTTAGTTGATGAATTTCAAGATACTAGCGAGCTTCAATACAAATGGCTTAAATTGCTAGCAGGTAAAGATAATTTTGTATTCGCTGTAGGTGATGATGATCAATCCATATATGCGTTTAGAGGGGCAAGAGTTGGAAACATGCAAGACCTTGAAAGAGATTTCAAAATTAAAAATATTATTAAACTTGAACAAAATTACCGCTCTAAAAATAACATCCTAAATGCTGCGAACGCGATAATAGATAACAATACAAAAAGACTTGGAAAAAACCTTTGGGCGGCCTCTGGAGATGGTGATCCAATTCGTCAATATATTGGCATAAGTGACTATGATGAAGCTAATTTTATTTTAGACGAAATAAAGATGCTACACCGAGGTGGGCTAAACTATAGCCAGATTGCAATTTTATATAGAAGTAATGCTCAATCTCGAGTTCTAGAACATGCCATTGTTTCTAATAATATCCCTTATCGCGTTTATGGGGGCTTAAGATTTTTTGAGCGCGCTGAGATTAAAAATGCATTGGCTTATCTCCGATTAATTTCAAATAAAACAGATGACAATGCATTTTTAAGGATCATTAATTTCCCAACTAGAGGGATTGGTGCAAGATCTATAGAACAGTTACAAGATCAAGCGAAGGTAAACAATTGCTCATTATGGGAAGCTGCGAAAAAAATTGAATCTCAAAATGAAAATATTCAAAAAGGGGTGCCATTTTTTGTAAGATTAATTAAAAATTTAGAGGATGAAATACAAGGTACGTCTATTGCAGAATCTATAGAATCTATTGTTACTCATTCAGGGCTGAAAGATCACTATCTAAAAGATAAAGATGGAATTGATCGCGTATCAAACTTAAACGAATTAGTATCTGCTGCTGTAACTTTCATAAATACTACAGAGATTGAAAATGAGGCACTCACCTTAGTAGAATTTCTAAACTTTACCTCTTTAGAGAGTGGTGAACTTCAAGCATCAGCTGGCGATGATGCTCTTCAATTAATGACTATTCACTCATCAAAAGGATTAGAATTTGATGCTGTATTTATCACTGGACTTGAAGATGGTTTATGTCCGCATGAACAAAGTTTATCTGAATCTGATGGCTTAGAAGAAGAAAGGCGATTGATGTATGTAGCAGTAACTAGAGCCAAAAATAAACTTTATCTTACTTTGGCCCAATCTAGAATGCTTCATGGTCAAACTAGATACAATATTCCATCACGCTTTTTAGATGAAATTCCTGATGAGCTTGTAAAAAGACTCAACTCAATGAAAAAGCAAGATATTATTTCAAGTGCAATAAAAAAAGCTCCTCGTTCCGAATCCAAGCATGAAATAAAAATTGGCTCTACAGTAACCCATCCAAAATTTGGGCAAGGAGTAGTAACCGGATATGAGGGTAATGAAGATGACCTACGTATACAAATTAAATTTTCTACCCACGGAGTAAAATGGTTAGCAATGGAATTTGCTAAACTTAATGTAATTTAAATTTAGTTTTTAATGGCTCAAAAATATCTTTATATGTGACGTATTGAAATATAAACAATATTGAAATATAAGCAGTAAAAGATACTAGTAAAAAAAGACTTGTTAAAAATGAAATAGAATTTTGTCCCAAAAATGATAACAATGAAAAGAAAAAAGTTATTGATAAAATAATAACAATAAAACTTCCTGTCAATATAGCCCACCCAAGCAAAAGTGGTATAGAAAACATTAAAGTACCTGCTAAGCTAGATTTAATTGCTTTCATTGCTCCGTATTGGTTATAAAAAATCAGCATGGGAGAAAACCATGTAGCCATAATGAATGGTATTGAAATTAAAATAAGCTTAATAAAGGTAGGTTGGTATTTTTCACTAAACTCAGTTACTGATTTAATTTCCTCAGTTTTTGGACCAATATCAGCATAAAAAAACATTGATAATAATATTGAAAAAATATAAGTAAGTCCTCCTATCAAAAGAAGTGGTCTAAATTTAATTTTTAATAAATTAAAAATATGCTTAATATCAAAATTTCTTTTTGCATCTAATTCTCTATAGAAATAAATATAAATCAGAACTATAAATGGATAAAGGAAGATTGTAATTGGTGAAATAAATTCTAGCCCTGGAAGTATTGGAATAAATAAAATTATAGTTAGGTATAGCATACCCAAAAATAAAGACTGTCTGACTGATTGCTTAAATAAAAACAAACAACTCTGTATCCAATTTTTTACTTTAATTAGCATAATTTATCATCCTCTGGCGATCAACCAATATGTCTTTAAAATGATTTGGGTCCTTGATGGAGGTAATTTCTCCATCTTTCATATTATGAAAATCTTCTAATCTAGACAGCCAAAATCTAAGGGCCGCTAACCTCAAAGCTATATTTAAATATTGTTGCTCATTATCTGTCAACTTTCTTTCTGACTCGTACCCTTTAATAAATTCTAAGTACATCATTTTATTAATTTTTCTATCTTCATCTATACACCAATCGTTCATAGCTATTGCAATGTCGTAAATAAATTTTTCATTACAAGCATAATAAAAATCAATAAACCCAGAAACCTTATCATTTAAAAAAAGTACGTTATCCCTAAAAAGGTCTCCATGAATGATTCCTTCAGGGAGCTCTACTTTATTTAATTCTTTATGATAATTGATTTCTAATTCTATTATTTCTTGATCTTCAATAGATAAATATTCTTTTAGTTTTAAATGCATAGCAGACATCCAGCCCAAATCTCTAGTATTTTTATTTGATTGGTGAAAATTATTTGTTGTTAAATGTAACTTAGCTAAATACTGACCAACTGAATAACAGCTCATGAAACTCCTATCAGCTATTTCTTTTCCTTCTAGAAAAGAGACCATTAATGCAGGCTTATCTTTTAATAAATCCAATGCTTGTCCAATATTATTTTCAATAGGTCTGGGACATAAAAAATTTTTTTTACCTAAATAAGTCATTAAATCAACGTAAAATGGTAGTTCTTCAATATTATTATGTTCAAAAATAGTCAAAATATAATTTGAATCAAGCATTATGATCAGGTAGTTAGAATTAGTAACCCCAGATGAGATGCCTTTAAAATCAACAAAGCCTTTAAGGTTAAATTTCTTAAACCATTCACTAAGGTCATTTGAGTTAATAGATGTATATACAGCCATAAATAAAAAGGGGTTACACCCTGCTTGTTCTTAGAAAATTATTAAAATTCGAATACAACCCATTGAGGAACAACCAAAGGCTCTGAAATGCTATCTATTCTAAACCATCCGCCATTTGCAGTTTCTTTATAAAGATAATATGGTGCTACACCATCTAATGTTACCTTAATCATATAAAGTTGCCCATTGATACGATATTCTTCCGTAGTGCTTTGACCATCTGTTGTAATTTTAACTTCAGGTTCATTTTCAAAATCAGACTCAAAACTAGATGCGGCTGGAGTAGCGTCTTCTAGTATTTGTGTCTCTTCTGCAAAAGAAATATCACAAATTATCAAATAAAAACTAAGTAATACTAATCTTAAAAACTTATACATTTAATATATCCCTCAATATTAGCCTTGATTCTATCAAAATCTGACATAATCATCCAAGTAACTAGATGTTAAAATATAAAATTAACCCAATACTGTTAGTTTATTCATGAAAATAAATTAATCAATCAATATTATGAAAACATTATTATTAGTAGATGGTTCCTCATATTTATACAGGGCTTTTTATGCATTGCCTGATTTAAGAAATAAAGAAAATCACCCCACAGCGGTGATTAAGGGTGTCTTAAATATGTTGCGCTTAACTCATAGTCAATTTCCATCTGATTATAGTGTCTGCATATTTGATGCCAAAGGAAAAACTTTTCGTGATGACATATACAGTGATTACAAAGCTAATCGACCTAAGATGCCAGAAGAGTTGGCAGTGCAAATAGAGCCACTTAAAAAAGCAATATCAGCAATGGGGTGGGCAATGATGGTAAAAGACTCTGTTGAGGCTGATGACGTTATTGGCACTCTCTCAAAGAAAGCAAATGCTAATAAAATTAAAGTAATTATTTCTACTGGTGATAAAGACCTTGCTCAGCTTGTGAATAAAGAAACTACATTAATTAACACAATGACCAACGAAAAGCTTGATATTGAAGGTGTTAAGAAAAAATTTGGAGTGCCGCCCTCTCTAATAATAGACTATCTAACAATAATTGGAGATACGGCTGACAATGTGCCAGGTATAGATAAGGTAGGACCAAAAACTGCGGTTAAATGGCTAAATGAACATAATTCACTTGATATAATTGTTAAAAATTCTGATACGTTTAAAGGTGTCGTTGGGGAGAATCTCAGAAAAGCAATTGACTGGCTTCCAACTGCAAAAGATTTAATTACTATTCGGTGTGACTTAGATATTCAGTTTAATTGGGACGAGTTTATAAGAAAGGATCCTGATAATAAAGTTTTAGAAGGCATCTATAAGGAATTTAACTTCTCAAAATGGCTACAAGACCTCCAGAAAAAAGACTTTAATGATGATGGAATTGTCAAAAATAAAATAGGCAATATGGAATCAGCAACTGAAATTTCTAATTTTAATAATAAAAAATTATACATAACAATTAGTGATGAACAAACGCTTAACCAATGGATTCAAAAAATTAAATTAAAGAGAATTGTTGCGATTGATACAGAAACAGACTCCTTGAATGTGATGCTCGCTAATTTAGTCGGCATTTCAATTTCAATTGAACCTGGTTCGGCAGCATATATTCCTCTAAAACACCAAAGTACAGATAATTTTATTCAATTAAATTTAGATTTAGTAATTGAAAAACTAAAACCTATTTTAGAAGACCCAAAGATTATTAAAATTGGTCAGAATATAAAATATGATGCCCATATTTTTCTTAACAATGGCATTAGCCTTGAAGGGATTGATGAAGATACGATGTTAATGAGCTATATATTGAAGAGTAATCAAAGTCATGGCATGGATAAATTAAGTAAGCGGTACTTAGGGCATCATTGTATAAGTTATGAATCTCTTGTAGGAAAAGGAGTTAAGCAAATTACTTTTGATCAGGTATACATTAAAGATGCTGCTCCTTATGCAGCAGAAGATGCTGACGTCACATTACAACTCTTCCAGCACTTACACAAACTTTTAAAAGAAAATAAAGAACTTCAAAAAGTATATAAAGAAATTGAGATTCCTTCAATGCAAGCACTGATTAAAGTTGAAAGAAATGGAGTGCTTATTGACTCAAAAATATTGCAAAAACAAAGCCATGAAATTGGGGAAAAATTACTAAACTTAGAGAAAGAGGCTTATGTTTTTGCCGATCAGCCTTTTAATTTATCATCACCCAAACAACTCCGAGAAATACTTTTTGAAAAATTAAAAATTAAACCACTCAAGAAAACGCCAACTGGAACTCCCTCTACAGGAGAAGAGGTTCTTCAAGTGCTTGCCCAAGACCATCCATTACCTAAATTAATTTTAGAACATCGAAGTCTATCGAAACTTAAAAATACATATACAGACAAATTACCAAAAATGATTAATCAATCTACTGGCAGAGTTCATACAAGCTATAACCAAGCAGTTGCAATTACTGGAAGATTAGCTAGCTCTGATCCAAATTTACAAAATATTCCTATCAGAACTCCTGAGGGTAGAAAAGTAAGGGAAGCCTTTATTGCGCCAAAAGGATCGATGATAATGTCTGCAGATTATTCTCAAATTGAACTAAGAATCATGGCACATTTATCAAAAGACAAGCGCTTAATTCAAGCATTTAACAATAATGAAGATATTCATAGAATTACAGCCGCCGAGATATTTGAGACGTCCTTAGAAAGTATTTCAAATGAACAAAGAAGGTATGCCAAAGTAATTAACTTTGGACTAATTTATGGCATGGGCCCATTTACCCTTGCTAAAAATCTTAATATTGAAAGAAGTGCTGCTCAAAGCTATATTGATCGTTACTTTACGCAATATCCCTCAGTAAAAAAATATATGGAAGATGCAAAACAATTTGCTAGAGAAAAAGGATATGTTGAAACTTTTTTTGGGAGAAGACTATGGCTTCCTGAAATTAATGGCTCCAATGGGATTATGCGAGCTGCTGCAGAGAGAGCTGCAATTAATGGGCCAATGCAAGGCACTGCAGCGGACCTAATTAAATTAGCTATGATTGAGGTTCATAACTGGATCCAAACAGAACGTAATATTAAGGGAAAAATGATTATGCAAGTTCATGATGAACTTGTTTTCGAGGTTCCAAAGAATGAAGTGCAAATATTTAAAAAAATAATTCCTACGCTAATGGCGGGAGTTGCTTCATTATCTATTCCACTAATTGCCGATATTGGGGAGGGTAGTAATTGGGAGCAAGCTCATTAACCCAGAAACTAAAATAAATTCATTAGATATATCTCAAAAAGAAATCCATGCTGTCATTATAGGAGATGAAATTTTATCCGGAAAAAGAGAGGATAAACACCTTAAGCACCTGTCTAGAGCGCTTAAAAATTATGGCTTATCACTTTCAAAAGCTGATTATATTCCAGATGATCTAGAGGTGATCAGAAAAACTATTCGAGAGAAAATTGGATCTATTGTTTTTTGTTTTGGTGGAATAGGTGCCACACCAGATGATTGCACTAGACATGCTGCTGCACTTGCTCATGAAAATCCTATAACTCAAAACTCTGAAGCAAAGCTACTTATTGAAAATCAATTTGGTAAAGATGCATATCCAAAAAGAATTTTAATGGCAGATCTGCCAGATAAAGCCGGACTTATTCCTAACGTTATCAATAATATTCCAGGGTTCTTTGTTAACCACCATCATTTTATGCCAGGTTTTCCTGAAATGGCATGGCCCATGATTGACTGGGTAATAAATACTCACTACAAAACTCTTATAAATTTAAGAGATTTTGAAGACCAATCAATTTGGCTTGATGATGTAAGCGAAAGTATGTTAATTGACATAATGAATGACATAAAAAATAAAAATAATGAAATAAAAATATATAGCCTTCCTAAATTAAAGCCAAATAAAACATTAGAGCTTGGAATAAAAGGTGCCCCTAAAAATGTTAATAAAGCAATGAAAGACCTCAAGAGCCAGCTGAAAAAATCAAAATTTAATTGGCGTGAAAATTAAACTTTGATAATCTTCTAATTGATTATAAAATAGGCAACTAGCTTACGTTTAAATAATCTTAAAATATGCAGATAGGGCCTCATAAACTTAAAAATAATTTGATTTTAGCTCCTATGGCTGGAGTAACTGATCGACCATTCCGCATGCTATGCAAGCATTATGGCGCTGGTATGGCTGTAAGTGAAATGGTTACCTCGAACTCCCTTCTTTATGGAAGCGAAAAAACTCTGTTAAGAGCAAATCATCAAGGAGAAGTCGCACCTATCTCTGTTCAAATTGCTGGTGCTGACCCAGATATGATGGCAGAAGCTGCAAAATTCAACATGGCAAAGGGGGCCCAAATTATCGACATCAATATGGGATGTCCTGCAAAAAAAATCTGTAACGTTATGGCTGGATCAGCACTTCTTCAAAAAGAAAAATTAGTTGAAAAAATTCTTAATGCAGTTGTTAAATCTGTCGATATACCTGTAACTCTAAAAATAAGAACAGGATGGGACAAAGAAAATAGAAATGCCACAAGAATAGCAAAAATAGCTGAAGATTCAGGTATACAAGCTTTATCAATGCATGGAAGAACAAGAGCCTGCTTATATAAAGGGGATGCTGAATATGACACTATTGCTAATGTTAAACAATTGATAAGTATTCCAGTTATAGCCAATGGAGATATTACAACTCCAGAAAAAGCAAAATTTGTACTTGAATACACAAAAGCGGATGGCGTAATGATTGGTCGAGCAGCTCAAGGACGGCCATGGATATTTAGAGAAATTGAACATTTTTTAAAAACTGGTGACCATATGGCTCGACCGGCTATAGCCGAAATAGAAAAAACTACAATTAAGCATGTTATTGATTTATATGAGTTTTACGGGGCAGAGAGAGGCCATAGAATTGCAAGAAAACATATCTCTTGGTATACAAAAGGACTTAAAAATTCAGCTCAATTTAGATTTAATATGAATCAAATTGATGAAACCACTAGGCAAGTTGAATTTATTAAACAGTATTTTAGAGAGTTAAGAAAGCTAGATGAATATATTGTATATGAAGATTCAGAAAATGAACTTGGCCTTGTTGCTTAATGGGCAAAGCTAATCTATCTAATGATATTGATACGCTCTTAGATCAATACTTTAAAGATTTGTCCGGAGAAAATCCAAAAGGTGTTTACGATATGGTAATCCAATCTGTTGAAAAGCCTCTTTTACTATACATAATGAATCTTGCAGAAGGTAACCAAAGTAACGCTGCAGATATTCTAGGGCTAAATAGAAATACACTTAGAAAAAAACTTAAACTTCATAAAATTAATACATAAGATGATTAAAATAAGCAGAGCTCTAATTAGCGTTTCTGATAAATCAAATATTTTAGAGTTAGCTAGGACATTACAAGACTTAAATATTGAAATTATTTCTACCGGAGGAACTGCAGCTCTCTTAAAAGAAAATAATATTCAAGTAACTGAAGTGAGTGATTATACTCAATTTCCTGAAATGCTAAATGGCAGAGTAAAAACGTTACATCCAAAAATTTATGGTGGTATCTTAGCTCAAAAAGATAACCCTAAACATATAGCAACACTTAAAGAAAATGGAATTCCAAAAATTGATCTTGTTATTGTTAACCTATACCCCTTTGAAGCAACAATTAATAATCCTAAATGTAATTTAGAGCAAGCAATTGAAAATATTGATATTGGTGGGCCTACAATGGTTCGAGCTGCTGCAAAAAACTACAAAAGTGTTGCTGTATTAACTAACCCGAGTGAATACGATATTTTTTCTAAGGAATTGATTAAGAATAAGGGAACCCTCGAGGAATCATATCGATTCAGCCTCGCTCAAAATGCTTTTTTGCATACAGCTCATTACGATAAAGCTATTAGTGACTATCTTTCCAAGAATAATAAACAGGAGAAATTTCCTAATACTTTGACTCAAAACATGAACAAGAAAATGGATATGCGCTATGGAGAAAATCCTCATCAAGCAGCGGCTTTTTATGTAGAACCAAAAATTCAAAATGGCAGCCTTGCAAATTTTAAACAAATTCAAGGAAAAGAACTATCATTCAACAATTTAAATGACTCAGATACGGCATGGGAATGTGTTAAGTTATTTTCTGCTCCTACCTGCGTAATTGTCAAACATGCAAACCCTTGTGGAGTATGTACTGCTAGAACAATTAAGAATGCATACAAAGGGGCTTTTTCAACCGATTCAACTTCTGCATTTGGTGGCATTATTTCAATCAATAAAGAAATGGATTCAGAAGCTGCTGAATTAATTATGAATCAATTTGTTGAGGTTATTATTGCTCCTAGCTATTCGGAAGCAGCATTAAATATTTTTAAAAGAAAAGCAAATATCAGATTATTACAAGTTGAAATTAATACATTAAAAAATAATTTAGATTTCAAAAAAATTGGTGGGGGGTGGTTAGTCCAAACAAGCGATGATCACAAACTAGATGTTACTAAATGCAAAGTTGTGACTAAATTAAAACCTAACACTGCACAGTTAGAAGATTTAAATTTTGCTTGGGAAGTTGCACGACATGTTAAATCTAATGCAATTATTTTCTGTAAGGATAAAAAAACTCTTGGGGTTGGTGCAGGTCAGATGAGTAGAGTTGATAGTACTCGTATAGCTGCTATAAAAGCAGAAAATGCCAACATATCTCTCACTGGAAGTGTGGTTGCATCGGATGCATTTTTTCCATTCAGAGATGGTGTTGATGTACTTGCAAGTTATGGTGCCAAATGTGTTATTCAGCCTGGTGGTAGTATTAAAGATGATGAAGTTATTAAGGCAGCTGATGAACTTGGTTTAATAATGATATTCACTGGGATAAGACACTTTAAACATTAACTATGAAAGCTCTAATAATTGGTAATGGTGGTCGCGAACATGCACTTGCATGGAAAATAGAACAAAGTCCGCTTGTTAAAAAAGTTTTTGTTGCTCCAGGCAATGGTGGGACTGACCTAGAAGAAAAAATAGAAAATATTAATATTGGCACTAATGATATAGATCAATTAGTTTTATTTGCAAAAAAAGAAAAAATAGATTTAACAATTATTGGCCCAGAAGTTCCGCTTTCTAAAGGAATTGTGGATACATTTATAGAAAATAAATTAAAAGTTTTTGGTCCAAAAAAATTAGCAGCCCAGCTTGAAAGCTCAAAAGATTTTGCTAAATCTTTTATGGAGCGCCATAAAATTCCAACAGCAAAGTATAAAACATTTACAAATATTAAAGATGCTCATAAATATATAAATGAAGAAGGGGCTCCGATCGTAGTTAAGGCAGATGGATTAGCTGCTGGAAAAGGAGTGGTTGTTGCAATGACTATTGAAGAAGCATTGATTGCAGTAGATTCAATGCTTGAAGATAATTTATTTGGTGATGCAGGAGCTAGAGTTGTTATTGAAGAATTTTTAACAGGGGAAGAAGTTAGCTTCATTGTTATATGTGATGGTAATTCCATTCTTCCTTTAGCATCAAGTCAAGATCATAAAAGACTATTTGATTTAGATTTAGGTCCTAATACAGGTGGTATGGGTGCTTATTCGCCTGCTCCCATTGTCACTCAAGAATTACATAGAAAAATTATGGATGAAGTTATTGAACCCACCACCGAAGGTATGAAAAAAGACGGTATAGAATTTACAGGTTTTTTATACGCAGGCTTAATGATTGATAAAGAGAATAATATCAAAACACTTGAGTTCAATTGTCGAATGGGTGACCCAGAAACACAGCCTATTCTTTTTAGACTTAAAAGTGATTTATTTGAAATACTTTTAGCTGCATCGACTAAAAACATTAAAAATTATGAAGCTAAATGGGAAAATGGCTCAGCAATAACTGTTGTATGTGCTTCAGAAAATTATCCTAATGAGCCTAAAATTAATGATGAAATATTTAATCATTATAATAATAATAATAAAGATTCATACATATTTCATGCAGGCACATCATTAAAAAATAATAAAATTTATACGGCTGGAGGAAGGGTGCTTGGTGTTACAGCAAAAGGACACTCCTTAAAGGTTGCCCAAAAGCGCGCCTATGCCTTAGTTAAAGATATTAAATTTAATGGTATGCAATATAGAGCAGATATTGGTCAAAAAGCATTAAAAAAAGACCAGTGAAAGATCACAGATTAAATCGCTTTATACGCCAAGGAGGTATTGTTGCCTATCCAACTGAATCATGCTTTGGGATTGGTTGTGACCCTAGAAATAGAAAAGCAATAAATAAAATTATTAAACTAAAAAAAAGATCGCTTAATAAAAATTTTATTCTTATAGGCTCTTCAATAAAACAATTTAATTATTTTTTAAACCCATTAAATAATTCAACATCTAAAAATTTATTTTCCAAATGGCCGGGTCCACATACATGGCTAATTAAAGCAAATAATCGTTGTCCGAGCTGGTTAAAAAGTAATTCCAAAATTGCATTAAGAATTTCATCTTTTTCTGCCTGTCAGACATTAACGAAATCACTTGATATGGCTATTACTTCATCAAGTTTAAATTCGAGCGGAAAAGTTCCTTTAAAAAGTTATAGGGATGTTTGTAGATTTCTTCCTAAACAAGTTAAACTTATTAAAGGGCGCGTAGGGAAAAGTAAACGACCTTCAGTTATTCAAGACTTTAAAACTAAGAAGATTATTAGATCATAATGACTAATGAAATTAATAAAAATATAGTTAAAGATTACTTATCGGATTTGCAAGAAAAAATAGTTGATGCCTTGCAATTGGTAGATGGGGAAAATTTTTTAATTGATTCTTGGCAACGTAAAGAAGGAGGTGGTGGAACAACCTCTATTTTAGAAAATGGCAATGTATTTGAGCGAGCTGGGATTGGTTATTCATCAGTTACTGGATCTAAACTTCCAAAAGCAGCTACCGATGCCCACCCTGAAGTAGAAAATAGAAAATGGCATGCAATGGGTGTTTCATTAGTGCTTCATCCTAATAATCCTTTTGTTCCAACTGTTCACATGAATGTGAGGTTTTTTATTGCTTCAAAAAATGGAGAAGCAGATATATGGTGGTTTGGTGGTGGAATAGACCTTACGCCATATTATCCTTTTAAAGAAGATGTTATCCATTTTCACCAATCCCTAAAAAATACTTTAGATCCTTTTGATAAAAACCTTTATCCAAAATTTAAAAAAAATTGTGATGATTATTTTTCACTTAAACATAGAAACGAAGCTCGAGGAATTGGTGGTATCTTTTTTGATGATTTTACCGATAATAATTTTGAGTATTGCTTTGAGTTGATAAAAGCCATTGGAAGTAGCTTCACTAAAACTTATTTACCAATTGTACAAAAAAGAAAGGATCATAATTTTTTAAATACAGAGAGAGACTTTCAACTTTATCGAAGAAGTCGATATGTGGAATTTAATTTACTACAAGATCGTGGGACTCTATTTGGCATTCAATCAAAAGGAAGAGTAGAATCTATACTAATGTCTATGCCACCATTAGTTAAATGGTCTTATGACTGGAAAGCAAAAAAAGGAAGTGCTGAAGAAAAATTATATACTGACTTTCTACCCCCTAAAGATTGGGTTTAAATTATGCTAAAAAAACTTTTTAGAAAAAAAAATATTAATTCTAAGCCTGATGAGAAATTAAATCGCTGCCTTAC
>Ga0209502_10002814_pt1 | contig 14155 bp, 17 predicted proteins | sample ArcticOcean_MG_C_10_FD_187442 | JGI IMG/M metagenome (GOLD analysis project Ga0209502, IMG submission 187442) | Marine microbial communities from western Arctic Ocean - ArcticOcean_MG_CB11_90 (SPAdes) (version 2) | ecosystem: Environmental > Aquatic > Marine > Oceanic | place: Arctic Ocean...
ACAACAAACGCTGCAGGAGAAATCGTATCGAATTCCTCACAATTGTATTACGTTGCCAGTTGTTTTTTATTACCTGCTGCCTTGGTTTTAATGACACTAAGCATCGATTTAAAAGCGATATTTAACTTAGGTTCTAAAGCACTAATTATGTTTTTCACAGGGACAGTAGGTGTAATTATTGGCGGTCCTTTGGCTATCTTATTAATTTCTATTTTTTCTCCAGAAACTGTTGGAGGTGCTGATTTTGATGCTGTTTGGAGAGGGCTTTCTACCTTAGCTGGAAGTTGGATTGGTGGTGGTGCAAACCAAACTGCCATGCTAGAGATCTATAAATACAACCCTGCAAAATATGGTGGAATGGTGATTGTAGATATTGTTATTGCAAATGTTTGGATGGCTATTTTACTAATAGGGATTGGTAAAAAGGATAAAATAAATAAGTGGTTAAAAGCAGACACAGCAGCTATTGAAGAATTAAAAGAAAAAGTGATTGACTTTACACAGAAAGTAAAGAAAAATCCTACGCTTACAGATTTTATGATTATGCTTGCAATTGGTTTTGGAACCGTTGGTTTTGGGCATTTTTCAGCAAAGTATTTAAGTGTCTTTTTCTCTGATTTTGTAGCTTCGATAAACTCACAAACGTGGCGAAATGTATTTTCATTTTTGGGTACTAGTTTCTTTTGGCTAATAAGTATTTCTACAATTATAGCTATACTTTTATCTTATACAAAAGCAAAAAACTATGAAGGTGCAGGTGCAAGTAAATTAGGTAGTATTTTTATATATATTTTAGTAACAACTATTGGCATGAAAATGAATCTAAACCAGGCTTTTGAAAACCCCGGTTTGATAGCAATTGGTATTGTTTGGATGACCATACATGCTATTTTATTAATTATTGTTGCAAAAATTATTAGAGCACCTTACTTCTTTTTAGCAGTTGGTAGTCAAGCAAACGTAGGTGGTGCAGCATCTGCGCCTATTGTTGCGCAAGCGTTTCACCCTTCTTTAGCCACTGTAGGTGTTTTATTAGCTGTTTTTGGCTATGCAATTGGAACTGTTGGTGCAATTTTGTGCACAATTTTAATGGAATTAGCTTCAACAATTTAAAAAAATAAAGCATATTTGCAACCTAAAGTAAGAAACTAATGAAGAAAATAATAGTAGTTTTAGTAGTATCAATTTTAATGATTGCATGTTCCTCTAAAAAAGATGGAAATATGGTCGTTGAAGGAACCATTAAAGGATTAAAAAAGGGAACTTTATACCTTCAGAAAATGAATGATACAGCAATCATTTCTATTGACTCTGTTAATGTTCTTGGTGATGGTAACTTTAGATTGACAGACAATATTGAATCTCCTATAATGTATTACTTAACTTATGATGGCAATGCAAATGACAAAAGAATTTTATTCTTTGGAGGTAAAGGTACCATCACGATTAATGATAATATGAGCACTTTTGGATTTAGTCCTGAAATAACAGGTTCTCCAAACCAATTAGTACTTGATAAATTCTTGAAAATTAACAACCAATTTAAAAATCAACGTTTAGAGTTCATTAAAAAAGAATTTGATGCAAGGCAGTCTAAAAACACAGATTTAATTGAAAATCTAGAGGAAGATTATAATAGAATGATTAGAAGAAAATATCTATATACTACTAATTTTGCTTTATCTAACTCAAATTCTGAAGCAGCAGCATATATTGCTTTAACTGAATTGTATGATGCAAATATTAAATTACTTGACACTATAAATAAAAAATTATCTATGGTAGTAAAAAACTCTACTTATGGCAAACGTTTAGATAAATATATTAGTAAGATTAAATCTGAAGAAAATAAATAAGTATTATAAGACCGAATTAGAACTAGATTTTTTTTATTTTTGATTTTAAAAAAATAGAATATGAAATATTTATCTCCTGAAATAGCGGCTTTATCTAAAAAGTTTGATGTTTCAAAATCGCTTGCCAAAAGAAATGTGTCTTGCGGTATTTTTCAAGATTGCGACGCTACGAAAAAATCCCTTAAAATATATCAAAAAGAGAAATTATAAGATTAAGTCTAATTTAAAGCTTTACTTTTAAGCTCCACTCAAAGTTAAATTTAGAAACAACCACCCCATCTTCATTTTTCCCTTCAGCAATTAATTGAACCACTTGCCCTTCTTTATTTATTTTAGACAGCTTTATAGCTTTGCGAATTTCGTCTCCTCCTTTGCACGTAAACAAGATTTCACCAGTTGCCTTTTTATAAAAATTTGCTTCTTGGTGGGTTACTAGCATAGAAGTGTTTTCCTTTGAATCCTCTATCGCCTTCATGACCAAAACACCCGTACTCATTTCTGCAGCCATACCTTGAGCTGCCCAAAACATACTTTTAAACGGATTTTGATTCATCCACTTATGTGTGATTTTAACAGTTGCCTGTTCCTCTGAAAGTGTTTTTACTCGCACACCTCCTATATATGCTAAAGGTAATTTTAACAACATAAATAGGTTTACTCTCTTTGGTGTAATCTTCATAAGGCTTGATTTAATGGCAATTTAATACTTTTTTATTCAATAATTATGTTATTTAAAAATGTTAAAAAAATGTTAATTAAAGTACTATGCAATACATAATACCTTTTTAAAGATATATATTTGCATAAGAAAGTACTAGACATTTAAAATTTATGAAAAAGAACAATCAAAACACCAATGCTTTTTTAATACATATTTCTGCCTTTGCAGGATTTGTATTTCCTTTTGGCCAAATTATTACTCCTTTGATTGCATGGCAAACCTTAAAGGATAGAAGTACGTTTTTAGATGAACAAGGCAAAGAAGCTATAAATTTTAATTTAAGCTACACTTTATATGCTTTCATTTTATCTATTGCTTTAATTCCATTATTCTTTAGATCATTTTTTACCAATTTTAATAGTTTTAATAACTTTCAATTGAATTTAGATTTAAGCACAAATAATTTATTTAGTATAATGGGCCTTGGCTCTATTTCAGTAATACTTTACTTAGTAGGAATTTCATTGATAATTATAGCTGCACTAAAAGCAAAAGAAGGTGAAAGTTACAAGTACCCTTTTACTATAAAATTCATAAAATAATTCACAAAATATGAAGATCGAAAATACAAAAGCACAAATGAGAAAAGGTGTTTTAGAGTATTGCATATTATCCATCTTAAAAAATGGTGATGCTTATACTTCTGAAATTCTTTCCACACTAAAAAGTGCAGAAATGATTGTGGTTGAAGGAACTATTTATCCCTTATTAACGCGCTTAAAAAATACTGGATTATTAACCTATCGTTGGGAAGAATCAACCTCAGGTCCCCCAAGAAAATACTACGTTTTAACAGAAACAGGAAGCATGTTTATCAAAGAACTAGACAAAACATGGAGTAATTTAGTAAGCGCAGTAAACCAAGTAATTAGCACAAAACCAACTTCAAATGAATAAAACAATAAACATTAATTTAGGTGGATTTTTCTTCCATATTGATGAAATAGCCTACCAAAAACTAAGAACATACTTAGCGTCTATCTCTAAATCTTTAAGTGACGATGCTCACGGGAAAAACGAAATTATTGCAGATATAGAAGCTCGTATTAGCGAACTTTTATCAGAAAAAATTACAGATTCTAGACAAGTTGTAAGTGAAAGCGATATCGAAGACATTATTGTAATCATGGGGCAACCAGAAGATTATACAGAGGCAGAAGATGCATATTCAGATGCAAGTTACTCTTATAACAGAAATAGTTCTTCAGGAAAGAAACTATTTAGAGACGGAGATGATAAATTTTTAGGAGGTGTTGCCTCTGGTGTTGCACATTATTTTAATATTGATACCATTTGGGTTCGTTTACTCTTCTTAGTAATAACCATAGCAGGTGTAGGAGCAGGATTTCTAGTGTACATTGCACTTTGGATTTTGTTACCGGAAGCAAAGACCACTGCAGAGAAATTACAAATGGAAGGCGAACCTGTAAATATTGATAATATTGAGAAAAAGATACGTGAAGAATTTACAAACGTTTCAGAAAGTGTTAGAAATGCTGCCAATGAAGCATCAGAAAAAATTAAAGATGGTGCTAGTGAGTTTTCAGAAAAAATGGGGCAAACATTTTCAGCAAAGACAAACAAAAATAACGGTTTACAAGATTTTTTAAATGCAATAGGTAAAATTGCATTAGTCTTCTTTAAAATTCTAGGGAAATTTATAGGAGTACTTTTTGTGATTTTAGGAGCAGTTGCTATTTTATCTCTAATTATTGGAGGGTTTTCTTTAGGAAGTTTAGAGTTTTTAAATATTGATGGGGGGTTTATTAATTACCCAGATTTTTTCTATGAAGCTACGTTGCCTAAATGGTTGTTATCGCTTTCTCTATTTACCTTGATAGGAGTTCCATTTTTAGTATTGTTAGTTTTAGGTCTTAGAATGTTATCTAGTAACATAAAACAATTTAGTAAGATAACATCTATCACACTTTTAGTAATTTGGTTTATGGCACTTTTAACACTCATATTTACGGGTGCAGAATTCGGAGCATCACATGCTAATTATGGCAAATCTATTAGCAATAACCAATTAGATATCCCTAAAAAAGATACACTTGTTTTAAAAATGATAAATAATGATATGCTCTATTATCAAGATAATTTAAAAAGAAGTTCTAGAAAGCATGAAGTAGCAATAGATGGTAAACTTATGGTATACAGCAATGATATTCGTTTAGATGTAAAAAAGAGCAATACAGGATATGCTTATTTTATTATTCAAAAAGAATCATACGGACGAAGTCGCATAAAAGCAAGTAAAAATGCTGAAAAAATTAAATATGAATATACGATAAGAGGCAATGAAATAGTTTTTGATGCTTTCTTCCTATCTGATTTAAAGAATATTTTTAAAGATGAAGAAATAGATATTACAGTTTTTATACCAGCAACTTCAACTATTTACTTTGACAGTTCTGTAAAAAACTTTCTAAGTAATGTCAAAAACAGAGGAAATATTTATGATAAAGAAATGGTAGACCATCATTTTAAAATGACAAATACGGTTTTGAAATGTACAGATTGTATTGCTGAATCTCAAAAAAATGACACTTTTTAATACAACTCATCTCAAAAAAATAACAACTGAGCAACTAAAGTTAGATGACGAGCAGCTATACGAAGATATTTGCCATCTAATTAAAAACTAAAATCATGAAAAATACAAGTTACAGATTTATAGGGATTCTTTTTATAGCAACAATTTTTACTTCTTGCGGATTGGACATATTTAATGGTGTTGTTGGAAATAGCAATGTTGTAATAACAGAACGCACAATAAAAGCTGATTTTTCTGGTATAAAAGTAAGTACAGGTATCGACCTTTTCATCAGACAAGGAAGCACGAATGCAATTACAGTTGAAGCAGATGAAAATTTACATGACCTTATTATTACAGAAGTAAAAGAAGGAATATTGAAAATATATACAGATAAAAATATTTGGAAATCAAAAGCAAGAAAAGTATATGTTACCATAGAAAACCTAACACTTCTAAAAGCATCAAGCGGAAGTAATGTGAAAAGTGAATCTGTAATAAACACCAATGAAATTTATATAGATGCAAGCAGTGGTGCAAGTATAGATATTGAAGTAGTTGCAAAAAGTGCAGTAACTGAAGCATCTAGTGGATCTGATGTTAAAATTAAGGGAACTACTATAAACCATAAAGCTAGAGCATCTAGTGGAAGTAGTATCAATGCTTATAAACTAAAGAGTACTAATGCCAACGCAAGCGCTTCTAGCGGTGCCTCTATAAATATTTATGCATCTAAAAATATGGATGCAAAAGCAAGCAGTGGTGGCGTTATAGATTATACAGGAAATCCTACAAAAATAAGTAAAGAAGCTTCTTCTGGCGGAAGTATTTCTATAAATTAAAACAATTACAACTTATTTAAAAAATATTAGAAAGCTAACTTCTAATATGGTTACTAATACTTGGTTTTATTGGTATACTTAGTATGGCGCTGTTTTATAATAAACAGCGCTTACTTTTTTTTTGTATGTAAAGTATATGGTATTTATTCTGTGGCTTTCTTGTAATTTTTTAAAAGTTTTTGTACTTCTATATTATCAAAAACAATAGGGTATAATTCATTTAAAATAATATGATAATCATAATCTATTTTCATTGCACTTATTAAGTGTGTAAATGCATATTTTTCTTTATTTAAAATGAAGAACAAGCCCACAAGTCTGTACTCTACCTCTGAGAAATTCTTATGTGTCTTTTGCGCTGATAACAATACTTTCATAGCATCATTAAATTCTCCCAAGAAAGATAAAACATCCGTTAAACCCATGTAAATCTCTATAGAAGTATCTCCCAGTCTTAAACAACTCTTAAAACCAACAACTGCCTCTTCGAAAAAGCTTAGTTTTAAGTTTATTTCAGAATAGCGCCTCCAATACAACGTATTCTCTTCATCAATTTTTAAAGCTTTTGCAATATAGTGTGCAGCTTTTTGGTAGTTTTCTTGCTCAAAATACAAGTTAGTTAACAAAATCCAACCCTTATCTAAAAATGGATCTTCATGAACTGCTTTTTTATAATAAGACACAGCCGCGTCTAATTTATTAAGTTTTTCGTAACATTCTCCAACTCTAATATTAACATACGCAGTTGGATCATCTAATTCTATTGTAATTAAATAGTTATTTATTGCATCTTGATAATTGCCTAGTTGTTCTAAGGTCTTTGCTTTCTCCAAATAACCACCCACAAAAGATTCATCAATTAAAACGGCATAATCAAATGCAATTAAAGCCTCTTTATAACTTTCTAAAACAAAATGCTGTCTTCCTAGTTGGTGCCAAGCAACCTCACAATAAGGATTAATATCTATATATGAAATTAAATACTTTACAGCTTCCACGTGTTGTTTCTGCATATCGAAACAATAAACAATATTGTAAAGCGCAGAATAGTCTTCAAAATCTGCTTCAATGCAATACGCAAAGTTTATACGTGCATTTTTAAAATCTTCTAAATATAAAAACTCCATACCCATCAATGACCAAACATCTATCTTATCACCTGTTAAAGACAGTGCTTTTTCTAGATCTATAATTGCTTCTTTATGAAAACCTTTTTTTGAATTTATGGTGGCTTTTTGAATAAAAACCTCTTCATTTCTTGGTGCTAAAACCTCGATTCTTTTTAATAGCTTAGAAGCTTTATCAATTTCATTTTCAGTAAGGTAAGCTTCCACCATCAAAAGTTTTAAGTCAATAGATTCTGGATGTTGTTCTAAACCCAGTTTAATTGCTTTTTTTGCTAGTGCTATTTTACCAGTATCTAAATAATGTACAATGATTTCTTCAAACTCAACCAAATCAAAAAAATAGACATTATTGGTTTTAAGCATGGATTCAAATTTTAATAGAGACATAACTATGATATTTGAATTAGTACTTTAAAGGTACTCTAACTCTTGCTTAACAGTAAGAATTGCTCTTTTTGTTTTCAACAATTTAATTAACAAAACAGCGGCACGTATTTAGTCCTTAATAATTTTGCGTATACATAAATTTAAGTTAATTTTGATTTTCATTAACTATCATCTTAAATTGGTAGCATTCTTATGAGCAAAAAAATCTTATTGAACTCTAAAGATATTGAAATTATACTCCATAGACTAGCTTGCGAGCTTATCGAAAACCATAATGATTTTTCTAATACAGTCTTAATTGGCCTGCAACCTAGAGGTTCTTATCTAGCAAATAGATTAGCCAAACTATTAAAAACAGAATACAATATTAAAAATTTAGAGTTAGGTCTTTTAGATATCACTTTCTACAGAGATGATTTTAGAAGAAAAGAAACCCCTTTAGCAGCAGAAACTACCGAAATGAACTTCCTTATTGAAGACAAAAAAGTGGTTATAATTGATGATGTTTTATTCTCAGGACGAAGTATTAGAGCGGCATTAACAGCAATACAATCATACGGAAGACCAGAAAATATAGAATTATTAGTTTTAATAGATAGACGCTTTAGCAGACACCTGCCAATTCAGCCAGATTATAGAGGCAGACAAGTAGATGCTATTAATGAAGAAAAGGTGCTTGTAACTTGGACAGAATCTCATAAAAAAGATGCTGTTTTTATAGAACCTACATAATTCTATTATAGAAGATTTTAAATGTAAAAATGAAGAAAAATAAACAAATATCTAACTTAAAACCTTTGATGTGTCAGAATTAAGCGTAGAACATTTATTGGGTATTAAGTACTTAAAACCTAATGATATTGATGTTATTTTTAAAACTGCAGATCATTTTAAAGAAGTAATCAACAGACCCATCAAAAAGGTACCTTCTTTAAGAGATATCACTATTGCAAATTTATTTTTTGAAAATAGCACAAGAACTAAACTAAGTTTCGAACTAGCAGAAAAAAGACTATCAGCAGACGTTATTAATTTTTCTGCTGGACAGTCTTCAGTAAAAAAAGGAGAAACTTTAATAGACACCGTAAACAATATTTTAGCTATGAAAGTAGATATTGTTGTAATGCGACATGGAAATGTTGGTGCTGGCGTTTTCTTATCTAAACATGTAGATGCAAAAATTATAAATGCTGGCGACGGAACCCATGAACACCCAACACAAGCCCTACTAGACTCTTATTCTATTAGAGAGAAATTAGGCACAGTTAAAGGTAAAAAAATAGTGATTATTGGAGATATTTTACACTCTAGAGTTGCTTTATCTAATATTTTCGCACTACAGTTGCAAGGCGCACAAGTTAAAGTTTGTGGTCCAACGACCTTAATACCAAAACATATTGCCAGTTTAGGTGTAACGGTTGAAACCAACTTAAAAAAAGCCTTAGAATGGTGTGATGTCGCAAATGTATTGCGTGTACAACATGAAAGAATGGATATTAAATATTTTCCTTCTACTAGAGAATACACGCAACTTTATGGAATAAATCAAGAAATTTTAGACAACCTTGGAAAGAAAATTATAATCATGCACCCCGGTCCTATAAATAGAGGTGTGGAAATTACTAGTGATGTTGCAGACTCTAATGATTCTATTATACTAAACCAAGTAGAAAATGGTGTTGCAGTTAGAATGGCAGTTATCTATTTACTAGCACAGCAGATAAAAAGATAAAATGCAAATAAAAGAAGCAAACAATTACACGCTCATATCTTCTGATGAAGATTCATTTAAAGAATTTCAAAAATCAGTATTTAAAAAAATAAATGATTTTGATAAAAAACACCTAATACTTCAAATTTCTGAAAAACTGAATATAGATAGGAAAGATTTTTTATTATTTTTGAAGATAGCAGAACAAAAAAAAGAAAATGGCACCTCTTTTGTAGTTCTTAATTCGTCGGTTAACGCAGATGATTTCGATGAAAACCTAAACATCGTTCCTACTTTACAAGAAGCACAAGACATCTTAGAAATGGAAAATATAGAAAGAGAATTAGGATTTTAAAAAACAATAGATGATTAAAAAGTTACTTTTTATTTTACTTTTATTAATTTTTTTTATTGGATTTTCGCAAGAAAAAACACTAAAGAGCTTATCTACTGCGCCCAATCCATTTACAAATACTACTAAAATTGTATTTTCCTCCTCCTTCGATTCTTCTATTCAATTAACAGTTATAAATATTCTTGGAACCACAGTATTTAAAAAGACCTACAAAACTAAAGTAGGTAAGAACACCATACCTTTTTATAAAAACAATTTAGCTCCTGGAATATATATCTATAGCATACAGCGCAGTAATCAAATAATTTCTAAACGTTTTGTTATCAAATGATACAACTTACAATACTAGGTTGTCATTCTGCAACACCGCGCGTAAATGCGTATCCAACTTCACAATATTTAGAGATAAATAATAATCATTTTTTAGTAGACTGCGGTGAGGGTACACAGCGTCAAATGCGAAAATATAAAGTAGGATTTTCTAAAATAAATCATATTTTTATTTCTCACTTGCATGGTGATCATTTTTACGGTTTAGTTGGCTTAATTTCTACTTACGGTATTTTAAGCAGAGAAAAAGATATGCATATTTTTGGTCCAAAAGGAATTAAAAAAGCGACTTTACAAATGCTTAAGATTTCTGAATCTCATGCAAAATTTAATATGGTTTTTCATGAGCTATCTTCTAAAGAAAGTGAACTTATTTATGAAGACGATAAAGTTACTGTTCAGACCATTCCGCTCACACATAGAGTTTATACAAATGGTTATTTATTTGCAGAAAAGCAAAAACCTAGAAAACTAAACATGCTGAATATTAGCGGATATGCAGAAATAGATAGGGCTGATTATTTAAACATCAAAGCGGGTAGAGATGTAACATTATCTTCTGGCGAAGTGATACCAAATACATTATTAACCATAGATCCAACAAAACCACTAAGCTATGCATTTTGCAGTGACACAAGCTACAAACCAAACATAGTTCCGATTATAAAAAATGTAGATTTATTATATCATGAAGCTACCTTTTTAAATGACAGACAAGATTTAGCTAGAAAAACGAAACATTCAACTTCTATTGAAGCTGCTCAAATTGCCAAAGATGCAAATGTTGGGCAATTAATCGTTGGACATTATTCAGGAAGGTACCCAGATACTTCTTTATTTAAGAAAGAAGCAGAAACAGTTTTTAAAAATGTTTCTTTAGCAAAACCAGGAGCTATATTTAAGATAGACTAACCTTAATATTGATTGGTTGCTAACAAAACTAAAGTACACGCAACCTCACTCTCTATATTATTTTTTTGCAATAACTTTATAAAGTCTGTATTCTCTGTACCCGGATTAAAAATAACTCTTTTGGGTTGTAAACTAACGATATAATTATAATACTCTTCTTGCCTTTTCCGATTTAAATACAAAGTAACAGTATCTATGTTTTTATATGGAATCATTTCAGTATCAATAGTAATAGCTGCAACTTTACCTTTTCTTAAACCAAAAGCAACAACCGGTATACTATTTTCTTTTAACTTATTAATTGCTTTAAAAGAATATCTATCCTCTTTTAAAGAGGCACCTAAAACTAAAGTCTTTTTCTGCATACTATTTATTTTTCTACTTATTTACTGCAACGTCAATTGAAGCTAAAATAGCAATTACTATATTTAATAAGCAGAGTAAACCGATAAAAACTAAATTTAAGTTTTCATTTTCAAATGAAATAATTCCAGATAATTTATTCAACACAAAAAAGAACAATGCAATATTTGATAGTAGTAAGATAAGTTTATATTTTTTCTTCATTTTCTGATTTCAAATTAAAACAATAATCTAACCTCTTCTACCCATTCTGTTGTTTCTCATTTCTACCATTTTATTACGAACCGTTGTAGTGTAGTCTTTTTTTGTAATTTCCTTTCCTTTGTCTGGTGCGTCTATAGCAATTGTTTTTTCTTTATTAAGTACAATTTCAGTGCACAAAAGTGTAGTGTTTGCTGCACTTACCTCCAAGATTAAACCTGGCAAACCCCAAAATTCTGCTGGGCCTTGAGCAATTGGTATTTGTGGCGTATACCAAGCCTCTACTATAATCATTTTTTCTTCTGGTTCTTTTACGGCCTCTTCTTTATCATTATCATTATTTAAATCATTCCAAGAAAAATTATACCAATTTAATTCTGTAGTTGGCACAAAAGCTTTTGCCTTATAACAGGTATACATTCCAATTTTTTTAGTTTCTGTTCCCAATGTCCAATCTATGCGATACAAAGTGTCTTTCACTAAAAAACGCTTGCCATAAAATTCTTGAGCCTGCACCAAGGTACCCTCTTTTACATTTTTATATTGATCTCCTCTTGAAAAATAACCACCCCAAGAATCTGTTGCGCCAGCAATTGCATCTATCTTTTCTTCTTCTAAGAAAGTAGCTGCATTACTATTAAAACTTAAAATATATGTTTTTTCTAACCGATTTTTAAGACGCGCTGCAACCTCTTTTTTTCTAGCTTCGCTTAACCTTGCACCCCAAGAACCAAGATCCATTTTTGCTTTAGAAATATAAGTTATTTTTCCGCTAAACTTTTGCGCACTTGTGTCTATTGTAAATAATGTGATGGCAATAATAAAAATGAATTTAATAAGATTTGCTTTCATAATTCTTTTAGGTATTTTAAATATTGTTAAGTAAAAGTAACGAAATAATAGACAACCATTTTTACTTTCAGCAAATTAACCAAGTTTTACTCTTGCCTAAATACTAATAATTTCTGTTTTATGTGTAAATTAAAAAATATCTAAAAGCAGATAATTTATTACCAACGTATAATTACAGAACCCCATGTAAATCCGCTACCAAAAGCCGCTAAAACTACTAGATCATTGTCTTTTATTTTACCTTGTTCCCAAGCCTCTGTTAAAGCAATAATTACAGAAGCAGCTGTGGTGTTTCCATACTTCATTATATTATTAAATACTTGATCATTAGACAACTGAAACTTCTTCTGTATAAACTGTGCAATACGTAAATTCGCTTGATGCGGAATTAACATATCAATATCTTCTTTTTCTAAATTGTTAGCCTGTAAACCTTCTACAATTGCTTCAGAAAAACGTGTAATTGCATGTTTAAATACAAACTGACCATTCATATATGGATAATATGAAATGTCATCAGCATTGTTAGCTTCTAAAATTTCTGGAACCCAACGTTGTGTAGAAGGACTCTCTAAAACCAACTCTTTTGCATGTTTTCCTTCCGAATGTAAATGAGAAGACAAAATTCCTTTTCCTGCCTCTACACTTCTAGAAAGCACAGCTGCTCCTGCTCCATCTCCAAAAATTACAGTTACATTTCTACCTCTTGTAGATTTTTCTAACCCACCAGAATGGTTCTCTGCACCAATTACCAATATGTTTTTGTACATACCTGTTTTTATAAATTGATCTGCAACAGACATTGCATAAATAAAACCAGAACATTGGTTGCGCACATCCAACGCGCCAATTGTTGGCATGTCTAGCATTTCTTGCACTTGCACACCACCTCCTGGGAAATACATATCTGGACTTAAAGTTGCAAATACAATAAAATCAATATCATCTTTTGTTAATTCTGCCCTTTCTATTGCAATTCTAGCAGCTTTTGCACCCATAACTGCGGTAGTATCTCCAGATTTAGGGTCTATCCAACGTCTCTCCTTTATCCCTGTTCTTTCTTCAATCCATTCGTCTGAAGTTTCCATAAACTCCTTTAAATCGTTGTTTGTAACAACGTTTTCTGGAACATAATGCCCTAAGCCAATTATTTTTGAATTATACATTCGATATACTTTTTTTACTAATTAGTGATATTAGTAAAAATAGTTAAATTTATTTACATTGTTATACTGTCTAAAAGGTGAAAATTCTGTCATCTTGTCACAATAGTGTCTTTGGTATTTTTTTTGACTAGTATTTTAAAATAAATAATAAATTAAACAAAATAAAGATAAATGGCAAAAGGAAATATTAATGTATCCGTAGAAAATATTTTTCCACTGATAAAAAAGTTTTTGTATTCAGATCACGAAATATTTTTACGTGAATTAATTTCTAATGGGACAGACGCAACTTCTAAATTAAAACACCTAATTGCTATTGGTGAGGCTGAAACTGTATTAGGTGATGCTAAAATTGAAGTAAGTATTGATAAAGATGCAAAAACAATTAGCATTAAAGACCAAGGTTTAGGAATGACTGCTGATGAAGTTGAGAAATACATCAATCAAATTGCATTTTCTGGAGCAGAAGAGTTTTTAGACAAATATAAAGACAACGAAGCAGGGATTATTGGTCATTTTGGTTTAGGTTTTTACTCTGCATTTATGGTAGCAGCAAAAGTAGAATTAATTACAAAGTCTTTTAAAGATGCACCTGCTGCTCATTGGACTTGTGACGGTTCTCCTGAATTTACTCTAGTAGAAAGTGATAAAGCTGATAGAGGAACAGAGATTATTTTACACATTGCAGAAGATTCTTTAGACTTCTTAGAAGATGGTAAAATTGAAGGTTTATTAAACAAATACAATCGTTTTAATCAAGTACCAATTAAATTTGGAACAAAAGAAATTAACGATC
>Ga0209502_10002817_pt1 | contig 14154 bp, 8 predicted proteins | sample ArcticOcean_MG_C_10_FD_187442 | JGI IMG/M metagenome (GOLD analysis project Ga0209502, IMG submission 187442) | Marine microbial communities from western Arctic Ocean - ArcticOcean_MG_CB11_90 (SPAdes) (version 2) | ecosystem: Environmental > Aquatic > Marine > Oceanic | place: Arctic Ocean...
GAAGTTAACAAAATTTGAATATGGAGCAAAAAAAAACAGTTTAGAGTGAACTAAACTGTTGTTTTGTAATTGGTTAAAATTTGTAGCGAGAACGGGATTTGAACCCGTGACCTCAGGGTTATGAATCATGCGATTGTAAAAAACCCATTTTTAAGAATAATTTAAAAATGTTTAAAAAGTTACTTAAAGTTAGTGTTTGCAAGGGGTGGCAAGTTATTGTTATTAATTATTATTTTTTTTGTTTTTATTTAAAACAGTTAAAAGCGTTTCGTTTAGCGTTTCGTTTATAATATTTTTTTAATACAACTTAGTTGAATTTATTGCTAATATAATAATATATTAGTTGCATATGTGTAACTAATTTGTAAATGTGATAAAAATGACATTGTGTTTATAATTTTCTATAATTTATTAAACATAAGTTGCTTATTAGGATTAACCAAATTTGTTAAAATTTGGTGTTATGATTAGGAAGTTGTATTATCATATTTGTAAAATACTTAATAATTCATTGCAATATGTTTTATAAATAGGTAACAAATTTTCAATATAATATATAATGCTATTTTATTTTGAATAATTATCAATGAATAAATAACTAAACTAAACTTTTGTAATCATGAAATTACAACTTAAACCAAAAATCAGTAAGATTCTATTCTTTACAATCTTTTCGGTACTCGTAAACATTTCTGCTTCAGCACAGTCTGGCCAAATGACGGTTACTGGAACCGTAAAAGATAATCAAAATCAACCTGTTGCTTTTGCAACTGTAATTGAAATGGGAGCCAATAATGGTACAATTACCGAAGAAAACGGTGAATATACTATAACGGTCTCAAAAAATGCAACTTTAGTGTTTTCTTATTTAGGATACAAGCAACAAGAGGTTCTTGTTGAAGGAAAAAGTGTAATAAATATTGCGTTAGAGCTTGATGCAGCATCACTAGATGAGATAGTTATTGTAGGATATGGTGCTCAGAAGAAGGAAAACCTAACAGGCTCTGTTGTCGCCATTACCTCTGAAATCATTGAGGATAGAGGTCTTACTAGTGCGTCTGTGGCTTTACAGGGTACGGTTGCAGGGGTTTTTATAAACCAAAATTCAGGCCAAGCAGGAAGGGATGATGTTCAAATTAGGATTAGAGGTATTGGAACCTTGAACAATGCAGCACCTCTGGTACTCGTTGATGGTATTGATACACCAATTGATGAAGTAAGTCCTAGTGATATAGCCTCGATAACGGTTCTTAAAGATGCTGCTGCTGCAGCAATTTACGGTTCTCGTGCGGCAAATGGTGTGGTATTAGTGACTACCAAGGTAGGGAAAAAAGGTGCCAAACCAAGATTAAGTTATAGTAGTTATACCGGAGTCACTCAGGCAACTAGACTTCCAAATATGGTAACAAATTCTTTACAGTTTGCTACACTTAGAAATGAAGCCAACACTAATTTTGGAAACCCTGAAGTATTTGGTCAAAATTCACTTGATTATTTCCGAGATAATGGACCAAATACCGATTGGTTCGATGTTATATTTGATTCTGCCATGATACAACAGCATGATTTCAGTATAAGTGGAGGAGGTAATAATAGTAGCTATAGAATATCTTTTGGCTTATTAGATCAACACGGTGTAACTCCAGAATCCGGTTTTAATAGATTTAATACTAGAATAAACTTCAGCACAGATTTAAGCGACAAGTTTTCTATTAAAACAGGACTTGCCATTACTCGAGGAGATAGGTTTTCATCACAAGAAAATCTTGCAGGAAATGGTTCCGAACTATATGATGCTGCAGAGGCTACACCTCTTTTTCCTGCGTATGACGATATGGGCAGAATTGCTATCGCCAATCCAGATATATCGGGGGCTTCTTTAGGGAATCCTTTAGCCACTATAGAAAGTTCACAATTTCATCAAATTAACTATGCTCTTTTAGGTAATATCACTTTAGATTATGAACCTATTGAAGGATTAGTGTTTTCGCTACAAGGTGCAGCTAACTACAGAAACTTCAATGATGAAATCTTTAATCCTTCCTATTTTGTTTATGACTTCATTACTGGAGAGGAATTTATAAGGAACCCCTTAAGAGGACGTTCCAGAACATATGGAACTTCTTTTAATACTACCGTATCCTTCAGAGCAAATTATGAAAAAACATTTGGTAAACATTATATAAAGGGCTTGGCAGGGTATAGTGAAGAAGAATCTAATTCTGAGTTTTTTGGAGCTTCTAGAAATGGGTTCTTAACTAACACTATTAGAATACTAAGCGTTGGTGATCCAACTTCTGCAACGAATTTTGAAGGCGGAACTACTTGGGGTATTCAATCATATTTTGGAAGATTAAATTATGTTTTTGATGAGAAGTATCTTTTTGAAGCGAATGTGAGAACTGATGGTACATCTAGATTTGCAAATGACAAATGGGGAATCTTTCCTTCTTTTTCGGCAGGTTGGTTAGTATCCAAAGAAAATTTTTTCCCGAAATCTGGAGTGCTTAACTTTTTAAAATTACGTGCATCCTGGGGGCAATTAGGTAACCAAATTGCAAACCCAAATGATGATTTTATATACGCTAGGCAACTGAGCTTGAGTGAGACTTACAATTTTGGTGGTTCAGTAGTTCCTGGAGTTGCACAAACAACTTTAGGCAATCCCGATTTAACATGGGAAACTACTAGCGTTACTAATTTAGCGCTTGAAATGGGGCTTTGGAATTCAAGTTTAAAACTTACTGCTGAATATTTTATAAGAGATACAGAGGATATTCTCTTTACGGTTCCTGTCTCCTCGCTAACTGGTTTTTCAAATGTAATTGCAAATTCTGCCAATATTGAAAACAAGGGCTGGGAACTTGGTTTAAATTATAGAAAAAACTTCGGTGATTTTAGATTGTCTTTTGATGGAAACGTTACTCATGTAACGAGTGATGTGGTAATGCTTAATCCAAATATAGAAACTGGATCTGAAGATCGATTTATCTATGGGATAGATGGGAGACGAATACTTGAACGCGGCTCACCAGTAAATTCATTCTATGGGGTTGAGGTAGCAGGAATATTTCAGAGTCAAGAAGAAATTGATTCTGCTCCAGATCACTCATTTTTAAACCCGAACTTTGGACCAGGTGACCTCCGCTTTGTAGATCAAAATAATGATGGTGTAATTAATCAAGAGGACAGAACACTTATTGGAAAAGAAGACCCCACATGGTTGTTTGGTGCAAATATAAATATGTCTTATAAGAATCTGGATTTATCTGTAATTATTTCAGGAGCTGCCGATTTTGATTCCTATTCGACAGCTGAGATTGCTAGACCATTTTTTAGTAATGCCAGTTTAGAAAAAAGATGGGTTAATAGATGGACACCCACTAATACTGAAACGAATATCCCTAGACTATTTTTTACAGATGGTCCAGCTACTTCTATCAACAATGCTTTTTGGATATTGGATCGAAGTTACGTTCGCCTTAAAAATGTACAACTTGGTTATACTTTACCCACTTCAATGCTAGACAAAACCTTTATAAGTAAGTGTAGAGTATATTTAAGTGGAAGTAATTTAATAACCTGGACTAAGTTTCCCTACTTTGATCCTGAAAGACCTAAATCAAATACTGAGGATAGAGGACAAGATGGTTTTCCTAATTTAAGCGTCGTTGCAGTAGGACTTAACTTATCGTTTTAATTTAAAAAAAATATAATCATGAAAAAAAAGTATTTATTAATTTTGGTGGCATTTGGATTTGCATGCCTTAATATTCAATGTGATAGTGAATTTATAGAAAGAACACCCTTAGGTACTAGTACTGTAGAGTCTTTTTATAACACCGAAGACGAGCTCGTTTTTGGTATAAACGGAGTTTACCAAACTTTTCAAGGAGATTGGTGGGGAGGAGCTTTTGTTCATCTTCAACCTCATATGGAAGGCGCTACAGAAAATGGAAAAATTTGCTGTGATTGGGAATATGAAGTTGTTGCCATAGCTAAAGGCACTTTAAATTCCACAACGGGTGGATTTGTATTATGGAAATGGGTATATGGTTATCAAGCTATCTCCCGGATAAATCAATTATTACAAGTGATTGAAAACGGTATACAGGGTGTAGATAATAGTGATCTTGCCAAATGGGAAGGAGAGCTAAAGTTCTTAAGAGGGTTTGTATATTCACAATTAATCTTTCATTATGGGGATGTGCCATTGATTATCAATCCGTTAACACCTGTAGAAGCTGCTCAATTGACTAGAGACCCTAAAGAAGATGTATTAAATCAAGTCATCTCAGATTTTAACTTTGCAATTGCAAATTTAGAAACTACGCCTAATCGTGGAGAATTTGGGAGACCAACCAAGCAAGCAGCCTATGCCTTTTTGGGAAAAACCTATCTTTATAATGATAGATGGTCTGAAGCACAGGCTGCTTTTCAAGAGGTTTTAAATCTAGAAGGAGGTGCGGTGTCCTTAGATCCAGACTTTGAAAGTCTATTCCGGGGTAAGAATGAGCAAAGTCTAGAAATTCTTTTCAGTGTACAATATGTTGGTCAAGGGCAAGTTGGAGCAGGCTCTGGAGAAGGCAGTTTTATTCAAACTCACTATGCGATTGGAAATAACCCAGATGGTCTTGGATCTGGCTGGCAATCATTATTACATACCGATAAAATGAGAGATGCATTTTATATGATTGATGGTCTCCCTATAGATCAATCACCACTTTACGATACCGATAGCGTATTTTTAAGAAGAGATCCTCGCCTTGGTATGACATTTCAAGTCCCTGGCTATAAAATAGTTGGTAGTGAGGTGGTACCATACTCTACATTTAGAGGATTTCCAGTTGAAGAAAGTTGGATTGTAAACCAAGGTAACCCAGTATCGTCTATACCTGGAGCGGCAGGAATGGGAACAAAAAAATGGGTGACAGAGTTTGACGAGACATCCTTTAGTGATGATTTTTCACAAGATCTCATATTAATGAGATATGCTGATGTTTTACTCATGTATGCAGAAGCTCGAAATGAAAATACTGGCCCTGATGCTCAAGTTTATAATGCGGTAAACAAGGTAAGAACTAGAGCGGGAATGCCTAGTTTCCCAACAGCTCTTTCTAAGGACGAGATGCGCGAAGAAATAAGACATGAAAGAAATGTAGAATTGGCAGTTGAAGGAATTCGCTATAGCGATCTTATAAGATGGCGGATTGCTGAAACGGTGATTCCATCCATACCTTATATAGTAAATAGAAGTTTTGATCCTTCTAAAAATTATTTATGGCCAATTCCACAATCTACAATTGATACAAACCCGAATATTATGCAAAATCCAAATTATTAGTTATATATTAGTTATATATTAGTTATATTTAAGTTATGCATTTATTTCATAAATATCAAATTACATCTAAACTCATCCTTTTATATGGGGCATTGTTGATATCAACAATGCCCCTGTTGGGACAAACTCTTTTTGAGGATGTTACTATTCAAACAGGTATAGACCATGCCTTTGAACCTTTTCAAGGAACTTTTGGTGGTGGTGTGGCTATTTTAGATTTTGATGATGATGGATTAGAAGATATTTATCTTGTAGGAGGTATTGCTCCAGATTCATTATACAAGAATCTTGGAAACGGAACTTTTCAAAACGTGTCGATAAACACGGGTATTTTAGAGTTAACCAATCAATTTGTAACGCAAGGTGTAACATCATCAGATGTTAACAAAGATGGCTGTATAGATATTTTTGTGACCACTATAGCATCTTCAGATGGTTTGCTAGCGCGAGCCAATGACCTATTGTTCATAAATAACTGTGATGGTACATTTAGGTATGCTTCTCAAGAATTTAATCTGGAAGGACATAAAACCTTTTCTACAGGAGCATCTTTTGGAGATATTAATAATGATGGTTATCCAGATCTTTTTGTTGCAAATTACTTTGGAGCATTGTCGGATCGATTAGATCATTTTGCTGGTAATGTTTTTTCGACTAGCGAGCTCTCTAGGGATCAATTATATATTAATGTCGGTGGCGAACACTTTGAAGAAGTTTCTTTAGATTATGGAGTTAGTCATAGAGGGTTTGGGTTTGGTGGTCTCTTTAGTGATTATGATAATGATGGGGATTTAGATTTGTTCGTAGTCAACGATTTTGGTGATAAAGCTACTCCTAATTTGCTCTATCGGAACGATTATCCTATATCTGGCTTTACAGATGTCAGTAATGAAATGAATTTCAATTTAGGTATGAACGGTATGGGCGCTTCAGTAGGAGATTATAATAATGACGGTTGGATGGATTATTTTGTTACCAATATGACAGCAAGCCCGTTTTACCTAGGTCAAGGTGCTAATTTACCATTTAGACAGAGTTCAACAGAGTTGGGCACAGCCTTTCATTCTTTATTTATACCAAATATAGGAAGTGCTATTACAGTTAGTTGGGGTACAAATTTTTTTGATTACGATCAGGATGGTGATTTGGATTTGTTTTTTTCTAATGGATGCTTAAATCCATCATTATTTCCAAATCCAAATATAATGTTAGAGAATTTTAATGGGTTTTATCACAACATCAGCGTGCTTTCTGGATTGGACGACATATCCATAAGTAGAGGTTCGGTAACTTTAGATTACGACAATGATGGAGATTTGGATTTATTAGTGGTAAATCAAAGACCTATCGAGCTTGGAGTAAATACGGGGTATTCACATACAAAAATATACAAGAACAATGCGTCAACAGGAAATTGGTTAAAAGTAAAATTGAAGGGCAGACGTTCTGATTCTAACGGTATTGGTTCTCGAATAGAGGTTGTTGCAGGCTCATTAAAAATGATAAGAGAAGTAGATGGAGGATCCAGTCATGAATCTCAAAATAGTACTGTTGCTCATTTTGGGATAGGAAATGCTACTATTATAGATACCTTAAAAGTTAAATGGCTGGGTGGTTCTGAACAAATATTGACACACGTATTAATAAACAAAGAAGTGACTATTGTAGAGGATCAAGATAAACCAGATGCGGATACCGAAAATTACCCTAAGGTGCTTCTGTATCCTACGCAGTTTGAAAATGATGTTAATATTTCTATTGAGTTCTCTGAAGAATCTCCTTATCTTTTAACAGTAGTTGATTTACTAGGTCGAGTATTGGATAGAATAAGATACAATATTCCCAAAAAAACTTCTACAATTAGCTGGTCAGCACCTATTTCCATGCAGAATGGAATGTGTTTTTTTATTATTCAATGGGATGGTGACAAAAAATATTTGGTAGAAAAAGCCATTAAAATTTAGAAAAAGAATAATGAATATTACATTATGTAGCTTCAAACGAAGTTTCGTTATTATTTTACTTACGTTTTTAAGTAATTTTGTCAACGGGCAAAATCATACAGTAGCTCGTCAATGGAATGAAATGTTGTTAAAAGCCATTCGGAACGACTTTGGAAGACCAACAGTTCATGCTAGAAACTTATTTCATATTTCTGCCGCCATGTATGATAGTTGGGCCGTTTATACAAATTATGCAGACACCTATTTTTTAGGTAAATCCTTTAAGGCTTTTTTAATACCATTTGATAAAAGCAAGCTTGTTTTACCATCTGATTTAAGAAATTCTCAAGAGGAAGCATTGAGTTACGCTGTATATCGCCTCATAAATCATCGCTTTAGATTCTCGCCCGGAGCTTTAACAACACTTAGCTTAGCAAACGATTTGATGATTGAATTGGGGTATGACCCTAGTTATTATTCAACGGACTATAAAACTGAATCTCCAGCGGCATTAGGAAACTATTTAGCCAATAAAATTATTGAATATGGTTTACAAGACGGTTCTAATGAAATATTTGACTATCGTAATCAATATTATCAACCAGTAAACCCTCCTTTAAATATTGAAGAATTAGGTGACCAGGGATTATTGGATCCAAACCGCTGGCAACCTTTGGCATTTGAAACATTTATTGATCAATCTGGAAATGAAATACTAGGATTTACGCCAGGATTCCTAGGAGCAGAATGGGGAAACGTAGTACCTTTTTCACTAAAAGAAGAAGATTTGTCCATATATTCTAAAAATAATGATACTTATAAGGTCTATCATGACCCAGGCCCGCCTGTCTTCATAGATCCCATGAATAATAACCTATCCAAAGATTATAAGTGGAATTTTACCCTAGTTTCTCTTTGGTCTTCGTATTTAGATAAAAACAATGATCTGGTATTGGATATTTCGCCTAAAAGTATTGGTAATTTAAAATTAGAAGATTACCCTGTTTCTCTTGAGGACTATCAGGAGTTTTACAAAATGGAAGGGGGAGACAATAGCATAGGATATGATTTAAACCCAAAAACGGAGCTTCCTTATGACGAACAGTTAGTTAAACGAGGAGATTATGCAAGGGTGCTAGCAGAGTTTTGGGCAGATGGTCCAGACAGTGAAACACCACCAGGACATTGGTTTACGTTAATAAATTATGTGAACGATCAACCCGAATTGGTTAAAAGATTAGGAGGAGAAGGAGATTTAATTGATAATTTTGAATGGGATATTAAAAGTTATTTTATTCTAGGTGGAGCAATGCATGATTCGGCAGTTGCCACATGGGGTATTAAAGGGTATTATGACTATATAAGACCTATTTCGGCTTTAAGATATATGGCAAGCAAAGGACAGTCATCTAATGTTTCTTTACCAAATTATTCTGAAGCTGGTCTTCCGCTTATCGAAGGTTTTATTGAGATAATCGAAAACGGAGACGCATTAGCAGGTTCAACAGGAGAAAATATTGGTAAAGTTAAGGTTTTTACTTGGAAAGGACCATCATATATATTAGTTCCAGAAACGGATGAGGCCGGTGTAGGCTGGGTTTTAGGAGAAAGCTGGATGCCATATCAACGACCAACTTTTGTTACTCCGCCCTTTGCTGGTTATGTGTCTGGGCATTCAACATATTCGAGAGCTGCAGCTGAAGTATTAAGCCTTCTTACAGGAGACGAATACTTTCCTGGAGGCATGGGGCAATTTCCTGCTATTAAGGATGAATTTTTGGTTTTTGAACAAGGACCTTCAACTGATATTGTACTTCAATGGGCTAAGTATTATGACGCTGCCGATCAGTGTAGTCTTTCTCGAATATGGGGTGGTATACATCCACCTATAGATGATATTCGAGGACGCATTATTGGTTCTAAAATCGGAAAAGCGGCAATGGAGCATTCTCTCAAATATTTCAATCTTGAAAATGCACCTTCACCAGAAGATAATCAAGATATTATAATATATCCTAATCCCATAAAAGCTGGTTCATCTATTTCTATTCTTTTTCTTGAAGAAGAAGATCCATTAAAATCAGTTGAATTATTCTCATTAGACGGGAAGTTAATTTACACCTTCAACGCTTCTGATGTTTCTGAATCGGAAAGTTTTTTAAGATTTAGAGCACCACTCATATTAACAACAGGGCTGTATATTTTAAGGATAGAGAAAAAAAATCAAATAATAATGGAAAAATTGATTATCACTAATTAACAGAGAAAAGAATCAGTTTTATTTAATATTCAAAATAATGGCCTGTGTTGTAAAATTCTTATAAGAACATATATTGATTTAATGTACATTTTAAAACATAGTTTAAGCTTAATATAACTTTACATTCTTCAATTTTGAGATCTATTAATTTTTTTGGCATTCCCTTTGTTAAAAAGCGTGCAAACATAAGCAATGTTATATTGAATTTAGTTTTTAGTAATTTCATGATAATTTAATATTATTAGCTATATTGACTATCCAATTTTCTAATAATAAATCTCGTATTATTCCACGATTGAAAGGGTTATTAGATAGTTTGTTCAAATCATCCGTTAAATCATCAATTGACTTATAAGTAGTTTTTCTTTTAACGATTTTCAATATCAAGCGCTCTATTTCAAATAGCTTATGCTGATCTCTGAACTTTCGCTCTACCGATCGAGATACATATTCAAGATGATCAAACCTGCCACGTAATGTTTCGATTTGCAAATACATTAAATTACACAAAACCATAAGATAATTTTTACGAACACCTAGAGGGTTGTTTAGTATTCTGTTTAGGTATTTAATTGCTAATTGATAGTCTCCAGCAGCGTAAAACGTTCTAGCTAATACAAATAATGTCCAGGACCTCATTTTGATAGGAATCAAATTAACTTCACTATTAAATGAACTCGCAACTTCTTTTGCAAGAATTACTGCACGATCAATATGTTTTTCATCTATCATTCTATTTAATTGATGTAAATATATTTTATATTTGACTAGAATTTTAAGACTCTTCGATGGTGTTTTTATAGACCTTAATGAATTCAAAAAGTAATCCATATCCTTATAGTTTTCTTCTAATCGCAAATCATTAAGAATCCCATCAATTGTATGTATATAATACAATGGATTATACTCCCATAACGACTTGTTATCAAGGAATAACTTTTCTAACTCGTAATACACTTTAAGACTCTCATTAGACTCACCAGACATAGAAAAATAGGTCGACTGAAAGTTTAAATGTAGTTGTTTTGATTCAAAGGACTTATATTGATGACTTATAAGAATTTGGTGTTCCTCCAGAATTAAGTCGTTTAATTTTAAAACATCTCTTGAGTTTCTGGCATATCCCACATCCCAAAAACGTAATAATAACACTTCATAAAGTGAAGAATGTGCAGATGCTTGTAATTGTTGTTCTAAAAGATTTCTTATTAATTCTTGTTTTTTTATTAAATCGGATTCATCTATTCCAATGAATTGACGCCGCATCAGGTACTGCACTTCTTGCTTTGTCGCCAAAATTTGAAAAATAAACTTTTCCTGCTTTTTCGCTAATGCCTTAATTTTGTTTAGTTGGGACAAACTAAGATCAATCAGACCTTTGCTAAATAATATTCTTGAATCTTGTAATAAGTTCATTAGCTTAATCTCAATATTTTTTTCGCCTTCATAAAGGCGAAGACTTCTCATTATAACCTTATATAAGTGTTTTCTTGCTGGTTCTATTTTTGATCCAGGAAAAGTATTACGTATTTGCTTTTCTAATTCCTTGTTAAATATTTCATAGTTATCTAAAACATTGAATAATAGCAAATAGTCCTTTGCTCCGCTTTGAAGCTCAGAAGAAAGCTTAAAATATCTTTTTTCAGATTTGGTTAAAGAATGAACTAATGTAAAAAGACGTTCTAGTGAGATCATAGGATTATCTATTAAGTTAAACCAAATTTAATGAAACCTATTTAAAAAGAGCTAATATATTGACAGAAATTAGAGCTCATATAGTTAATATTATTTCTGAAGACAAGCTCATTTAAGCACCATGTTATAAGGTCGTTCGCTTCTTTTTGAGAAAATCTTTATTTTAAACTATCAAAAATATTTTGCACGATTTTCCTTAAAGAAAATTGAAGATATAGTTTGTAGTTACATATACTTGTAGTAATAATAACTATAATGTATGGATTGCTCAACTTTGATTTTCCAGTCTAATTCTGAAAATTATACACTCAATAATTCGAATTATCATATTCTTTATTAATTTATTGTAATTGCTTAAAAATTATCATATTAAATTGTTGATTTTACTCTAACAACTTTTTGCTGTTTAACGGTTTCATCAACTTTCCGCAAACATCTAACAGAATAATTAATAATCCAGACACTTGCTTATGTTAATCATAGGGTTAACTATTTATTTTACATTTGGTTCCTTAATAGGTAAAATAAAATCTATTTTTGTTTAAATCTAATTATAGAAAACTTATGAGTGTTCCAATTTTAGTTATCGGTAGTTCCAATACTGACATGATGGTAAAAGCAAGAAGATTACCTAAAGCTGGTGAGACCGTTATGGGAAAATCATTTTTAATGAATCCAGGAGGAAAGGGTGCTAACCAGGCTGTCACGGCCTCTAGACTTGGAGGTTCTGTAAAGTTTATTTCCAAAGTTGGTAATGATATATTTGGAAAACAGGCAATCAAACAGTTTGAGAGAGAGAAAATTGACACATCATTTATTTTTACCGACACTGATTCTCCATCCGGTGTTGCGTTAATTAATGTGGATCAAAATGGAGAAAACTCAATTATGGTTGCTCCTGGTGCAAATGATAATCTTAGTATTGAAGATGTTGACAAAGCTCTAGACAACATTGAGGCTCCTTACATTGTTCTATTACAACTAGAAATCCCTTTAAATACGGTTGAATATGCAATTGAATATTGTTCTAGTAAAAAACTACAGATTATTTTGAATCCAGCTCCAGCTGTTGAATTAAATGAGAGTATACTTAAGAGTTTAAGTTTTATAACTCCAAACGAATCAGAAGCAGAATTACTTACTGGAATTAAAATCACAGACATTGCCTCAGCCAAAAAGGCTGCGGAGAGAATTTACTTAAAAGGCGTACCCAACGTTGTAATTACCTTGGGTGTTAGAGGTGCATATATTCATAATAATGAAGTATCTAAACTAATTCCAGCTCCTTTAGTAACTGCAAAAGACACTACTGCTGCCGGTGATTGTTTTAATGGTTCGTTAGCTGTAGCGCTCTCTGAAGGAATGCCAGTTGAAGAAGCTGTATCGTTTGCATGTAAATCGGCATCCATTGCTGTTACAAGAATAGGAGCTCAGTCTTCATTACCCTATAGGAAAGAGGTTAATGAAATTCGTCTATCAGTTGGTATACAATCAACCAGCAAATAACCAGTTAAAGTTTAGTGCTCTCTCCATAACACCATCAAAACATCTTTGTTGATGTTAATTCCATAATAATTCGTACTTTCATTCATAGATTATAATTTATGAAAGAGCGCACCTACTTTAGTTTTCGCAACTTAAAAACGAGATTTCAAGTCTCTTAGAACTTTACTAAATAATGGTTGACCCGTCCTTAAATATGTAAACACAAAACAACAAGTATATTGATTATTCGAATTTAAAATCTCCATTATTACGAAACGAAGTATTAATTGTTTGGTTGCTCTTTTTTTTTATTCTCGAGTAGTATTTTTTCTCAAACTGAGATAGATACTTTAATACTTAAAAAATCTTTCAATTATGGGAAGTCTGTAGCTGTCTTTGGTGGCTCTGTTTCTGTTATACCAGAAGGTGATAGAGCGAAAATATTATGGAAAAAACACTTGGGAATGACCATTATCAATTATGGAGTTTCAGGTGTAGGGTTTTCTTCTTTACAAGGAAAATCAATGCAACAACAAGTTGATGAAGTTGGTACGTTTGATATTTATATACTATAGGCATCTACGAATGATTATTCCAATCACAGAGGGGCTGGGTCTTATACCGATTATACAGAATTTGACGGTTATGATGAGGTAAAATTAACTACCTAGGCTGATGGAATTAACTATTGTATTAATAAGATTTATGAGATAAACCCCCATGCTGTCATATACTTCTTTGCATCAAGCAAGGCTTTTAATGATAGAGATGCGTATGATCCATTTTATACACAAGGGATAGTTCAATACGTTGAAATGCAAAAAAGATCTGTGAGCTCAATGGTTTAACAGTTCTTGATCAGTTTCTGTTAGGCGGTTTTAACATATTCAATAAGGATTTATATTATCGCGATCCTATCCATATGAATGCATGGGGTTAAAAAAGATAGGTAAATTACAAGTTTCATTTATGGCTTTTCTGTAGTTAGTTAATGACTAATTTAATTATGGATAAAAACCAACGCACAACAAAGAACTATGTTAAGAAACAAGTATAATTCATTTAATTTTTAACTGAGGGACTTCTATAAGTATTATCATATATTAATCCTGAATTTGCTATATCAAAAGCTTGTTTTAGGAGCTTTGATGAGGAAAAAAACGTTGGGTTAGTTGTGCGAACAAACTTAAAACATGATTCTTTATCCAAAAGAGATCAAATAGAAGTTTAGTTTAAAGGTGCACAACTAAACTTTGTAAAAATAATTAACCCACCTATATTCAGTTAGTGCAAGTTTTTAAGCTATTTTTTTTGTATCACGATATTGTTGGATTGAACAGTTATGGATTTTAATTATTCATTTTACTGAATTATTTTTAATCATAGTAATCACCATATAAAATAAATAATCTCTATGTAGAAGCTAT
>Ga0209502_10002828_pt1 | contig 14116 bp, 25 predicted proteins | sample ArcticOcean_MG_C_10_FD_187442 | JGI IMG/M metagenome (GOLD analysis project Ga0209502, IMG submission 187442) | Marine microbial communities from western Arctic Ocean - ArcticOcean_MG_CB11_90 (SPAdes) (version 2) | ecosystem: Environmental > Aquatic > Marine > Oceanic | place: Arctic Ocean...
GGAAAGCCAACTTAAAAATGCAGAAAATTGAGGAAACCATTTTTAAAATAGGTAATGATTATAAAACTATGAATGATTTATTAGATATGTATGGAAGTTACTGTAATAGTTTTTAATTACTTACAACGAATTGTATATGATTAGATTTTTAACGATTAAATAAAATAAATTATGATAACAGAAGAAGATATTAAGCACTTTGTTTGGTTGCACGAAAGAATTGTTAATGTGTATAAAGAAAGTGAAAACACAGATTACTTAATTAGAATGAGAAAGATAATTAAAAAGATGGAGCAGTTAAAAAATTAATTATATATAGTGTTGTAACACGTTTCAATGTGATTACAACACTAAGATAAAAAAACGTTTCAATGTTTTTTATCAACTGTTGACCAACGTTTTAATGTTGGTAGTTATCTATAATGATTATAAATAAAGAAATGTTAAAGTTATGTTAAATTTTGTTAATATGTAGTTGATAAATTTAAAAGATGTTGTACCTTTGATGTATAATCAAAAACAAATATATTATGGCAACTTACAGAACGCACTTCGCACACAATAGTATAACAAGTCTTTACAATGAAAGAAAATTAGAACTTAAAAATACCGTAGGAACACCTAAATGTGGTAATCTTAATTCAAACTTTCAAAACATAACCTTTAACACAAGTGAGGTTACTTGTCAGAAATGCATAGATAAATTAAATAGATTAAATAAATAATCAATGGGTGTAAAAGCCCATTTAAAACAGTATAAATTATGACTTTAGTAGTAACACCAAAAGGAAACATAGATAGATTTTTAGACCAACTTTTTGAAGTAACAATTTTACGTAGTAGCGGTATGAGTAACGGTTCAATAATGTACAGTGTTACAGAGAGCAATTTCGGAAGAGTAAAGAAACAATTAGAGGCTTCAATATCTCAAACAAGTTATAACTGCACAATAGAACTAATTAAATAAATATGATAGAATTAAATAAAATACACAATGAAAATTGCCTCGATACAATGGCAAGAATGGAGAATAATAGTGTTGATATTGTTTTTACATCTCCGCCTTATAACAGAAAAAGAAATGATAAGTATGACTTTTACGAAGATACAAAAGCAGATTATTATGAGTTCCTTGTCAATGTTATCGATGAAAGTATTAGGGTTTGTAAAGGTAATGTATATGTAAATATTATGAAAAATTACTATAATAAACAAGACGTATTTAAATTGTTAGGTAATTATCACAAGGAAATATATGAGGTTTTTGTATGGGAAAAATCAAATCCATTACCAGCTTCTGGTTTATCAATTACAAATGCTTACGAGTTTATAATATGTTTTGGAAGTAGTTTAAAATCCAATAAAACTTACACTAAAAATCATTTAACAACAAGTGTTGCAAAAATGTACAAAGAACATAAGGCAGTAATGAATGATAAAGTAGCTTCTTTTTTTATAGAAAACTTTACTAAAGAAAATGATATAATATATGACCCCTTTATGGGTTGTGGCACAACTGGTGTAATTTGTAAAATTAATAAAAGAAATTACATTGGTAGTGAAATAAGTAAAGAGTATTGCAATATATCAAATGAAAGGATTGATGGAACTTTGTTTTAATATTATTTATAATGATTATAAATAAATAAAATAATATAGTAAAAAGAATAAATTGTGCTTTTAAAAGCATTATATAATTATACTTATATATTAAGTTATATGTAATAGCTACATACATCTTTATCAAAATATATTAGACCATATAAATACAATGATATGTGCTTTGGGCATATTATATTCTTTTTTCAAATCAATCTTATTGTTAATAAGTAAACAACTTTTACTGTTTAATTTAGTTTATATTTATATAAATTATATTATATGTTAGAAAAGATTTACGATTCCCATAAGAAATGGATTAATACAACCTTAAAATTTGGATGCACTCAAGACGAAGCAGAAGATATTGTAGGTAATATGTACGTTATTATTGGAACGATGCTTAAAAAAGGTTTAAACATTGCTTACGGAGATGATGTAAATTATTACTATATATATTTAACGCTTAAAACTTCATTCCTACAAATGAAAAACAGACAAACAAAAGAAAAAAAGGTTTCAATTGATTTAATTTTAGATATTGAAGCTGGTTCTTATGTAGATTTTGATGCAGCAAATGATGTGGTTCTTGAAGAGTTAGATAACGTTCATTGGTATGATAAAAAAGTATTTGAATTACTACAAGGAGAATATAGCATTACAGAACTATCAAACAAAACAAATATAACTTACCATTCGCTTTACAATACTTATAGAAAAACAAAGCAAAAGTTAAGGGATAAAATAATAGAACAATAATTATGAAACTTGGGAACTTAATAGAACGGATTACATATTATACAGGTATTAAATGGATATGGAAGAAACTGTATCCTAATTGTAAATGTGATGAAAGGCAAAACAATTTAAATGGTATTGAATTATGGTAGAAGATAAATTAATATGGAACGGAGTTAAAGAAAGAATTACTTCTAAAATGAGTAATGAAGACTTTAAAACAATGTGTAGATTACACTCAAAGTATTTCAATCATAAGTACCAAGAGGTTTGCACTTGCAATAAGAATAGGTTAAGGCAATGGATTCAAGAATTAAGCGATAAATTAATATGAAAGCAAAAGAAAAAGCAATGGAGATTGCAATGAAATTTGATAAATATGGACAAACAGATAACGCTTTTAAGTGTGCATTAATTTGTGTAGATGAGATATTAGAAGAATGCTTGGATATTAAAGAATCATATTGGCACGAAGTTAAACAAGAAATAAATAAATTATGAAAGCAAAAGAAAAAGCAAAAGAGTTAGTAGATAGGTTTTGGGAATTAGATATGTTAGATGATAACGGTGATTTGTATTGGATAGGAAAAGAGAACGCCAAACAATCTGCATTGATTTGTGTAGATGAATTTATAGATGCACTTAGTTTTAATAGTTCGCCAACAGCAGAGGGTTTGACAGAATTTTACGAAAAAGTTAAAGAAGAAATAAATAAATTATAAGATATGAAGCAAAAGAAACATACAATAAACGAAAGAATAGCATTATTAGAAAAGATGTGCTATAAATTAGCATTAGAAGTTCAAGCAATTGTTACTGCAATTAATATGACAGTTGAAAAAGATAAAGAAGAAACTGAATAAAATAGCTGATATTTACTATTATATAAGTATGAATAATCAATTTATATCAAACTATGGAAAGTAAAAGAGGTGGTAAAAGAGAGGGTGCTGGTCGTAAATCAAAATCAGAAGAAATGGAATTAATTGGTATGTTGAATAAACATATTGATAAAGATGAAGCAATTGTTAAATTAAAATTAATGATTGATGAGGGAGATTTTAAAGCGATACAATTATATATGAATTATATGTACGGTAAGCCAAAAGAAACAAAAGATATTTCAATTACATCAGAGCAACCTTTATTTGATTTATAAATGTTTCAGACTACAACTGCAATAAAGAAATTACACGCACTTACAAAGCGTAAGAAAGTAATACAAGGAGGTACATCAGCTGGTAAAACATTTGGTATACTTCCTATTCTTATTGATAGATGTATAAGAAACCCTATAACAGAAACAAGTGTAGTATCTGAATCAATTCCTCACTTACGTAGGGGTGCAATTAAAGACTTCTTAAAGATAATGATTGCAACTAATAGGTTTAGGGATAATCAATGGAATAGAAGTACCTTAAAATACACATTTACAAATGGTTCTTATATTGAATTTTTTTCAGTAGAACAACCAGACAAATTACGTGGTGCAAGAAGAAATGTATTGTATGTAAACGAAGCAAACAATGTACCCTTTGAAGCGTATCAACAATTATCAATTAGAACTTCTGGAGATATATGGATTGACTTTAATCCAACTGCTAACTTCTGGGCACATAAGGAGGTTGCTAATCAACCCGATTCAGATTTCATTACACTTACTTATTTAGACAACGAAGCGTTACCACAGACCATTGTAGACGATATAGAATCAGCAAGAGAAAGAGCAAAGACATCTGACTATTGGAGCAACTGGTGGAAAGTATATGGACTTGGACAAGTAGGTAGTTTAGATGGTGTATGTATTAAAGAATGGAAAAGTATTAAGTTACCAATTGAAGCAAGGTTATTATGTTACGGAATGGATTTTGGTTATAGTAATGACCCCAGCACATTAATAGCATTATACAAATATAACAATGCTTATATCTTTGATGAAATAATATACCAAAAGAAACTATTGAATAGTGATATATCAAACCTATTTAAAGAACACGATATAAGAGAAATAGTTTATGCAGATAGTGCAGAGCCAAAATCAATTGCAGAATTAAAAACATACGGACATAAAGTACTGCCTTGTACAAAAGGTAAAGATTCAATTGTGTATGGTATCAACTTAATAAATCAAAATCAAATATACATTACAGAAAGAAGTAAGAACTTAATAAAGGAATTACAGTCTTACACTTGGATGAAAGACAGAGAGGGTAATACTATTAATAAACCAATAGATGCTTTTAATCATTGTATTGATGCAGCACGTTACGCAATTACATCACAATTAAAGAACCCAAATAAGGGAAGCTATAATATAAGGTAATGAATAATGAAACAATGATTGCAACGGTTGAATGTTATATACATCACAGAACAGATAAAAAGGTAAGGATTAGAAAACCAATAACACACAATGAATTTTTTTTACTTACAAAGGCTTATGAAAATTGTAAGGACTTTTTTATAAAACATTAACAAAAAACTATTATATATATATGAAGATTGAAATAAACGTACCTACATCACTAAACGAAATAACATTAGGACAGTATCAAAAGTATTTAAAGATAGCTGAAAACAATCCAGATGGTAATTTCTTGGATGCTAAAATGATTGAAATCTTTTGCGGTATTCCTTTATCAGAAAGCTATAAATTAAAAATGAGTAGCGTTACTGCAATACTTGATATACTAAATGAATTACTTAATCAAGAACCACATCACATACAACGTTTTAAAATTAACGATGTTGAATATGGATTTGCACCAGATTTAGATGAATTAAGTTTAGGGGAATATATTGATTTAGATAATAGTGTTTCAAGTTGGGAACAAATGCACGTTGCAATGAATGTATTATACAGACCAATTAAAGTAAGTAAGGTCGGTAAATATAACATTGAAGAATACGATGTAAAGAATCCAGAAGAAATGAAAGATATGCCATTAGGTGCAGCGATAGGTTCAGTTTTTTTTTTGTACAATTTAGGGATGGAGTTATCGAAGCATACGATTCTTTATTCGAACAATCAAACGGAGATGGAAGTTATTCAAAGTCAGCTAACTTCGGAGCAAAATGGGGTTGGTATCAATCAATTTATGGACTCGCTAACGGAGATATTACAAGGTTTGAAGATATCACTAAATTAAATGTACATCAATGTTTTACTATGCTATCATTTATGAAAGAAAAAGCAGAGATAGAAGCACAACAAATAAAAAGTAAGTTTTAAAATGAAAGGATTTTATCAAGTAACCGAAATAATAAAGAATCAACTGTTAGCAGATGTAAATGTCAACACAGTTACAACTGGAGATATCACAAGAATAGATTTATCGAAGCAAACTATGTTTCCTTTATCACACATTGTAGTTAATAATGTAGGTAACGAGGATAATATATTGCGTTTTAGTTTGTCAGTTTTATCAATGGATGTGGTTAACATTTCAAAAGAAGAAGTGGTAGATATATTCATAGGTAATAACAACGAGCAAGATATATTGAACACACAATTAGCAGTATTAAATAAGTTGGTGCAAGTTTTAAGAGGTGGTACATTACATCAAGATTTATATCAGTTAGATGGTACGCCAAACTTTGAACCTTTTTACGATAGGTTTGAAAATGAAATGGCTGGTTGGGCATTAACATTTGATGTTATAATACCAAATGATATTAATATATGTTAAGCAATGTTAAAGACGAACTAAATAGATTTGCAAAGTATGTAATCTCACAGTCAAGGGCAAACTTAACAAGGGCTAAAAAAGGTGGTGGTAGTTTATATAAAAGTTTAGATTCTAATGTAAAGGTTTCTAAAAATAGTTTTGAATTAAGTTTCCTAATGGAAGACTATGGTGTATTTCAAGACAAAGGTGTAAAGGGTAAAGACCCCTCAAAGGTTTCGCCAAATGCAAAAATAACTGGTCAGCAAGCACCCAATAGTGAATATAAATTTGGAAGCGGTAAAACTGGTAATTACAAAGGTTTTGTTTTAAGCATTGAGAAATGGGCAAAGAAAAAGAATATAAGGTTAAGGGATAAAAAAGGTAAATTTACAAAAGGTAATTATAAAACTATTGCACACATTATTGCTGGTAACATTTACAACAGAGGTATTAAACCAAGTCTATTTTTTACCAAACCATTTGAAAAAGCATTTAAGAATATTGACAAAGACTTAATTAAAGCATATAGATTAGACATAGAAACACTAATGGAAAACAGTATAAACAATAAATAACAATGGCAATAATAAACGCAAGAAGTCCCTATTATGTTTCAGTAACAAACTCATCTATTGCTTATGCAACTTTAGACGTATATATATGGACTGGGGATAAATCAGCAAGTGTACCAATTGATTATTCTTTAAAGAAAAATAAACATACAACAGAAACTAAGATTAGTTTTGAAATAGCTGAATTAATTAGAGATGATTTAGACGTACCTTTTGACGGAAATTATACAACATCTTCAACTTCTGATGGTGCTACTAAATGGGTTAAAACAATTATAAAGGCTTTTAATTCTTCGGATGTTCAAGTAGGTTCTACCATTACAGAAACTAATTTAGCAGTTAATGGATACGGTTATTTTGAAGAGGGAAGTTCTTTTACAATGTCTAATGAATCATTGTTCGCAAGTGAGGGGGATATATTCTTACCTAAATTTGGAGATTCCAATATTGCTATTTATACCGAGAACAATCCAACTGTATTGCTTTTAGATAGTGATGGTGTAACCGTTGATACATCTACATTTACTTCAAGCGTTGATAGTGATAAACAAATAAAGTACGTTTCACTATATCCCGAATTAATAACCAACTTAGGATTTGATGATGATACAGATTGGAGTAAGCAATCTAATGACGTTATAGAAGATGGTTTATTTTATTTTGGTGGTCAATCTGGTAATAGATACCCAAGCACATTTACACCAGTAACGGGTACGAATTATATTTTAAACTTCACTATCACGGAAGTAAACTCTGGTTTTTTAAATGGTGTATATGATGGTAGTGGTGGGGTTAATCTTACGGGTAGAATTGACAAGGTCGGAGATTACTCTGTTCAATATACGCAGACATCAACATATTTTAATTTAGTTTCATTCTTTGCTTCAGTAGGTTTTGATGGTGCAATGGATAACGTTTCTGTAAAAGAGGTTTATGATGTTTCTAAAATAAGTGTTACAGATGATAACGGAACAACTACCGCAAATGTAAAGCAAGTTGAAGATTGTAAATTCACACCTCACAAAGTTACATTTGTAAATAAGAATGGAGTTTTAGACGATATGTATTTCTTTAAGAAGTCTACTAATAGTATGACAACTAAAAGAGAAAACTATAAAGGCAATACAATAAAAGCAGATAATACTTATAGCATTAATCAACACAATAAAGTTGACTTTAATATTACTGCAAATAGTATGGTTAAATTGTCAAGTGGATTCTTAAATGAATCTTCAAATGAAAAGTTTAAGCAATTATTATTATCTGAAAAGGTTTGGATTACAAGAACGTTTAAGAACTCTGAATTAGTACTGCCTATAAATATAAAAACAAATGATATATCTTACAAGACATCTTTAAATAATAGGCTGGTAGAATATTCAATTGAATTTAATGATTCGTACAACGCAATAAACAACATCAGATAGATGCAGAAAATACAACTATATATTGAGGGGCAAAGAGTTGATATGTTTAAAGATGAAAGTGTTACTATAACGCAATCAATAAAAAACGTAAAAGAGATTGGTAAAGTGTTTACTGATTTTTCAAGAACCTTTAGCCTACCAGCATCTAAAACAAATAATAAAATATTCAAACACTATTATAATTTTGATATTGATAATGGTTTTGATGCACGTATAAAAAAGGCTTCAAATATAGAGTTGAATGATTTATCTTTTAGAGATGGTTTAATTAAATTAGAAGGAGTTGATTTAAAAGACAATAAACCACATACATATAACATTACATTCTTTGGAAGTACGGTTACCTTAAAAGATACTTTAGGGGATGATAAGCTATCAACTTTAAGTAGTTTAGTTTCATTAAATAAAACTTATGATGCACCTACTGTAAAAGATGCCTTGCAAGATGACCCATCTACAAATGATATTATAGTTCCTTTGATTACACATACTCAAAGATTAACCTATGATAGTTCAACGAATGACCAAAGTGCTGGTAATTTAGCGTATCATAGTGGGCATATTAAGGGTGTTTTATATACAGATTTAAAATACGCAATTAGATTACATTCTATTATTGAAGCAATAGAAAGCAAGTATTCTATTTCATTTAGTAATGATTTCTTTGTAAATACAAATGCACCTTATTACGGTTTGTTTATGTGGTTACACAGAAAAAAGGGAGAGGTTGAAAATTTAAGTGGAGTAAATCAAGCCATTGTAAATTCATTTCCAAACGGTTCAGATGCAAATACATTGTCGTCTATAAGCAATCAAACAACTTTAACTTTGACTGGTACTGAAAATAAATACTTTTCAAAACAGTTAGTAACGGAAACTTCAAGTAGTAATATTTATAGTGTATCCGTACAAAATAACGGAGTTGAGGTTTATAATACTGGAAACGTTACGGGTAATATTACGATTGATTTAACTGGTATAAATTTTGGTACAAGTGGAACAGTTGTTTACATTGAAAGTTCAAGTACTATTACTTTTGGTAAAATAGAATGGCAAATAGGATACAGACCATCTGCATCTCAATTATATAACAAGTCTTACACTATTTTAAATTTTGGTTACATAAATATATTTACGTTTGATATTACTCAACAAATACCAGATATGAAAGTCATTGACCTTTTGAGTGGGTTGTTTAAAACTTTTAACCTTGTAGCATACGTAGAAAAAAACGAAACACAAATCACAGTAAAAACTTTAGATGAATTTTATGCTAATCCATCTGCAAGTTCTCCGCATAATATAGACAAATATATAGACGTTGAAAAAAGTAAAGTTAATTCTGCTTTGCCATATCGTAAAATTAATTTACAACACGAAGATACAAAAACATTTTTAGCAGCAACACACGAACAACAATTTGGAAAGGCTTGGGGTAAATCAGAATACAATGGAGGGGAAAAATTAGATGGTAGTATTTACGATATAAAAACGCCATTTGCTCAAATGAAATATGAAAGACTTATAGACTCAAACGGAGGTGCGGTAAAGGGTGTTCAAGTTGGTTATTTTGTAGACGATAATCAAGAAAGCTATTATGGTAAACCTTTAATATTTTACCCTATAAGAAGAGCATCTTCAACTCAAATATCTTTTTTAAATTCAGTAACAGACCAAGACCCTATAATTACTTATAATATACCATCTAATAGTGTTGCGTTGGCATCATCTACGAGTGCTTATAATATGAACTTTAACGCAGAGCAAAATGAATGGGGTGCTTTAAATTCAACACCAGATAATGGTTTTATTAATTCATTATTTGAATCTTACTATAAGAATTTTATAATAAGTTCTTTTAATCCATCAAACAGAATTACAAAAGTAAGTGCTTATTTGCCTTTAAAAATATTATTAAATTACACATTAGCAGATAGATTTATATTAAATGGGCATTCATATAAAATAAATTCAATAACAACAAATTTAGAAACTGGTAAATCTGAATTAGAATTACTAAATGACTTATGATAAAAGAAATATTAGATTTATTAAAGGACACTAAATGCAAAGCAGAGGTTGTTCAGTTAGCAAAAGGAAAAAATAAGTTTCCAGATAGTTTTAAAGAAGTATTTACAAGACAAAAACAACAAATAGAATGGAAAAAGTAGTTATTGAATTAGAAGCTAAAACAGACAAAGCACTAAAAGGGATTGATAATGTTGCAAAGAGTGTTGAGGACTTAAATAAATCAGTTACAAAAGGCAATAAAGATACTGCTGCTGGTTTAAAGGATGTTGAGAAGTCAAGTAATTTAGTTGGTAAAGGAATTAAAGGAATAGGTACTGCTATAAAGGCTGCTGGTATTGGTTTGATTATTGGATTGCTTGGTACATTAAAAGAATTGTTTGAACAGAATCAAAAAGCAGTTGATTTATTTAATGTTGTTTTTGAAACTTCTGCAAATGTAGTTGGTCAAGTTGTAAATGCTTTCACAGATATTTACACCTCCTTAAATCAATCGACTAAATCATTTGAATCTTTAGGCAAGGTTATGAGCAGTGTTGTGACTTTAGGTTTAGCACCTTTTAAATTAGGTTTTTATGCCATTAAATTAGCAGTACAAGAAACGCAATTAGCGTGGGAAAATTCCGTTTTTGGAGGCAAAGACCCTTTAGTCATTAAAGAATTAAATGATTCTATAAAAGAAACCAGAGATAATTTAGGCGAAGTTGCAGATGCTACAATAAAAGCTGGTTCTGATTATATTGATAATTTTGTAGGTGCTTGGTCTGAAATAGGCGAAGTAGGTAAAGTAATTGTAAAAGAAATTGGAGAGGTTAGTGTATCTGCTGCATACCAAACTGCAAAAGCAAATGTTGAATTACAAAAGTCTGCTGAATTGGCTGCTGCAAGACAAGGTCTAATATTTGAAACTTTTGATAGACAAGCAGAAAAATTAAGACAAATAAGGGATGACGAAACACAATCTATAACAGACCGTAAAAAAGCAAATGACGAATTACTTGTAAAGATTCAAACTGCCGAAGAAAGTATGTTGGCACAAGCTAAATTACAATTAGCTTTAGCAGATGCAAACCTTAAAAAAGACAAAGACAACGTAGAATTTAAAGTTGCACAAATAGAAGCTACAAAAGAATTAGCTGGTATTGAAGCACAAATTGAGGGTATTCGTTCAGAGCAAAAATCAAACGCTTTAGCTTTAGATAGAGAGTCTTTAGAATTAACAAACTCAAAGATTGATGCTGATGCAGAATTAAATGCAAATAAAAATCAATTTGAAGCGGAGCAAATAGAAAGTGAATTATTAAAGTTAGAAAGACAAAAATTATTAAACGAACAAGAATTAGCTTTAGAAACTGAACGTTTAGAAAATAAAAGGAATTTATATAAACAAGGAACAATTGCTTTTCAAGATGCATCAAATGAATTGACTGCATATCAACAAGCTAATGGTCAGAAGCAAACTGAAATAGATAAGGCAATAGGAAAGTCTAAAGAAAAAATTGCTTTAGATTCTCTTGGTGCAATTGCTGGAGTATTAGGTCAAAACAGTAAGTTCGGAAAAGCATTAGCAATTACAAGTGCTATTAGAGATACATATACTGGAGCAAATAAAGCTATTGCACAAGGTGGTATTTGGGGGGCAGTTGCAGCCGCTGGAGTTATAGCATCTGGATTTGCAAACGTTAAACAAATAGTTGGTACAAAAGAACCAGCAGCACCATCATTTGCACAAGGTGGCGGAGGGGGTTCTACACCAGCACCATCTGCACCATCTTTACCACCAGCATTTAATGTAGTCGGAGCAAGTGATACAAACCAATTAGCGGATGCAATAGGTGGACAATCACAAGAACCAGTTAAAGCATATGTGGTTTCTGGAGATGTAACATCTGCACAATCAATGGATAGAAATATAATTGATGGTGCTTCAATTTAAAAATACAAAATAATTTAATAAATACATTATATACTTATGAGAATTATAGAATTAATTTTAGATGAAGATGAAGCAATCGGAGTAGAAGCTGTGTCGCTGGTAAATTCTCCAGCCATTGAGTCAGATTTTATTGCACTTAATAACCAAGAAATTAAACTTGCAGAAATAAACAAAGAGAAACGTTTGTTAATGGGTGCTTTATTAATACCACAAAAACCTATTTATAGAAAAAGCGGTAAAGAAGAATACTATATTTTCTTTTCAAGAAAGACAGTTGAAAGAGCATCACAAATGTATCTTCAAAATGGTAATCAATCAAATTCAACATTAGAACACGATTCACAATTAAAGGGTTTAACATTAGTTGAAAGTTGGATTGTAGAAGATAAAGAAAAAGACAAGACTGCATTGTATGGTTTAGATGTTCCAGTTGGGACTTGGATGGGTTCTGTCAAGGTTGATAATGACGAAGTTTGGAATGATTATGTGAAAAGTGGTAAGGTAAAGGGCTTCAGTATTGAGGGTTATTTCGCAGATAAATTAGAAAGACCAAAAGAAGAAATAGAAGAAAACCTATCGGCAGAAGATAAACTAATAAACGAACTTAAAAAAGCATTGTCATAATGAGAGCGGTTTATTGTAAATGTTTAAACACTTACTCAATAGAGTGTAAAACAAATCCAGTAAAAGGATGTGAAACTCCAGAGTATTGGAAGCAAGGGATTGGAAACATTAGCAACACAGAAGAAGAATAAATTAATATATAACTATGAACACACAAAGAGAGGTATTTAATAAGCTATTTAAAGAAGATAAAACAGAATTGGCAACGCAGAAAGTTGATATGTCTTTAGCTTCTGATGGTAAAACTAATATGTTTAAGGCAGTAGAAAAAATTTACAGAAATGGTGAAGATTTAGTTGACGAATTTGAAAATAATAAAAAAAGGGCTAACAGACAAATACAAAGTGTTGAAAAATCTTATGATAAAGCAGTTAAAATATATAAAGAAGTATCAACAGATTTAGAAAAAAAAGCCAGTGAATTAGATATTGCACCAAACAATATACCAGATTATGATAAATTATTAAAATCACTTGATTTTTTACGAAGAAAAAAAGACGAAATTATATCTAATTTAAAGAAATACATTTAATATATAACTATGAACACACAAAGAGAAGTATTTAACAAATTATTTAAGGAAGAGAAAACAGAATTGGCAACGCAAAAAATTGAGTTGGCTACACAAAAACAAGTGTTTGCAGCAACAGATAAATTAATTGCTGGGCAAAGAGATGTTGACAAAGGGCGTGGTAAATTAGAACAATCATATCCACAAGCATTAAAAATTATATCTGAAATTGAATCACAAGCTAAAGAATTGGGAATGAATCCTAATGATATAAAAGGATTTAAATCGCTAACAATAGAAGTAAAAAACACAAAAAGTTCATATCTATAATTAATAGTATTTAAATTCTATATAACCAAAACACAAAATCAATCTTAATATCTATTATATAAATATGAATACAAAAGAAACGTTAAACAAAGTTAGAACCTTGCTCGGTATCGAAGTGAAATTAGAGCAAATGAAACTTGATAATGGTGCTATTTTAGAAGCAGAAGTATTTGAAGTTGGTGCAGAAATCTTTGTTGTCGCAGATGAAGAAAGAGTTGCAGTACCAGTTGGAGAATATGTTGCAGAAGATGGTTCTACTATCGTAGTTTTAGAAGAAGGAGTAATTGGAGAAATCAAAGAAGCTGGAGAAGAAGCACCAGCAGAAGATGAAGCACCAGTTGAAGATGAAGTTGTTGAAGAAGATTTATCTACGGAAACTGCAACACCTAAAAAAGTTGTTGAATCAATAAGTAAAGAAACTTTCTTTTCTGAAATTGAAAAGCTAAGAAATGAAATCAACGAACTAAAACTTGCAAAAGTTGAAGTAAAAGAAGTTGAAGAAGTATCTGTTGAATTATCTGTTGACGAAGTAGAGGGAATATCTCACAATCCAGAAAACGAAACAAGTAAAAAAGAGTTAAACCTTTACTCTCAAAAAGGTAAGAATAATACAATTAATAGAATTTTTAACAAATTAAATAAATAAAAAATGAGTTTATCAATTACAAGTACTTACGCTGGAG
>Ga0209502_10002832_pt1 | contig 14093 bp, 15 predicted proteins | sample ArcticOcean_MG_C_10_FD_187442 | JGI IMG/M metagenome (GOLD analysis project Ga0209502, IMG submission 187442) | Marine microbial communities from western Arctic Ocean - ArcticOcean_MG_CB11_90 (SPAdes) (version 2) | ecosystem: Environmental > Aquatic > Marine > Oceanic | place: Arctic Ocean...
GTTTAAATAGATCTAGTAATGCTTTCATGTGTGATCTCCTTAGTTTCTATCTAGGTCAATATCAATTGCTAATGAACGAATTTCTTTGGTTAAAACATTAAATGACTCAGGCATGCCTGCATCTATTTTATGTTCACCTTTGACAATATTTTCATATACTTTCGTTCTCCCTGTAACGTCATCTGATTTAACAGTGAGCATTTCCTGAAGTGTATAAGATGCTCCATAAGCTTCCAAAGCCCATACCTCCATCTCTCCAAATCGCTGCCCGCCAAATTGAGCTTTACCTCCTAATGGTTGTTGTGTAACTAGCGAATAAGGTCCGGTTGATCTGGCATGCATTTTGTCATCAACTAAATGATGAAGTTTTAATACGTGCATATAACCTACTGTTACATGTCTTTCAAAGGGTTCGCCAGTTCTCCCGTCATATAACTTAACTTGAGTTTTTTGCGCAGAAAAATCTAGCAACTTAGTATGCTCACTATCATCTGGGTAAGCCAAATCTAACATCTGTTGGATATCCGATTCTGCGCCGCCGTCAAAAACAGGTGTTGCGAAAGGAACTCCTCCTGTTAAATTTGAAGCTAGCTCTTTTATCTCGTCATCTTTTAATGATTTAATATCTTCTACTTTACCCGATGACTCATTATAAATTTTCTCAAGGTAATTTCTAACCTCAGAAATCTTTTCTTCTTTTTGCAACATTTCATTTATTCTATCCCCAAGCCCTTTGGCAGCCCAGCCCAAATGAACCTCAAGAAGTTGGCCGATATTCATTCTTGATGGTAAGCCAAGCGGATTTAGAACAATATCTAATGTTGTACCATCAGCCATGTAGGGCATGTCTTCTTGCGGCGCAATTTTAGAAATAACTCCTTTATTCCCATGTCGGCCTGCCATCTTGTCCCCTGGCTGGATTCTTCTTTTCACAGCTAAGTAAACTTTAACCATTTTTTGAACGCCTGGAGGCAATTCATCACCTTGAGTTAACTTACGTTTCTTCTCTTGATAGCGACTGTCGAATTCATTTTTTGCTCTGGTTAAATTTTCCTTTAATATTTCTAATTGTTTAGAGTCTTTATCTTCTTTTAGGCGAATATCAAACCATTCGTATCGCTCAATTGTAAATAAGATTTCTTTAGAAACCGTATCTCCTTTTTTCAGAGGCTTCGGTCCGCCAACTACAGATTTATTAAGAATTGTTTTTTGGACTCTTGTAAAAATATCCTCTTCAACGATTCTTTTTTGATCATCCAAATCTCTTTGGTAAGCTTCAAGTTGGGCACTTATAATAGTTTCTGCGCGATCATCTCTATCAATACCTTCACGAGTGAAAACCTGAACGTCTATAATTGTTCCCGACATACCCGATGGAACTCGTAAACTAGTATCCTTCACGTCAGATGCTTTTTCACCAAAAATTGCTCTTAATAATTTTTCTTCAGGGGTTAATTGAGTTTCTCCTTTTGGAGTTACTTTGCCAACCAAGACATCACCGGACTCTACCTCTGCACCAATATAAATAATGCCTGATGTATCTAGCCGACCCAACATTCTTTCAGATAAGTTTGAGATATCTTGGGTAATTTCTTCTGCGCCAAGCTTTGTATCTCTTGCTAGAACTTGTAATTCTTCAATGTGTATAGATGTATATCTATCTTCTGCAACAACTTTTTCTGATATTAAAATTGAATCTTCAAAGTTATAACCATTCCATGGCATAAAACCAATCAACATATTTTGACCAAGAGCTAGCTCGCCTATATCAGTTGATGCGCCATCAGCAACAACATCTCCGCGCTGAATTTTTTCTCCTATTTTAACCAAAGGTTTCTGGTTAATCGTTGTGTTCTGATTTGATCTTGTATATTTTGTTAAATTATAAATATCAACACCAATTTCATCCTGCGCCGTTTCTTTTTCATTAACCTTTACAACGATTCTTCTTGAGTCTACATAATCTACTACGCCACCGCGTTTTGCTTGAACAGTCGTTCCAGAATCCATGGCTACAGTTCGTTCAATTCCGGTTCCCACCAGGGCTTTGTCTGCTCGCAAACATGGTACTGCTTGTCTTTGCATGTTAGCGCCCATTAGAGCTCTGTTGGCATCATCGTGCTCCAAAAAGGGAATTAATGATGCAGCTACTGATACAATTTGACCAGGCGCAACATCCATGTAGTTAATTTTATCGTTATCTGCCATGGTGAATTCATTTTGATATCTTGAAGAAACCCGGCTTTCTTTAAATTTACCCTTAGGATCTAATTCTGAGTTTGCTTGAGCAATAGTATATTCACTTTCTTCAATTGCTGATAAATAATCGATCTCAGCTGTTACTTTTCCACTCTCTACTCTTCTATACGGAGTTTCAAGAAAACCGTATTCATTTGTTCTTGCATACAGAGCAAGTGAATTAATTAAGCCAATATTTGGCCCTTCTGGAGTTTCAATTGGGCAAACTCGTCCATAATGTGTTGAATGTACATCTCGTACTTCAAACCCAGCTCTCTCACGCGTCAATCCTCCGGGCCCTAGTGCCGAAATCCTTCTTTTATGAGTAATTTCTGAAAGTGGATTTGTTTGATCCATAAATTGTGAGAGCTGTGAAGAGCCAAAAAATTCTTTAATTGCACTTGCAATTGGTTTGGAATTTATTAAGTCAGTCGGCATTAAGTTATCTGCTTCTGCTTGGCCTAAGCGCTCCTTTACTGCTCGCTCAACTCTAACTAACCCAGTTCTAAATTGGTTTTCTACTAATTCACCAACTGAACGAATGCGTCGATTACCAAGATGATCAATATCGTCGATAATACCTCGTGTATTTTTTAATTCCACAAGTATTCCCACAACTGCTAATATATCTTCATTAGATAATACAGGGGCACCTGTTACCTCCTTTACTCCTGCAGCATCATAAAAACGCTTTAACCAGTCAGCATATTGATCATACGATTTAGGGAATGCTCTTCGATTAAACTTCATTCGCCCAACATTTGATAAATCATATCGATCTGGATTAAAAAATAATCCTTCGAATAACGACTGAACTGAGTCCTCAGTTGGAGGTTCACCCGGTCTCATCATTCTATAAATTGCAACTTGCGCACTATATTGATCTGGCACCTCGTCTGTAGAAAGAGTTGATGATATAAAGTCGCCATGATCAAGCTCATTCGAATAAAGAATATTAAATGTTTCAGTACCAGATTCAAGAATTTTTTCGAATAACTCTTCAGTGATTTCTGCATTTGTTTCAGCAACAACTTCACCAGTTTCAGTATCTATAATCGCTTTAGCAATTTTTTTACCGATATAATCTAGAGGTACGGCTGGCACAATTAATGAAGCTTTATTTTGAATTTCTGCAACATGTCTAGCAGTAATTCTTTTCTCTTTAGCAACAATAAGATTACCTTTTTTATCTTTATAATCTCTTTTAGAAATCTCTCCCCTCAGTCTTTCAGGAATTACTTCAATTGAAGCATTTTTACCTTTTATATGAAATTTCTCAAAATCATAAAAAGTAGCTAAAATTTCTTCTGGTGACAACCCTAAAGCTTTTAAAAGAGTTGTGACTGGCATTTTTCTTCTACGATCAATCCTAAAAAACAAATGATCTTTGGGATCAAATTCAAAATCTAACCAAGATCCTCTATAAGGAATAATTCTTGCTGAAAATAATAATTTTCCAGAACTATGAGTTTTTCCCTTGTCGTGCTCAAAAAATACACCTGGGCTACGATGCAATTGAGAAACAATCGCTCTTTCAGTTCCATTGATTACAAATGAACCATTTTGGGTCATCAAAGGAATTTTTCCCATATAAACTTCTTCTTCTTTTGTATCTTTGATTACTTTTTTATCTCCAGAATCACGATCATAAATAGTTAAACGCACTTTAACTTTTAAAACAACTTCGTATGTTAAGCCCCTTTGTTGACATTCTTTTACTTCAAATTCTTCTTTTCCCAAGGTATAGCTTACAAAATCTAGCCTAGCAAAACCTGCGTGACTTGAAATTGGAAAAAGTGTATTAAAAGTTGATTGCAAACCTGCATGATCTCGCTCATCTGGCTTAATTTCTTGTTGAAGAAATGCCTTATATGATTCGAGTTGTAATGCTAAAAGATATGGTATTTCTAATACAGTCTCTCTTTTTGCAAAACTTTTTCTAATACGTTTTTTTTCAGTAAAGGAATAACTCATTGCATCTCCAAAGGTAAGAATTTATATAACAAAAAACTAAACTATCTATTCAAATTTCTTGTTATATAAAAAATTTGTTTTTAAAATGTAAATGAAGGTTGCCTTTATTAAATAAAAGACAACCTTCAGATAAATTAAAATTATTTCAACTCGCCTGTTGCGCCAGCATCAGTTAATTTTTTCAAAGCTTCTTCAGCAGAAGCCTTATCTAAAGTTTCTTTAACGACCTTAGGTGCCGCATCAACTATATCTTTAGCTTCTTTTAAACCAAGACCTGTAATTTCACGAACTGCTTTAATAGTATTTACTTTGTTATCACCAATAGCAGTTAAATGAAGATCAAATTCAGTTTTTTCTTCAGCTGCTACTGCATCGCCGCCGCCTGCTGCTGCTGGAGCTGCTGCTACTGCTGCTGCAGAAACACCAAATTTCTCTTCCATTTCTTTAATCAATTCTGATAAATCTAGAACTGACATACCACCAATACCTTCTAATATGTCTTCTTTTGAAATAGCCATTCTTTAATACTCCTAATAGTTTTAATTAAGTCTTATAAATAAATTATGCGGGTTTCTGATCTCGAACTGCAGCAATACCTCTTACAAATTTTGTTGGCACTTCATTCAATGTGCGAACAAATTTTGAAATTGGTGCTTGCATAGTTCCCATCAATATCGCTAATAATTCATCCCGACTTGGTAAAGAAGCAAGAGCTTTAATTGCTCCAGCATCTAATTTTTTATCTGGCATTGCACCTGTTTTGATAGTAAATAAATCATTTGTCTTAGCAAAGTCATTTAAGATCTTCGCGGCTGACACAGGATCTTCAGATATTCCAAATAGCAAAGGCCCTACCATCTCTTCCGCTAGTGATGAAAATGGAGTATTCTCAACTGCTCTTTTAACTAAATTATTCTTAAGCACTTTAAGATACACACCTGATTTTCTAGCTTCTGCCCTTAAATTAGTCATATCTTGAACACCAACACCACGATACTCAGCAAGTATCATAGATTGAGCATTCTCGATCTGCTTACTAACTTCAGCTACAACTGCCTTCTTTTTATCAAGATTCAGACTCAAGGTCTTCTCCTTTCGTTAAATAAAAGTATTAGTTTCCCAATACCGACTAAAACGACGACCTCTATCAGGATATTATCCTTAAGGGGATACGCCATCTGCGTAGGTTTAACTATCTAAATTAAACTTTCGTACCTACGGTCTTTGACAACTTCATTGACATAAAACTTATCAATGAACCCAAAGCTCTTTATTGTGAAAAAATTTCACAAAATTCATAAAACTTAATTCAATAAGTTTGTTTGATCTATTCGAACTCCAACTCCCATTGAGCTCGATACCGATAATTTTTTTATAAAAATACCTTTAACATCTTTTGGTTTTGCTTTGCTAATTTCATCTACCAACGCAGCTAAATTCCCTTGTAATTGATCAGGACTAAATGAGGCTCTCCCAATTGTGCAATGAATAATTCCAGATTTATCTGTTCTGTATTGAACTTGGCCTGCTTTAGCATTTTTTACAGCTTTTTCAGTATCCGGAGTTACCGTCCCTACTTTAGGGTTTGGCATTAATCCTCTTGGGCCTAATACTTGGCCTAAGGTGCCTACAATACGCATAGCATCAGGAGTGGCTATTACTACATCAAAATCCATTACCCCTTTTTTTACTTGTTCTGCTAGGTCTTCAAATCCAACAATATCCGCACCAGCTTTTTTTGCTGCCTCTGCTGCTTCACCTTGTGCAAAAACTGCCACACGAGTAACTTTACCTGTTCCGTTTGGGAGCACTAGAGCCCCTCTAACTGCTTGATCAGATTTTTTTGCATCTATACCGAGATTGATTGCTGCATCTACAGATTCATCAAATTTAGCCTTAGCTGTTTCCTTAACTAAATTAAGACCATCTAAAACTGGGTACACCTTATCTCTATCAACTTTTTCCATTAAAGCTTTAAGCCTTTTACTTGTGCTCATTTTACCCCCTCCACATCAATGCCCATACTTCTTGCACTGCCTGCAATAGTTCTTACAGCAGCATCCATATCTGCTGCTGTAAGGTCCGGCATTTTCGTTGTAGCAATTTCTTCTGCTTGGGCTCGAGTAATTTTACCTACCTTGTTTGTATGGGGAACTGGGGATCCTTTAGTTAGCTTTGCCGCTTTTTTAAGTAAAATTGAAGCAGGCGGCGTTTTCATAACAAAAGTAAAACTTTTGTCTGAAAATGCAGTAATTACTACAGGGATTGGCAAGCCTGGCTCAACACTTTGTGTGGCAGCATTAAATGCTTTACAAAAATCCATAATATTTAAACCACGTTGGCCCAAAGCTGGTCCAACAGGTGGGCTAGGATTTGCTTTCCCAGCTGGTATTTGAAGCTTTATATATCCCTCAATTTTTTTTGCCATTTCTCTACTCTCCTAAGTTTTGGTTCAAACGCTTTTAAAAATTAAAAGCTCCCAAATAATTTTTAAACTTCTTTCTCAATCTGGCCAAATTCAAGTTCTACTGGTGTAGCTCGGCCAAATATGACTACAGATACCCGAAGTTTACTTTTTTCATAATCAATTGTATCTACGGAACCAGAAAAATCTTTAAAAGGCCCATCAATAACTCTTATTGATTCACCAACCTCAAAAGTTAATTTTTGTGTTGGATTTTCTTTGCTATCATCCATTTTCTGCAAAATAATATCGACTTCATCATTCGTTATTGGCGATGGCTTTGTCCCGCTCCCTCCAATAAAACCTGTAACTTTAGGGTTACTTTTTACTAAATGCCAACTATCATCATTCATTTCCATTTGTACTAATACATATCCAGGATAAAGCCTTCTCTCACTAACTTTCTTTTGGCCTGATTTCATCTCAACTACTTCTTCAACAGGAACTAATATCTCACCGAATTGATCACCTATTTCAGACTGAACAATGCGCTCCAATAATCCTTTTTGTACAATCTTTTCATACCCAGCAAAAGCCTGAACTATATACCAACGCTTTGACATCAATCACCCCGCCCTAATAACAAATTTATAATGTATGAAAAACTAATATCAATAAAAGCAAGAAAGATAGCCATAATCACAACTAAAATAAAAACTATCATTGTCATTTGGATAGTTTCTTTTCTTGTAGGCCAAACTACTTTCTTAGCTTCTGTTATAGCTTCACTCAAAAAACCAAAAGCTTGTTGGCCTTGTGGTGTTGTTCTAAAAACAGCAATAAATGCCCCGACGCCTGCTAATATAGATAAAATTCTTATCACCGTAGGCTGTTCAGAAAGCATATAAAATCCTAGCAATCCAGCACCTAAAAGCGAAAATGATAAACCTAGTCTAATATTATTAATATTCATTCCCGCTTTATTTCCTTTTATTGGCAGGCCAGGAGGGCTTCGAACCCCCAACCCTCGGTTTTGGAGACCGATACTCTACCAATTGAGCTACTGGCCTAGGTTTAACTTATATTCTATTCAATAACTTTTACTACAACACCAGAACCAACCGTTCTTCCACCTTCACGAATTGCAAATCGTAAACCTTCTTCCATAGCAATTGGAGCGATTAGTGTTCCAGTAATTGATACATTATCACCTGGCATTACCATTTCTGTTCCTGCTGGTAATTCAACTGCACCGGTTACGTCTGTTGTTCTAAAGTAAAATTGTGGACGGTACCCATTAAAGAATGGTGTATGTCTTCCACCCTCATCTTTACTTAAACAATAAATTTCTGCAGTAAATTTAGTATGTGGCTTTATTGAGCCAGGTTTACATAAAACCTGTCCACGTTCTACATCTTCACGAGCTGTGCCACGAAGCAACACACCTACGTTGTCGCCTGCTTGACCTTGATCAAGTAATTTACGGAACATTTCAACACCTGTACAAATTGTTTTTACTGTATCTTTTAAACCAACAATTTCAATTTCTTCATTAATTTTTACAACACCACGTTCAACACGGCCAGTCACTACAGTACCTCGACCTGAGATTGAGAATACGTCTTCTACTGGCATTAAGAAAGGGCCATCAATTGCTCTTACTGGTTCCGGAATATAACTATCTAATGCTTCAGCTAATTTAAGAATTGCTGGTTCACCTATCTCTGATTGGTCGCCTTCCAGTGCTTTAGTAGCAGAACCCATGATGATAGGAATATCGTCACCTGGGAAATCGTATTTACTAAGGAGTTCACGTACTTCCATTTCAACTAATTCTAATAATTCTTTATCATCCACCATATCGGCTTTATTCAAGAACACAACAATATGAGGAACACCCACTTGTCTTGATAAAAGAATATGCTCGCGAGTTTGAGGCATTGGTCCATCAGCAGCAGAACACACAAGTATTGCGCCGTCCATTTGAGCGGCACCAGTAATCATATTTTTTACATAATCAGCATGGCCTGGACAGTCAACATGAGCGTAATGTCGTTTTTCTGTTTCATATTCAACGTGTGAAGTATTGATTGTTATACCACGTGCTTTTTCTTCTGGCGCTGAATCAATTTCAGCAAAGCTTTTTGTATCACCACCAAATTTTTTAGTAAGCACAGTCGAAATTGCAGCTGTTAGAGTTGTTTTTCCATGATCCACGTGACCAATAGTGCCAACGTTAACATGTGGTTTGGTACGCTCAAATTTACCTTTAGCCATAATATTTTTCCTTAAAAATTACATTCTTTATAAAAATTAACTGGTGCCCATGGCGGGAATCGGACCCGCGACCTCTCCCTTACCAAGGGAGTGCTCTACCACTGAGCCACATGGGCTGATCCAATAAAATAGAATCTGGAGCGGGCGACGAGGTTCGAACTCGCGACATTTAGTTTGGAAAACTAATGCTCTACCAACTGAGCTACACCCGCATACCCATACTAAACCCCACTTATAGCAGTAAAAGCTTATGGTGGAGGGAGAAGGATTCGAACCTTCGTACTCAGAGAGAACGGATTTACAGTCCGTCGCCTTTAACCACTCGGCCACCCCTCCAGACCGAACCCAGAATTATGCGGTATTACAATGTTTTTGTCAATAAAAATAGAGTGTATTTGCTTAGGTTGTTTGGTGCCCTCTGTCGGATTCGAACTGACGACCTACGCATTACAAGTGCGTTGCTCTACCAACTGAGCTAAGAGGGCATATTTGAAAACGTAACTATATCAATTTTTTTTATTTGAAACCAGTTTTTAATATTTATTTTACTATGCTTAAATGAATTTTTTTAGTCTTTAACTCTATATTTTTTTCTTTTGTTTCAAAATTACTTTCATCAACTTTAAAAAATATCCCTTGCCCATTTTCCTTGCTGTAAATGCCTGCTATTGATTCCATAGGTAGAAAAATATCTTCATTTTTTCCATTAAAACGTGCCGAAAAAGAAATAAAATTATTATCAAAAATTAATTTACTAGCAGACTCTAAAGATAAATTAAAAACAATTTCATTGGACTTAATATAATTCTTGGGGACTATTACCCCAGGAATAATTTTAGCATTCACGTAAGGAGTAAAGTTTGAGTCCGTGCACCAATCATAAATACTTCTTACAAGGTAGGGTTTAGTGCTTGGAATCATCTCAAATATTGATCCTCATAGCTCTTTCTGCAGGAGTCATTGCTTCCTCAAATAGCGGTCTTGAGAATATTTTATCTGCATATTTAAGCAACGCTTTACATTGATTTCCTAACTTAATATCGTAATAATCTAATCTCCATAGCAATGGAGCCATCGCAACATCTAGCATTGAGTATTCGTCGTGCAATAAAAATTCTTGCTTCTCTAATATTGGGCTCAACTGAATTAAAGTATTTGTTATAATTTTTTTTGCATTTTCTCGTACCTTAGATTCCTTGGCAGCAAGATCTTTCATGTGAACAAATAATTCATTTTCAAAATCTTTTAAGAACAATCTTGCCCTTGCTCGCATTACAGGATCAGGTGGCATTAGTTGAGGATGTGGAAATCTTTCATCAATATATTCATTTATTATATTTGGATCTGTCAAGATTAAATCTCGCTCCTCTAAAACAGGACTATCTGAATAAGGGCTTAAGATAGCTACATCTTCTGTCTTATTGTCTAAATCAACATCAATAACTTCAAAATCCATTCCCTTTTCAAATAATACTATTCGGCATCTGTGACTAAATGGATCCGTTGCGTTTGAATAAAGTTTCATCATAATTATTTAATATCCTTCCAAAATTCTTTCTTAAGTTTAATTGTTAACACAAGAAGTAAAAGTAAAAAACCAACGACATAGAATCCCATTTTTTTTCTTTTTAACTGACCAGGCTCTGACATATAGGTTATAAAATTTGTCAAATCCACAATGACCGAATCATACTCTTTTTGATTTAATTTTCCAGCCTTGATTAAACTAAGCTCGCCTGTATTTTTATCTAGCTCTTGTTCACCTTGTAGTTCCCATAAAATATGTGGCATAGCAGAATTAACATAGACTATATTATTCCATCCTATTTCTCTTGAACTATCACGATAGAATCCTTTCATATAGCTATAAATCCAATCCGATCCTCTAGATCTTGCAACAACAGATAAATCAGGTGGAGTTGCTCCAAACCACTTTTTTGATTCATTTACTGGCATAGAGATTTCCATAGGATCTCCTATTTTCTTAGCAGTAAACAGGAGATTCTCTTTAATATCTTTTTTTGAAAGTCCAATATCTAAGAGCTTGTTATAGCGCATATATTTTGCACTGTGGCAATTTAAACAATAATTAATAAAAGTTTTAGCACCCTTTTGAAGTGATGGTTGGTCTGATAAATCTATAGGGGCTTTCTCAAGATGAATTTCTTCACTTGCAAAAACAAATAATGATTGAATTAATAGTAGCATTAAAATTATTATCACTTTCATCTCATTGTTACCCTAGTTGGAACAGGTTTTGTAATACTTTTTTTACTGTATATAGGCATTAAAATAAAGAAAGAGAAATAAACAATTGTGAAGATTCTAGCAACTACTGTGGCTACATCACTCCCTCCTAGAAGAGGTAGAATGTTAGGGAATTGGCCCCAAATAGTCGATGGAACAGTGCCTAAATATCCCAAAATAATAAAGCTAATAACAAAGGCGCCTAACCATTTTTTATAAAGAATACCTTTATAACGAATAGATCGAACAGAGCTTTTATCCAGCCAAGGTACAAAAGCAAAAATCAACACTGATAAACCCATTGCTGCGACTCCCGGAAATTGACTATTCAGGATTGGTGGTACAGCTCTCAAAATAGAATAGAAAGGGGTAAAGTACCATACAGGAGCAATATGTGAAGGCGTTACTAGTGGGTCAGCAGGTACAAAATTATTTGCCTCTAAGAAATATCCGCCCATCTCAGGAGCAAAAAATATAATTGATGCAAAAACAATTAAAAATACCGTTAACCCAATCAAATCTTTAACTGTGTAATAAGGATGGAAAGGAATTCCATCAAGTGGTATACCTGTTTTTTTATCTTTATAATTTTTAATTTCAATGCCATCTGGATTATTTGAGCCAACTTCGTGTAGAGCAATTAAATGAGTTAAGATTAATCCAGCAAGAGCCAATGGCAAAGCAATAACATGAAATGCAAAAAACCGATTTAGGGTCGCGTCTGAAATTAAATAATCTCCTCGAACCCATTCAGCTAAGTCTGGACCAATAAAAGGGACCGCGGCAAAAAGATTTACAATTACCTGAGCACCCCAATACGACATTTGACCCCAAGGTAATAAATAACCAAAAAATGCTTCTGCCATTAAAGCAAGGAAGATTGCTACACCAAAAATCCATAGTAATTCACGAGGTTTTTGGTAGGAACCATACATAAGGCTTTTAAACATGTGCAGATAGATAACAACAAAAAACAAAGATGCTCCAGTTGAATGCATATAACGAATCAACCATCCAAAAGAAACGTCCCTCATAATGTATTCAACTGAGGCAAATGCTTGGGCTGCATCGGGTTTGTAGTGCATCGTAAGAAAAATTCCTGTCAAGATTTGCATCACAAAAACAAAAAGAGCAAGCGCCCCAAATAAATACCAAAAATTAAAATTCTTAGGTGCGTAATATTCTGTTAAATGATTTTTTATAAAAGAAGAAAGGGGAAACCTTTCATCAATCCAACCAATAAAGCCAGCTGAATCTTGGCTGTCAATTTTTTTAGCCATTTATACTTTTTCCTTGGTATCTTCACCAAGAATAATAATATTCTCGTTGAGATATTTATGAGGGGGGACAACAAGATTCGTTGGTGCAGGGGAACCCTTAAAAACCCTACCAGCTAAGTCAAATTTAGATCCATGGCAGGGACAAAAGAAGCCGCCTTCCCAATTTTCACCCATATCACCTTTCGGTGAAAGCTTTGGTGATGGAGCACACCCAAGATGAGTGCATATTCCTACAATAACTAACATATTAGGCTTTATTGAGCGCGTTTTATTCTGACAATATTTAGGCTGTTGAGATGAAACCTTCAGGTTGGGGTCTGCTAATCTTTTTGGGCTATTATTAAGAGACTCAATCATTTTATCTGATCGATTTAAAATCCAAACAGGCTGACCTCTCCATTCTGTTGTTAAAACTTCTCCCAGTGCAACTTGACTCACATCAACTTCTACCGATGCCCCTGCTGCTTTTGCTTTTTCACTTGGAAGCATGCTAGAGAAAAAAGGGACGCCTAACGCGGTTGCCCCAATTGCGCCAGTTGCTGATGTTGCAGCAACTAGGAAACGTCTTCTATCGAGACTTACTTTTTTACTTTTATTTGCCATTAAGGCCCTTATAGAATATTTCGGAGGTTAAAAATTTTTAAGCTCATTATTATATAAAATTACTGAATAAACTGATAGACCTAAAGTCTTTTAAATAGTTTATTTTTTGAAATAAATAGCCCTATTTCATATAAAAGTAGAATAGGTAAGGCTAATAGGACCTGAGAAATTATATCTGGTGGTGTAAAAATAGCGCCAAAAATAAATGCAACAACAACAATATACGATCTATTTTTTTCTAGTGTTTTTATTTTAATCCAATTAAATTTTACAGCAGTAATTATTAATAACGGCACTTCAAAAGCTAATCCGAATGCCAAGAAAAGTGCAATTATCATTTGTAAATAACTTGATATATCAATCATGAGTTCAACATCATTAGGTGTCGAACTAACAAAGAAGTTAAATATAACTGGGAAAATTAAAAAATAAACAAATAACGTACCAGCAACAAATAAGATAAAGCTAAAAAACATACTCCAAAAAACAAATTTTTTTTCGTTTTCGTATAGGCCAGGAGAAATAAAATTCCAAATTTGTAAAAATATAAAAGGTAATGAAATTATTAATGCGCAATATGCAGTTATTTTGAAAGGAACTATAAAAGTAGAGGTGAGTTTTGTAGAGATAATAGAGCCATTTAATGAAGTTAATTGATCTAATAATGGCTGAGAGAAAAAGTAATAAATTTCATTTGAAAATGGCATCATTACTAAAAAAATAATGAGGTAAATAAAAAGAGATTTGATTAGAGTTGATCTTAATTCTAAAAAATGGCCGAAGAAAATATTTAATCTACTCACAATTTCTTTTTAATTTCTTTTTCAATATTTTTTAATTCTTTGAATTTACTTTCTCGTTCTAATTCTTTTTTAATATCTGAAATAAAAATTTTAACTTTTTTTGTTACTTTTCCTGCCCCTCTTGCTAGCATGGGAATATTATTTGGTGACACAAATAATATTATCGATAAAAAAATTATAATTAATTCTGCGATTGAAATATCAAACATAATTATGTTTTTATAGCTCTACTTCTTAGCTTTTTTTTTACTTACATTTTTTTTGGGG
>Ga0209502_10002836_pt1 | contig 14084 bp, 13 predicted proteins | sample ArcticOcean_MG_C_10_FD_187442 | JGI IMG/M metagenome (GOLD analysis project Ga0209502, IMG submission 187442) | Marine microbial communities from western Arctic Ocean - ArcticOcean_MG_CB11_90 (SPAdes) (version 2) | ecosystem: Environmental > Aquatic > Marine > Oceanic | place: Arctic Ocean...
TTGGAACTTTAATTTTTCCCATTATAACATCTCTTGCAAACCAAGCCTGACAATCAAACATATTGAAAGTATGAAATTGATCTTGCATACCCAGGTATATTAATTTGTGATTATTTTGCCAAACCACGCCTTTATACAACTTTGGTGGATATAATCTATTTCCTGTTTTTAATTTTAGATCTTCTGATAAAAAAGGAAAATGATGAAGGTAACCTGTGCATAAAATTACAGCATCTGTTTCCTGTACATGACCATCTTTGAAAATTGCTTTATTACCCTCAAGTCTATCTAAGTGGAAAACTTCTTTCATTCCATCTGGCCATTTAAATCCCATGGGATTGTGTCGATAACCTATGGTAACACTTTTTGCTCCATACTTATGGCATTGAAGAGCCACATCTTCAGCTGAATAACTACTTCCTAACACTATAACATTTTTACCTCTGAATTCTTCTGCATCTCTAAAATCATGAGAGTGCATTATTCTTCCAGGAAAAGCCTTCATCCCTGGATATTCTGGAATGAATGGAACTGAAAAATGTCCATTAGCTACAACAACATAATCGAAAATATCTGTTGAAGAATTATCATTTTGTTTATCACGGTAAGTAACTTCAAAATTACTGCCGTTATAAACAACATTAGTAACTGTAGTGCTAAATTTTACTTTATTTTTTGAATTCCCTTTTTTAATTCTACCTAAAATATAATCATACAAAACTTCTCTAGGTGGAAATGATGGAATCGGTTTACCAAAATGCTCATCAAAAGAATAGTCAGCAAATTCTAGACATTCTTTAGGACCATTTGACCAAAGATATCTATACATACTATTAGGTACAGGGTCACCGTATTGATCAGATCCTGTTCTCCAACTGTAGTTCCATAATCCTCCCCAATCTTCTTGTTTATCAAAACAAACTATTTCAGGTATTTTTTCACCTTTTTTCTCAGCTTGCTCAAAAGATCTCAAAGTGGATAATCCACATGGTCCAGCCCCAATAATTGCTACTTTAGTCATCTAAATATCTCTCTCCATAAAAGATTAATAAGTTTACTTTACTAACAAAATGTTAAAAATTGAAATAAAATAATACCTTATTATGAAAAAAATTATCATCATTGGTGCGGGTGCTATGGGGTCTGCTTTTGCTGTACCTTGTCTTGAAAACCAGAATGATGTTATGCTTGTTGGTACACACCTTGAAGATGACTTAATAAAAAATATTAAATCAAATAACAACTTTCATCCTGCTTTAAACATGGAATTACCACCTAAATTAAAGGTAGAAAAATTTGAAAAATTAAGCTCAATACTAAAGGGTGAAGTTGATATAATTGTTGCGGGTGTAAGCTCTATTGGAATTGAATGGTTTGTAAAGCAAATATCAAAATATTATAAAAAAAATCTTCCAATTATTTTGTTAACCAAAGGCCTAGCGATTGATGAAGATGGATTAATAACGCTTTCAGATAAAATCAAGAAACTACTAAAAGAAAAAGGTCATACTGGAGTGAATGTTTCGGCAATTAAAGGACCATGTTTGGCTGCAGGACTTGCAAACAAGATGAGAACAGGAACCGTTATTGCAAATCCAGATATCAAAGAAACTGAATTATTAAAAAAAATAATATCAACAGATTATTATTCGACAGAAATATCAGATGACTTAACGGGCATAGAGTTATCTGGTGCAATCAAAAATATTTATTCTATGTTAATTGGAGCATCTGAAGGATTAAGCAACTCTAAAGCACCCAAGGAAATTCAATCTAAATATTACTTAAATACATCAGCCTCATTAATTCATAGATCAATTTCTGAAATGGTCGAATTTGTTGCTCATTATGGAGGTAGATCAGAAACAGTTTACGGTCTAGCAGGGCTTGGAGATTTGTACGTCAGTGTAATAGGTGGCAGAAATAGCATGATGGGTAAATACCTTGGAGAAGGGTACCTTTATAAAGACGCCAAAGAAAAATTCATGAAAAATGTTACAGTTGAAGGTGCACAACTTGCTTTAGAAATTGGACCAAAAATTTTACAAGACCTTAATCCAAAACATTTTCCATTAATGTTTAGTATGCTAAACACAATTTGTGAAAATAAAAAATTAGAGATAACTTGGTAAATGATTAAAAATATTTTAATATTTATTTTTATAGTTTTGGCTATGGTCGTTACTTTAAATTTTAGTGATTATAATTTAAAAAGAGCAGTTGATGCATGTCTTGCAGGAAGTCAAAAATTATCTAAATCTAAGATAACAGATCTTAAAGAAGCTAAAAAGTTTTGTGAAGAAGAGATTAGAAAAAATAAAATTAGCAAATAGATAGATGAAGTCAAATTGGAATTACCCCACAACTGTTTGGACAGGTGAGGATAGATTGGCAGATCTTCCAGAAGCATGTCTGGTTGCAAAAATTAAGAATCCATTATTTGTTACAGATAAAGATTTGATTACTTTGCCAATGACAATTAAAATAATCAATAATCTTAAACAGGTTTTTAAAGATATGAGTTTTTTTTCTAACTTCTCAGGAAACCCATTTGGAAAAAATATTATGGAAGGTGTTGAGTTTTATAATAAACATAAATGTGATGGTATTATAGCTTTTGGCGGGGGTAGTGCCCTCGATGTTGGCAAAGGAATTGCTTTTATGTGCGGCCAAACTAGACCATTATGGGATTTTGAAGATGTTAGAGATTATTGGAAAAGAGCAGATGAGAGTAAAATTGCACCAATTATTGCTATACCAACTACTGCAGGCACAGGGTCTGAAACAGGTCGAGCTTCGGCTATTGTTAATGAAGAAACAGGTGTGAAAAAGATAATCTTTCATCCAAAATTTATGCCTACAGTAGTTATTTTGGATCCACTATTAACTGTCGATTTACCACCAAGAATTACTGCTGCAACAGGCATGGATGCGTTAGCACATAACCTAGAAGCATTTTGTGCACAAGGATTTCATCCAATGGCAGACGGAATTGCTTTAGAGGGCATGAGGTTAATAAAAAACTCTCTATCTTTAGCATTTAAAGATGGTCAAAATATTAAAGCAAGATCTGAAATGTTAGCTGCAGCAAGTATGGGGTCTACAGCTTTTCAAAAAGGGTTGGGTGCAATTCATTCTTTAAGCCACCCAGTGAATGCTCAATTTAATGTGCATCATGGTTTATCGAACGCTATTTTTATGCCTTATGTTTTAACATTTAATAAAAAAGAAATATCAGAAAGAATAATTTCTATATGTGATTATTTGGGCTTAGAAAAATCCTTTGATAGCTTTATAAAATGGGTGATGGATCTTAGAAAAGAATTTAACATACCTCATAAACTTTCAGAAATTATTGATGAAGAAAAAATAAATTTAGATAAGCTTTCAGAGATGGCTTTTAATGATCCATCAACAGGTGGAAATCCAAGAAAACTAACTAAAGAAGATATGAAAATTATGTATCAACATAGTATTTCTGGAAAACTATTTTAATGAAGGATTTAAATATTTTAATCTGCGAAGGAAACACTCCCGAAGAAGGAAAAATTTTTCAAAATGTTGGTATACCCACACACACAGAAAGTTTAAAAGAAAGTCTGGCTTTTTATAATCAAAATTTAAAAATTGATGTATTAAATCCCTGTTTGGAAATAGATCTAAATGAGATTGTTCCAAAATTAAAAAAATATGATGGATTAATTTGGGGTGGAAGTAGTTTAAATATTTATAATGACACACCTGAAATAAGAAGACAAATTTTTTTTATGAAAGAATGTTTTAAAAATGTGAAAAAAATACTGGCAATCTGCTGGGGAATGCAAGTTGCAGTAACAGCAGCAGGTGGAGAAGTGAAGAAAGGAGTTAATGGATCGCATATAGGTATTGCAAATGATATTGAATTAACTACTGATGGTTTAAATAATTCACTCTATAGAGATAAAAAGAACAAGTTTAATACACCAGCCTTTAATTTTGATGAAGTTGTCACACTGCCTACTGGTGCAATACATTTGGCATCAAATAAGATTAATAAAATACAAAGTCTTAATTTTAAAACTGGTGTTAGTGAAATCTGGGGTTTGCAATATCACCCAGAGATTACTTATAAAAAGATGGTTGATATTATAAAATTTAGAAAAGATGTATTAATTAAAAAAAGAAATAGATTTAAAGATGAAGAAGAAATTAATAATCATATTAACTTCATAGAAGAAGAAATTAGAATCTCAGAAAAAGATTCTAGAATGTTAGAGTTGAGAAATTGGTTAAATCTAATTAACTAACTATTAAAATAAACCTTCTATTTCACCATCTTTATTAAGCTTAATAGAATCAGCCGCAGGGACTCTTGGTAGCCCTGGCATAGTCATAACGGCTCCACAGACAACAACAATAAATTCTGCCCCTGAAGAAAGTCGAATTTCTCTTATAGGTAAAGCATGCCCTGTAGGGGCACCCTTTAAGCGCGGATCTGTTGAAAAACTGTACTGAGTTTTTGCGATACAAATAGGAAAGTCTCCATATCCCGCGTCTTCAAAGCCTTTTAACTGATCTCGAATTTTTGTATCAGCAATAACCTCATCTGCTCTATAAATCTCTTTTGCGATTGTTTCTATTTTCTTAAATAGAGGAGTATTACTTTCATATAAGAATTTAAATTTATTATCTTTTTTTTCACATAATTCAGCTACATGACTAGCTAGCTCTTTTGTTCCCTCACCACCATTTGCCCAGTGAGTACAAAGACTTGCCTTAACACCAATACTGTCACAAAATTCTATCAAAGCTTTTACCTCTTTATCTGTATCTTTGATAAAATGATTAACAGCCACAGCAACAGGTAGGTTAAATTTTTTAACATTTTCAATATGCCTTTGAAGATTAACCAAACCTTTATTTAAAGCTTCCACATTTTCTATTTTAAGATCATCTTTAGCTACACCACCATGCATTTTTAATGCTCTTACGGTTGCAACAATCACAACACAGCTTGGTTTTAAATTTGATTTTCTACACTTTATATCAAGAAATTTTTCAGCACCTAGGTCAGCACCAAAACCTGCTTCTGTAACAACATAGTCTGCAAGTTTTAATCCAGTTTTTGTTGCAATTACAGAATTGCATCCATGTGCTATATTTGCAAATGGACCACCGTGAATAATAGCAGGATTATTTTCTAAAGTTTGAGTTACATTAGGTCTGATTGCATCTTTTAATAATACAGTCATCGGACCGTGAGCTTTTAAATCTTTTGCATAAACAGGTTTTTTATCTCTGGTATATGCAATTGTAATATTTCCTATTCTTTTTTCTAAATCTTCTAAATCATTTGATAAGCAAAAAATTGCCATGATTTCTGAAGCAACAGTTATATCAAAACCATCTTCTCTAGGAAACCCATTAGCCACTCCTCCTAAATTAATATTTATTGACCTTAAAGAACGATCGTTCATATCCATTACTCTTTTCCAAACAATTCTTCTAACATCTATATCTAATTTATTTCCCCAATAGATGTGGTTATCAATCAATGCAGATAATAAATTATGAGCGGAGGTTATTGCGTGGAAATCCCCAGTAAAATGTAAATTAATCTGTTCCATTGGAACAACTTGAGCATAACCACCACCAGCAGCACCACCTTTCATTCCAAAAGAGGGTCCAAGACTAGGTTCTCTTAAGCAAACGATAGATTTTTTTCCAATTTTATTTAGTCCATCACTCAAACCAACAGAAGTTGTAGTTTTACCTTCACCAGCAGGTGTAGGAGTGATTGCAGTTACTAAAATTAGTTTTCCATTTGGTTTATCTTTTAAGGTATCTAAATACTCTAAGTTGATTTTTGCGATATGTCTACCCATTGGGCTATAAGCGGTACTTTCATCAGGTACATTTATCTTAGCTAAAATATCATTTATAGGTTGCATTTTAGCTTCTCTAGCTATTTGTATGTCTGACTTAACTTCACTCATTTAAAACTCCTATAAATTAAAATTTCTTTGAGGAATTAGTATCTTCTTTTATGAATTTTTGAAACTTATAAAAATTATATATAAAAATAATAATAACTATTTATATTCTTTTAGATAAAATTATTTAATGCAAAAATATTCAATATTTAACCTAATAAAAAATGCTTTCTCTGGCCATCAAAAGTGGGACTTAGCCTGGAAAGATGCTACTCCAAAAAAGGAATATGATGTTGTTATTATTGGTGGTGGGGGCCATGGGCTAGCTACTGCATATTATCTTGCAAAAGAACACAACATTACAAATGTAGCTATCATTGAAAAAGGATGGCTTGGTGGTGGAAATATGGGAAGAAATACTACAATTATAAGATCAAACTATATGCACGATGATAATGCACTGTTTAGTGAGTTTGGAATGGATCTGTGGAGAAAGATGAGTCAGGATTTAAATTACAATGTAATGTTTTCTCCAAGAGGAATTATTAATCTTGCACACTCAGATGCTCAAATGAATGTTTTTGCAAGAAGAGGAAACTCAATGCGTTTAAATGGTATTGATGCAATTCTTTTAAATAGAGAAGATGTAAAAGAAATTATTCCAATGGCAGATTTTTCAGACAATGTAAGATTCCCTATATTTGGTGGATTAATGCAACCAAGTGCAGGAACAGCAAGACATGATGCTGTGGCTTGGGGTTATGCACGTCAAGCAGATTCAATGGGAGTAGATATAATTCAAAATTGTGAAGTAACTGGATTTGATGTTTCTGATGGAAAAATTAAGGGTGTCAGAACTTCTAGAGGAGACATCAAGGTTAAAAAAATTGGATTATGTGTTGCAGGAAGTACTAATATTTTAGCTGAAAAACTAAATATGACAATACCAGTAGAAACCCACCTTCTTCAAGCGTGTGTTACAGAGCCTGTAAAACCTGTGTTAGATAGTGTGGTTACTTTTGGGGCAGGACATTTTTATATTAGTCAATCTGATAAAGGTGAAATGGTAATGGGAGGTGATCTAGATGGATATAATAGTTATGCCCAAAGAGGAAATTTACCAACACTCCAACATGTACTAACAGAAGGAATTGCAATGATGCCATTTCTAAGTAAATTAAAAATGCTTAGAACATGGGGAGGAATCATGGATATGTCAATGGATGGCTCACCCATTATTGATAAAACTCATATTGAAGGATTGTATTTAAATTGTGGTTGGTGTTATGGGGGGTTCAAAGCTACACCAGCATCAGGATGGACATTTGCTCATACAATTGCACAAGATAGAGTTCACAAATTAAATGAAGGTTACAGCCTAAGTAGATTTAACACAGGTCATTTACTTGATGAAAAAGGACTTGGTACAAAGACCTGGATTTCATAAATGCTACATATTAAATGTCCACATTGTGGAATGAGATCACAAAATGAATTTTCCTATGGCGGTGATGCAACAGTTAAAAGACCAGAGTTAAATAAAGAAATTACAGACAAAGACTGGGATGATTTTGTTTATAATAGAAAAAGTTTAAGAGGAAAACACCTTGAGCTTTGGCAGCATTTATCAGGCTGTAGACAGTGGATTAAAGTAGAGAGAGATACGGCAACTCATGAAATATTCAAAACATTAAAAGCTAACGAAGATATTTAAAAAATGGCACAAGATTTTAGACTAGATACTGTTGGATTAATAAATAGAGATAAGAAATTATCATTTAAATTCAATGGAAAAAATTATTTTGGTTATGAGGGAGACACTTTAGCATCTGCGCTGCTTGCTAATGGAGTTCATTTAATTGGAAGAAGCTTTAAATATCATAGGCCTAGAGGCTTTTTTGGTGCTGGTGTTGATGAGCCTTATGCAATTGTTCAATTATATAGAAATAATGAGACTGAACCTAATGTGAAAACTACAGAACAAGAACTTTTTGAGGGATTAGAAGCAACCAGTGTTAATTGTTGGCCCAGTGTAAATTTTGATATTGGAGCAATTAATAATTTTTTAAGAGTATTTCTTCCTGCTGGATTTTATTACAAAACATTTATGTGGCCAAAAAGTTTTTGGTATAAGGTTTATGAACCATTTATTAGGAAGGCAGCTGGTCTTGGTGTTGCATCAATTAAACATGATAAAGAAAGATACGAACATAAATATGAGTACTGTGATTTATTAATTGCAGGATCTGGTCCATCAGGTTTAGCTAGCGCATATGCGGCAGGAAAAAATGGAGCAAGAGTTATATTAGCAGAAGACAAACCAAGATTTGGTGGAACACTGTTAACTAGTGAAGTTAACATCGGAAATCAAACTGGGAAAGAATGGGCAGAAAATATAATAGCTGAACTTAAAGAAATGCCTAATGTTACTGTGAAAAATAGATCTCAGGTTTTTGGTTATTATGATCACAACATGTTAGTTATGTCAGAAAAGATAAGTGATCATTTACCTAAAACAAAAAAACATCATCCAAAGCAAAGACTTTGGTATATTAGAGCAAAAGAAGTTTTAATTTCATCAGGATCAATTGAAAGGCCATTAGTCTTTGGAAATAATGATACACCAGGTGTAATGTTATCATCAGCAGCAAAAGAATATTTAAAAGTCTACGGAGTGTTAGTTGGGAAAAAACCTTTAATATTTACAAACAATGACAGCGGCTATGAAACTGCAATTGAGTTTAAAAAAAATGGAGTTGAACCAATCATACTAGATACAAGAAAAGAACCTAATTCAGAAATAATAGAAGAAGCTACAAATCTAGGTATACAAATTAAATTCTCATATGTAGTTGTTGCTGCAAAGGGTTATAAAAAAGTGAATGCTGCAGAAATTGCTAAAATTTCAGATAATAAAAATGACTTAGGGGTTTTAGAAAATATTATTTGTGATTGTATTTGTGTATCTGGTTTTTGGACACCAACAATACATTTAGCGTCTCAATCTGGTAATAAAACTAAATTTGATAAGGATATAGATGCTTTTGTACCCGGCATATCAAAACAAAATGAAACTACATTAGGAGCAGCAAATGGAATATTCACGCTTGCAGAAACTTTAAAAGATTCATTTAATGCTGGCTATGAGCTATCTAAAAAAATAACTAAAAATGATAACAAAATTTCACACCCCATTGTTGTTGAAAAGAATAAAACAACCCATGATAAATTTTGGTGTGTTCCATTACCAAAAGGAAAAAATTATAAAAGGTTTTTAGATTTTCAAAATGATGTGGCTGTTTCTGATATAGAGATTGCACTAAAAGAAGGATACCGATCTATTGAGCATGTTAAAAGATACACAACACTTGGAATGGCAACAGATCAAGGAAAGACTAGTAATCTCAATGGTTTACAGTTAGTTTCAAATATAGAAAATAAAATTGTACCAGAAGTAGGTCATACTACTTTTAGACCTCCATATACCCCGGTTACTATTGGTGCAATTGTTGGAAGAGAAGTGGGAAAGCATTCGAGACCAACAAGAAAATCACCATTACATTCATGGCATGAAAAAAATAATGCAGTATTTGTGGATGCGGGTGTTTGGTTAAGACCAAGGTTTTACAAACAAGGAAATGAAACATTATTTGAAGGATCAAAGAGAGAAGCGAAAAATGTTAGAGCAAATGTCGGTGTATGTGATGTTACTACTTTAGGTAAAATTGATATTAAGGGACCAGATGCTGTGGAATTATTAAATAGAGTGTATACAAATGCTTGGTTAAAACTACCAGTTGGTAAAGCAAGATATGGTGTAATGTTAAGAGAAGATGGAATTGTAATGGATGACGGAACTACCACTAGAATTTCAGAAAATCATTATCATATGACAACAACTACTGCTCAAGCAGCAAATGTTTTATCACATCTTGAGTATTACCTACAATTAGTATGGCCAGAGTTAAATGTAAATGTTGTTTCTTCAACAGAGCAATGGGCAGGTGCAGCTATAGCAGGACCTAAATCTAGAGACTTGATGCAGAAATTATTTCCACACATAGATGCATCGAATGAAGGCCTACCATTTATGGGCTACCTAGAAACAAAGTTATTTGGTGTTACGGCAAGAATTTTTAGAATTTCATTTTCAGGTGAACTTGCATACGAAGTCAACGTAGAATCAGATAATGGAAACTTTATGTGGGAAAAAATCATAGAAGTTGGTAAGGAATTTAAAATTCAACCATATGGAACAGAGGCATTATCAACATTAAGAATTGAGATGGGACATGTAGCTGGTTCAGAGTTAGATGGGAGAACAATTCCATATGATAATTCTTTAGAAGGACTAATTAGTAAAAAGAAAGATTTTATTGGAAAAAGATCATTGAATAGAAAAGCTTTTATAGCAGAAGATAGACAAAAAGTTGTAGGTGTTGTTCCTTTAGATAAAAAAACTAGTATTCCAGAAGGGTCTCACTTAGTAAAAGATGCTAACGCACAACTTCCAAATCCTAAATTAGGATACATCTCAGCTTCATGTTGGAGTGTTGAGCATGATAATCCATTTTCTCTAGCCATTCTCAAAGATGGAAAAAATATGATTGGTCAAAAGCTATTTGTAATGTCACCATTAAAAAATATAACAATACCAGTTGAGATAGTTTCCTCACATTATGTGGATCCAAAAGGTGAAAGAGTAAGATCATGACCTCTGTATCTGCTCTAGAAAATGTTCATACCAAAGGTCTTTTTGGTGATTATGAAGATAAAAATGAAAAAGATTTATTAAAGATTTCAGAAAATAAAGATTTATTAATCATTCAAATAGTTCAATATAAAAATTCTTCAACTTCGTTAGATAGTTTAAAAATTGACGACTTAAGCTTAAAGAATGAACCCCTAAATGTATCGAATAATAATAATACAAGAATTTTGTGGAATGGACCAAATAACTGGCTTTTAGTTTCAAGTAAAAAAAATCTTTTAAAAGAAATCGTTGAAAAATTTGATGAAAATAATTTTGCAATTACTAATTTATCTCACTCAAGAGCAATAATTGAGCTAGATGGTGCTAATGCAAAAGAAGTACTAAAAAAAGGATGTCCTTATAATTTTAATGAATTAAAAAAAGATAACAGCTTAAATTCAACTTTTAATGGGATGTCTGTTACAATTGATGTGCTAAATGACAATCGAAATAAAATAAGAATATTTACTCTAAGAAGTTTTGGTGAATCCTTATATCACTCAATTACAGATAGCTGTTTAGAGTTTGGTTATAAAAGTATTTAAGCTTTATTTTTTCTTGTAGCGATATAAACACCAAGTGTAGCTACAGCAAAACCAATTAAATCTAAATTAGTTAACATTTCATTTAGAAATAGCCACGCCATTATTGCTGTAGTTGGTGGTATTAAAAAAAATATGGACACTGTTTTACTTGCAGAGTTATTTTTAATTAAAAACATTAATATTGTAAATGCACCAAATGATACTAAAAATATTTGATGGCTAATAGCTATAAAAAAAGTGGAAGTAAAATTTATATATGGTTCAGTAAAAACAATAACAACAATTATATGAAAAAGACATCCACCTACAGCTTGGTACATGTTACTTACAGACAGTGGTAAATTAGTACCTATTTTTTTTTGCCATAAGGTTGAGGTTGTAATTGCCAATAAAGCTATAAAGGAAGCTGTAACTCCAATAACAGGAAGACTTGTGCCAATATCAAAACCTAAAACTAATGCAGCACCCAAAAAACCAAGCATTACTCCGATCCATTGTTTAAAAGAAACTTCCTCATTTAAAAACTTACCTGCCACAGAATTAATTAAAATAGGTTGCAAAGTTACAATTAATGCCGCAATACCAGTTGGCACTCCAACTGAAACTGAAAAAAAAACACCTCCTAAATAAATACCATGAAATAGAACACCACTAAAAATAGATTGAATTAAATTTTTTTTATCGATTAAAATTTTTTGTTTTTTATATATTGAAAAAATCATGAAACCTAATGCAACAAAAAAAAATCTAAAAGCTAGTGCTGCAAAAGGATCACTATTATCAATTATTGGCTTTGTAGTGACAAAAGCTGAGGACCATAGAATAACGAAAATTAAAGGAAAAACTCTAATCATTAATGGTTTATAAGTTAATTTCCTAAATAATTTCAGACATTATGTGGAAAAATAATAATATTCTACCTTGAGTTGTATCTTATAATGAATAAGATTGTTCCAAAGAATAATGATTTTAAAAAAAATAATTTTAGCAATAATATTTTTAAGCTTTCATAATGGTTGTGTGCAAAATACAGCATTATTGGGACCTATGTATACGCTAAGTAGTACTGGCAACGTATTTCAAGCTGGATTAAGTTATGGCTCTAATAAGGCGGTAACCAGTATTACAGGAAAAACACCAGGGGAAAATATTAAAAATTTATTACAACCTAAAGATGAAGATTCTGATTTTGAAAAATTAATTAAAAAAAGAATTAAAGAAACAAGAAAAAAAATGAATCTTACTCAATAATATAAAAAGCATCAAAACAAAAAAACCCAAATCGAACAAGCATTAAAAAGTATAGTTAGGTTAATATTGAAGGTTGAGTTAAAAGATAAAAAGCATAAAAGTAACTTAGTGATTCAATAATGATTAAAATAATTTGTAAAATATTAATTTTGTTCCTTTTTAATGGATGTATACAAAGTTCAGCATTTTTAGGACCAGCAATAACTGTTGCTAGTACAGGAAATATACACCAGGCTGGATTATCTTACGTGTCGAGCAAAACTGTGGCTAAAATCACAGGAAAAACTCCAGCAGAAAATATAAAAACTTTTTTAGATATGAGTGAAGAGGATCGAAATACAAATGCAAATAATTTTTTTAATGTTGTTAAAAAGATAAATAAAAAAAGTGGTATAAAAGATTTAGCTAATCAATAATCTTAAGTAACAATTGTTCTGACTGATCTGTTTCGTTACACCAAAGTTCATAACTTTCGCACATACGCCATAAAAACTGGTGAGCTCGATTTGAAGGTTCAATCAGGGTATTATTTTTTGTTTCATAAAGCTTCGGCACCGTAATTAGTTGCTTTATAGTCATATCTTTTTGAATCTCTAAAAGTTTAATTGTTTCATCAGGTATTTTATCTCCAGTTTCTTGATCAAGATAATTATTTTTTTTTAATTTGGCAAACCATTCATCGTGAAGTGTTCCACTACTTAATTTTTTAAACTCTTCAGTTTCCATAAATTTATTAATTGCCTCTTTTGTTTCAATGTTGGAATATCTATTCTTAATGATTGAAACATATGAATAGATAATTTCAGCTATATATATGACATATGGCTTTTTAGTTTTGGAGAGCATTACCTATTTCTATATCTTTTCATAGAAGAACTCGCCAATATTAAATTTGGATCTAAATATAGCTTTGATATTTTTACATTCTTTAAAGATTTAAATGCAAAAATTGCTATGGGTAATTCAGTACAACCTAATATAATTTTTTTGCAATTATTTTTAATTAAATAATCTATCGCTGGTTTAATAGATTTTTCTGCTAACTTTATATTTCCCATTTTAACATGTTTGATTGTTTTATTAACAGATTTGCTTTGTAAATTATGTAGAGGTTTAATTAATTCATATTCATTTTTAAATAGTTTTTCATAAATTTCCGTTCTTAAAGTGCCCTCTGTGGCCAGTAGACCAATCTTTGTATTCTTCTTGCAAATCTTTTTTGTATGTAAAAAAACTTCTTTAGGCATGTTTATAATCGGAATTTTAATTTTTCTTTTTAAATCTTCATACCAGTAATGAGCAGTGTTGCAGGGTATGACAATAAACTTGCAGCCACTTTTTTCTAGCGACCTACAACCATCAAGTAAACTTTTTAAAACCTCATTATACTTGGTAATATTTTTGGCATTTCTTGGAAGGGATGAAAATGTTCTAGTTTGAACTCCTATTGATTCTGGTCTACCTGGTATATTGGATTTATTATAAAGTATGAAAAGAGGGTACTCTTGATCAATTTTTCCTCTATTTAGCATGGCTAGTTTATTGCAAAAATCAAGCCCAGCTTGTGTTCCCATCCCACCTAAAATACCAATCATAATTATAAATACTTTTAAATTCTTTTTA